>JAEAMG010000431.1_pt1 | contig 48561 bp, 45 predicted proteins | sample 8958741 | NCBI WGS metagenome assembly JAEAMG01 (sample SAMN16933256, study PRJNA681125) | bioreactor sludge metagenome | isolation source: anaerobic bioreactor treating anionic surfactant - SDBS | place: India: Bengaluru | collected 2019-02-28 | reverse complement strand
TCGGCAACCCGATCACCGGCATCGCCTGCCTGGCGCAGAACCTGCGCGAGGAGCGCGAGCACGACGCCGAAATCACCGAGGCCAGCAACCAGATCATCGAGCAGACCAAACGCGTGTCGCGCATTGTCCAGTCGCTGATGAGCTTCGCCCATGCCGGCGAGCGCCAGCAGCGCGCCTACCCGGTGAGCCTGGCGCAGATCACCCAGGAAGCCATCGCCCTGCTGTCGCTGAACAAGAACCGCACCGAAGTGCAATTCTTCAACCTCTGCGAACCCGAGCACCTGGCCGAAGGTGATCCGCAGCGCCTCGCCCAGGTGCTGATCAACCTGCTGTCCAACGCCCGCGATGCCTCGCCGCCGGGCGGCATCATCCGCGTCAGCAGCGAAGTCGCCGAGCAGTCGGTGTATCTGATCGTCGAGGATCAGGGCAGCGGCATCTCCAAGGAAATCCAGGGGCGGCTGTTCGAGCCATTCTTCACCACCAAGGACCCGGGCGAAGGGACCGGCCTAGGGCTTGCGCTGGTCTATTCGATCGTGGAAGAGCATTATGGCCAGATCGATATCGACAGCCCGGCCGACCCGATAGCACAGCGCGGCACCCGTTTTCGCATCACCCTGCCGCGGCATGTCGAAGTGCCACATGCCGTAAGTTGAGGAGGCAACCGCAGTAGCGGCCTTCCGGTCGCATCGCCTCCAGACCGTCGAGAGAGTACTGATGTCACACATTCTGATCGTCGAAGACGAAACCATCATCCGCTCCGCCCTGCGCCGTCTGCTCGAACGCAACCAGTACGAGGTCAGCGAAGCCGGTTCGGTACAGGAGGCGCAGGAGCGCTTCAGCATTCCCGGTTTCGACCTCATCGTCAGCGACCTGCGCCTGCCCGGCGCGCCGGGTACCGAACTGATCAAGCTGGCCGAAGGCACGCCGGTACTGATCATGACCAGCTACGCCAGCCTGCGCTCGGCGGTGGACTCGATGAAGATGGGCGCGGTGGACTACATCGCCAAGCCGTTCGACCATGACGAGATGCTGCAGACCGTCGCGCGCATCCTGCATGACCGCCAGGAGCGCGCCAGCGCGACCGCAGCCGCACCGTCCCCGGCAATCACCAGCACGCCTGCCAGCGCTCAGGGCGACATCGGCATCATCGGCCATTGCCCACCGATGCAGGACCTGTTCGGCAAAATCCGCAAGGTCGCGCCGACCGACTCCAACGTCCTGATCCAGGGCGAGTCCGGCACCGGCAAGGAGCTGGTCGCCCGCGCGCTGCATAATCTGTCGCACCGCGCCAAGGCGCCGATGATCTCGGTGAACTGCGCGGCGATCCCGGAAACCCTGATCGAATCCGAGCTGTTCGGCCACGAAAAGGGCGCCTTCACCGGTGCCAGCGCAGGTCGCGCCGGGCTGGTCGAGGCGGCCGATGGCGGCACACTGTTTCTCGACGAGATCGGCGAGCTGCCGCTGGAAGCCCAGGCACGCCTGCTGCGAGTGTTGCAGGAGGGTGAAATTCGCCGGGTCGGCTCCGTGCAGTCGCAGAAGGTCGACGTACGCCTGATCGCCGCTACTCACCGCGACCTCAAGACGCTGGCCAAGACCGGACAGTTTCGCGAAGACCTTTATTACCGCCTGCATGTCATCGCGCTGAAGCTGCCGCCGCTGCGCGAGCGCGGTAACGATGTGCTGGAGATCGCTCGCGCCTTCCTCGCCCGCCAGTGTCAGCGGATGGGCAACGACAGCATGCATTTCTCCCGCGACGCCGAGCAGGCCATCCGTCATTACAGTTGGCCAGGCAACGTTCGCGAACTGGAGAACGCCATCGAGCGCGCAGCCATTCTGAGCGAGAGTGCGGAAATCGACGCCACGCTGCTGGGCATCGACATCGAACTCGATGGCCTGGACGACGAATTCGACGAGCCCTGCACCTCGCTGCTGTCAGCGGGCGGCAACGAGCCGACCGAAGACCTCTCGCTGGAAGACTACTTCCAGCACTTCGTGCTCGAACACCAGGACCACATGACCGAGACCGAACTGGCACGCAAGCTCGGCATCAGCCGCAAATGTCTGTGGGAGCGTCGCCAGCGCCTGGGTATCCCGCGGCGCAAGTCGAGCACCACCACCGGCTGAGATGTTACCGTCCGGCCCATGCGCCGTAACAAAATCGGGATCATCGGTAACGACGATCCCTTTTTTTCGCCTCTCGCTTTTCACAAAAAAAATCTAACCAGTTGAAATATATGAGCTTTTTAAAACTGGCACGACACCTGCTTTATATCTGGCATAACAACAATAACAAGCCGTCCCATAACAAGAACAAAACGTAACGACTCCAGCAAAACAACGATAAGAACGCGGAGGCGCAGCTAACTGATTCTTTTGGAGAGGATTTGCCGAAGGGCTCAACCCCGACGACCAGGCCGAGAACAACAAAAACTGCATTGAGCAGGGCCCGCACTGGTTGGATCAACGATCACCGGCAACTCAGCGACCAAAGCAATCCGTTTGCTATTGGTTCCCACGTAGGGACCTCCCGAAGGCAATGGCCGAAGGGAACAGGCGGAACAACAAAAACAATACGCCTGCACCAATAACAACAAAGCACGCAATATCTTTTATGAGGGGAGCTTAGGCTCCCCTCAGTGCTTTATGCCCGCCGTTTTTTGACACCCCTCTCGCCTTCGTTCAACATCCAGCCTCCCGATGCTAGAATCCGCGCAGTTTTCGCGGCTTTCCACGGCCATCCGCCCCCATTCGCCACACAGTGCTTGCCCATGCTGAAAAAGCTGTTCCAGTCTTTTCGCTTTCCCCTGCGCCGAATCCCGCCGGCTCGCCGCACTCCCGAAATACTGTCCAGCAGGCAGCACTCCTTGCAGCGCAACGCCATCAGCCGCAACGCGGTGAATGTGGTCCAGCGCCTGCAGCAAGCAGGCTACGAAGCCTATGTAGTGGGCGGCTGCGTGCGCGATCTGTTGCTGGATCTCGACCCCAAGGACTACGACGTCGCCACCAGCGCCACCCCCGAACAGGTACGGGCCGAATTCCGCAACGCGCGGGTTATCGGGCGCCGCTTCAAGCTGGTGCACGTGCATTTCGGCCGCGAGATCATCGAAGTCGCTACCTTCCGCGCCAATCACCCGGAAGAAGACGATGAGGAGGAGGCCAGCCACCTGGCCGCGCGCAACGAAAGCGGACGCATTCTGCGCGACAACGTCTACGGCACGCTCGACGACGACGCCCAGCGTCGCGACTTCACCATCAATGCGCTGTACTACGACCCGACCAGCGAGCGCATTCTCGATCACACCCACGGTGTGCACGACATCCGCAATCGCCTGATCCGCCTGATCGGCGACCCCGAACAGCGCTACCAGGAAGATCCGGTGCGCATGCTGCGCGCGGTGCGTTTCGCCGCCAAGCTCGACTTCGAGATCGAACGGCACAGCGCCGAGCCCATCGCCGAACTGGCAGACCTGCTCGACGGAATTCCCTCGGCGCGGCTGTTCGACGAAACGCTCAAGCTGTTCCTCGGCGGCAAGGCCGAGCGCACTTTCGAACTGCTGCTCGAATACGATCTGTTCGCCCCGCTGTTCCCGGCCAGCGCCGCCGCGCTGGAGCGCAACCCCGAGTACGCCGGCACGCTGATCCGTAACGCCCTGGCCAACACCGACCTGCGCATCCAGCAGGGTAAACCGGTCACGCCGGCGTTCCTGTTCGCCGCCCTGCTCTGGCCCGCACTGCCGGCGCGCGTGCTCGAACTGCAGGACCGCGGCATGCCGCCGATCCCGGCGATGCAGGAAGCCGCACACGACATCATCTGGGAACAGTGCCAGCGCACCGCGATTCCCAAGCGTTTCACCATTCCCATGCGCGAAATCTGGGACATGCAGGAGCGTCTGCCGCGCCGACAAGGACGCCGCGCCGACCAGCTCCTAGAAAACCCTCGCTTCCGCGCTGGCTACGATTTCCTGCTGCTGCGCGAGAGCGCCGGCGAGAAGACTGGCGGCCTCGGCGACTGGTGGACCGACTATCAGGAAGCCAGCGACAGTGACCGGCGCAGCATGATCCGCAACCTGAGCGGCAAGGACGACGCTGCGCCACGCAAACGTCGCCGCAGCGGCGGGCGCCGCCGTCGCGGTGCCGACGCCCCGGCCGAGTAAATGGAACGCGTCTACATCGGCCTGGGCAGCAACCTGGCCGATCCGCTGCGGCAACTGCGCGGTGCCCTGCAGGCGCTCGCCGACCTGCCGCACACGCAAGTGCTCGACGTGTCTTCGTTCTATGCCAGCGATCCGCTGGGGCCGCCCGATCAACCGCGCTACGTCAACGCCGTCGCGGCGCTGGCCACCACGCTCGCTCCGCTCGAACTGCTCGACGCGCTGCAGACGATCGAACTCGCGCAAGGCCGCGAGCGCAAGGCCGAACGCTGGGGGCCGCGTACGCTGGACCTGGATATCCTGCTGTTTGGCGACCGGGTGATCGACGAGCCGCGCCTCCAGGTGCCGCACTATCATCTGCAGGAGCGCGCCTTCGTGCTCTACCCGCTGGCCGAACTGGCGCCCGCCCATCTGCGCCTGGCCGATGGCCGCAACCTCGACGATCTGCTGGCCGCCTGTCCGTTCCGCGGCCTGGAGCGTCTCGACGAAACGGTGTAACCGGACAGGTAACGCTGTAACAGCGGGGTAACACTCGCGATTGACTTAGCCACTCGCCGACCGGACTATAAGCGCCCTCTGCCGCGCGCGACGCTTCGTCGCAACGCATCGGCAACCGTGATCCCTCCGAGGCTCGAAGAGGACGGCATTCATGCCAGAGGTAACCCTGACCACGCTGCAAGGGCTCAAGCAGAAGGGCGAGAAGATCGTCATGCTCACCTGCTACGACGCCACCTTCGCCAAGACTGCCTGCGATGCCGGCGTCGAGATGCTGCTCATCGGCGATTCGCTCGGCATGGTCCTGCAGGGGCACGACAGCACCCTGCCAGTCACCGTCGCCGACATGGCCTACCACACCGCCAGCGTCAAACGCGGCAACCGTGGCGCAATGATCGTTGCCGACCTGCCGTTCATGGCCAACGCCACCACCGAGCAGACCCTGAACAACTCGGCGCTGCTGATGCAGGCCGGCGCGCACATGATCAAGCTCGAAGGCACGGCCTGGCTGGCCGAGTCCATCCGCCTGCTGGCCGAGCGCGGCATCCCGGTGTGCGCGCACATGGGGCTGACGCCCCAGGCGGTCAACCTTTTCGGCGGTTACAAGGTGCAGGGCCGCGAAGAAACCCAGGCGCAGCAGATGCTGGCCGACGCACGCGCCCTGCAAGCCGCTGGCGCCGCCATGCTGCTGCTCGAATGCGTGCCCAGCGAACTGGCCGCGCGGATCACCCAGGCGGTCGACATTCCGGTGATTGGAATCGGTGCCGGCAGCGACACCGACGGCCAGGTGCTGGTCCTGCATGACATGCTGGGCCTGTCGCTGAGCGGCCGCGTACCGAAGTTCGTGAAGAACTTCATGCGCGAGCAGGGCGACATCCCGGCCGCCATCGCCGCCTATGTGCGCGCGGTCAAGGCAGTCGAATTCCCTGCAGCCGAACACGGTTTCTCCGCATGAACATCGTCAAGACCATCGCCGACCTGCGTGCCGCGGTAGCCCGCGCCCGCAGCGAGGGCAAGCGTATCGGCTTCGTACCGACCATGGGCAACCTGCACGCCGGGCATATCGCCCTGGTGAAGAAAGCCGGCCAGCGCGCCGATTTCGTGGTGGCGAGCATCTTCGTCAATCCGCTGCAGTTCGGTCCCAGCGAAGACCTGGACAGCTACCCGCGCACGCTGGCGGCCGATCAGACGAAGCTGTTCGATGCCGGCTGCCATCTGCTGTTCGCCCCGGGCGTGGAGGAAATGTACCCCCACGGCCAGGCGCAGCAGACGCTCGTGCGCGTGCCCGGGGTTTCCGAAGGACTCTGTGGCGCCAGCCGCCCGGGGCACTTCGACGGCGTCTCGACGGTGGTGACCAAGCTGTTCAACATGGTCCTGCCGGATCTGGCGGTATTCGGCCAGAAGGATTTCCAGCAGCTGGCCGTGATCCGCACCATGGTGCGCGATCTGAACATGCCGGTGCAGATCATTTCCGAGCCGATCGTGCGCGCCGAGGACGGTCTGGCGCTGTCTTCGCGCAACGGTTACCTCAGCAGCGAGGAGCGCGCGATCGCGCCGGTGCTGTATCGCACGCTGTGCGAGATGAAGACGGCCCTGCTCGGCGGACAGCGCGATTATCCCGCGCTGATCGCTCAGGGCCAGGCACAACTGCAGGCCGCCGGGCTGCGCGTGGATTACCTGGAAATTCGCCACGCGCCCGACCTGCAGCCAGCCGACGCGGCCGCGCGCGAACTGGTCATCCTGGTGGCCGCGTTCCTCGGCAAGACCCGCCTGTTGGACAACCTGCTGGTCGACCTCGCCACCCACTAACCGCCCGCCCTGTGGCCTTGATCACACTCAGGGCTTCGGGCACACTCTGCGCCGCTTGCGCACCGGAGGACCCTGCCATGCACGCCATCATGCTCAAGGCAAAACTGCACCGCGCCGTGGTGACTCACTCAGTGCTCGACTACGAGGGCTCCTGCGCCATCGACGGCGACTGGCTCGACCTCGCCGGCATCCGCGAGTACGAACAGATCCAGATCTACAACGTCGACAACGGCGAGCGCTTCACCACCTACGCCATCCGTGGCGAGGAAGGCTCGAAGATCATCTCCGTCAACGGCGCCGCGGCACACAAGGCCGGCGTCGGCCATCGCCTGATCATCTGCACCTACGCGCACTACAGCGAGGCCGAGCTGGCGAACTTCAAGCCCCACGTGCTGTACATGGGGGCCGATGGCGACCTCAGCCATACCAGCAACGCCATTCCGGTTCAGGTTGCCTGAAACCAGCCGTACCGTAGTCAATCTGCAGCCCGAAGCGCACACCACGCTTCGGGCTTTTTCTTGCCGCAACCGACGGGACGTCGAGCAGGTGGAACACATCGGCCGTTTCGCTGGTCAGAGCAGTCTCGGCGGAACCGGAGTGACCGCCGCCGGCACGGTCCGTACCGCTGCCAACCGTGACAGCCGCATTCAGGATGAATGCCGGTGTGCCGATCAAACGGCTGTTGAAGCCACGTAGCCCCCCGGCGCATGATCCGTGCGCGCGGAATCGCGATGTCTTCATGGCCCGTCTAAGCAAAGGAAGCCGCATTAACCATGAGCTATTACCAGCACCCGCTCGATGTCACCCGCCTGCCATCCTGGAACGTTCTGGAAGAACACCGCCTGGCCATGCAGCACTTCAACATGCGCGAAGCCTTCGCCGCCGATCCGGCGCGTTTCGAGGAGCTCTCGGTTTCCTGCTGCGGGCTGTTCCTCGATTATTCGAAGAACCTCATCACCCCGCAAACCCGTGCGCTGCTGGTCAACCTGGCGCGCGAGGCAGGCGTCGAGCAGGCCGCCCACGCGATGTTCAACGGTGAGCCGGTGAACGCCTCGGAGAACCGCCCAGCGCTGCATACGGCGCTGCGCCGACCGATGGGCGACGACCTGATCGTCAACGGCACCAACCTGATGCGCGAGGTACATGCCGCGCTGGCACAGATGACCGACATCGTCGGCCGTATCCACAACAACCTCTGGCGCGGCTACAACGACAAGCCGATCACCGATGTGGTCAATATCGGCATCGGTGGCTCCTTCCTCGGTCCGCAGCTGGTGTCCGAGGCGCTGCTGCCGTTCACCCAGCAGTCGGGCGTGCGCTGCCATTACCTGGCGAACATCGACGGCAGCGAGTTCCGCGAGGTCACCGCCAATCTCAACGCCGAAACCACGCTGTTCATCGTCTCCAGCAAGTCGTTCGGCACCCTGGAAACCCTGAAGAACGCTCAGGCCGCGCGCACCTGGTATCTGGCCCGTGGCGGCACCGAGGAGAAGCTCTATCGCCACTTCATCGCGGTGACCAGCAACAAGCAGGCGGCGATCGATTTCGGCATCCGCGAGAAGAATATCTTCCCGATGTGGGACTGGGTCGGCGGCCGCTACTCGCTGTGGTCGGCGATCGGCCTGCCCATCGCCCTGGCGATCGGCATGCACAACTTCAAGGATCTGCTCTCCGGCGCCTACAGCATGGACCAGCATTTCCTCCACGAGCCGTTCGAGACCAACATGCCGGTGCTGCTGGCCATGCTCGGCATCTGGTACCACAACTTCTGGGGCGCGCAGAGCTACGCCTTCCTGCCCTACGACCATTACCTGCGCAACTTCGTCAAACACCTGCAGCAGATGGACATGGAGTCCAACGGCAAGAGCGTGCGCCAGGACGGCACGCCGGTTTCCTGCAGCACCGGCCCGGTGATCTGGGGCGGCGTCGGCTGCAACGGCCAGCACGCCTACCATCAGCTCCTGCATCAGGGCACGCCGCTGATCCCGGCGGATTTCATCGTGCCGGTAGTCAGCCATAACCCGGTCGCCGACCATCAGGAATGGCTGTACGCCAACTGCCTGTCGCAGAGCCAGGCGCTGATGCTCGGCAAGACCCGCGCCGAAGCGGAAGCCGAACTGCGCGCCAAGGGCCTGCCGGAGCGCGAAGTGCAGCGTCTGGCGCCGCACAAGGTGATCCCCGGTAATCGCCCGAGCAACACCCTGGTGCTGGAGAGCATCAGCCCTGGCCGTCTCGGCGCGCTGATCGCACTCTACGAGCACAAGGTGTTCGTGCAGGGTGTCATCTGGGGCATCAACTCCTTTGACCAGTGGGGCGTGGAGCTGGGCAAGGAACTGGGCAAGGGCGTCTACGGGCGTCTGACCGGCTACGATAGCCCGCCGGCCGAGGACGCCTCGACCCAGGGTCTGATCGACTTCTTCCGCGGCCGCCATCGCGGCTGAGTGCCGATCGTCCGGTGCACCTGCGCCGGGCGATAGGATTTTCCCTCGCTGAAGGTCACCCCGACACTACGGCTCACGCGCGCGCATCGATAACTGCGCTGGATCGCAAGAGGAACCCGGCGGGCATGCCATACTCCAAGGCATCCAACCGCACGGAATATCCTCGGACATGCCCAACGGAATGAAGCGCGCGCTCACGGTCGTGGTGAGCGTCCTGGTCTGTTACTGCCTGCTCGGCTTCCTCATCCTGCCTGGTGTCGCCCAGCGCATCGCCAACCAGCAGTTGGCGCGCTATGCCACGGCACCGGCAACGCTGGAGCGTCTCGAGCTGAATCCCTTCACGCTCGAACTGACCGCCTTCAACCTGGGCATCGGCGAGCCCAACGCGCGCCAGGTCGCGTTCGAGCGGCTGTATCTCAACCTTTCCTGGGACAGCCTGTGGACACGCACCCTGCACCTGGCCGACATCCAGCTGGACAACCCCGCGGTGCAGGCCGAATTCGACCCGCAAGGCACGCTCAACCTCTCCCGTCTGTTTGAGCTGCCGCCCAGTCCCGAACCCGCTGCCGAGGAGCCGGGCGAGGTCTTTCCCCTGCGCATCGACCGCCTGCAGCTGGCCGGTGGCGACGTCGGCTTCCGCGATCTGCGACCGAGCGAAGCCATCGACCTGCGCTACGATGCGCTGAACATCGAACTGCACAACCTGGCGACCCGCTCCGATGGCAGCGCCGACGCCAGTCTGGTGGCCAACGGCCCGAGCGGCGGACGCATCGCCTGGCAGGGGCAGTTCAGTCTGGCGCCGATCACCTCCAGTGGCGAGCTGAAGGCCGACGGCCTGCTGCTCAAGGACATCTGGCCCTACGTTCACGATATCGTCCCGCTGCAGCTGCAGGACGGTCGCCTCGACGTGAGCACCGCCTATCGGCTGGACCTGAGCGAAGGCACCCAGCTCCTGCTCGACAAGGCGAAAATCACGCTTGCGCCGCTGGCCATCGATGCCCCCGACGGTAAGGCGCTGGTCCGCCTGGAAAGCCTGGAAATCGACGACACCGCGCTGGACCTGGCCGAACAGCGCATCACCATCGGCAACCTGCGCAGCAGCAAACTGGAAACCTGGGCTGCACGCAACGCCGATGGCACGCTCGACTGGCAGACGCTGTTTGCCCGGCCGACGCCATCGCGCGCCGCCACACCGGAGCCACTGCCGGAAGCCGCCGTCGAAGCGCCCGCTGCCGGCGGCGCCAGCGAACCCGCCGCGCCCCGTCCATGGCAGGTGCTGGTGCGCAACGCAGAACTGCGCGATTACCGCGTCCACCTTGCCGACCGCGTACCCGAGCAGGATGTCGCGCTGGAAGTCGGGCCGCTCGACCTGACCCTGCGCGATTTCGACAGCCTCGGCACCTCGCCCTTCCAGCTCGCTTTGCAGAGCGGCATCGGCCGCCAGGGCTCGCTGCAGGCCGAAGGCCAGCTGCAGCTCAGCCCGGCCAGCGGCACGCTCGCCATCAGCACCCGCGACATCGACCTGCGCATCGCCCAGGCCTACCTCAGCCCCTTCGTGCACCTGGAACTGCGCAGCGGCCTGCTCGACAGTCAGCTGAAGGCCGAACTGCAAAGCACCGAGCCACTGGCATTCTCGGTCACCGGACAGGCCGACATCACCCAGTTGCACACGCTCGACACCATCGGCAACCGCGACCTGGCCAAATGGGAACGCCTGCATCTGGAACAGATCGACTACCGCCATCCGCAGAGCCTGAGCATCGCCAAGGTGCAGCTGCAGCAACCCTACGCGCGCTTCATCATCAATCCGGACCTGACCACCAACATCAACGACCTGCTGATCAAGCAACCCGAACCTGCCACCGATAGCCCGAAGGCGGCGCAACCGGAGCCGGCCAGCGCGCCGCTGGCGCTGCACATCGGCGGAATCGAGATCGCCGATGGTTCCGCGAATTTTGCCGATCTCAGCCTGCGCCCGCCCTTCGGCACAGCGATCCAGGGTCTCAACGGCCGAATCGGCACCCTCGACAACCGCCAGCAAAAACCCGCTGCGGTGGATATCAAGGGCAAGGTCGACCGCTACGCGCCGGTCAGCATCAAGGGCCAGCTCACCCCCTTCGATCCGTTGCAGAGCCTGGACATCGCCACCAGCTTCAAGCAGGTGGAACTGACCACCCTGACGCCCTACTCCAGCAAATTCGCCGGCTATCGCATCCGCAAAGGCCGGCTCAACCTAGACCTGCATTACCGTATCCAGCAGGGTCAGTTGAATGCCGAGAACAAGGTGGTGGTCGAGCAGCTGCAGCTGGGCGAAAAGGTCGACAGCCCGGATGCGGTCGACCTGCCGATTCGCCTGGCCGTAGCGCTGCTGAAGGACACCAAAGGCACGATCTCGATCGAGCTACCGGTCACCGGCAACCTCAACGACCCGCAGTTCAGCGTCATGCCAATCGTCTGGCAGACCCTGCGCAATCTGGTGCTGCGTGCCGCACAGGCACCGTTCAAGTTCATCGCCGGCCTGGTGAACGGCGATCAGGTCGATCTCAGCCAGATCGTTTTCGCCGCCGGCAGCAGCGAGCTGGATGACGAAGCACGCAAAGCACTGGATACCCTGGTCGATGCGCTGCAACAGCGCCCGGCGCTGCGCCTGGAGGTCGAAGGCATGGCTGCGGGCTCCAGCGATGGGCCGCTGCTGGCCGAGCAACGTCTGCAGCGCGAGTACCAGCAGACCCAGTACCGCATCCTCCAGCGCCGCGGCGACAAGGTGCCGGCCGATCCCAGCCTGCTGCAGGTGGATGAAGAGAACAAGGCCGTGCTGCTTGAAGGCATCTACCGCAGCCGGCTGAAGCAGCAACCGCCAGCGCAGTGGAAGGAACTGGAGGACGAGGAGCGCGCCGCGCGACTGCGCGACGCCGTCATCGCCTCCTGGGCACAAAGCAGCGTCCTGCTGCGCACCCTGAGTCGCGATCGCGCAGCAGCAATCAAGGGCTACCTGGTGGATCACGGGCTGAACGCCGAGCGCGTGTTCCTACTCGACACCGGCACCACCGAACCGCAGGCCGACGGCCGCGTCGCCACCGCACTGCATCTGGGTAGCGAATGAACATGTCTGGACAATCTTTTCTGCCCGGCCTGCTGCTACTCGCCTGCTTCGCTGCGGGCGCCGATACGCTACGCTGCGGCAGCCAGCTGGTCAGTACGGGCGACCGCGCCTTCGAGGTCGAGCGCAAGTGCGGCCCACCGGCCCAACGCGACTTGGTCGGCTACGGCCTGAGCCCCAACGGCCGACAGGAATTCGTGCTGGAAGAATGGACCTACGGGCCGAACAACGGCACGTTCAGTATCCTCACGTTTGAGGGCAACCGCCTGGTGCGCATCGAGTCGCAGCGCGAGCGGTGAATAATCAGGAGCTCCGCATGTCCCGCTTTTCCCTGTTCGCTCTGTTCGTCGCGCTGCTGGCCAGCGAGCCGGCAAGCGCCTCATCCACCTTTCGCTGCAACAGCCGTCTGGTCAGCCTGGAGGCCAGCACGGCGCAGGTTCGCGAGCGCTGTGGCGAGCCCAGCAGTAAAGCAATGATCGGCTACAAGGAGGTCGTCGATGAATACGGCTACCTGCAGGAAGTAGTCGTCGAGGAATGGGTCTACGGCCCGAGTCACGGCATGTACCACTACCTGCGCTTCGAGGGCAATCGCCTGCGCAGCATCGACAGCCAACGCGGCAACTGAATAAAAAACCCCACACGAGGTGGGGTTCCGTCGGGCTTGGCGCCGAATCTTATTCGGCGACCTTCAGACCGTCGGCGGACACGTCGGTCACGCCCTTGATCTGCCGAGCCTTGGCGACTGCGGCTTCCTTCTCTGCCTCGGTCGCAACGGTACCGGACAGCGACACTACGCCGTTCTTGGTTTCGACTTCGATATCCATGCCCGGGGTGGCGTCTTCGGCCAGCAGGGTCGACTTCACCTTGGTGGTGATCCAGGTATCGGAAGCGGCGTCCTTGGCCTCTTCCACATTTTCATTGGCGGCGAGCATGACGGCTTCGGTTTTCTCGATAGCAGGCGTGCTGTCGGCCATTGCCACACCCGCCAGCGGCAGACTGAAGGCGGCAACAACGGCGGCGGCAGTGAGGGAGGTCTGAATCTTTTTCATGATGTCACTCCTGTTTCTCGTGGTTTCCGGGCATTGCTCCAGCCCGGAGTCAGGAATAACAGCGCAAGCGCCGTGCCAACCGAAGCGACATGTAAATATCCTTCAATTTCAATAGGTTACGAAAATACGGAATTCCGCTAAGACGTGCACTATGCACGCTTGGCCTGTGCCACGCATGCATCTTGCAATCAGCTGCGCGACGATCCGCAGTGATACCAGAAAATAAAAAAGGCCCCGAAGGGCCTTTTTTGTTCGACTGAGATGTCAGGCTCAGACGCCCGACGCCTCTGCCGCTGCGACGTCCTTGATCGAGAGCTTGATGCGGCCGCGGTTGTCCACGTCCAGTACCAGCACCTTCACTTCCTGACCTTCCTTGAGCACGTCAGTGACCTTCTCGATGCGCTGATCGCTGATCTGCGAGATGTGCACCAAGCCGTCCTTGCCCGGCAGGATGTTGACGAAGGCACCGAAGTCGACGATACGTTCGACCTTGCCGACGTAGATCTTGCCGATTTCGGCTTCGGCAGTGATGCCCAGCACGCGCTGCTTGGCCGCCTCGGCCGCTTCCTTGGTCTCGCCGAAGATCTTGATCGAGCCGTCGTCTTCGATGTCGATCGAAGCCTTGGTCTCTTCGCAGATGGCGCGAATGGTGGCGCCGCCCTTGCCGATCACGTCGCGGATCTTGTCCTGATCGATCTTCATCGCCAGCATGGTCGGTGCGTTGGCCGACAGCTCGCTGCGCGACTGGGCAATGACCTGATTCATCTGGCCGAGAATGTTCAGGCGCGCTTCCAGGGCCTGGCCCAGAGCGATCTCCATGATCTCTTCGGTGATGCCCTGGATCTTGATGTCCATCTGCAGCGCGGTAACGCCCTTGGCGGTACCGGCAACCTTGAAGTCCATATCGCCCAGGTGGTCCTCGTCACCGAGGATGTCGGTCAGCACGGCGAACTTGTCGCCTTCCTTGACCAGACCCATCGCAATACCGGCTACCGGCGCCTTCATCGGCACGCCGGCGTCCATCAGTGCCAGCGAGGCACCGCAAACCGACGCCATGGAGCTGGAGCCGTTGGACTCGGTAATTTCGGAAACCACACGGATGGTGTACGGGAATTCGTCGGCGCTCGGCAGCATGGCGGCAACGCCACGACGGGCCAGGCGACCGTGACCGATTTCGCGGCGACCGGTAGCGCCCATGCGACCACACTCACCGACCGAGTACGGCGGGAAGTTGTAGTGCAGCATGAAGGGGTCTTTCTTCTCGCCTTCGAGGGTGTCGAGCAGCTGCGCGTCACGGGCAGTGCCGAGGGTAGCAACGACCAACGCCTGGGTTTCGCCACGGGTGAACAGTGCCGAACCGTGGGTCTTGTCCAGCACGCCGACTTCGATGTTCAGGCCGCGCACGGTGCGGGTGTCACGGCCGTCGATACGCGGCTTGCCGTTGACGATGTTCTCGCGAACGGTGCGGTATTCGATTTCACCGAAGGCGTCTTTCACTTCGCCAGCGGACGGCTGGCCTTCTTCGCCGGAGAACTTGGCGACGACCTGGTCCTTCAACTCGCCCAGGCGCGCGTAGCGGTCCTGCTTGATGGTGATGGTATAGGCCTGGGAGATGGCTTCACCGAACTCGCTGCGGATGGCGTCGAGCAGCGCGGTATTGGCTTGCGGAGCAGTCCAGTTCCAGCGCGGCTTGCCAGCTTCGGCGGCGAGCTCTTCGACAGCCTTGACCACGGCCTGGAATTCTTCGTGAGCAAACAGCACGGCGCCCAGCATCTGGTCTTCCGTCAGCTCGCGAGCTTCCGATTCGACCATCAGCACGGCGTCCTTGGTGCCGGCCACGACCATGTCCAGGCTGGAAGCCTTGAGCTGTTCGTAGTTCGGGTTCAGCAGGTAGCCGGTTTCCGGGTGGAAGGCCACGCGCGCGGCACCAATGGGGCCGTCGAACGGAATGCCGGATACCGCCAGGGCAGCCGAAGTACCGATCATCGCAGCGATGTCCGGATCAGTTTTCTTGCTGGTGGAAACGACGGTACAGATGACCTGCACTTCGTTCTGGAAGCCTTCCGGGAACAGCGGACGGATCGGGCGATCGATCAGACGCGAGGTCAGGGTTTCCTTCTCGGAAGGACGCGCCTCACGCTTGAAGAAGCCGCCCGGGATCTTGCCGGCCGCATAAGTCTTCTCCTGGTAGTGCACGGAGAGCGGGAAGAACCCTTTGCTCGGGTCGGCGGTCTTGGCACCGACCACGGTCACCAGCACGGTGACATCGTTATCGACGGTGACCAGCACGGCGCCGGAGGCCTGGCGAGCGATACGGCCCGTCTCCAGGGTTACGGTCGACTGACCGAATTGAAACTTCTTGATTACCGGATTCACGGTTTTTCCTTCTCTTTGTTGCCTTGGGGAAATTGGCGGGAAACTCGGGAGTCGGACCCGGGGCTTCCTGCAGAAAAGCCTGTCGCTTAAAGCCGAAAGCTGGAAGCAAGAGCGATGTCCTGCTTCCAGCTTCCGATTTCCAGCGTACAGCTCGGGCGCGTCTTAGCGACGCAGACCCAGACGGCCGATCAGGGCGCTGTAACGAGTGGTGTCCTTACCCTTCAGGTAGTCCAGCAGCTTGCGGCGCTGGTTAACCATACGGATCAGGCCACGACGGGAGTGGTGGTCCTTGCCGTTGGCCTTGAAGTGGTCCTGCAGCTTGTTGATGTTGGCGGTCAGCAGGGCAACCTGCACTTCCGGAGAACCGGTATCGCCTTCAGCTTGCTTGTACTCGTTAACGATCTGGGCTTTTTCTTCAACGCTCAGTGCCATGATGGGCTCCTGGCTCGCGCTCCACCACTTCGCCGGCGCGGGCGAGCTTGTACAACGGCTGACCATCGCGCTTGAGCGCCGAATACATCGGCGGCACCTGCTGAATATCACCGCGAAAGCGCGGCAGCAGCGCCTCGAGCTGCTCGCGGGTCACTTCCACCGGATTACGCTCGAGGATTTCACCCTCGGCATCGGCCGTCGTGGTGGTCACGCCCAGCTGCATGACCGTCTCGTAGGCCTTGTCGGCATCGAGCAGATACTGCGAAAACTTGGTTGCCTCGCCGAAGCACAGCGGCAATACGCCGGTCGCCAGCGGATCGAGGCTGCCGGTATGCCCAGCCTTCTCTGCATTGAGCAGCCAGCGCACCTTCTGCAGTGCCGCGTTGGAGGTGAATCCGCGAGGCTTGTCGAGCAGGATGATGCCGTTCACATCGCGTCGAACACGCTTGACCTGGACCACGCTTACTCTCCGCTTCCGTCGCTGTGCTTGCGATCTTCGGCGACCGCGCGCTCGATCAGCGAACTCAGCTCGACGCCACGGCGAATGCTCGCGTCATAGTTGAAATGCAGCTGCGGCACGCTGCGCAGCTTCATGCTCTTGCCCAGCTGCATGCGCAGGAAGCCGGCGGCCTCATTGAGAATGCGCAGGTTGCCCCTTACCGCCTCCTCGTTGTCGTCCTGCCCCATGATGGTGATGAAGATCTTCGCGTGGGACAGATCCCGGCTGACGTCAACGCCGGTGATGGTGACCAGTCCCAGCCGCGGATCCTTGATCTCGCGCTGGATCAACTGGGCCAGCTCGCGCTGCATCTGATCGCCGATACGCTGGGTACGGCTGAATTCTTTGGCCATAAAAACTGCCTCTGGCTGCACGCTGCAGGCTTGAAAAATTCGTGATACCGCAAAGCCAAACGGCAAGCGCCAAGTGATCACACTCGACGCTTGCCGCTGGAAGTTTGCAACTCGGATTACAGTGAACGGGCCACTTGGACCTTCTCGAACACTTCGATCTTGTCGCCGACCTTGACGTCGTTATAGCTCTTCACGCCGATACCGCATTCCATGCCGGCACGGACTTCCGAGACGTCATCCTTGAAGCGCCGCAAGGACTCCAACTCGCCTTCGAAGATCACCACGTCGTCGCGCAGAACGCGGATCGGACGGTTGCGGTGCACCATACCCTCGGTAACCATGCAGCCGGCAACCGCGCCGAACTTCGGCGAACGGAACACGTCGCGCACCTCGGCGATACCCAGGATATTCTCGCGCACATCGCTGCCGAGCATACCGGTGAGCGCCTTCTTGACGTCCTCGATGATGTCGTAGATGACGTTGTAGTAGCGCATATCCAGGCCTTCGGCCTCGACGATCTTGCGCGCGCCAGCGTCGGCACGCACGTTGAAGCCGAAGATCACCGCACTGGATGCCAGCGCCAGGTTGGCATCGGATTCGGTGATACCACCGACACCGCCACCGACCACGCGCACCTGAACCTCGTCGTTGCCCAGACCGTTGAGCGAACCCTGCAGCGCTTCGAGCGAGCCGCGTACGTCGGCCTTGAGCACGATGTTGAGCGTCTTCTTCTCGTCCTGCCCCATCGTCTCGAAGATGTTCTCCAGCTTGCCGGCGTGGGCACGTGCCAGTTTCACTTCGCGGAACTTGCCCTGACGGAACAAGGCGACTTCGCGTGCCTTCTTCTCGTCGGCGACCACGGTAAGGTCATCACCGGCTTCGGGCGTACCATCCAGGCCGAGGATTTCCACCGGAATGGACGGACCGGCTTCCTTCACCGGCTTGCCATTCTCGTCGAGCATGGCGCGCACGCGACCGAAGTTCACACCGCACAGGACCATGTCGCCTTGGCGCAGCGTGCCGTCCTGAACCAGTACGGTAGCCACCGGGCCGCGGCCCTTGTCCAGGCGCGACTCGACCACAACACCGCGACCAGGCGCCGAAGGCGTGGCCTTGAGTTCGAGGATCTCGGCCTGCAGCAGAACGGCTTCCAACAGCTCGTCGACGCCGGTACCCATCTTCGCGGAAACCGGAATGAACGGCGTGTCGCCCCCCCACTCCTCGGGGATAACATCGAGCGCAGCCAGGCCGTTCTTGATGTTGTCCGGATTGGCTTCCGGCTTGTCGATCTTGTTCACCGCGACCACGATCGGCACACCTGCCGCCTTCGCGTGCTGCACGGCTTCCTGGGTTTGCGGCATGACGCCGTCGTCCGCCGCAACCACCAGGATGACGATGTCGGTCGCTTTCGCACCGCGGGCACGCATGGCGGTGAACGCCGCGTGACCGGGGGTATCGAGGAACGTGACCATGCCACGGTCGGTTTCGACGTGGTAGGCGCCGATGTGCTGAGTAATGCCGCCCGCTTCGCCAACGGCAACCTTGGCACGACGGATGTAATCGAGCAGGGAGGTCTTGCCGTGGTCGACGTGGCCCATCACGGTTACCACTGGCGCGCGGGTCATCTCCTCGCCTTCGAACTTCAGCAGTTCGGCCAGCTGTTCTTCCAGCGCGTTGTCGCTGACCAGCTTGACCTTGTGGCCGAGCTCCTCGGCCACAAGCTGCGCGGTTTCCCGGTCGAGCACCTGATTGATGGTGACCGGCGAGCCCATCTTGAACATGAACTTGATGACTTCGGCAGCCTTGACCGACATCTGCTGGGCCAGCTCGGCCACGGTGATGGTTTCGCCGATCGAAACTTCGCGTACGACCGGTCCGGTCGGGCTCTGGAAGCCGTGCGCATTGCGCTTCTTGAGCTTGGACTTGCCGCGACCGCCACGACGGAAGCCGTCGGCGTCGTCCTCGCCACTGCGCACGGTACGTGTCAGCGGCGCCTTGGCCTTGAGCGACGGGCGATGTTGCGCATGCTTGCGATCGCGACGATCGTCGTCGTCGCTGCGCGGCTTCTCGGCACGGCGAGCTTCTTCTTTCTTGCGCTCATCGCTCGGGGCGGCGGCGACAGCGGCTTCGACAGCTGCCGGTTCGACGACAACTTCAGCGGCACTGGGCTGAGCTGCAGCCACCGAGGTCTGCTCTTGCTGCGCCTGGCGACGGGCTTCTTCCTCGGCGCGCGCGCGCGCCTCTTCTTCTACCTTCAAGCGAGCCGCTTCTTCGGCCGCGCGCTGTTCTTCCAGTTCGCGCTGCTTCTCGGCCTCGATCTCATCCGGGCTGCGCTTGACGAAGGTTTTCTTCTTGCGCACCTCGACGCTGATGGTCTTGCTGCCGCCGACCTTCAGCTTGGTGGTGGTCTTGCGCTGCAAGGTGATCTTGCGCGGCTCGTCCATCTTGGCGCCGTGACTGCTTTTCAAATGAGCCAGCAGGGCCTGCTTTTCGTTATCGGTCACCACTTGCTCGGCGCTGGTGTGCGGCAGTCCTGCCTCACGCATCTGCTGCAGCAGTCGCTCGACCGGTGTGTCGACCACTTGGGCCAGTTCTTTCACCGTGACTTGCGTCATGCATCTCTCTCCTCAGGCCGCTAATTACTTACTCGAACCAATGGGCTCGGGCGGCCATGATCAGCTTGCCGGCACGCTCTTCATCGATGCCGTCTATGTCGAGCAAGTCGTCGATCGACTGCTCGGCCAGGTCTTCGCGGGTAATCACACCCCGCACAGCCAACTCGACCGCCAGTTCTTTGTCCATGCCATCCAGCGCGAGGAGATCCTCGGCCGGTTGCGCGTCCGCCAGTTTCTCTTCGGTGGCGATAGCCTTGGTCAGCAGGCGATCCTTGGCACGTGTACGCAGTTCGTTGACGATGTCCTCATCAAACCCTTCGATGCCGAGCATCTCCTCCATCGGGACGTAGGCGACTTCCTCCAGGGAGGTGAAGCCTTCTTCGACCAGCACCTGGGCCAGCTCCTCGTCGACGTCCAGCTCTTCGATGAAGCTGCGCAGGATGTCGCCGGTCTCTTCCTGTTGCTTGGCCTGGATATCGGCCTCGGTCATCACGTTCAGCGTCCAGCCAGTCAGCTGGCTGGCCAGACGGACGTTTTGCCCACCGCGACCGATTGCCTGCGCCAGGTTGTCCTCGGCGACCGCGATATCCATCGCGTGCGCATCCTCATCGACGATGATCGCTGCCACTTCCGCCGGTGCCATCGCGTTGATCACGAACTGAGCCGGGTTGTCGTCCCACAGGACGATATCCACGCGCTCGCCGCCAATCTCGCCGGAAACTGCTTGCACGCGCGAGCCGCGCATGCCGATGCAGGCGCCTTGGGGATCAATGCGCTTGTCCTTGGAGCGAACCGCAATCTTGGCGCGCGATCCCGGATCACGCGACGCGCCCATCACCTCGATCAGACCCTCGGCAATTTCCGGCACTTCGATGCGGAACAGCTCGATCAGCATCTGCGGCGCAGTGCGCGACAGGATCAGCTGCGGACCGCGGTTCTCCGTGCGGATCTCCTTCAGCAGCGCACGCACGCGGGCACCGACGCGGAAGGTCTCGCGGGCAATAATGTCCTCGCGCGCCAGCAGAGCCTCGGCGTTGTTGCCCAGATCGACGATCACGCTGTCGCGGGTAACCTTTTTTACCGTTCCGGAAATGATCTCGCCGAGGCGGTCACGATAGGCCTCGACCACCTGGGCACGCTCGGCTTCACGCACCTTCTGCACGATGACCTGCTTGGCGGTCTGCGCAGCGATACGGCCAAACTCGATGGACTCGATCTTTTCCTCGAAGACATCGCCAAGTTTTGCATCCGCCTTGCGCTCTTGCGCCTGATCGAGCGCCAGTTGGTAAGCCGGATCCTCAAAATGCTCGTCATCGACCACCGTCCAGCGGCGGAAGGTTTCATAGCTGCCGTTTTGGCGGTTGATCTCCACACGCAGGTCGACTTCGTCTTCGTAACGCTTTTTGGTTGCAGTGGCCAGAGCCAGCTCCAACGCTTCAAAAATAACACCAGCCGGTACGCCCTTTTCGTTGGACACCGACTCCACAACCAGCAGTACTTCTTTGCTCATCGTACGCCTCGCCTTTCGCAATCCATTGGGGTCCGCGGGATCCGCATTCAGTCAAAACGGGGGACTATGTTGGCCTTGTCGATCAGATCGACGGGCAATAGATACTCATGATCATCAACGAGTATCACCACATCCTGCTCCTCCACCCCGCGGAGAAGCCCTTGGAAATTGCGCCGCCCCTCGAAGGGGGAACGCAGTTTGATTTTTACCTGCTCGCCCACATGGGCGGCGTATTGCTCCAACTTGAACAATGGCCGATCCATACCGGGAGAGGACACCTCAAGGGTGTAATCGACACTGATGGGGTCTTCGACATCAAGCACGCCACTGAGCTGACGGCTGACCTTCTCACAATCGTCGATCAGAATACCGTTGGCGTGATCGATATAGACTCGAAGCAGCGAATGCCTTCCCTGAGAGAGGAACTCGATACCCCAACATTGATACCCGAGCGCCTCTACCACCGGGGCCAACAAGGCCTGCAACTGTTCTAGCTTGCTCGACATCGAAGTCCCTCGCGCATGCTGTACAAACGAAAAATGGGCGAAACGCCCATCCCTGTGATCGCCTGAAGTGCCGGCGACCTGGCCTGAAGCCAATAAAAAGCCCCTATACAGGGGCTCTTCACTTCACTGGTTGCGGGGGCTGGATTTGAACCAACGACCTTCGGGTTATGAGCCCGACGAGCTACCAGACTGCTCCACCCCGCGACAAACTGGGCACGAATTGTACGATCATCTTGACAATCGGTCAACCGAAACCCTGATAACAAGAAGGCCCGCACTAGGCGGGCCTGCTTGTTTGGTACCGAGGAGGGGACTCGAACCCCTACAGCCTATGGCCACTACCACCTCAAGGTAGCGTGTCTACCAATTCCACCACCTCGGCAAAAACCTTTACTGCTTCTCCTGCACCGGAGGAACATCACCCGTAGGGTTACGCTCTTCCAGAACCGGAACATCATTCACTGCAGGCTTGCTTGCCGGAACCTCAAGCACCGCCGGATCGGGCAGGCCCGCCTGCGAGATACTGTCAGCCTGCTCCTTGGCGAAAAAGGCCAAGCCCAGACTTGTCACAAAAAAAACGCCGGCGAGTATAGCAGTAAACCGACTCAGAAAGGTAGTACTACCTTGACTTCCGAATACGGTAGCCGAAGCACCCGAACCGAATGAAGCCCCCGCATCCGCACCCTTGCCCTGCTGCAGCAATACCAACACAACCACACCCAGGGCGACCAGCAGATGCACCACGATCACAACAGTCTGCAACATCTGATCACTTCCCCGCAGCACGACAGATCGCGCCAAATTCGTTCGCTTTCAAAGAGGCTCCGCCGATCAGTCCGCCATCTACATCAGCCTGAGCAAACAACTCAACGGCATTTTCCGATTTGACGCTTCCACCATAAAGAATCCGCAAACCGCCAGCAATGCGCGAATTCCGCTGCGCCACCACAGCCCGAATGACCGCATGAACCTCTTGCGCCTGCACCGGCGTCGCAGTCAGCCCGGAACCTATCGCCCAGACCGGCTCATACGCAACCACAGCCGACTCAAACGCATCCACACCAACCACGTCGAGCACACTATTTAACTGCTGCGACACCACATCAAGTGTCTTTCCCAGCTGACGCTCTTCTAGCGTCTCACCAACGCAGAGGATGGGCTTCAGTCCACTCGCCTGCGCCGAAGAAAACTTTCGACATACAACCTGATCACTTTCAGCAAACAGCGATCGCCGCTCAGAATGGCCAACCAGAACCCACGCACACCCCAAATCACGCAACTGGGTGGCTGACTCTTCGCCTGTAAAGGCCCCAAAGCCAGGCTCCGTCGAACAATCCTGCGCCCCCACCGCGATTGTCCCACCTTGGAGATCGCTCAAGACCTGCGCAAGATGAATGGATGAAGGCAAAACCACGACATCCACATCACCTGGAAGCTCTTCAACCCGGAGGGAGCCAATCAGCTCTGCGACGCTAGTGCGGGTACCGTTCATTTTCCAGTTACCAGCTACCATCTTGCGGCGCATGCTTTACCTCGTCGGTCAAAGTGGGCGCAGATGTTACTCAACCGCCCCCACCCTGGCAAGCAGATCACGCACAAACTTTTGCCACTACTTTTGCCAACTCCTCGGCATGCGCGCGCACCTGCTGCTCATCATCACCCTCCACCATGACCCGCACCAATGGTTCTGTACCGGACTTGCGCAGCAATACCCGCCCGCGCCCAGCCATGCGCTCGGTAACATCGTCGCAGGCTGCCTGCACATCAGGATGCGAAAGCGGATCGGTTCCGCCCGCGTAGCGCACGTTTATCAGCACTTGCGGACATTTATGCCAGGCGAGGCGCTCCTGCGCGAGGGATTGACCTCGACGGCGCAGAGCCAGCACGACTTGCAATGCCGCGATGATGGCGTCCCCGGTGGTCGTATGCTGAGCGCAAACGATATGCCCGGAATTCTCCCCCCCTAGCGGCCAACTGCGCTCCAGCATCTCGGCGATTACGTAGCGGTCGCCGACCTTGGCACGCACGAATGGAATCTCGCGCGCCTTCAACGCCAACTCCAGACCGAGATTGCTCATCAGGGTACCCACCACGCCACCGTTCAGGCGCTCGCGCTCCTGCAGATCGGTAGCAATGATGTATAGAAGCTCATCGCCATCCACGACTGCCCCGGTGTGATCGACCATCATCACGCGATCGCCGTCGCCGTCGAAGGCGATACCCATATCGGCACCGTTCTCGACCACCGCCTTCTGCAACTGGCCTACATGGGTCGAACCGACATCCGCATTGATATTCAGCCCGTCAGGCTGCGCGCCGATCACCACCACCTGAGCACCGAGTTCGCGGAATACGCTCGGCGCCACCTTATAGGTGGCGCCATGCGCACAATCGATAACCAACTTGAGACCACTGAAATCGGTACTGGTCGGCACGCTGCTCTTGCAGAACTCAATGTAGCGCCCNCGGGTGTCCTTGCCGATCAGGATGCGGCACTTGCCCTGCTTGCGAAAAGCCATGCCTGCCGCCCAACCCAGCTTGAGCATGAAATCCGGCGTGATCGGAAACTGCCCGACGTGCCCACGAATCCCATCCGTGCCGAAGTACTTTCTACCCATGAAAACCGTCCCTTTATTCTGCAGACTGAACTGCAGCTATCATTCGAACCACATCAACCGTCTCGGCCACGTCGTGCACGCGAATAATCTGCGCACCCTTGGCCACTGCTAGCGCTGCCAGCGCGAGACTGCCGTAGAGACGCGCATCCACCTCTCGCCCGAGAACCTTGCCAATCATGGTTTTGCGCGACACACCGACCAGCAGCGGCCGCCCAAGCGCATGCAGCCGCTCAAGGTGTCTGAACAGACTGAGATTGTGTTCGAGCGTCTTGGCAAAGCCGAATCCTGGATCCAGCACGATACGCTCAGCTTTGATGCCGGCAGCCACGCACTCGGCCATGCGCTGCGCGAGGAAATCACACACCTCGGTGGTTACGTCAGTGTACTGCGGGTCGTCCTGCATATCGCCAGGCTCGCCGCGCATGTGCATCAGACAAACTGGCAAGCCGCTATCGAGCGCCGCATCCAAAGCGCCGTCGCGACGCAGCGAGCGCACGTCATTGATCAGACCAGCACCCAGCCGCGCAACCTCTCGGATCACCGCCGGAGTCGAAGTGTCGACAGAAATCACCACGTCCAGCTCGCGCGCAATGGCTTCCACCACCGGCGCCACGCGCTCGAGCTCTTCTGTCGGCGAAACCGCACGCGCCCCGGGGCGCGTCGACTCACCACCGACATCTAGCAGCGTTGCGCCAGCACGCACCATCGACTCGGCATGTTTCAGCGCCGCATCTTTCAGCGCGTAGCGCCCGCCGTCGGAAAAAGAATCAGGGGTGACATTCAGAATACCCATCACTTGCGGACGGGCTAAATCAAGAACCCGGCTACCACAGGATAGCCGGGCTGCAGACAACGTTTCGCTCATTTGAACGCCTTGAGGCTTAGTGTTCGCCGGCCGGACCTCCGATCGGCGTTTCTGGCCGCCCGCTCTCGGGCTGGGTCGATTTGCCCGATGCCCCCGAACCACCCTGCCAATCACGTGGTTCGCGCGGTGGCCGCCCGGCCATGATGTCGTCGATTTGCTCAGCATCGATGGTTTCGTATTTCATCAGCGCCTCGGCCATCATGTCCAGCCGATCGCGATTATCCGCCAGGATCTGCTTGGCGGTGCCATAGCAGTGATCGATGATGCTGCGCACCTCCTGATCGATCAGTTTGGCCGTCTCGCCCGAGACGTTAGTGTGCTGGCTTCCGGCACTGCGACCGAGGAACACCTCGCCCTCTTCTTCGGCATACATCAGCGGCCCGAGCTTTTCAGAAAGCCCCCACTTGGTGACCATGTTCCGCGCGAGTTGCGTAGCCCGCATGATGTCGTTAGATGCGCCAGTGGTCACGCCCTCGAAGCCGAGCGTCATTTCCTCGGCGATGCGCCCACCGAACAGCGAGCAGATCTGGCTGATCAGCGCTCGCTTGGACAGGCTGTAGCGATCCTCTTCCGGAAGAAACATCGTCACGCCGAGCGCACGACCGCGCGGGATGATCGACACCTTGTAAACCGGATCATGCTCGGGCACCACACGACCGACGATTGCGTGTCCTGCCTCGTGGTACGCGGTGTTGAGCTTCTCCTTCTCAGACATGACCATCGATTTGCGCTCGGCGCCCATCATGATCTTGTCCTTGGCCAGCTCGAATTCCTTCATTTCAACGATGCGCTTGTTGGCTCGCGCGGCGAACAGTGATGCCTCGTTGACCAGGTTAGCCAGATCGGCGCCGGAGAAGCCCGGAGTGCCACGGGCAATCACCGCCGGTTCGACGTTGTCGCCCACCGGAACCTTGCGCATGTGCACTTTGAGAATCTGCTCGCGACCACGGATGTCCGGCAGTCCCACCACTACCTGGCGGTCGAAGCGACCGGGACGCAGCAAGGCCGGATCGAGCACGTCTGGACGGTTGGTGGCGGCGATGACGATGATGCCGTCATTCATCTCGAAACCATCCATCTCCACCAGCAACTGGTTGAGAGTCTGCTCACGCTCGTCATGACCACCGCCGAGGCCGGCACCGCGGTGGCGACCCACCGCATCGATCTCGTCGATGAAGATGATGCATGGCGCATGTTTCTTGGCCTGCTCGAACATGTCGCGTACACGGCTGGCACCGACACCGACGAACATTTCGACGAAGTCCGAACCGGAAATGGTGAAGAACGGTACTTTCGCCTCGCCAGCAATGGCCTTGGCCAGCAGCGTCTTACCGGTACCGGGAGGACCGACCATCAGCACGCCGCGCGGGATGCGGCCACCGAGCCGCTGGAACTTGCCGGGATCACGCAAGAACTCTACCAGCTCATGCACTTCCTCCTTGGCCTCGTCGCAACCGGCAACGTCGGCAAAGGTGGTCTTGACCTGGTCTTCAGACAGCAGGCGCGCCTTGCTCTTGCCGAAGCTCATCGGGCCGCCCTTGCCACCCGCGCCGCCCTGCATCTGGCGCATGAAGAACATGAACACCGCGATGATCACCAGAATCGGGAAGCTCGCCACCAACAGCTGGGTCCAGATGCTCTGCTGCTCCGGCTGCTTGCCTTCGATGATCACGTTGTTGTTGATCAGGTCGCCGATCAGGCCGTTGTCCTGGATCGCCGGGCGAACAGTCTTGAAGGTTTCGCCATCGCTGCGTTTGCCGATGATTACGAAGCCGTCGACGGTCACACGCTCGACACGCCCATCCTTGACCTGCTCGATGAAGTCGGAATAGTTGAGCGTCTGCGGCTCGTTCGGGCTGGAAAAATTGTTCATCACCGTCACCAGAACAGCGGCGATGATCAGCCACAGGATGAGGTTCTTAGCCATGTCGTTCAAATTCACTACCCTCTGGAGCAGGCCCGTCAGACGGGGATCTGCATGACGGCCGGATGCTTGCTCAGCCTAACTTACTACACAACGCGCACGAGCTGACAGCTCGTCTGTAACCCTATATGAAACGGCCAGACCGGCAAAACAGACACTGACTATCGCTCGGTCGGCTTTTCTCAATCGGCCTTATTCGTCCTGCGGACCCTTGAAACCTCGCGCCAACAAATACTGCTCACGCGAACGGTCGCGGGAAGACAGCGGCTTGCGCATCTGCACCTTGTCGAAGTTCTGCCGCACGTCCTTCAGATAGGCATCGAAGCCTTCGCCTTGGAATATCTTGATCAAAAAATCACCACCGGGGCGCAGTACCCGCGTAGCGAGATCCAGTGCGAGTTCGCAGAGAAACATCGCGCGCGGCTGATCGGATGCCCTTACTCCACTCATGTTGGGGGCCATATCGGAGATAACAAGGTCCACCGGATGTTCGCCGATGGCCTCGAGAATCTGCGCGAACACCTCGTCTTCGGTGAAATCGCCCTGAATGAAGGTGACATCGGCGATGCTGTCCATCGGCAGGATATCGGAAGCAATCAGCCGCCCCTTGTCGCCGATAACCCGGCTGGTGACCTGCGACCAACCGCCGGGCGCCGCGCCAAGATCGACCACGGTCATGCCGGGGCGCAGAATGCCATCCCTCTCCTGGATTTCCAGAAGTTTGTAGCTGGCCCGGGAGCGGTAGCCGTCCCTTTGCGCCATCTTCACGTAGGGATCGTCGAAATGTTCTTTCAGCCAACGCGGGCTGGTCTTGGAGCGTGCCAAGCTGATACCTCATCTGTGCGGCCCGGAACCTGTCGGTTACACTAGCCGCCGTTTTTCAAGGGTTCTGACGCAAGGGTCGAAATATGCCGCTCACCAACGAGCAGAAGAAACACTACAAGTCCATCGGCCACCATCTGAAACCGGTTCTGATCGTAGCCGAAAACGGCCTCAGTGAAGGCGTGCTGGCCGAACTGGAGCGTGCACTGAACGATCACGAACTGATCAAGGTGCAGTTCCGCATCGCCGAGCGCGAGGATCGTCACGCGCTGATGGAAGAACTCTGCAAGGCCGCCCGCTGCGAACTAGTCCAGAACATCGGCAAGATGGCCCTGGTCTATCGCAAGAATCCCAAGGCCAACAAGCAGCTCTCCAACATTCACCGCTTCCAGGCCTGACTCTCACAGGGCCTAGCCTTCGCGAATACTCAGCCCTCACGCCCCGGTGGGGGCTGCAGCACCAGCAACAGTCCGCAAAACGCCATCGCCAGATAGCTGAACAGCGCCCAATAGCTCGATGCGAAAACACCGCTGCGCTCGAGGAAGAAGCTGATCGCCAGTAGCAATGTTGCCAGCAGCAACTGGCCGCGCAACTCAGCCGCGAACCGCGCGAGCCCCGTGACCGGTAGCAACACCCCCGCCTGCAATACTACGCAGAACCCGGCGAACCCCACCAGCAACGGCCGCAGCGCAGCCGCCAGCTCGTCTACCAACAGCGGCGCCAGCCCGACCTTGGCCAACGCGGGCAGTACGACGAAATGCAGCAACCACAGGCCGCCGACCCAGAACGTCTGGGCCAGCTGCCAGGTTATGGTGCCGCCGCGTACGGGCCGAAGCTCAGATATGACGAACCTCGACGATCTCGTATTCGATCAGTCCGCTAGGCGTCTTCACCGCGACCACATCGCCTTCTTCCTTGCCGACCAACGCACGGGCGATCGGTGAACTCACCGACAGTTTGCCCTGCTTAATGTCCGCCTCATCGTCACCGACGATCTGGTAGGTCACCTGCTCGTCGGTTTCGACATTGGCGATATCCACGGTAGTCCCGAAGATCACCTTGCCGGTCGGAGTGATATTGGCGATATCGATGACCTGCGCATTCTGTAGCCGACCTTCGATATCGCGAATCCGCGCCTCGACCATGCCCTGCTGCTCGCGCGCGGCGTGGTATTCAGCGTTTTCCTTGAGGTCACCCAGTTCGCGCGCTTCGGCGATGGCCTGGGTGATCTGCGGGCGCAGTACGGTTTTCAGGTGTTTGAGTTCTTCTTCCAGGGCGCGGGCGCCCTGGACGGTCATGGGGAACTTGGTCATGCGTGGATTCCTGCATGGAGATCCTGCAAGCGGCGCACGGTCTTCTCGGGACCGAACTTGAGCGCCTCACAGATCGCCTGACCACCGGCGATGGTGGTGGTGATGCAGATCTTGTGCTGCAGGGCATTGCGACGAATGGAATACGAATCGGCAATCGACTGCCGGCCTTCGGTGGTGTTGATGATCAGCGTGACCTCGTCATTCTTGATCATGTCGACCACGTGCGGCCGGCCTTCGGTCACCTTGTTCACGCGGCGCACCGGCAATCCGGCGGCCTCGATGATGCGCGCCGTGCCGGCGGTCGCGACCACTTCGAAGCCCAGCCCGATCAGATCGCGGGCGACCTGCTCGACGTAGGGCTTGTCGTCTTCGCGCACGCTGATGAACGCGCAACCGGAAGTCGGCAGGATTTCGCTGGCACCCAGCTGGGCCTTGGCGAAGGCCTCGGCGAAGCTGTCGCCGACACCCATCACTTCGCCGGTGGACTTCATTTCCGGGCCGAGGATGGTATCCACGCCGGGGAACTTGGCGAAGGGGAATACCGCTTCCTTGACGCTGAAGAACGGCGGGATGATTTCCTTGGTGAAGCCGATCTCGGCCAGCGTCTTGCCAGCCATGACGCGCGCGGCGACCTTGGCCAGCGACTCGCCGATGCACTTGGAAACGAACGGCACGGTGCGCGAAGCACGCGGGTTCACTTCCAGCACGTAGATGTCTTCGCCCTGCACTGCCATCTGCACGTTCATCAGACCAACCACGTCGAGTTCCAGGGCCATCTTGCGCACCTGCTCGCGGATCTCGTCCTGAATGTGCTGCGGCAGCGAATAGGCCGGCAGCGAACAGGCGGAGTCACCGGAGTGCACGCCGGCCTGTTCGATGTGCTGCATGATCGCGCCGATCACCACCTGCTCGCCGTCGCACACCGCATCCACGTCCACCTCGATGGCGCAGTTGAGGAAGTGATCGAGCAGCACCGGGCTGTCGTTGGACACCTGCACGGCTTCGCGCATGTAGCGCTTGAGCTCCTCTTCCTCGTAGACGATCTCCATCGCGCGACCGCCGAGTACGTAGGACGGACGCACCACCAGCGGATAACCGATGGCCTTGGACGCCGCGATGGCTTCCTCCTCGCTGCGTGCGGTGGCGTTCTGCGGCTGGCGCAGGTTCAGGCGCTGGACCATCTGCTGGAAGCGCTCGCGGTCTTCGGCGCGGTCGATGGCGTCCGGGCTGGTGCCGATGATCGGTACGCCGGCCTCTTCGAGGGCGCGGCAGATCTTCAGCGGCGTCTGACCGCCGTACTGCACGATCACACCCTTGGGCTGCTCGACGCGGACGATCTCCAGCACGTCTTCCAGGGTCACCGGCTCGAAGTACAGCCGGTCGGAGGTGTCGTAGTCGGTGGAGACGGTTTCCGGGTTGCAGTTGACCATGATGGTCTCGTAGCCGTCTTCACGCATCGCCAGCGCCGCGTGCACGCAGCAGTAGTCGAACTCGATGCCCTGGCCGATGCGGTTGGGGCCACCACCGAGGATCATGATCTTGTCGCGACTCGACGGGTTGGCCTCGCACTCTTCCTCGTAGGTCGAGTACATGTAGGCGGTGTCGGTGGCGAACTCGGCAGCGCAGGTGTCGACGCGCTTGTAGACCGGCAGCACCTTGAGCTTGTGGCGGTGGCTGCGCAGGTTCTTCTCGGTGACACCGAGCAGCTTGGCCAGGCGCGCGTCGGAGAAGCCCTTGCGCTTGAGCTTGTACATCAGATCGCGATCGATGCTGGACAGGCCCAGGGTCTTGACCTGCTCTTCTTCCTTGACCAGATCCTCGATCTGCACCAGGAACCAGGGGTCGATCTTGGTCAGGGCGAACACGTCCTCGACGCTTTTGCCGGCGCGGAAGGCGTCAGCGACGTACCAGATGCGCTCGGCACCCGGCACGGTCAGCTCGCGCTTGAGCGTGCTCTCGGCCTCGACATCGGCGAGGTTCAGCTTCGGATCGAAGCCGGTGGCGCCAACTTCCAGACCACGCAGGGCTTTCTGCATGGATTCCTGGAAGGTCCGGCCGATGGCCATGACTTCACCCACCGACTTCATCTGGGTAGTCAGACGGGCATCCGCCTTGGGGAATTTTTCGAAGGCGAAACGCGGGACCTTGGTCACCACGTAGTCGATCGCCGGCTCGAAGGAGGCCGGGGTGCGGCCGCCAGTGATGTCGTTCTGCAGCTCGTCGAGGGTATAGCCGACGGCCAGCTTGGCGGCGATCTTGGCGATGGGGAAACCGGTGGCCTTGGAAGCCAGTGCCGAGGAACGCGATACACGCGGGTTCATCTCGATGACGACCATGCGCCCGGTGTTCGGGCAGATACCGAACTGCACGTTGGAGCCGCCGGTTTCCACGCCGATCTCGCGCAGCACCGCCAGCGAGGCGTTGCGCATGATCTGGTATTCCTTGTCGGTCAGCGTCTGTGCCGGAGCCACGGTGATCGAGTCGCCGGTGTGCACGCCCATCGGATCGAAGTTCTCGATGGAGCAGACGATGATGCAGTTGTCCTTCTTGTCGCGGACCACCTCCATCTCGTATTCCTTCCAGCCGATCAGCGACTCGTCGATCAGCAGCTCGCTGGTCGGCGACAGATCCAGACCGCGCGCGCAGATCTCCTCGAACTCCTCGCGGTTGTAGGCGATGCCGCCGCCGGTGCCGCCCATGGTGAACGACGGGCGGATGATGCAGGGGAAGCCGACCTTGTCGAGCACGCCGTAGGCTTCATCCATGTTGTGCGCGATGCCGGAAACCGGGCACGCCAGGCCGATGTTCTTCATCGCCTTGTCGAAGCGCGAGCGATCCTCGGCCTTGTCGATGGTGTCGGCGTTGGCACCGATCATCTCGACGCCGAACTTCTCCAGCACGCCGTGCTTTTCCAGATCCAGCGCGCAGTTCAGCGCAGTCTGGCCGCCCATGGTCGGCAGCAGCGCGTCGGGGCGTTCCTTCTCGATGATCTTGGCCACCGTGGCCCACTTGATCGGCTCGATATAGGTGGCGTCCGCCATCGCCGGATCGGTCATGATGGTGGCGGGGTTGGAGTTCACCAGGATGACGCGGAAGCCTTCTTCCTTCAGCGCCTTGCACGCCTGCGCGCCGGAATAGTCGAACTCACAGGCCTGGCCGATGACGATGGGGCCGGCACCGAGGATCAGGATGCTCTTTATGTCTGTACGCTTAGGCATGGGACTCTCGTTGCAATAATCAGGACAGGGTTGCGGTGGCCAGCTTCACACCAAAGCCGACGAACAGGGCGCCGACGCCCGAAGTGGCGCCGGCGGCCAGCCGTTGCCGCCGACGGAACCAGGCCGCCAGCCGCACACCGGTAAAAATCAGGAAACTCAGATACAGCGCGCTGATCAGCTCGAGGACCGCGCCCAGCACCAGGAACGATAGTCCCGGATGGGCGTAGGCGGGATCGACGAACTGGATGAAGAAGGAGATGAAGAACAGGATCGCCTTCGGGTTCGACAGGCTCAGCAGCAGCGCCTTGCGAAACGGCTGGTAGACGTCCACGCGTTCGGCGTGCTCCACGGCCGCCTCGGGGTGGCGCAACCGCTGCCAGGCACCGCGCAGCATGCCGACACCGAGGTAGCAGAGGTACGCCGCGCCGAGGTACTTGAGGCCGAGGAACAGCATCGGCTCAGCCTTCAGCAGCGACGCCACGCCGAGCGCCGACAGCAACATCAGCAGCGCATCCCCGAGGAACACGCCGCAGGCGGCACGATAGCCGGTCGCCACGCCACGCTGGGCCGATGTCGCCAGGACGAACAAGGAGTTCGGTCCGGGCAACAGGACGACGAAAACCACACCTAGCACGTAGGTCCAGAAATCGGTTATCCCCAGCGTCGGCATGCCTGTTCTCCTCAGCGCCGCTCGGCCATTGCCGCGATGAAGCGGTCGAACAGCGGCGCCACATCGTGCGGGCCCGGGCTGGCTTCCGGGTGACCCTGGAAGCTGAACGCGACCTTGTCGGTGCGCTCGATGCCCTGCAGCGTGCCGTCGAACAGCGACTTGTGGGTGGCGCGCAGATTGGCCGGCAGACTGGCCTCATCCACCGCAAAACCGTGGTTCTGACTGGTGATCATCACCGCACCACTGTCCAGATCCTGCACCGGATGGTTGGCACCGTGGTGACCGTTCGGCATCTTCATCGTCCGGGCGCCGGATGCCAGGGCCAGCAACTGATGGCCCAGGCAGATGCCGAACACCGGAATATCGGTCTCGAGGATTTCCTGAATCGCCTTGATCGCGTAATCGCACGGCTCGGGGTCACCCGGGCCGTTGGCCAGGAAGATACCGTCCGGATTGAGCGCCAGCGCTTCGCTAGCCGGGGTCTGCGCCGGCAGCACGGTGACGCGGCAACCGCGCGCAACCAGCATGCGCAGGATGTTCAACTTGACGCCATAGTCATACGCCACCACGTGGTAGGGCAGCTCTGTGGCGGGAATCTCCGGGTGGCTATCGGTCTTCAGCTCCCACACGCTGGAACGCCACTCGTAGCGCTCGGTGGTGCTGACCACCTTGGCCAGGTCCATGCCCTTCAGGCCCGGGAAACTGCGCGCCAGTTCCAGCGCCTTCTCTTCGGTGGCGTCCGCGCCGGCCAGGATGCAGCCATCCTGGGCGCCTTTCTCGCGCAGGATGCGGGTCAGCCGGCGGGTATCGATGCCGGCGATGGCGACAGTACCGTTGGCCTTCAGATAGTCGCCCAGCGACTGCTTGTTGCGCCAGTTGCTGGCCAGCAGCGGCAGGTCGCGAATGACCAGACCGGCCGCCCATACCTGACGGGCCTCGGCATCTTCCGGCGTGGTGCCGGTGTTGCCGACATGCGGATAGGTCAACGTGACGATCTGCTTGGCGTAGGAAGGATCGGTGAGGATTTCCTGATAGCCGGTCATGGCGGTGTTGAAGACCACCTCGCCAATGGTTTGCCCATCGGCGCCGATGGATTCGCCGCGAAAGATGCTGCCATCGGCTAGGGCCAGAATGGCTGGCGTAGTGGCTGGCTTAGTCAAGAGACCTCCCGTAGATCAAGGCTGGAGCAGACGCAGATTGTAAAAAAGCGGGATGACGTGTGAAGGTCATCCCGCTTTTTATTTGATTCATTTCTGCGCAACTTTTAGTGGACACACTAAAGCGGGAAGCTTACAGAAAATCCCCTTTCCGGTCCAGCCAATATAGCCCGCAAGCCAAGCGTGAACAGACAGGACGACTTCCGTAGGCGCAGAAACTCACTTGAGACCCAGCACATCCTGCATATCGTAGAGCCCTGCGGGGCGACCCTCCAGCCAGAGCGCAGCGCGTACCGCGCCCTTGGCGAAGGTCATGCGACTGGAAGCCTTGTGCGTGATCTCCACCCGCTCACCATCGGCCGCGAACAGCACGGTGTGATCGCCCACCACGTCACCGGCGCGCACCGTAGCGAAGCCGATGGTCTCGCGCTGACGCGCACCGGTCTGGCCTTCGCGACCGTATACGGCGACCTTCTGCAGATCACGGCCGAGCGCCTCGGCCACCACCTCACCCATGCGCAGCGCGGTGCCCGAGGGCGCGTCCACCTTGTGCCGGTGATGCGCCTCGATGATCTCGATGTCGACTTCGTCGCCCAGCACCCGTGCCGCGGTATCCAGCAGCTTGAGGCAGAGGTTCACGCCAACGCTGAAGTTCGCGGCGAAGACGATGGGAATCTCCTTGGCCGCGGCAGCCAGACGCTCTTTCTCCTCCGGCGAAAAGCCGGTGGTGCCGATCACCATGGCCTTGCCGGCGCGCCGACAGACTTCCAGATTCTTCAGCGTCACCGATGGATGGGTAAAGTCGATCACCACGTCGAATTCGTCCACCGCCCGCGCCAGATCGCCGCTGAGCGGCACACCAAGACGACCGATCGCCGCCAGCTCTCCCGCGTCGGCACCGACCAGGGTGCTGTCCGGCCGATCCACCGCCGCCGTCAGTCCGGCGGCGCCCGCCGTCTGCTGCACCGCCTCGATCAGGGTCTTGCCCATGCGCCCGGCGGCGCCCATCACTGCAATACGTCGCATAGCATCAGCTCCAAGCTGCAAGCCCCAAGCGGCAGGCGACCTCATCTAGGCCGCTCGCCGCCTGCAGCGATCAAACATCACCAAAAAAGCGCTTCACGCCCTCGAACCAGCCACTGGCCTTCGGCGAGTGGGATGTATCGCCCTGCAGCGTGCCGCGGAACTCCTCGAGCAGCTCGCGCTGACGTTTGCTCAGATTGACCGGCGTCTCGACCACCACCCGGCACATCAGATCGCCGGCGCCGCCGCCACGCACCGGCGCCACGCCCTTGCCGCGCAGGCGGAACTGCTTGCCGGTCTGCGTGCCTTCGGGAATCTTCAGCTTGACCCGACCATCGAGTGTCGGCACTTCCAGCTCGCCGCCGAGCGCCGCATCGGCGAAGCTGATCGGCACTTCACAGTACAGATGCTTGCCGTCGCGCTGGAAGATCGGGTGCTCACGCACGTTGACCACCACATACAGGTCGCCCGCCGGCCCGCCCTGAGTGCCGGCCTCGCCTTCGCCGGACAGACGGATACGGTCGCCGGTATCGACGCCCGCCGGCACCTTGACCGACAGCGTTTTCTGCTCCTCCACCCGCCCCTGGCCGTGACAGCTGCCGCACGGATCGGAAATCATCTTGCCGCTGCCGTGGCAGCGCGGGCAGGTCTGCTGCACCGAGAAGAAGCCCTGCTGCATGCGCACCTGGCCGATACCGCCGCAGGTGGTACAGGTCACCGGGCTGGTGCCCTTCTTCGCACCGGAACCATCGCAAGTCTTGCACTCGACCAGCGTCGGCACGCGGATGGTGACCGTGGTGCCGCGCACCGCCTCTTCCAGATCCAGCTCCAGGGTGTAGCGCAGGTCGCTGCCACGCTGAGCGCCGCCTCGCGAAGCGCCGCGCGCTCCGCCGAAGAAGTCGCTGAACACATCGCCGAAGATGTCGGAGAAATTGGCGCCACCGTAGCCAGCGCCTGCGCCGGCACCCATCTGCGGATCAACACCGGCATGGCCGTACTGGTCGTACGCCGCGCGCTTGCTCGCATCGGAGAGCACTTCGTAGGCTTCGTTGGCTTCCTTGAAAGCCTCCTCGGCCGCCTTGTCACCCGGATTGCGGTCGGGGTGATACTTCATCGCAAGGCGACGATAGGCCTTCTTCAGCTCCGCCTCGCTGGCGCCGCGCTCGACACCCAGCACCTCGTAAAAATCACGTTTGGCCATATGTTTCCTGAACCCTCAAATTCGTGCCCTCCAGACACGCCGACGCGGGAGCAAGCCCCCGCGCAGCGGTTACGCCCGCCCGGCCGAAGCCGGAACGGGCTGGAGCGGAAGCAAGCCGGGGCTTACTTGTTGTCCTTGACCTCTTCGAACTCGGCATCGACCACATCGTCGCCCGCCTGGTCCTTGTCCGCGGCCGGCTGACCTTCGGCGCCCTGCGGCTGCTCGGCATACATCTTCTGCGCCAGCGGCGTGGAGGCCTGGGAGACCGCCGCGATCTTGGCCTCGATCTCAGCCTTGTCGTCGCCCTTGATCGCCAGCTCCAGTTCGCCGATGGCCTTCTCGATGGCCGTCTTGTCGTCGGCACTGGCCTTGTCACCGGCCTCGGTCAGCATCTTGCGAGTGGCGTGGACCAGCTGATCGCCCTGGTTGCGTGCAGTCGCCAGCTCCTCGAACTTGCGGTCTTCCTCGGCGTTGGCCTCGGCGTCACGCACCATCTGCTCGATCTCCTCCTCGGACAGACCGGAGTTGGCCTTGATCACGATCGACTGCTGCTTGCCGGTGGCCTTGTCCTTGGCGGACACGTGCAGGATGCCGTTGGCGTCGATGTCGAAGGTGACCTCGATCTGCGGCATGCCGCGCGGTGCCGGCGGAATGTCGGCCAGGTCGAAGCGGCCCAGCGACTTGTTCTGCGCCGCCTGCTTACGCTCACCCTGCAGCACGTGAATGGTCACGGCGTTCTGGTTGTCGTCGGCAGTGGAGAACACCTGCGACTTCTTGGTCGGAATGGTGGTGTTCTTCTCGATCAGCGCGGTCATCACGCCACCGAGGGTTTCGATACCCAGGGTCAGCGGCGACACGTCGAGCAGCAGCACGTCCTTGACGTCACCGGCCAGCACCGCGCCCTGAATGGCGGCACCCATCGCGACGGCTTCGTCCGGGTTGACGTCCTTGCGTGCTTCCTTGCCGAAGAACTCGGCGACCTTCTGCTGCACCAGCGGCATACGGGTCTGACCGCCGACCAGAATCACGTCGTCGATCTTCGAAACGTCGATACCGGCATCCTTCAGCGCGATGCGGCACGGCTCGATGGTGCGCTCGACCAGATCCTCGACCAGCGACTCCAGCTTGGCGCGGGAGATCTTCACGTTCAGGTGCTTCGGACCGGACGCATCGGCGGTGATGTACGGCAGGTTGACGTCGGTCTGCTGGCTGGAGGACAGCTCGATCTTGGCCTTCTCGGCAGCTTCCTTCAGGCGCTGCATGGCCAGCGGATCGCCCTTGAGGTTCATGCCGGTTTCTTTCTTGAACTCCTCGACGAGGTAGTCGATCAGGCGGATATCGAAGTCCTCGCCACCGAGGAAGGTGTCGCCGTTGGTAGCCAGCACTTCGAACTGGTGCTCGCCGTCGACCTCGGCGATCTCGATCACCGACACGTCGAAGGTACCGCCGCCCAGGTCATAGACGATCACGGTGTGGTCGCCCTTGGCCTTGTCCATGCCATAGGCCAGCGCCGCCGCGGTCGGCTCGTTGATGATGCGCTTGACGTCCAGACCGGCGATGCGACCGGCGTCCTTGGTGGCCTGGCGCTGGCTGTCGTTGAAGTAGGCCGGCACGGTGATGACCGCTTCGGTGACCGGCTCGCCCAGGTAGTCCTCGGCGGTCTTCTTCATCTTCTTCAGCACTTCGGCGGAAATCTGCGGCGGCGCCATCTTCTGGCCCTTCACTTCCACCCAGGCGTCGCCGTTGTCGGCCTTGACGATGCTGTACGGCACCATCTTGATGTCTTTCTGCACGACGTCTTCTTCGAAGCGACGGCCGATCAGACGCTTGACTGCATACAGGGTGTTCTGCGGGTTGGTGACCGCCTGACGCTTGGCGGACTGACCGACGAGGGTCTCGCCATCATTGGTGTACGCGATGATCGACGGAGTGGTACGGCCGCCTTCGGCGTTCTCGATGACCTTGACGTTGCCGTTTTCCAGAATGGAGACACAGGAGTTGGTGGTCCCCAGGTCGATACCGATGATTTTGCCCATTTAATCTCTCTCCCGAATTTCGATTGGTCCGCGCCTGTTTACCGGCTGCGGTAACACAAAAACGCTTGGCTACCAGATGGGGGTTGCCTGCCCGAATTCAAGCCTGCTCGTCGATCGAAGGCACCGCTTGCGAAGGCGCCTTGCTCACCACGACCATCGCCGGGCGCAACAAACGGCCATTGAGCAGGTAGCCCTTCTGGAACACCTTGAGCACGCTGCCCGGCTCGGCATGGGTGCTCTCTTCCATCGCCATTGCCTGGTGGTGCTCCGGATTGAACGGCTCGCCATGCGGATCGATCTGCGTCAGCTGATGGCGCGCCAGCGTGTCGAGCAGCAGCTTGAGGGTCAGCTCGAGCCCCTCGCGCACCGGCTTGACCGCTTCGTCGTCCGGCTTCGACAGCTCGAGGCCCCGCTCCAGACTGTCGGCGACGGCCAGCAGATCGCCGGCGAACTTCTCCAGCGCAAACTTGTGAGCCTTCTCCACGTCCTGCTCGGCGCGCCGGCGGATGTTCTGCATCTCGGCCGCGACCCGCAGCGACTGATCCTGGGCGGCCGCCAACTGCTCTTCGAGCGACTGCACGCGGGCCGCCAGATCGTCGCTGGCAGCGGCCTGATCCTGCTCGTCAAAGGTCTGGTTTTCCAGGTTCTGCTCGTCGGCCATGCGTCCTCCTTATCTCGATACGATTGCGGGCGACCGCCCGCGCTTGTGCCGCTATATGGGGGCACCCTCGCGCGGTTCAAGGGCAGGTCGCGCCGACGCCGACATGGCGCACGTCGACCAATCGCGCACCGCACACACCACAATCCGTCGGGGCATATTGTGGACGCCCCAAAAAGCACTGTATAAATAGCCAGCCTCACAACCCGGAGCGCCACCATGCTGGTTCATCTTTCGGTTCACAACTACGCCATCGTCGAACACCTGGACCTCGAACTGAAACGCGGCATGAGCGTGATCAGCGGCGAAACCGGTGCGGGCAAATCGATCATGCTCGACGCCCTCGGTCTCGCGCTGGGCGATCGCGCCGACAGCAGCGTGGTGCGCCTGGGCGCCGACAAGGCAGACATTCTCGCCAGCTTCGACCTGGACGACATTCCCGACGCCCGCGCCTGGCTCGCCGAGCGCGATCTGGACAACGACGGCCCGTGCATCCTGCGCCGGGTCATCACCGCCGAGGGGCGCTCGCGCGGCTACATCAACGGCGCGCCCTGCCCGCAAGGCGATCTCAAGGCGCTCGGCGAACTGCTGATCGACATCCACAGCCAGCACGAGCACCAGTCGCTGCTCAAACCCGACACCCACCGACGCCTGCTCGACGAATACAGCGCCAGCCAGGAACTCGCCCGCCAGGTGCAACTCGCGGCCCAGCGCTGGCGCCAGACGCAACAGGCGCTCGAACGGCTGAGCAACAGCAGCGACGAGCAACGCGCGCGCCAGCAGTTGCTCAGCTATCAGCTCGAAGAACTGGAAAACCTGGCGCTCGCCGAAGGCGAACTCGAACAGCTGGAACAGGAGCACAAGAACCTCGCCAACGCTGGCCAGCTGCTTGACGCCTGTCGCCAGGTGACGGAACTGTGCAGCGAGAGCGACGCCGGTAACGTGCTCTCCGCACTGACCTCGAGCCTGCAGCGCCTGGCCGCGTTCCAGAATCACGCCGGGGCGCTCGGCGAGGCCGTCAACCTGCTGGCCAGCGCGCAGATCCAGGTCGAGGAGGCGGTCGGCGAGCTCAATCGCTTCGTCGACCATTTCGATGCCGATCCCCAGCGCCAGCAAGCGCTGGAAGAACGTCTGGATACCATCTATACGCTGGCCCGCAAGCACCGCGTGCAGCCTGCCGAACTGGTCGCGCTGCAGCAGCGCCTGCTGGACGAACTGGAAGGCCTGAACGCGGACGACGAAGCCATCGAGCGGCTGGGCGAGGAACTGGCGGCCTATGCTCGCCACTACGAGGAAAAAGCCACGGAGCTGAGCCGCATCCGCCAGGCGGCGGCCGGGGAACTGTCGCTCGCCGTGGAAGCCGAAATCCAGCGTCTGGGCATGCCGGGTGGACGTTTCAGCGTGACACTGAAACCGGTCGCCGAAGGCGACTACCCGCCCTACGGCTTCGAGCAGGTGGAATTTCTCGTCAGCGCCAACCCCGGCCAGCCGCTACGCCCGCTGGCCAAGGTCGCCTCGGGTGGCGAACTGTCGCGCATCAGCCTGGCGATTCAGGTCATCACCGCGCAGACCTCGCGCGTAACTGTCGCGCATCAGCCTGGCGATTCAGGTCATCACCGCGCAGACCTCGCGCGTACCGACGCTGGTCTTCGATGAAGTGGATGTCGGTATCGGCGGCCCAACCGCGGAGATCGTCGGCCACCTACTGCGTCGGCTCGGCGAGCGCGGCCAGGTGCTGACCGTGACCCACCTGCCCCAGGTCGCTGCCCAAGGCCACCACCATCTGTTCGTGCACAAGGCCCGCGACAGCGAACAGACACGCACCGCCGTCGCCGAACTGCATGGCCGCGGCCGCATCGAGGAAATCGCGCGCATGCTCGGTGGCGTCGACCTCACCGAGCAGTCATTGGCACACGCACAGCAAATGGTCACGGCAGCACAGGCCTGACCGCAGATACGCCACGCATGAAAAAGGCGACTCGAGAGTCGCCTTTTTCACTTCGCCGAAGGAGTTCAGCCCTTCTTACGTACGTAGAGCACCAGATTGTGATCGACCAGCTCATAACCATGACGCTTGACGATCTCTTTCTGCAGCTTCTCGATTTCCTGATCGAAGAATTCGATGACCTCGCCACTGTCGACGCAGACCATATGGTCGTGGTGACCGCTATCGGCCAATTCGAATACGGCGTGCCCGCCATCGAAGTTGTGGCGAACCACCAGCCCCGCGGCCTCGAACTGCGTCAGCACGCGATAGACCGTCGCCAATCCGACGTCTTCACCCGCCTCCATGAGCGCCTTGTAGACATCTTCCGCACTCATGTGCCGCTGATCCGCGGTATCCAGCATCTGCAGGATCTTGACCCGAGGCAGGGTGACTTTCAGACCAACTTTTCGTAGTTCGTTATTTTCAACCATGGGTGGCTTTCTCGCTGCTGCTGTTTCGCAGCCTCCTTCAATGCAGGTATGATCCGGGTTTCGTTGCCCAGCCAAGATAGTGGAAGTCACCCACCGATGCAAAACACCAAGCTCATGCTGACCAGCCTCACACTTGTGGGCTTGTTCGCACTCGCCGGTTGTTCTTTTCCCGGGGTTTACAAGGTCGATATTCAACAGGGCAATGTCGTCACGCAGGACATGATAGACCAGTTGCGCCCCGGAATGACCCGCAAGCAGGTGCGCTTTATCATGGGCAACCCGCTGATCACCGACACCTTCCACGCCAATCGCTGGGACTATCTGTACAGCATCCAGCCCGGCGGCAGCGTCCGGCAGCAGGAGCGCGTAAGCCTGGTGTTCGACGGCAGCGATCAACTGGTTGGCCTGGCCGGGGACTTCATGCCGGGCGTCAGCCGCGACGAAGCCATTCTGGGCACCTCGTCGACCACCACCCAGACTCCTGCCGAGCGCGACAACAAGCCGCAACAGACGCAGGAGAAACCCGCGCCGGGCTCGCTGCTGGAACAGATCCAGCGCGAAGTCGATGCCGCCGAGCCGGTGCCGGTGCCGATTCCCGAGCCTCTCGACGTCGAGTGATAAAAAAAGCCCGGTTCATACCGGGCTTTTTTATTCCTTCATTTCGGTCTCGGCGTCGTCGCTTTTGCTCTTCGCCGCGCGGGCGGCGCGCTGCTTGCGCACCTCTTTCGGATCGGCAATCAATGGCCGATAGATTTCCACCCGCTCACCATCCTCCAGCACTCGCTCATCCGGCTTGGCCACGGCTTTACCGAATATACCCAGCGGTGCATTCGCTAAATCCAGGCCCGGAAAGAACGCATCCATTCCTGACCCCAGCGCTGCGTCGCGGACGGTGGTTCCGGCCGGCACGGTCAGGCGCAGCAATTTCTGCTTGTCGGCCAAGGCGTAAACCACTTCGATCGCGACTACCGACTTATCCATAGAGTTGTTTAGCTCGCTCGCAGAACGCATCGACCAAGGTATTGGCCGCCTGATTGAACAGCGGGCCCAGCGTCGCCTTCACCAGAGGACCGGCATAGTCGAAGGTCAGATCAAGGCTTATTTTGCAGGCTTTCTCGCCGAGCGCCTTGAATTCCCAGATGCCGTGTAGATGACTGAACGGCCCTTCCTCCAGCGTCATCTCGATGCGCTTGCCGGCCTGCAATTCATTGCGCGTCATGAACTTCTGGCTGAGGCCCGCCTTGGCCACGGTCATGCTGGCATGCATCTGCGTGGCGCTGCTGGCCAGCACCTCGGTCGCCGAGCACCAGGGCAGGAATTGCGGATAGCTGGCCACGTCGTTGACCATGTCGAACAGCGCGCCTGCCGGGTACGGCAACAGCGCCGATCGTTGAATATGCGTCGTCATGCAGACCTTCTACTTCTTCATGCGCCAGAAGCGCGACCCGCCGGACCGTCACACAGGAAAGCCGGACTCACCCGCACCACGGCGCGCGCAAAAAACCGACACATTGTCAGGGATAAGCACGCGCCCCTCAAGTTTCCTGCCGCAACGCCGCCGCTGCTTGTCGCCAGCCGCGATGCGACTGCCTATAATGCGCGCCCTATGGCCAAACAGAAGAAACAGTCCCCCGGGACCATCGCGCTGAACAAGAAGGCGCTACACGATTACTTCATCGAGCAGAAGTTCGAGGCCGGCCTCGTTCTGGCTGGCTGGGAAGTGAAAAGCATGCGCGCCGGCAAGGCGCAGCTGGTCGACAGCTACGTGCTGCTCAAGGACGGCGAGGCCTGGCTGATGGGCGCGCATATCACGCCGCTGACCAGCGCCAGCACCCACGTGATTGCCGATCCGACCCGCACCCGCAAGCTGCTGCTGAACAAGCGCGAGCTGGGCAAGCTGTTCGGTGCGGTACAGCAGAAGGGCTACGCCTGCGTGGCGCTGTCGCTGTACTGGAAGAAGCACATGATCAAGTGCGAAATCGCGCTGGCCAAGGGCAAGAAGGAATTCGACAAGCGCCACACCGAGAAGGAGCGCGATTCCGATCGCGAGATCCAGCGGGCGATGCGCACCAAGGGCAAGGACGACTAAGTCTCCTCGCCCCTGTCGAAGCCCCCAGCCGCGCGCCGAGAAGGCGCGGCAAACACCTCAAGCCTTGTGACCGATCACACTCCGATCACCATGTCGGCGCTGCGCGCGCGCCAGGCGCTGGGCTTCCTGCTGCCCCTCCGCAAGCACTTCCTGCACATAGTTGATGTGCCGATGAATCACTTCACGCGCCTCGCTGGCGCGCCGGGCCATGATCGCCTCATACAGCTCGCGATGCTGGCGCAACAGCATGTCGCGGGTTTCATCCCGCAAGGCGTACATGCCACCGATGTTGGTCACCACATTGCGCTTGAGCAGATCGAACAAGCCGCGAATCGTATGCAGCAGCACGGCATTGTGGCTGGCTTCGGCAATGGCCAGATGAAACTGCGCGTCGGCGGCTCCCTCTTCGGCCCGGCTCACCGTACCCTCGCGGTCATAGCAGTCCTGCAGAGCCGTAAACGCTTCGGTCAGACGCTGCTGATCCACCTCGGTAGCGCGCAAGGCTGCGTAGTAGGCGCAACTGCCCTCCAGCGTGTGACGAAACTCCAGCAAGTCCCGCTGGGCGTCACGATTGTTTTCCAGCAGATGCAGCAACGGATCACTGAAGGTTGAGCCCAACGACTCGGCAACGAAGTTTCCGCCACCGTGACGGCTGACCAGCAATCCCTTGGCCGCCAGCTTCTGAATCGCCTCGCGCAGCGAAGGCCGCGACACGCCGAATTGCTCGGCCAGCGCACGTTCGGCGGGCAGCCGCTCACCAGCCTTGAGCGTGCCCTCCAGAATCATCGTTTCCAGTTGCGCAACGATGTCATCAGCCAGCCGCCGCTGGCGCACCACTCCAACTTCCATCGCGGCTCGCTCTCGATTGGTTTGACCACTTTAAGAATCGTCTCAGCCTAACGATCACGGAAAGGCCCCGCAACATTGCCGCGTACTACCAATGTCTAAAGTTGGCGAATTGACGCACTCGCGCGCGAGCTCTTACGCTGGCATCTCGCAACTGTAAATTGGTATTACCACTTTACATCGCGCATCCCAACAAGAAGAGGTGCACTCCAATGACGCCGTATCGAATCCGCCAATTGCCGCTTGCCGGCCCCCTCCAGCGCCTCGTGACGGCGGGAGTCTGAATCCATGTCAAACGGTCTTCTCGCGTTCTTCGCCTTCTCCCCCATTCTGCTTGCCGCCATTCTGCTGATCGGCCTGCGCTGGCCGGCCAAGCGCGCCATGCCGCTGGTGTACCTGCTCACTGCGGGTATTGCACTGTATATCTGGGACATGAGCTTCAACCGCGTACTCGCCTCGACCGTACAAGGTCTGGTGATCACCGCGGGCGTTCTGTGGATCATCTTCGGCGCGATCCTGCTGCTCAATACGCTCAAGCACTCCGGCGGCATCACCGCCATCCGCGCTGGTTTTACCACTATCAGCCCTGATCGCCGCATCCAGGCCATCATCATCGCCTGGCTGTTCGGCTGCTTCATCGAAGGCGCCTCCGGCTTCGGTACGCCGGCTGCCATCGCCGCACCGCTGCTGGTCGCCATCGGTTTCCCAGCCCTGGCTGCGGTCATCCTCGGCATGCTGGTGCAATCGACGCCGGTTTCCTTCGGCGCCGTCGGCACGCCGATCATCATCGGCATCAACGGTGGTCTGGACACCGCTACGCTCGGCACCCAACTGACTGCCCAAGGCTCCAGCTGGGCAGCGTTCCTGCAACTGATCACCAGTGAAGTGGCGATTCTCCACGCGCTGACCGGCACCATCATGCCGCTGATCATGGTGCTGATGCTGACCCGCTTCTTCGGCAAGGAGAAGAGCTGGAAGGCCGGCTTCGAGGTACTGCCGTTCGCCATCTTCGGCGGCCTGGCCTTCACCCTGCCCTACGTCGCCACCGGCCTCTTCCTCGGCCCGGAGTTCCCCTCCCTGCTGGGCGGCCTGATCGGCCTGGCCATCGTCACCAGCGCCGCGCGCGTCGGATTCCTGGTGCCGAAGAAGTCCTGGGATTTCGCTGACGCCAAGGATTGGCCGAGCGAGTGGCTCGGCAGTATCGAGATGAAGCTCGAGGACCTGACCGCCAAGCCGATGAGCACCTTCCGTGCCTGGCTGCCGTACGTACTGGTCGGCGCGCTGCTGGTGATCAGCCGCACCATTCCGGAAGTCGGCGCGTTCATGAAGTCCATCGTGGTGGTGTTTCCGGACATCCTCGGCGAGGCCGGCATCAAGGCCGACTTCATGCCGCTGTACCTGCCGGGCGGCATCCTGGTCGCCGTGGTTCTCGCCACCTTCTTCCTGCACGGCATGAAGGTTCGCGAGCTGGCCGCCGCCGTCGGCGAATCGAGCAAGGTGCTGGTCGGCGCCGGCTTCGTTCTGCTGTTCACCGTTCCCATGGTGCGCATCCTGATCAACTCCGGCGTCAACACCGCGGAACTGGCGAGCATGCCGATCACCATGGCGCGCTACGTGGCCGACAGTGTCGGCTCGGTCTATCCGCTGCTGGCGCCGAGCATCGGGGCACTGGGTGCCTTCATCGCCGGCTCGAATACCGTCAGCAACATGATGCTTAGCCAGTTCCAGTTCGGCGTCGCGCAGAACCTCGGCATCTCCGGTGCACTGATCGTCGCCGCTCAGGCGGTAGGCGCCGCGGCGGGCAACATGGTGGCGATCCACAACGTCGTCGCCGCTTCCGCTACAGTCGGACTGCGGACTGCTCGGTCGCGAAGGAACTACGCTTCGCAAGACGGTATGGCCGACGCTGTACTACGTTCTGGTCTCGGGCCTGCTGACGCTGATCGCGATCTACGTGATCGGCGTGACCGACCCGCTGGTCGGAGTGTGATTCAACCGTGAAGTCTTGCCCCGCCTTGCGCGGGGCAAGAGCGTTTCCAACATCCCGCAGTTTGCGGATAACCGGGCCCACCCGGAGACCAAGCCGATGAGCGAACTCTTCTACAACGCCGCGCCGAACGCCACCCGCGTCGCGCCGCCGCTGCCCAAACCACGCGAGTACCCGGCCAAGCCGAGCCAGGTTTACCTGTTCGGTACCTGTGTGGTGGATCTGTTCTATCCCGAGGCTGGCCTGGATGCCATCCGTCTGCTCGAACGCGAAGGACTGACCGTGCACTACCCGCAGGGCCAGACCTGCTGCGGCCAGCCGGCCTACACCACCGGCTATACCGACGAAGCGCGCAAGGTCGCGCGCGCGCAGCTGGCGCTGTTCGCTAACGACTGGCCGGTGGTGGTGCCCTCCGGCTCCTGCGCCGGCATGCTGCGCCACCATTATCTGGAGCTGTTCAAGGACGAGCCGGAAACGCTGAAGAAGGCACAGGCACTGGCCGAGCGCACCTTCGAGCTGGCCGAGTTCCTGCTCAACGTCTGCAAGGTCGAGTTCAAGGACGCCGGCACACCGACCAAGGTTGCCCTGCACACCTCCTGCTCGGCGCGCCGCGAGATGAACACCCACCTGCACGTGCGCGAACTGCTCACTCAGCTGAACAACGTCGAGCGCGTCGATCACGACCATGAAAGCGAATGCTGCGGCTTCGGCGGCACCTTCAGCGTGCGCATGCCCGATATCTCCGGCGCCATGGTGCTGGACAAGACCCGTGCGCTGAAGGAGTCCGGCGCGCATGAAGTGGTCAGCGCCGACTGCGGCTGCCTGATGAACATCAATGGCTCGCTGGAGAAGCAGCGTGAAGCCCTGCGCGGCCAGCACCTGGCGAGCTTCCTCTGGCAACGCACCGGAGGTGCCCGATGAACGCCGAACAGCGCATTCCCGCGGTACAGATCGAGAACGCCGGCGACCCGGATTTCCGCGCCCGCGCGCGCAAGTCACTGAAAGACGACCAGCTGCGGCGCAACTTCCGCACCGCGATGGACTCGCTGATGACCAAGCGCGCCGCGGCGTTCAGCGATGCCGACGAACGCGAGCGGCTGCGCGAGATGGGCAACCATATCCGCGCCCGCGCACTGTCCAAGCTGCCCGAACTGCTCGAGCGGCTGGAAACCAACCTGACCCGCAACGGTGTGCACGTGCACTGGGCGGAGACGGTGGACGAGGCGAACAACATCGTCCTCGAGATCGCCCGTGCTCACGAGGCGCGACAAGTGATCAAGGGCAAATCGATGGTCAGCGAAGAGATGGAGATGAACCATTTCCTCGAAGGCCATGGCATCGAATGCCTGGAATCGGACATGGGCGAGTACATCGTCCAGCTCGACCACGAGAAGCCTTCCCATATCATCATGCCGGCCATCCACAAGAACGCCGGCCAGGTCGCGTCCTTGTTCCACGAGAAACTTGGCGTGGAATACACCAAGGACGTCGACCAACTCATTCAGATCGGCCGCCGCACCCTGCGCCAGAAGTTCTTCGAGGCCGATATCGGCGTCTCCGGCGTGAACTTCGCGGTAGCCGAAACCGGCACCCTGCTGCTGGTGGAGAACGAAGGCAACGGCCGCATGAGCACCACCGTGCCGCCGGTGCATATCGCCGTCACCGGCATCGAGAAGGTGGTGGAGAACCTGCGCGACGTGGTCCCGCTGCTCTCGCTGCTGACCCGCTCGGCGCTGGGCCAGCCGATCACCACCTACGTCAACATGATCTCCGGCCCGCGCAAGGCGCACGAGCTGGACGGCCCGCAGGAAGTGCACCTGATCCTGCTGGACAACGGCCGCAGCCAGGCCTTCGCCGACAGCGAGCTGCGCCAGACGCTCAACTGCATCCGCTGCGGCGCCTGCATGAACCACTGCCCGGTGTACACCCGCGTCGGCGGCCACACCTACGGCGAGGTCTACCCCGGCCCGATCGGCAAGATCATCACCCCGCACATGGTCGGCCTGGACAAGGTGCCGGATCACCCCAGCGCCTCGTCGCTGTGCGGCGCCTGCGGCGAAGTCTGCCCGGTGAAGATTCCGATTCCGACCCTCCTGCGCCGCCTGCGCGAGGAAAACGTCAAGGCGCCGGACGATCCGCACAAGGTCATGCGCGGCCAGGGCAGCAAGTACTCCAGGCAGGAACGGCTGATCTGGGCCGGCTGGCGCCTGCTCAACACCAGCCCGACGCTGTACCGCCTGTTCGGCTTCTTCGCCACACGCCTGCGCGCCCTGACGCCATCGAACATCGGCCCCTGGACGCAGAACCACAGCGCACCGAAACCGGCTGCCCGCTCGCTGCACGAGCTGGCCAAGGAACACCTGGAGGGCAAGCGATGAGC
>JAEAMG010000433.1_pt1 | contig 48667 bp, 43 predicted proteins | sample 8958741 | NCBI WGS metagenome assembly JAEAMG01 (sample SAMN16933256, study PRJNA681125) | bioreactor sludge metagenome | isolation source: anaerobic bioreactor treating anionic surfactant - SDBS | place: India: Bengaluru | collected 2019-02-28 | reverse complement strand
TTCAAACTGCCAAATACCTTGCCGATAATCTTGCTGCCATACGCAAGCGGATTACTGCGGATGGCTTTCTCTTCCTCGCCTATCATCAGATACAGGCCGTCAAGCGCCCGGTCCGTAACATAGCCTTCCACCGTCGACTGCTGCTGCGGTACCAGTCCCGTCTTGCCGATCTGGCTCATGGTGCTGTTGTATTTGCTGGCCAGGCCGGAACGGTCGGTCACGGATTTCACGATGGGCAGGAATTTGACGGCCAGCGGCGCCGAGGTCTTCTGGCGGAAGAAATCCGTGACAGAAGTATCGCCACCGGACAGGATATTCTTCGCATCGGTCACGCTCATCGACTTGACCGCATCGAGCAGCAAGGGCTTGGCCATGGGCACGGCCGATTCGGCGGCACGGTTCATCGCCACCACCAGATCGTCCAGTTGCTGGCCGCGGCCCGTCATTTTCAGCAAAGGCTGGGCTTGCTCCAGGATGCCGGGCAGCTTGATTTTGACCTTGTCGTTGTTCAGGAAACCATTCTCGACACCCAGTTTCGATACGGCGGCAGCGGAACCGGCTTGCAGCGCCGCTTTCAAACCATTGCTGGCATCCTGGTTGCTGAGGGCATCGAGGGGACTGGCGGCGCCTGCGCCGGACGACAGCAGCGCCAGCGCGCACAGGATGGCAGCCGGACGGCCAGGGAAAGGGTTCAGGCGCATGGTTTTCCTTTTCTAAAGACTATACAGACCACCTTATTCCGGAACATTAGCACATCAAAACTGCAAATACCGCAGCAATTTGTTGTGTCTGGGGAAAACAAGGAGGTCCGCAGATGGCGGAGGGAAAGGACTATACAGCACCTGCTGTTGTATCCGCGCACGCTAACGCGGATGGTATAACTCAGCCGGCTATCGCCGCCAGATGTTCGCGCACCCGCGCCAGATCTGTCTCGCGCATGCGCGCCGCTGTCTGGCGCAAGGATTTTTCCGCACCGGCCACGCCGGCGGCGGCGGCCATCGACAGCCAGATATACGCCTGCTGCAAATCGAGCGGGCCGCCCTGGCCGCTGGCCGCCATCAAGCCCAGGTTCATTTGTGCCCTTGCATGGCCCTGGCGCGCGGCCAGCGCGTACCAGTCCCAGGCGGCAGCATAATCCTGCGGCACATCCTGACCATTGTCGTGCCGCAGGCCCAGCGCAAACTGGGCCAGGCTGTGGCCCTGCGCGGCGGCGCGGCAGTAACAGGCGCAGGCCTGCTGGCTGTCGGGCGCCGGGCCATCGTCGCGGTCGTGCAAGACGCCCTGCATGTATTGCGCCGGCGCGTAGTCCTGCTCGGCGGCGCGGCGGTACCACTCCAGCGCCAGCGACAGATCCTGCGGTACGCCCTGGCCATGTTCATAGCGCAGGCCAAGGTCGAATTGCGCCCGCACATGTCCCTGGTCGGCCGCCTTGCGGTACCAGAAGATGGCTTCCTGCGCATCGGCAGGCATGCCCTGTCCATGCTCATACAAGAGTCCCAGCTGATACTGCGCGGCAGGAAAACCCTGCCCGGCCGCCTGGCGGTAGAACACCTGCGCGCGGGTATAGTCCTGCGCGCCATGTTCATGGTGCAGGCCCAGGTTGTGCTGGGCCGCCGCGTGGCCCTGCCCTGCCGCCTTCACGTACCACGCCAGCGCCGCCTGTTTATCGCAGGGCACGCCCTGGCCATTGTCGTAGATCAGGCCCAGGTTGAACTGCGAACTGGCGTGGCCCTGCTCGGCCGCGCGCCGGTACCAGCTGATCGCCTGCCTGCTGTCCTGCGGCAGCACGTCGCCGTTTTCATAGCGCAGCGCCAGGTTGAACTGGGCCGGCGCATAGCCCTGCTCGGCCGCCTTGCGCATCCAGGCAGTCGCCTGCTGGCGGTCCTGCCGCACGCCCTGGCCATTGTCGTAGCGCAGGCCCAGGTTGAACTGCGCGCGCGCATAACCCTGTTCGGCCGCCTTGCGATACCAATTGATGGCTTGCACGAAATCCTGCGGCACGCCCTTGCCATTGTCATACATCATGCCCAGATTGTTTTGCGCGCCCGCGTCGCCCTGCTCGGCCGCGCGGCTGAACCACAGCATGGCTTGCCCGCTATCTTGCGCCAGTCCCTGGCCCTTGGCATACAGCCAGCCCAGGTTGTACTGCGCCGCCGCGTAACCCTGCTCGGCCGCCTGCTGGTACCAGTGCGCGGCCTGCACAAAATCCTGCGCCACGCCCTGTCCCTTCTGGCACATCACGCCCAGGTTGTATTGCGCGTGCTCGAGTCCCTGCGCGGCAGCCAGGCCATACCAGTGCAGCGCCAGCGCATAGCTTTGCTCGATACCCTGGCCGTTGAAATACATGAAGCCCAGGCCGTGCTGCGCATGCGCATTGCCCTTCTCGGCCAGCCCTTTCAGGCGCAGGTAATCAGCTGTGTAATGAGCAGCAGTGTAATGAGCAGCCGTGGAGCGGGGAGCGGCAGGCGGCATGGGTCAGGCCTCGATGGCCAGCGTCTGCGACAGCGCGGGGGCGGCATCGACGATCAGGCGGTTCTGCTCCTGCAGCACGCCGATGAAGCTGCCCAGCGAAATGGGCCGGTGGTACAGATAGCCCTGCATCGTGGTGCAACCCTTGTCCTGCAGATAGCGCGCCTGACCTTCTGTTTCCACGCCTTCGGCGATCAGGTGCAGGCCCAGCCCGCGCGCAATCGAGATGATGGCCAGGATCACGGGATAGTGTCCGTGCTCGTCGTGGATTTCCTTCACAAACGACTGGTCGATCTTGATGGTGTGGATGGGGAAGCGGTGCAGGTACGACAGCGAGGAATAGCCGGTACCGAAATCGTCGATGGCGACCGAGACGCCCAGCTGGCACAGCTTGTTCAACTGCTCGATCGCATATTGCGGATTGCGGATGCAGATGTTTTCCGTGATTTCCACTTCGATCTTTTCCGGCGCGATGCCATAGCGCGTCAGCGCGCCGCGCATCTTTTCGAAAAAGTCGCCCCGGTCCAGGTATTGCGGCGACAGATTCAGCGACAGGCGCACGGCTTCGCCGCCGGCCGCGTTCCACTGCACCAGGTCGCGGCACAGGGCGCCCAGCATCCAGTCCGAGATCGGCAGCATCAAGCCGTTTTCCTCGGCAAACGGCAGGAATTCGCCGGCCGTCAGCAAGCCCCGCTGCGGGTGGTTCCAGCGCATCAGGCCTTCGGCGCCGACGATGCGGCCCGTCATCACGTCCACCTGCGGCTGGTAATACATCTCCAGCTGGTTCAGCTCCAGCGCCTTGCGCAGGCTCTGCTCGAGCGCGATCTTCTGGTGCGACACATCGAGCATGGACTCGTGATAAAAACTGTGGCCGTTCTTGCCCAGCGCCTTGACCTGGTACATGGCGATGTCGGCATGGCGCAGCAGCTCGTCGATGGTCTCGCCGTCACCCGGATAGATGGCGATGCCGATGGAGGCCGAAATATGCACCTGGTTGCCATCGAGGTCGAAGGGCTGGTGCAGGCATTCGAGGAATTTGTCGGCGATCAGGCGCGCATCCTGGCGGTCGCGCAGTTCCGGCAGCACGATGGTGAATTCATCGCCGCCCTGGCGCGCCAGCGTATCGCCGCGGCGCAAACAATCCTTCAGGCGCAGCGCCACCTGCTGCAGCAACTCGTCACCCTTCACGTGGCCCAGGGTATCGTTGACCAGTTTAAAGCGATCGAGGTCGATGAACATCACGGCCAGCTCCGTCAGCTTGCGCCGCGCCTGGATCACGGCCAGGCCCAGGCGGTCCTTGAACAGCATGCGGTTCGGCAAGTCCGTCAGGATGTCGTGGTAAGCCTGGTAGGAGATGACTTCCTCGGCCCGTTTGCGGTCGGTGATGTCGCGCGCCACGCCATACGTGCCGAAATATTCCTGCTTCCTGGCGTCGTGATCGAGGCCGTGCATGCCGATCGAATTGAGCGGAATCGTCATCAGCGTGTTGTTGAAGGTACGGTCGCTGCCACTGCCGCTATGGCACTTCAGGCGCAGTTCCACATTGCGCGAGGCGCGCTCGTCGAGGCGGCGCTCATTGAAGGCATAGCGCGCCCGCTCCTGGTCTTCGTCGTGCACGAGGATGGAATAATGGCTGCCGATCAGCTCTTCGCGGTTAAAGCCCAGCAACTGGTGCACCCGATCGTTGATGAACGTGATGCGGCCTTCGTGGTTCAGGGTATAGATGATATCGGGCGAGCTGTCGACCAGGTAGCGGTACATCTTTTCCGAGTTTTCCAGCTGCAGCGCGATGCGCTCGTTTTCCAGCGCCAGCTTGCGCTTTTGCAGCGCGTTCTCCACCGTCTTGAGCAGCTCCTCGCGGCTGTAAGGCTTGCGCAGATAATCGTATGCGCCGCGCTTCAGGGCACCGATGGCCGCCTCGATGCCGACGTCGCCGCTCATGACGATCACGTCGCCCTCGATGCCGCGCCGGTTGATGTGGTCCATGATTTCATGGCCGCTCATGTCGGGCAGGCGCAAATCGAGCAGGATCAGGTCGAAGCGCAGTTTCGACAACTGCGCCAGCGCCTCGCTGCCGCAGGTGGCCGTGTACAGCTGGTAGCCGCGGTCCTTCAGCAATTCGTGCAGGGAAGCGAGCAGGCGGGGCTCGTCATCGACCAGCAGAATGCGCGGGCTGTTTTCCAGGTCAAATGGAATGGCGGAGGAGTTCATGGACGTTACGAAGACAGGGCGGTATTGCCGGGCGCGGGCAGCGCGGCTGCAGCGCTCGCTGGCAAGGGAATGGGCAGCAGAATTTCAAACGAGGTGCCGGACTTGCTGCTGCGGCAGCCGATCACGCCATGCAGGCGCGTGACCAGGTCATGTACGATGGACAAGCCCAGGCCGTGATGCGCCCCTTCCTTGTTGCTGCGCACGGGCGAGAACAGATTCGCCAGCACCTCGGCGGACAAACCGGCGCCACTATCGCTGACGCACAGTTCCAGATACAGGCGGCGGTCGCGGTTGACGTGGCCACGGTTCGCCACTTCGATGCGCCCGCCATCGGGCAGGGCTTCGACGGCGTTTTTCAGCAGGTTGAGCAGGATTTGCTTGAGCATGTCGGCATCGGCCTCCACCTCGCATGGCGCGTCCTGCATGCGCGTGACCACCTCGATCTTCGGTGGCAGGAAGTCGGTGGCGCGGAACAATCGCAGCACATCGTCGACCACGCGCGCGCAATCGGTCACGCCACCGGCCGCCACCGGCTGCAAATCGGCCAGGCCGCCGATCAACTGCCCGACCCTGTCGATCTCTTCGTTCAGGATAGCCATCTCGCTGCTGACCGGCTGCTGTTTCTCCAGCTTGTGATCGAGCACGCTCAGATAGTTCTTGATGATGGATAGCGGGTTATTCACTTCATGCACGACGCGGCGCGAGGCGGCGCGGTATTCCTCGGTCACGTGATCGAGCTGGCGCCGTGCCAGCCCGCGCGCATTGACGGCCGTTTCCAGCGCCATGGCGGCCTGGTTGGCATACGCGCGCAGGAAACCCTCGCGCTTCTGGCAAGCGGCAATCTGCCACGCCGCCACGCCGCCGATCAGCACCCCAAGGCTGCGCTGGCCCGCCACCAAAGGCACGCAGACCAGGCTATCGGTACCAAGAATGCGGAACATCTGCTCCTCGACGATGCCCAGCGCCGGCATGTCGCGTTTCAAGAACGCCTGCTTGCCCTCCAGCGCCGCGGCGGCCAGGGGCCCGCCCTTGGCCAGCGGGATCGAGAAGCCGGCCAGGCGCTGCTGATGTTCGCCCGCCGCCACCCCCACCAGCGCATGGCCGGTGGGGTTTTGCAGCAGGATGATGGCGGTGTCGAAATCGAACAGGATGCGCGCCGAGCGCGTGATGGCCTCCAAAAGGCTGCTCTCGCCCTGCTGCCGGGCAAAGGTCTGGCCCACTTCGGATACCAGCACCATGTTGCGCACTTCGTCGGACAGGCGCTGCTGCACCGGATCGACGGATGGCGGCGCATACGCGGGCGGGGTGGCGATATCGTCCGCGCCGGCCAGGTCGATGCCCAAGTGCTGCGCCGTCTGCTCCACCTGGCGCGCGACGCTGCCGGCCAGGTTTTCCAGTACCTCCAGCTCCAGCGCGCAAAATTGCGCCGCCTGCGTAATCGATTCCGCATCGTCGGCATGGCAGCACAGCAGGTGCGCCAGGCGCACGATGCGGATCAAGGGATGACTGGCCTCCAGGCGCGCCAGCGGTTCATGGTGATACAGCACGCTGTCGGCCAGGAAGGAATCGAGCTGCCAGCGCTCGATCAGCCAGGCGCCCGCTTCGGCATGCGTGATCTGCAGGGTGCGCTGTTCCACCGCGCACAGGGCGGCATCGTCGCGCGCCGTGAAATTGAACGCGTATTCCTTCGGCGCCGTGGCCAGCAAGGCCAGGCGGCCCACGTTGTGCAGCAATCCCGCCAGGTACGCTTCCTCGACGTGCGGATAGGCCATGGCCTTGGCCAGCGCGCGCGCCATGACGGCGACCGACAGCGAGCTTTTCCAGAAGGCGCGCAAATCCGTGCTGCCGGAATGGGGAAAGCTGTTGAAGGTCTGGAAGACGGATTCGCTGATGACCAGGGTCTTGATCATGTCCGTGCCCAGGGACACGAGCGACTGTTCCAGACTGACGACCTTGCCCTGGCGATGGTAGGCCGAGCTGTTGGCCACGCCGAGGATCTTGCTGCTCATGCCCGCATCCTTGGCGATCAGGGCGGCCAGCTCCGGCATGCCAGCATCGTCGGCCTGCAGGTGGGCGATCAGTTTGATGAGAATCTGCGGCATGGCCGGCAGGCGGGCAATCAGCAGGCGATTGCGAATATCTTGATCAGATTGTTGCATCGTATCAGGCATTGCCGGTTCGAAAAGGATGAGCGCTCAGCAGCGAAGCGCGGCCACGTCCAGAGGAATCCTCCACTCCTGTAACCCAAAAACAAACTGCCTGAGAGGATGCCGGGGAAAAAGTCATCTTATCATAGCATCCTGTATTAATTGCAATATAGAAAATTAAGTTGAAAAAAATCCAGCGTTCTGCCGTGGAAACTTATGCCTTGAAGGAACCCAGCAAACGCTGGCGGAAGCGCCGCGAGATCAGCCACAGCGCCAGCGCCAGGGCTGTAAATGCCAGCTGGCCCGAGGCCAGCCACAGCACGGAACCGGACAGCAGCGGCGAGATCACGCCGGCCACCACGGCACCGAGCAAGGTGCTGGCGAACGACTGGCACGAGGCGACCGTGCCGCGGATATGCGGGAACAGGTCCAGCGCCAGCAGGGTCGCGCCCGGCCCCACCAGCGACATGCCGAAGGTGTAGAAGAACAGCGGCAGCACCGACCAGGGCAGCGATGGCGGCAGGAACAGGTGGTACACGACATTGACGCTCGCAGCGCACAGCAGGAAAGCAAAGCCGATGCCGATCTGGCGCGCGAACGTGACCTTGCCGGCGATGCGGTTGGCCGCCAGGGCGCCCATGAAAATCCCGCTCACGCAGGGAATGAACAGCCAGGCGAATTGCGATGGACCCAGGCCCAGCTGCTTGGGCAGCATTTCCGGCGCGGCCGTGATGAACAGGAACAGGCCCGCGAAATTGAGGGCGACGATGCCGGCCTTGATGTGGAACAGGGGCGAGCGCAGGATCTGGCCATAGCTCGACGCCAGGAAACGGGGATTGAAGGGCTGGCGCTTTTCCATCGGCAGGGTTTCGGGCAGGCGCCAGTAGCAGAACGCCAGCAGCACCACCGTGTAAAAGGCGAGGAACAGGAAGATCGAGCGCCAGTCGAACCAGATGACGATCCAGCCGCCGAGGATGGGCGCCACTGCCGGGGCGATGGAAAAGATCATCGTCACCAGCGACAGCAAACGCGCCGCCGCCGCATCGGCATACAGGTCGCGGATGATGGCGCGGCTGATCACCACGCCGGCACCGGCCGAGACACCCTGCAGGATGCGGAAGAACCATAAATAATGCACCGTGTGCGCCGAAGCGCAGCCGAGCGAGCCGATGGCAAACATCAGCAGCGATACCAGCACCACGTTGCGCCGCCCAAAGGTGTCCGAGATCGCGCCATGCCACAGCACCATGCCGGCAAAGGCCAGCATGTAGAACGTCAGCGACTGCTGCACTTCCAGCGGCGACGCCTGCAGCGAACCCTGGATCGCGCCAAAGGCGGGCAGATAGGTGTCGATCGACAAAGGCCCCAGCATCGACAGGCCCGCCAGCAGCATGGCCAGCGCACCGCGGCTCAGCGGCGCCATGTGGCTCGGGGTGGGAGGCGGAACGGGCGTGACCGGGTCGGGCGGCACACTCGCCGGAGGGATGGGAAACATGGCGGATCCAGGGTGACACATCCGGCTTTCTCAGCTGCCAAAATATCTGAGAAAACCGTAGCGAGCGGAAGTGAATTGTGGCCGAGAGCGCAACCGTACTTTAGTACGGTGAGCACCGCAGGCCGCAAGTCACAACGCGCAGTAGGTTTAATCAGATATTTTTAGGTTTTGCTTCTTCGCGGCGGTTGTAACCTGCCACCATATCAAAGCGGAACAGACGGCATTCCAGCGCGCCGTTGAAGAAAGGCGTCTTGCGCGCTTCCTTCAACCGCAGCAGCTTGGGCAAGCCCAGGTCGGCCGTGAAGAGGAACACGGTCCACCCGGCGAAGCGCTGCTTCAGGGTTGTGCCCATGGCCGAATAGAAGGAGGTCGACAACTCATCTTCCGGGATGGTGCTGTCGCCGCGCACGCCGATACGCTCGCCGTACGGCGGATTGGTCAGCATGATGCCCGGCACGTCGCTTGGCGGCTTGACTTCCTGCGCCTCGATCTGTTTCAAGGGCACGTCGAAACGCACGCCAGCGCAACGCAGGTTATGGCGCGTCATGGCCACCATATCGCCCGAGATGTCGCTGCCGAAAATGGTCGGTTCGGCTGGCAGCGGATTGACCTTGATGGCGTTTTTCATGGCATTCCACGGCGCCGGATCGAAGTCGTGGAAGTTTTCAAAGGCGAACTGGCGCGTGGCACCAGGTGGAATACCCTGCAACATCTGCGCCGCTTCGGCCAGGATGGTGCCGGAACCGCACATCGGGTCGAACAGCACCATGCCCGGCTTCCAGCCCGACACGCGCAGCAGACCGGCGGCCAGGTTTTCGCGCAGCGGCGCGTCGCCCGTCTCTTCGCGCCAGCCGCGCTTGAACAGGGCTTCGCCCGAAGTGTCGAGGTAGACGGTAAATGTGTGCGCGTCGAGGAAGCCGACGATGCGCATGTCCGGCGTCTTGGTGTTGACCGATGGGCGCTCGTTGAACTGGTCGCGGAAGCGGTCGCAGATCGCATCCTTGATTTTCAATGTCGTGAATTCCAGGCTGCGCAGCGGCGACTTCACGGCCGTGACGTCGACGCGAATCGTGTGGTGCACGCCGAACCAGTCTTCCCAGGCTTGCGCCAGTGTCAGGTCATAGATATCGTTTTCCGTCTTGTAGCCGGAATGGGCCATGCGCATCAGCACGCGCGAAGCGATGCGCGAATGCAGATTGATGCGGTAGGAGTCCAGCAGGTCGCCCGAGCAATGTACACCGCCCGGCACCTGGTTGTGGACCTTCATGGTCGAACTATCCTGGGCGATCTCGCCCAGTTCCTCGGCCAGCGCCGCTTCCATGCCGCGCGGGCATGGGCAAAAATATGAAGCCATAATGAGGATACCTTTTATCCGTTGAAAAACAATTAACTAAAAATTTCAAAACTTGTCGGATTACGCGCGCAGCGCTAATCCGACCTACATCCAATATCTTGCACAGGTCGGCGCAGGTCGGCGTAGGTCGGCTTAGCCCGTCAGGGCGTAAGCCGACATGCCGCACACTGCGCTAATCCGACCTACAACGTCTCCAGCGCGCGCTCGACAAAATCGAGGCGGTCCTGGCCCCAGAACCCTTCACCATCGACGATGTACCACGGCGAGCCGAAGACGCTGGCGGCCGTTGCCGCATCCGTATTGGCATCGTATTCGGCCTGCACACTGGCCGTTTCCGACGTTTTCAGCAACTGGCGGCCTTCGAAGCCCGCATCGACGGCGATCTGCACCAGTGTCTCTTCATCGCCGATATTGCGCTCTTCGGCCCACAGGCCGCGCATGATGGCGTGCGCCAGGTTCAGCGACGCTTCCACGCCGTGCGCCAGGCGCGTGGCGATGATCAGCTTGGCCGAGGCTTCCGGCGACACGGGGAAGAACTTTGGCTGCAAGGTCAATGGCACTTGCAAAAAGGCCGACCAGCGCGCCAGTTCGGCCAGGCGATACGCCTGGCGCTGCGGTGCGCGCTTGGCCAGCGGCAGGCCGCCCGACACGCTGAAAACCTTGCCCAGGTCGAAAGGGCGCACGTCGATCTGTGCGCCCGTCTTTGCGGCGATCGCCATCAGGCGCGCGTGACCCAGGTAGGTCCATGGCGAGTGAGGCGCGAAGAAATACTGCACGACTTTGTTCTGGCTTGCACTCATCTCGATTCCCTTAGAAAGGCTTGACCACGACCAGCACCACGACGGCCAGCAGCATCACCACCGGCACTTCATTAAACCAGCGGAACCAGGTGTGGCTGCGCTTGTTGAGACCTTTTTCAAACTTGCGCAGAATGGCACCGCAGGCGTGATGGTAGCCGAGCAGCAGCACCACGAACGTCAGCTTGGCGTGCATCCAGCCCGGTATCTTCACGCGGCCTTCGCCCCCACCGTACAACATCCACATCAAGGCCAGTCCCAGCACCATCGCCGGCAGCGCCAGCAGGGACATGAAGCGGTACAGCTTGCGCGCCATCAGCAACAGTCGCTCGGTGGCCACCGTTTCCGTCTCCATCGCCAGGTTCACGAAAATACGCGGCAAATAAAACAGGCCGGCAAACCAGGACATGACGAAGATGATATGGAAGGCTTTGGTCCAGAGAAAGAGCATGGGGTTCCCAGTGTCAGAGGTGGAGAAAAATGCGAGCGTGGGCCGCCTTGTGGGCAACCCGCGAAAGAGACTATTTACGGACTTCGCCGTGACCAAAGACCACGTACTTGAGCGATGTCAGGCCTTCCAGTCCCACCGGGCCACGCGCGTGCAGCTTGTCGTTCGAGATACCGATCTCGGCGCCCAGGCCATACTCGAAGCCATCGGCAAAACGCGTCGACGCGTTCACCATCACCGAGGCGGAATCGACCTCGCGCAGGAAGCGCAGCGCATCGCTGTAGTCTTCCGTAATGATGGACTCCGTGTGCTTGGACGAATACCGGTTGATGTGGTCCATCGCTTCATCGATGCCGTCGACGACCCTGATCGACAGGATCGCCGCCAGGTACTCGGTGGACCAGTCTTCCTCGGTGGCGGGCACCAGGTGCGGATAAGCGGCGGCGGCCAGGATCGCATGGCTTTCCGGATCGGCACGCAGTTCGACCTGCTTGGTCAGGTACAGTTCGGCCAGCTGCGGCAGCACGGTTGCGGCAATGGCGCGCGACACCAGCAGGGTTTCCATGGTGTTGCAGGTGCCGTAGCGGTGGCACTTCGCGTTGAAGCCGATATCGATCGCCTTCCTGATATCGGCCTTGGCGTCGATATACACATGGCAGATGCCATCGAGGTGCTTGATCATCGGCACGGTGGCCTCGGCCATCAGGCGCGCGATCAATCCCTTGCCGCCACGCGGCACGATGACGTCGACGAATTGCGGCATGGTGATGAGGGCGCCGACGGCTGCGCGGTCGGTGGTGTCGATCACTTGCACGGCATCGGCCGGCAGACCTGCTCCCAGCAAGCCCTCGGCCACCAGCTTGGCCAGCGCGCGGTTGCAATGAATCGCTTCCGAGCCGCCGCGCAAAATCGTCGCGTTGCCGCTCTTGATGCACAGGCCGGCCGCGTCCACCGTCACGTTCGGACGCGCTTCATAGATGATGCCGATGACGCCCAGCGGCACGCGCATCTGCCCCACCTGGATGCCCGTCGGACGGAATTTCATGTTCGAGATCTCGCCGATCGGGTCGGCCAGCGCGACGATTTGCGTCAAGCCTTCGACCATGGTGGCAATGGCGGCGTCGGACAGGGTCAGACGGTCCAGCATGGCCGGGGCCAGGCCGGCAGCAGCAGCCGCATCGAGGTCGCGCTGGTTGGCCGCGCGCAGCAGGTCGGCGTCGCGCACGATGGCGGCGGCGATCAGGGTCAGCGCACGGTTGCGCGTGGCGCTGTCGGCACGCGCCATGGCGCGCGAAGCGGCGCGCGCGCGCGTGCCCACGTCCTGCATATATTCTGTGATGTCCATGCTCGTATCCATATAGTTAAAAACTAGCCTCGGGCGATCTTCAGGCCCAGCTGCAGCATGGCATCCCAGGCATCGCCCGCGTAGCCCTTGGCGCGCAAGCCCTTGATCATCTTGTCCACCTGCGCCGCCTGCTGCAGCGCCGCTTCCAGCACGGGCAGCGAGATGCGCCGCAGGGCCGGTTCCATCATCCGCTCGCGCGGTCCCCAGATGCGGTACTCCTTCAGCAGCGCGCCCAATGGGCGCCCTTGTGCCATGCCGGCCTTCAATTTTAACAGCGTGCGGATTTCCTCGGAGACGGCCCATAACACCAGCGGCAGCGCCTCGCCTTCGCCTTTCAAGCCTTCGAGCATGCGCACCAGGCGCGCCGGATCGCCGGCCAGCATGGCTTCGGACAGCTTGAAGACATCGTAGCGGGCCACGTTCAGCACCGCGTCCTGCACTTGCTCATACGTCAGCTTGCCCGCCGCGTGCAGCAAACCCAGTTTCTGGATCTCCTGGTGCGCCGCCAGCAAATTGCCCTCCACCCGTTCGGCGATGAAGTCGATGCTGGCGCGCTCCGCGCTCTGGCCCTGCGCGGCCAGGCGCTGGGATATCCAGGCCGGCAACTGCGCCCGTTCCACATTCGGAATCTCGATATACACGGCCGCCTGCTGCAGGCTGGCGACCCAGGCCGCCTTCTGCGTGGCCCAGTCCAGCTTGGGCAAGGTGATCAGGGTCAGGTTGTCGGGACTGAGGTTTTTCGCATAGCTTTGCAGCGCCGCCCCGCCATCCTTGCCCGGCTTGCCGGTGGGGATGCGCAGCTCGATCAGTTTCTTATCGCCGAACAGCGACAGCTCCTGGTTCGCCGCCAGCAGTTCGCCCCACTTGAAGCTGCGCTCCACCGTCAGTACGTCGCGTTCGGAAAACCCTTGCGCGCGCGCCGCGCGGCGGATCTTGTCGGCCGCTTCCAGCGCCAGCAAGTGTTCGTCGCTGGTGATCACATACAGCTGCGCCAGCGGCTTGGCCACATGCCCGTCGAGCGCGTCTATCCGCAATTGCATGGCGTCCCCGTTACTGCTGCGGGGCTGCCGGCGCGACCGGTGTCACGGGCGCCACCGACATGGCCGGCAGCACCGGCTTGATGGCGGCCAGGCGGCGCATGATCTGCTGCACCAGGTCGTTGCGCATGTCGCGGTACAGCGCTGCCTCCTCGGTTTCCTTGGCCAGTACCTGCGACTCGTCGAAGGTAATCGGACGCACCAGGCTGATGGTCGTCGGAGCCAGCAACTGGTTGCCGGCCTTGTCCAGGACGCGGAAATTGATCGAATAGCCAAGTTGATACTCTTGTACGCGACCATTTTTGTTCAGCGACAAAATGGTCTTGGTACGATTCCTCTCCGGGTCGCTGAGCACTTCAAGGACAGCGTCGGCGCCATCCTTGGTGCCCACCACCTCGGTGCTGCCGATGGCGCGGATATAGCGCTTCAGGCCGATCGCCAGCGGCGATGTCTCGGGCAAGCCGATGTACATCGTCGCGAACGGCAGCATGAAACTGCCATTCGAACCGCGCAAATGAAAGCCGCAGGCCGACAACAGAACAGTCAGACCCAACGCCAGCGCGGCACGGCGGCCCAACAGCGATACTTGAGAGGAAGTCGTCATGATTACACCACGATGCTGATTAACTTGCCTGGCACGACGATGATCTTCTTCGGCGTGGTTTCGACGTACTTTTGCACACTTTCGCACGCCAGCGCGGCCGCTTCGATGCTGGCCTTGTCCGCATCCTTGGACACCGTGATCGAGCCGCGCAGCTTGCCGTTCACCTGGATCATCATCTCGATCTCGGACTGCTCCAGCGCTTGCGGGTCGACCTGCGGCCAGGCGACGTTCAGCAGGTCGCCGTGCACGCCGGCGTAGCCCAGTTCCTGCCACAGCACGTGGGTGATGTGCGGCGCGACAGGATTGAGCAGGCGCAGGAAGATGGAGAAGCCTTCGGCGATCAGGGCCTTCGACTGCGCGCTATCGTCCAGCTTGGCCGATTCCAGGGTATTGAGCATCTTCATGCAGGCCGACACCACGGTGTTGTACTGGATGCGCTTCAAGTCGTAATCGGCTTGCTGCAGCAGCTTGTGCAATTCGCGGCGCAGGTTTTTCTGCGCGTCGCCCGTGGCCGGTGCGGCGCCGCCAGCCAGTGCGGCTTGAATCGTGGCCGACTGGGCGTAGCCGAAGTTCCACACGCGGCGCAGGAAGCGGTTCGCGCCTTCGACGCCGCTGCCCGACCATTCCAGCGTCTGTTCCGGCGGCGAGGCGAACATGGTAAACAGACGGGCCGTGTCGGCGCCGTACTGCTCGATCTGCGCTTGCGGGTCGATGCCGTTGTTCTTCGACTTCGACATTTTTTCCGTGCCGCCGATTTCCACCGGCTGGCCATCGGCCACCAGGATGGCGCTTTGCGGACGGCCCTTGTCATCGAGCGACAGGCGCACGTCGTCCGGGTTGAACCAGGTGGTCTTGCCCACCGCGTCCTTGCGGAAGTACGTTTCGTTGAGCACCATGCCTTGCGTCAGCAGATTGACGAACGGCTCGTCGAACTTGACCAGGCCGAAGTCGCGCATGATCTTGGTCCAGAAGCGCGCGTACAGCAAGTGCATGACGGCGTGTTCGATGCCGCCGATGTACTGGTCCATCGGCATCCAGTAATCATTGCGCGCGTCGACCATGGCGTCGTTCGAGCCTGGCGAGGTATAGCGCATGTAATACCACGACGAATCGACGAAGGTATCCATGGTGTCCGTCTCGCGGCGCGCCGGCTTGCCGCACTGCGGGCAATCGCACTGCAGGAAGGCTTCGTACTTGTTCAGCGGATTGCCCGTGCCGTCCGGCACGCAGTCTTCCGGCAGCACCACCGGCAGATCTTTTTCCGGCACCGGCACCACGCCGCAATCGGCGCAATGGATCATCGGGATCGGCGTGCCCCAGTAGCGCTGGCGCGAAATGCCCCAGTCGCGCAGGCGGAAGGTGGTTTTCTTTTCGCCCAGGCCAAGTTCTGCCAGGTCGGCGGCCACCGCATCGACGGCGGAAGCGAAATGCAGGCCGTCGTATTTGCCGGAGGCGACACAGACGCCGTCCTTGCTGCCATACGATTCCTGCCACGCATCGGTCGAAAATTCCTGACCCTTGACTTCGATCACTTGCTTGATCGGCAGATTGTATTTCTTGGCGAAGCCGAAATCGCGTTCGTCATGCGCCGGCACGCCCATCACGGCGCCATCGCCGTAAGTCATCAGCACGTAATTGCCGACCCATACTTCCACTTGCGCGCCCGTCAGCGGATGGGTGACGAACAGGCCGGTCGGCATGCCCTTCTTCTCCATCGTCGCCATGTCCGCTTCGATCACGGAACCGAGTTTACATTCGGCGTTGAAGGCGGCCAGCGCGGGATTGCTTTGCGCGGCGTGGAGGGCCAGCGGGTGCTCGGCGGCCACGGCGCAGAAGGTCACGCCCATGACGGTATCGGGGCGGGTGGTAAATACGTACAGCTTGCCGTCGCCGATCAAGGCACCTTCGGCATCCTTGATGGCATGCGGGAAGGCGAAGCGCACGCCCGTCGACTTGCCGATCCAGTTGGTCTGCATGGTGCGCACGCGCTCGGGCCAGCCCGGCAGCTTGTCGTCCACATACGCCAGCAATTCTTCCGCGTAGTCGGTGATGCGCGCGTAGTACATGGGGATTTCGCGCTTTTCGATCAGCGCGCCGGAACGCCAGCCGCGGCCATCAACGACTTGCTCGTTGGCCAGCACGGTCTGGTCGATCGGGTCCCAGTTCACGGTGCCGGTCTTTTTGTAGATGATGCCTTTTTCCAGCATCTTCAGGAACATCCACTGGTTCCATTTGTAGTATTCGGGCTTGCAGGCGGTCATTTCGCGCGACCAGTCGATGGCCAGGCCCATCGATTCCATCTGCTGCTTCATGTGGGCGATGTTCGAATACGTCCATTGCGCGGGCGGCACGTTGTTGGCCATGGCCGCGTTTTCCGCCGGCATGCCGAACGCATCCCAGCCCATCGGCATGAGCACGTTGTAGCCGTTCATGCGCAGGTAGCGGTACATCACGTCATTGATCGTATAGTTGCGCACGTGACCCATGTGCAGCTTGCCCGAAGGGTAAGGCAGCATCGAGCAGGCAAAATACTTGCCTTTTGGGAAACGCGGGTCGTGTTCGACGGCTTTGTAGGCATCGATCGCCTTCCAGTGCGATTGGGCGGCTTGTTCGACGTCGGCGGGACTATATTTATCTTGCATGATGTGCGGCCAATAGTGGATATGAACCGAGCATTATACTGGTTGTCGCCGCCCGATAGCGCGGCGCGCTGGCGGCCCGGGCCGGCATTTTTTGGCCGGCGCACAATTATGCTGTGTAATATATGGGCAATCTTGTTCTTTGCATCAAAGCCGGCCATGATCGTCTACCAGGAATATCTGCCCATTCCCGCCCTGCGGCCCTGGCTGGACTGCGTCTGGACCTGCCGCGTGCAGACGGGCGCCACACCCGTCACGCACCAGGTCTTGCCCGACAATTGCATCGACATCCTGTGCCAGGACCAGCAGGATGCCAGCTTTGCCGTGGGCATGATGACGGCGCCGATCGCCGTCGTCAGCCACGGCCTCGTGCAGACGGTGGCGGCCCGCTTCAGGCCGGGCGCGGCGGCGCGCTTCTTCCAGCTGCCCTTGTGCGAACTGAGCGATGGCCGCACGGGCTTGCAACAGCTGTGGGGCCGCGAGCTGGCGGCACGCCTGGGTGACGCGCTGTGGAGCGAGCCCTTGTCGAATGCGCAAAGAGTTTCCATTTTGCAAGATTATCTACTGCTACGCCTGCGCACCGCGCCGCCACGGCGCCAGCCCGGTGCGGCCGAACATGCCATCGCCGCCATCGAACGCGCATCCGGCCAGGTGCGCGTGGACGGACTGGCCGCGCAACTGGGCGTGTCGCGCCAGCACCTGGCGCTGCAATTTCGCCAGCACGTCGGCATCAGCCCAAAATTGTTTGCCCGTATCTGCCGTTTTCGCGCCGCCAGCGCCGGCATGCAACGCCTGGCGGGGCAGCCGGACTGGGCGCAAGTCGCCTTGCAATTCGGTTATTTCGACCAGTCGCACCTGATCCACGACTTCCAGGATTTCGCCCGCAGTTCGCCCGAGGCGTGGTTCATGCGCCGCCACCATTGAAACCTTCCATTTTTACAATCACGCGCCGCGCGCCGGTGGCATGATGGCGTTATTCTTCATTCACCAGGAGCAGAACATGATCAAGGGCTTACGCACCGTCACCTATCCCGTCCCCGACCTGGACAAGGCCAAAGCCTGGTACAGCCAGGTATTTAACACGGCGCCGTATTTCGACCAGCCGTTTTATGTGGGTTTTGCCATCGGCGGCTTCGAACTTGGGCTGCTGCCGGGCGGCGAGCCAGGCACGCAAGGCAGCGTGACGTACTGGGGCGTGGACGGCATCGAGCAGGAAGTCGAGCGCATCGTTGCGCTGGGCGGCACCCTGCACCATCCGATCACGGACGTGGGCGACGGCATCCGCACGGTGGAATTGCTCGACCCGTTCGGCAACCAGATCGGCCTGATCGACAATCCCCATTTCGAAACCGGCAAAGTCGTTTAAGCCGCTTCGTCCTGCAGCCAGGCGCGCAATTGCTGCAAGGCCGTTTTTTCATGCGCCGTTTCGGGCGTGATCAGGTAATACGCCCGCTGGCCGCGCAGTGGGCGCTCGCAGACGATGCGCAGCTCGCCACGCGCCAGTTCCGCTTCGACCAGCATGCGCGGCAGCAGGACTGCCCCCTGCCCTTGCACGGCCGCCATGGCCAGCATGGAAAACAGTTCGTAGCGGGCGCCATAGTGTGCCCCATCGCGTCCGTCTCCCTCGACCTGCATGGCATCAAACCACTGGCGCCAGGCGCCCGGGCGCGTACTTTGTTGCAGCAAGGTCAGCTCAAGCAAATCCTGCGGTTGCCAGGCGCTGCGCGCCGCCAGCAGGCGCGGGCTGGCAACGGGCACGATTTCTTCGTGCATGAGCAAAGTGGCGCGCGTGCCGGGCCAGCGCGCCAGCTGCTCGGGCGTGCCCGCGTACAGCGCGCCGTCGTATTCCGTATCGGCAAACATGAACGGTTTCGTGTACGCGTCGATATGCACCACGATGTCGGGGTGCCGCCCTGCCAGCGAGCCCAGGCGCGGCATCAGCCAGCGCGTGGCAAACGTGGGCACGGAAGCGAGCTGCAATGCCCCGCCGCCACCCTGGCGCGCCATCGTATCGAGCGTGTCGCGCTCCAGGCCATCGAGGCGCGCCGCGATCTGGCGCGCATAGGCGGCGCCGGCGCTGGTCAGCAACACGCCATGGCGCGTGCGCTGGAATAGTTGCACGCCAAGAAAACTTTCCAATGATGAAATCTGGCGCGACACGGCGCTTTGTGTCAGCGACAGTTCGCGCGCCGCGTGCGTGTAGCTCTGGTGGCGCGCGGCCGCCTCGAAACAATTGAGCGCCTGTAGCATCGGGATTTTGCGTGACATCGGGTATCCGGCCGGTAAAAGACCCCTAGTATGCCGCAAGATATGCGTAGCACGCATGTCTGGGTGCGAAAAAATCGTTTGCGCAAGGCTAGGCAAAAACCTACCATGAGCCATATTCAATCTTGCGCCGATCACCGGCGCTCACCTGCGAGGCCTGTGATGAGCAAAACCGTATTCGACTGGAATTCCCCCCTGCTGCTGGAAGAACAACTGACGGGCGACGAACGTGCCGTGCTGGAAGCGGCCCGCGACTATTGCCAGGGCAGCCTGGTGCCGCGCGTGCTCGAATCGTTCCGCCATGGCCGCACGGACGCGGCCATCTTCCGCGAAATGGGAGAATTGGGCTTGCTGGGCACGACCATCCCCGAAGAATACGGCGGCGCCGGCCTGAACTACGTCTGCTACGGCCTGGCCGCGCGCGAAGTCGAGCGTGTCGATTCCGGCTACCGCTCGATGATGAGCGTGCAATCGTCGCTGGTGATGGTGCCTATCCATGCCTTCGGCAACGAAGAAACGAAACAGAAATACCTGCCGAAACTGGCGACGGGCGAATTCATCGGTTGCTTCGGCCTGACGGAACCGAACCACGGCTCCGATCCGGGCAGCATGGTCACCCGTGCGCGCAAGGTGCCGGGCGGCTACAGCCTGTCCGGCGCCAAGATGTGGATCACCAACAGCCCGATTGCCGACGTGTTCGTCGTCTGGGCCAAGGACGATGAAGGCGCGATCCGCGGCTTCGTGCTGGAAAAAGGCTGGAAGGGTTTGTCGGCGCCGGAAATCCACGGCAAGGTCGGCTTGCGCACCAGCATCACCGGTGAAATCGTCATGGATGAAGTATTTTGCCCGGAAGAAAACGCCTTCCCCGACGTACGCGGCTTGAAGGGTCCATTTACCTGCCTGAACAGCGCCCGCTACGGCATCGCCTGGGGCGCGCTGGGCGCGGCGGAAGACTGCTATCTGAAGGCACGCCAGTACACGATGGACCGCCAGCAATTCGGCCGTCCGCTGGCCGCGAACCAGCTGGTGCAAAAGAAACTGGCCGATATGCTGACGGAAATCACCATGGGCTTGCAAGGCTGTTTGCGCCTGGGCCGCATGAAGGATGAGGGTTCGCCCGCCGTGGAAATCACCTCGATCATGAAACGCAACAGCTGCGGCAAGGCGCTCGATATCGCCCGCGTGGCGCGCGACATGATGGGCGGCAACGGCATTTCCGACGAGTTCGGCGTCATCCGCCACCTGGTCAACCTGGAAGTGGTCAACACCTATGAAGGCACGCACGATGTGCACGCGCTGATCATCGGCCGCGCCATCACCGGCATCGCCGCCTTCAGCAACTGATGGACGCCTTGGCTTCCACCTTGCGGCCCGCACCGCTGACCGGCTTGCGCGTGCTGGACCTGTCGCGCGTGCTGGCCGGCCCGTGGGCAGGACAAATGCTGGCCGACCTCGGTGCCGACGTGGTCAAGGTTGAACAGCCGGGCCGCGGCGACGACACGCGCTCCTGGGGTCCGCCCTACCTGAAAGACGAGGACGGCCGCGACACGGCCGAGGCCGCCTACTTCCAGTGCGCCAACCGCAACAAGCGCTCCTTGTGCATCGACCTGGCCGCCCCTGAGGGCCAGGCGCTGGTGCGCCAGCTGGCGGCTGAAGCGGACGTGCTGCTGGAAAATTTCAAAGTGAACGGCTTGCAGCAATATGGTTTGGACGCGGCCAGCTTGCTGGCACTCAACCCGCGCCTCGTGTACTGCTCCATCACGGGCTTCGGTCAGGATGGGCCGTATGCGGCGCGCGCCGGCTATGACTTTTTGATCCAGGGCATGGGCGGCTTGATGAGCATCACGGGCGTGCCCGATGGCCAGCCGGGCGCCGGGCCGCAAAAAGTGGGCGTGGCGCAAACGGACATCCTGACGGGCCTGTACGCCACCATCGCCGTGCAGGCGGCGCTGGCCGAACGCGAGCGCTCGGGCCTGGGCCAGCATATCGACCTGGCCTTGCTCGACGTGCAAGTGGCGGCGCTGGGCAACCAGGCAGCCAATTACTTGTGTGGGGGAAAAGTGCCGCAACGCATGGGCAATGCGCATCCGAACATCGTGCCGTATCAAGACTTTCCCACGGCCGATGGCGACATGATTCTGGCGATCGGCAACGATGGGCAATTCTCGCGCTTTTGCGCCGTCGCCGGCCACCCGGAATGGGCGCAGGATGAACGCTTCGCCACCAATCCGCAACGCGTGGCAAACCGGGCGATTCTGATTCCCTTGATGCGCCAGACCACGGTCATGCGCACGACGGCCGAGTGGATCAGCGCCTTCGAGGCGCAAGCCGTGCCGTGCGGCCCCGTCAACCGCATCGACCAGGTGTTTGCCGACCCGCAAGTGGTGGCGCGTGGCTTGAAAGTGGAGATGCCGCATCCGACGGCGGGGACTGTTGCGCTGGTGGCCAATCCCGTGCGCCTGTCCGCCTCGCCGGTGCAATACCGCTTGCCGCCGCCGATGCTGGGGCAGCATACGCAGGAAGTGCTGCAGCAGTGGCTGGGGTTGGAGAGTGCGGAGATTGACGGCTTGCGCGAGCGCAAGGTGGTGTAAATGTTGGTCGTCTGGACGTAGGTCGGATTAGCGCTTGCGCGTAATCCGACTTGCACAGCCAACAATGTTGTCGGATTACGGCCCGCAGGGCCTAATCCGACCTACGATTCTATTCACTTGAGTACCAGTTTCAACGCCGGTTTTTCGCCGTAATCTTCATAGCGCTCATTGATGCCGGCGATACAGAACGTGATTTCTTCCAGCAAGTCCGGTACTTGCGCCTTCATCGCTTCCGCATCCTGCACGACGATGTCGAGCACTTCGTTCGGTTTCAAACGAAACTGCGTCATGTTTTCATCGTCGCGCAGATAGCTGAGGCAATCGACCCAGGCATCCATGCTGTTGCCGTAGAACGCGGGGAAACCGAAGGCTGGCACGCATTGCGCGTGAAAGCTCGCTTCGTCGGTGATGTCTTTTCCATTCAGGATGGCAGTGGCCATGATCTTCCTCAGTTCTTCAGCGACAGCACATCCTGCATGTCGAACAGGCCGGTCGGTTTGTCGGCCAGGAAACGCGCGGCGCGCAGGGCGCCGTGGGCGTAGGTGACGCGGCTGCTCGACTTGTGGCTGATCTCGATGCGCTCGCCGATGCCGGCAAACAGCACCGTATGGTCGCCGACGATATCGCCGCCGCGGATGGTGGCAAAGCCGATGGTCGACGGATCGCGTTCGCCCGTCACGCCTTCGCGGCCGTACACGGCGCATTCCTTCAAGTCGCGGCCCAGGGCGCCGGCCACCACTTCACCCATTTGCAGGGCGGTGCCCGATGGCGCGTCGACCTTGTGGCGGTGATGCGCTTCGATGATTTCAATGTCGTAGCCTTCAGACAGGCTTTTCGCCGCCAGTTCCAGCAACTTCATGGTGACATTCACGCCCACGCTCATGTTCGGCGCGAACATGATGGCCGTCTTTTCGGCGGCGGCGGCAATGGCCGCCTTGCCCGCGTCATCGAAACCGGTGGTGCCGATGATCATCTTGATGCCATGCTCGGCGCAATACGCCAGGTGCTGCAAGGTGCCTTCGGGACGCGTGAAATCGATCAGGTAATCGGCGCCGGCCAGGCCGGTGGCCAGATCGGACTCGATCAGCACGCCGGCCGGCTTGCCCAGGAAAGCGGCGGCGTCCTGGCCGACGGACGGTGAACCAGCGCGGTCGAGCGCACCGGCCAGCACGGCGTCGGGGGCGTTGCTGACGGCTTCGATCAGGATATGGCCCATGCGGCCACTGGCGCCAGCGATGGCGATTTTCAGTTCAGTCATTTTATTCTCTTACAACAGCTTATTTGGTGGGTTCGGCAGCAGGTGCAGGCTCGGCGGCAGGCGCCGTTGCAGGTGCAGGTGCAACGTCAGGCTTGCTCACAGGAATGGCAGGAGCGGCATCGGCCGGCACGGGCACGGCGCTCGGCGCCACGGGCGACGGCACGGCGGCGGCAGGCACATCGGCCTTGGCGACCTTGGCGAACGGCGACGGACCGGCGATGCGGTCGATGTATTCTTTCTCGGTCGGCAAGTTGCCGCCTTCGAAACGTTCAACCTTGCCATCCTTGCCGAAGTACACAACGACGCGGCTGCTGGTGGTTTCGCCACTGCCCCGGGCCAGGCGGAATGGATAATCCCAGCGGTCGGCATGGAAAATGTCGGTCAGCAACGAGGTGCCGAGGACGAAACGCACCTGGTCGCGCGTCATGCCCACTTTCAACTGAGCCAGCATCTCTTCGGAGACAAAGTTGCCTTGTTGAATGTCAGGACGATACGGCGAGAAAAACCACATGAATTTTTGCAACGGCGTAATGGTGGTCGTTTGTGCGCCCTGTTCAGGAACCACTTCCTTGCCTTCTTTTTGGCTGGCTGCTGGCTTTTCGCCAAGGATGCCACGGCTGGCGCAGCCGGACATGGCCAGCGCGACACAGACCATGCCTGCCACGACTGGTGCTCGAAATGAAATACGGTGCCAGAGAGATGGCAATACAGCCGGTGTTACGCGCATAAATGACCTCAATTGGATGAACAAAACGCCAGGAGTGACCGGCCTGCCAAAAAATGCATATTTTGGCACTCCCCGACAAAACGCTATATGATAAAGCACCTGACCCACATACGAGCAACAAACATGAGTAACAATCCTAGTGATCTCAAGGCAAGCGGCCTGAAAGCCACCTTGCCACGCCTGAAGATACTCGATATCTTCCAGAGTAGCCCGGTACGCCACCTGACAGCAGAAGACGTCTATAAAATTCTGCTGGCCGACAATATGGATGTCGGTTTGGCAACTGTCTACCGTGTCCTGACGCAGTTTGAACAGGCAGGCTTGCTGAACCGCAACCATTTTGAAACCGGCAAGGCAATTTTCGAACTCAACGAAGGTTCCCACCACGACCATCTGGTGTGCCTCGACTGTGGCCGGGTCGAAGAATTCTTCGACGAAGAGATCGAAATCCGCCAGCAAAAAGTGGCTGAAGAGCGCGGCTTCAAGATCGCCGAACACGCCTTGGCCATCTACGGCAACTGCATCAAGACGGCTTGCCCGCATAAAACCGCCTGACCCACGCTTGCCGCTCCCACGGGGCGGCTGGCAGTACGATTAATGATGGCTGAGTGCGCTCGACAGTAATTTAGCCGTGATATCGACGATCGGAATGACGCGCTCGTAGGCCATGCGCGTCGGTCCGATCACCCCCAACGTTCCCACGATCTTGCCGTTGACTTCATACGGCGCCGTCACCACGCTCATCTCATCCATCGGCACCAGGTTCGATTCGCCGCCGATGAAAATCTGCACGCCCGTCGCCTTGCTCGACACGTCGAGCAACTGCATCAAGCCCGTTTTTTGCTCGAACATGTCGAACATCTGACGCAGCGAATGCATATTCGATGACAGATCGCTCACGCTGAGCAAGTTGCGTTCGCCGGAAATCACCATGTCGTCGCTATGGTCGGCCATCGCTTCGCTGCCCGCTTCCACGGCCGCCTGCATCAGGCTGCCCATGTCATCGCGCAGCTGGCGCAGTTCGCCCTGCAGGCGCACGCGCACGGCGTCGAATGACAGGCCGCCATAATTCTGATTGATATAGTTGGCCGATTGCACCAGTTGCGCCGGCGTATAGTCGGCCTCCGTCAGCAATAAACGGTTCTGCACGTCGCCGCCCGGGGCGACGATGACGAGCAGGATGCGCTTTTCGGACAGGCGCAGGAATTCGATTTGCTGGAATACGGATTCGCGGCGCGGACTGAGCACGACGCCGGCAAACTGCGACAGCGACGACAGCATCTGCGCCGCGTTGGCGATGGTTTTTTGCGGCTGCGGCGTCTGCAGGCGCATGCGCGACTCCACCAGGTGCTCGTCCAGATGCCGGACGGTCAGCAAGGTGTCGACAAAAATGCGGTAGCCGCGCGGCGTGGGGATGCGTCCGGCCGAGGTGTGCGGACTGGACACATAACCGAGCTCTTCCAGATCGGCCATGATGTTGCGGATGGTGGCCGGTGACAGGTCCAGGCCGGAAATTTTCGACAAGGCGCGCGAACCGACCGGCAGGCCGTCGGCGATATATCGCTCGACCAGGGCTTTCAGCAGTGTTTGGGCACGTGTATCGAGTTGCATGGTGTCTCAGGTAAGCAAATATTCTTTAAACAAGCACATTGTTAATCAAGCGGCAACAACAGCGGCCGAACGTGCAGTAACAGCACCTATTATGCACGTTCGCCCGCCCTGCGGCGATCAATCTTCCAGTTGCCCCTGCAGCCACAGCAGCAACTCGTCAAAGTTGCCGCAGATGGCGTCGGGCTGCACCCCGGCGGCCAGATGGGCATCGCTGCCCTTGCGGTTCATCCAGACGGCACGCATGCCCGCCCCCTGCGCTCCCGTCACGTCGAAATACAGGTCGTCGCCCACATACACGGCTTCATGCGGCGCCACGTCCAGCGCCGCGCAGGCGGCCAGGAAGATGCTGGCGTCGGGCTTGGCCACGCCAAACTCGCTGGCGGCGATGGACACCTTGAAATGCTGCGCCAAACCGATAATTTCAAGGTCTGCATTGCCATTCGAGATGGAGCCGAGCAGCATGCGCTGGCGCATCCAGGCCAGGCCAGGCAAGACGTCGTCATACGGCTGGACGCGGTTGCGCGCGGCCAGGAAGTGCACGATGGCCCCGTCGACCAGGGCGGGATCCTCGCCGGCAGCTTCGAAGGCCGACAGCAGGCCGGCGCGGCGCAACTCGATCAAATTGCCATGGAAATGCGGTTGCGCATTGAGCATGGCCAGGCGGTGCTGGCGCAGCACCTCGATGGAAAACTGCTGCGCCACCCTGGGCGCATGCGTGGCCAGCCAGTCGTGCAGCAGGGTTTCGGCAGCGGCAATCACGGGCGCGATGGGCCACAAGGTATCGTCGAGATCGAACAGGATGGCCTTGGGCGGCACGACGGGTTTGACAGGGGAAAGGGACATGGGACTCACGGTGGATGCCGCGCCACGATGCGCAGGCTGCATGTATTGTCGCACCGATCGCCGCAGCCGGCATGGCTGCGTCCCCGTGAAATGGGGCCGGGCCAGCGCTTCCCGGCGAAAAATTGTTACAGGGTGATACAAGGCAAGATCATTCAGCTTGCCAGATAGACTAAAATAGGCGCCATTCCAATGCGGCGCCAGCGTCCGCGTTGCGCTACCCAACCTGATTCGTTTTGGAGAATGTATGAAAAATTTGTACCTGCGCTCGATGCTGGCGGCGGCTTGTGCCGTCACACTGGCAGCTTGCGGCGGCAGCGGCGGCAACCTGTATCTGAGTGGCCAAGTGTCCAATCTGGCAAAAGACGGCCTGATTTTGCTGAATGATGGCGAACGTTTGTCCGTGCCTGCAGGTCAGACCTCCTTTGTTTTCACCAAGCTGGTCAAGACCGATGACCGCTACGACATCAGCATCGCGCAGCAGCCAAAGGGCGCCGTGTGCACGATTACCAACGGTGTCGGCAAGGCAACGAGCTATTCCGCGAGCACGGCCCTGGTGAGCTGCGAGACCAATACCTACCCGCTGAAAGGCACGATCACGGGCCTGACTGCTGATGGCTTGCGCCTGGTGATGGGGCCCAACGGCACCAGCCCACTGGCTGGCACCAACTCCTACACATTCGAAAAAGTAGCTGACGGCGCCCTGTACGGTATTACCGTACTGACTCAGCCGACGGGCCTGAGATGCCGCTTCCAGGGCTCCACCAGTGCCGACGGCAGCGATACGGCCGGCACGATGGGCTCTGCCGCCACGACCGCGGCCACTCTCGACTGCACGCCGCAGTAATCCTTGCGATCCGTCACCTAATTTTTTGGAGAAATACATGAAGTTATCCTGCCTGCGCCCACTCGCCGCGCTGCTGCTGACCCTGGGACTGGCCGCGTGCGGTGGCAAGGCCTCGTATGATGTCAGCGGCACCGTCAGCAACTTGAACAACAATGGCCTGATCCTGGCCAACGGCGGGGAGGAGCTGCCGATTGCCGCCGGCCAGACCTCGTTTACTTTTAAAAACCGCATCGACTATGGCAGCAGCTACAACATCACCGTCAAGCAACAACCGGCCCATATGACTTGCACCATCAGTAATGGCTCAGGTTCGGCTGGCCATTACATCAACATCAGCGCCGCTGTTTCTTGTTCACAAAACGTCTATAGCGTGGGCGGCACGATTTCCGGCCTGACGGTAGAAGGCTTGCAGCTGATTAACGGCACTGTAACCACCACGGTGGCCAAGGATGCCACGAGCTTTACCATGGTCGGCGATGTCGCCTACGGTTACACCTATGGCGTCAGCGTCACCGCCCAGCCCAAGGGTCTGAAGTGCGAGGTACAGCCGGGCACAGGCAGCGGCACCATGGGCGAAGCGAAGGTGACGACGGTGAAGATCGCCTGCAATCCGGTCTGAGTTGCAGGAACGGTAGCCGCCATGCGGCTACCGGCAAGAGATATCACCAAAATCTATAGTTGATATTCCAAAGATAAATTGGAGTTATATGTGGCGATGCAGCATAATGCATCTGTCTCCTCCAACTCTTCCAAGAATTGGATTTAGCCCGCTTTTACCAGCGGGCTTTTTTTTGCCCAAAATTTCTCAGGCGGCAGGCGTTTGCAAACCAGGTTGCAGCATGTGCACGATGCTGGAAAAATCCTGCTGCGCATAACCGGCTTGCGCATGCATCTGGTACAGCTGGCGCACCAGGCCACCCAGTGGCGTGGGCGCGTTTGCCGACAAAGCCGACTGCTGCGCCAGGCCCAGGTCTTTCAGCATCAGCGCCGTGCCGAAGCCGCCCGTGTAATTGCGCGACGCGGGCGTACCGTCCATGACACCGGGCCACGGGTTGTACACTTCCAGGGTCCAGTTGCGGCCCGAACTCTTGGCCATGATATCGGACAGCACTTTCGGATCGAGGCCATGCGCCACGCCCAGGTTCAGCGCTTCGGCCGTACCGGCCATCAGAATCCCCAGCAGCATGTTGTTGCAAATCTTCGCCACCTGGCCCGCGCCCGCCTCGCCCGCATGGAAGATGTTCTTGCCCATCTTTTCCAGCAAGGGACGCGCCTGCTGCAAGGCCGCCGCGCTGCCACCGACGATGAAGGTCAGGGTGCCGGCCGCCGCGCCCGCTGTGCCGCCCGAGACGGGCGCATCGAGCATGGCAAAGCCACGCTCGCTGGCCGCCTGCGCCACCTGGCGTGCCACGTCGGCCGCGATGGTGCTGCAATCGATGAACAGGGCGCCGGGCTTGGCCGAGTCGAGCACGCCGCCGGTGCCCAGGTACAGTTCCTGCACGTGCTTGTTGGCTGGCAGCATGGTGATGACGGCGTCGGCCGTCTGCACGGCTGCGCTGGCGGATGCGGCCGCCGTGGCGCCGGCTTCAACCAGCGACGCCACTGCCGCCGGTGCCAGGTCGAACACGGACACGTGGAAGCCGGCAGCCACCAGATTGCGGGCCATCGGCGCACCCATGTTGCCAAGGCCGATAAAAGCGATATGTTGCATGGTGAAAATCTCCTGTTGTTCTTTTAATGCAGGTCGCGCAAAGGATGGCTATCCCATGGCGCCGTGAAATATTCATTGAGATACGCAGCGCTGACCTCGTCCAGGCTGGCCGGCTGCCATTGTGGCGCGTTGTCCTTGTCGATCAGCAAGGCGCGCACGCCTTCGCTGAAGTCCGCGTGGGCGCAGCATTGCACGGCAACAATGAGTTCCAGCTGGAACACTTGCGCCAGACTCATGTGAAGAGTGCGTTCGCGCATGGCCCACACCAGGGCGGCCGAGCTGGGCGCACCCTTGCCCAGTGTATGGGCCGCCTTTTGCAGCCAGGCCGAGTCGCCGTCATAGGCGGCAATGGCGGCCACCACTTCGGGCAAGGTGGGCGCTTGCGTCAGCGCGGCGATGGCGTCGAAGTTGGCGCGCACTTCGGAGACGGGCAGCATGGGCGTGGGCGCCGAGAAGCCGCGCAGCAAACGGCTCAGCTGCTGGTGGTTCGCCAGCGGGCTGGCTTGCCATTGCGCCAGCGCCAGCGCGTCGAGCACCATGGCGCGCTCTTCCTGGCGCAGGAAATAATCGCCGAGGCCCGCAAACAGGGCATCGGCCGCGTTCATCGGCGCACCCGTCAAGCCCAGGAACAGGCCGCTGCGTCCCGGCATGCGGCCCAGGAACCAGCTGCCGCCCACGTCGGGGAACAGGCCAATCGTGATTTCCGGCATGGCGATGCGCGTGCTTTCCGTCACCACGCGATGGCTGGCGCCCGCCATCAGGCCCAGACCGCCACCCATGACGATGCCGCCGCCCCACACCAGCAGCGGCTTTGCATACGTATGAATGCGGTGGTCGAGCCGGTATTCCTCGGCAAAGAAGGCCAGCGCCTGCGGGTTCGGTACGACGCCCGGCTGCTCGACCACGGCCGAACGCAAGCTGCGCACGTCGCCGCCGGCACAGAAGGCCTTGTCGGTCGACGACTGCAGCACCACGCAGGCGATGGCGTCGTCAGCGGCCCAGCGCACCAGCGCGCTGTCGATGGCGCGGATCATGTCCAGGGTCAAGGCATGCAGCGACTTTGGCGCGTCGAGGGTGATGACGCCCAGCTTCATGCCGCCGGGACAGTCGCGTTCTTCCAGTTTCACTGTTTCAAGCAAGGTTTCAGCCACAGTAGTTTCAGCCATTCTTCCACTCCGCCGGACGTTTTTCCAGGAACGCCTGCACGCCCTCTTTCTGGTCTTGCGTATCAAACAAGCCGAGGAACAGGGTGCGCTCATCGGGCAGGGAGTTGACCAGCGGATGGCTGCGCGCGCCCTGGATCAGGGTCTTGCATGCCGTCACGCTGCTGGGGCTCTGGCGCGCCACCTTGGCGGCCAGCGCCAGCGCCGTGGCGGCAGCCTTGCCGGTTGGCACGACTTCCTCGACCAGGCCGATGGCCAGGGCCTTGGCCGCATCGACGCGCTCGCCGCACAAAATCATGCGCTTGGCCCAGCCTTCGCCCACCAGCCACGGCAAGTGCTGTGTACCGCCCGCGCACGGCAGCAGGCCGACGGACGCTTCCGGCAAGGCCATCTGCGCATGTTCTTCGGCGATGCGGATGTCGCAAGCGAGCGCACATTCGAGCCCGCCACCCATGGCATAGCCATTGATGGCGGCGATGCTGACGCCGCGAAACGCGGACAGCGCCTCGAACGCCTCGCCAAACGCGGCGGCCATGGCAAACGCCGTGTCCTTGTTGCCGTCGGCAAACACTTTCAGATCGGCACCCGCCGAGAAGAACTTGGCGCCGCCGCCCGTGATCACGAGAGCGTACACGTCCGGATCGGCATTCAGGTCGGCCACCAGTTGCGTCAGCGCGTTCAGGCTGGCCAGGGTCCACGTGTGGGCGGGCGGGTTGTCGAGGGTCACCAGGGCCGTGTGGCCACGGCGTTCCAGCAACAGATTGGTATACACTTTAGTCATCGTAAGGTCTCCGTGGCGCCATCTTTCAAAATCGCTCGCGCGACGATCAGGCGCATGATTTCATTCGTTCCTTCCAGGATTTGATGCACGCGCGTGTCGCGCACGTGGCGCTCAAGCGGGTACTCGCGGATGTAGCCGTAGCCGCCGTGCAATTGCAGCGCATCGTTGGCGACATTAAAACCCACATCCGTGGCGAAACGTTTGGCCATGGCGCAATACGCGGTGGCGTCCGGGCTTTCCTGGTCCAGTTTCCAGGCCGCCAGGCGCACCATCTGGCGCGCCGCCACCAGTTCCGTCAGCATATCGGCCAGCTTGAATTGCAAGGCCTGGAACTGCGCCAGTTCGCGGCCGAACTGCGTGCGCTCCTTCATGTACGCCTGCGCGCGCGTCAGGGCCGCCTGCGCCGTGCCCACCGAGCACACGGCGATGTTGATGCGCCCGCCATCGATGCCCTTCATGGCAATGGCAAAGCCTTCGCCTTCCGCGCCCAACAAGTTGCCAACAGGCACTTTCACCTGGTCGAAACTGATGATGCGCGTGGGCTGGCTGTTCCAGCCCATCTTTTCTTCTTTCTTGCCATACACGATGCCGGGCAAGTTCGCCGGCACGGCAAACGCGGAAATGCCGGCCGCGCCCTCGCCGCCAGTTCTCGCCATGACGATCAGCATGTCCGTCTGGCCCGCGCCGGAGATAAACGCTTTCGTACCGTCGAGCACATAAAAGTCGCCATCCCTGACGGCCTTGGTGCGCAAGGAGGCCGCGTCGGAACCCGACTGCGGTTCCGTCAGGCAATAGCTGGCCAGCTTCTGGCCAGCGGCCAGGGCCGGCACCCACTCGTCGCACAGGGTTTCCCGGCCCCAGCGCGACAGCATCCAGGTAGCCATGTTGTGGATGGTGATGTAAGCCGTGGTCGAGGTGCAGCCGCCCGCCAGCTCCTCGAAGACGATGGCCGCATCCTGGCGCGACAGGCCCAGGCCGCCCCAGCGCTGCGGCGTGTACAGGCCGCAAAAGCCCATCTCGCCCGCCTTGGCAATCGTTTCCACGGGGAAGATCGATTCCGCATCCCAATGCGCCGCGTGCGGCGCCAGTTCGCCTTCGGCAAACGCGCGCGCCGCCTGCTGGAACTCGCGCTGCTCGTCGCTCAGTTCAAAGTCCATGCCAGCTCCTTACTTGAGGCTGATGGTGGTGTTGACCTTGCCCACCGAGGCCGCATCCGTGAACCAGCGCTGGGTAATCGTCTGCGTCTGCGTGTAGAACAGCACGACTTGCTTGCCGAACGGACCCAGGTCGCCCAGCTTGGAGCCGCGCGACCCCGTAAAGCTGAACAGGGGAACGGGCACGGGAATGGGCACGTTGATGCCGACCTGGCCCACGTCGATTTCTTCCTGGAAATAGCGCGCGGCCGCGCCGCTTTGCGTGAACAGCGCCGTGCCGTTGCCGTTCGGATTCGCGTTCACCAGGGCAATCGCTTCGTCGAGCGTGTCGACTTCGACGACGATCAATACCGGGCCAAAGATTTCCTGGTCATACACGACCATGCCGGGTTTCACGCCGGAGAGAATCGTCGGGCCGACGAAGTTACCGTTCGGATAGCCATCAACCTTGACGTCGCGCCCGTCAAGGGTCAGTACGGCGCCCTGTTCGATGCCCTTGGCGACCAAACTGTGCACGCGTTCCTTCGCCGCGCACGAGATGACGGGACCGAGGTCCGGATTGTCCTTGCCCGCGCCCACCGTCAGGGTTTGCGCCTTGGCAGACAGTTCCGGCAGCCACTCGCGCGCTGCGCCCACCAGCACGGCCACGGAGGCGGCCATGCAGCGCTGGCCGGCCGCGCCGAAACCTGCGCCCAGCAGCTGGTTCAGGGTCTGTTCTTTATTGGCGTCAGGCAAGACGACAGCATGGTTCTTGGCGCCCATCATGCATTGCGCGCGCTTGCCGTTCAGGCTGGCGCGCTGGTACACATGCGTGCCCACCTTGCTCGATCCCACGAACGAGATCGCCTTGATGTCCGGATGGTCGCACAGGGCGTTGACCACGTCTTCGCCGCCGTGAATCACGTTCAGCACGCCGGCCGGAATGCCCGCCTGCAAGGCCAGGCGCACGAGTTTTTCCGTCACCAGCGGATCTTGCTCCGATGGCTTCAGCACGAAGGTATTGCCGCAGGCAATTGCCATCGGGAACATCCACAGGGGGATCATGGCGGGGAAGTTGAACGGGGTAATGCCGGCGCACACGCCCAGCGGCTGCATCACGCTGTAGGTATCGACGCCACCGGCCACGTTTTGCGCGTATTCGCCCATTTGCAGGGTGCCGATATTGGCGGCGTGCTCCACCACTTCCAAACCGCGGAAGACGTCGCCTTCCGCGTCGAGCAGGGTCTTGCCCTGTTCCATGGTGAGGGTGGCGGCCAGGTCGGCCATGTTTTCGCGGATCAACTGTTGCAGCTTCAAGAAGATGCGCGCGCGTGCGCCGATTGGCGTCTTGCGCCAGGTCTTGAAAGCGCGCTGGGCCGAGGCAATGGCGGCGTTGACTTCGTCCGGCGTGGCGAACGGCACACGCGCCAGCACTTCCTGCGTGGCCGGATTGACGACGTCGCGCCAGACGGTGGTTTGGGATTCAACCCACTCGCCGTTGATCAACAGTGGAACGGTTGGAATAGTAGTTTGCGTGGTCACTCGGTGTCTCCTGGTGTGGGTATAGGTCTGTTTGCATTATTCGCACAATCGCCGCCGCAAACAAGGCGTGAAAATGCGAGATAATGCAAAGCTGAATCTGTTAATCTGCAAATGTTGTAAATTTGCAGATTCCACAAACCGGGGAAGAGGAAGCGCGATGGCAAAGGTTTTCATGGGCGTGCGCCTGCAGCGGCTGCGCGAAGAACGGCGCATGACGCAGGTGGCGCTGGCCAAGTCCCTGGGCATCTCGCCCAGCTACCTGAACCAGATGGAACGCAACCAGCGCCCGCTGACGGTGCCGATTCTGTTGCGCATCGGCACGGTACTGGGGGTCGATCCGCAAATTTTCTCCGAACACGACAGCGCCAGCTGAACCGGCGGCAAAACTATATCGATGAACTGGACCGGGCGGCGGAGCTGGTGGCCGGCGAACTCGATCCGCAGCTGCGCGCGCTCGACGCGCTGCAAAGCCGCTTGCTGGAGCGCCACGGCATCCAGGTGCAACTGTCCGATGGCGACGCGGGCATGGTGCGCAAACACCGCTTTGACGCCCAGCAACACATCCTGTGGCTGCCCGACACCTTGACGGGCGGCCAGCGCGCCTTCCAGATGGCGGCGCAAATCAGCCTGCTCGAACACAGCGAGCTGATCGACGCGCTGGTGCTGGCGGCGGGACTCTCCGGCGCGGCGGCGCAAACGAGCGCGCGCCTGGCATTCTCGAATTACTTTGCCGGCGCCCTGCTGATGCCCTACCAGCGCTTTTTGCAGGCGGCGGAAACGCGCGCCTACGATATCGAGCGCCTGGCGCACCAGTTCGGCGTGGGCTTCGAAGCTGTGTGCCACCGTTTGAGCACCATGCAGCGCCCCGAGGCGGCGGGATTGCCCTTCTTCTTCGTGCGCGTCGACCGCGCGGGCAATGTCTCAAAGCGCCAGTCGGCCACGGACTTCCATTTTTCCAGGGTGGGCGGCACCTGCCCGCTGTGGATCGTCTACGACGCCTTCAGCCATCCGGGCCAGGTACTCACGCAAGTGGCCAGCATGCCCGACGGCTGCACATACTTATGGATCGCGCGCCAGGTCAGCACGGCCTCGCCAGGCTTCCGCGCACCGGGCAAGACCTTTGCCGTGGCGCTGGGCTGCGACATCTCGCAGGCGCACCGGCTGATTTACTCGAAGGGGCTCGATTTGCACGACCCGTCCAGCGCCACGCCCATCGGCACGGGCTGCAAGGTGTGCGAGCGCCAAAGCTGTCCGCAGCGGGCGTTTCCCTCGCTGCTGGCGCCGCCACCGGCATCAGCCTGATTTACTCGGCGACTCTTGCGCGCAGCGCGTCGAATTCACGCGCGAACTCCACGCGCCAGTCGCGTCGCGTGGACTCGGCTATCCAGGCCGCATCGAGGCCATTCAACATGAAGCCGCGCATGTCATCGAGGCCGAAACCGAATTCACGCATCATCATCCAGGCGCCTGTCGGCGTCACATGGTGCAGGGTCGGGTCGTCCGTATTCGGATGCAGTTTCAGGCCCAGCTTGGCCATGGCGCGGATCGGGTGATCGAGCGCCCAGCGTTCGCGCGCCAGCGTGCGCAGATAATACGAATTGGTCGGCACGACCGTAAACACCAGGCCACGCTGCACGCAGCGCTGCGCCAGTTCCGGGTTGTCGACAATCGTGTAGCCATGGTCGACCCGGTCCACCTGCAGCTGCTCGATGGCCGTAGCCACGTTCATCCACGGCATGCCGAATTCACCCGCATGCGCCGTGCATTTGAAGCCCGCCTCGCGCGCGGCGCGGTAGGCTTCGATGAAGAGTTCCGGCGGGCGGTCGTTTTCGCGGTAGTCGATGCCGATGCCGATCACTTCCGGCGCGCGGTGCGCCTTCATCCATTCCACCATCTGCACGGCTTCGGCGGGAGCGGCTTCGCGGTCGATGCTGGGGATCAGACGGCCGATCACGCCAAAATCACGCTGCGCGTCGCGGATGGCGGCCACGATGGCGTCTTGCGCCGCGTCATAGCGGATGCCCGACACGCGCACGGTGCCGGTCGGGTTCCAGAAGAACTCCGCGTAGCGCACGCCATGGCCATGCACGTCTTCCAGGTATTCGTAGGCGAGGCAATACAGGTCGGTCGGCGAAACGATCAGGTGCGCGTCGAGCGCGCGCAGCACGCGCAGCACACCCACCGGTTTTTCGCCGCGCGTATAGAACGCGTCGATTTCCTCGGGGCTGACGACATTGCCCGTCTTCGCGGCCAGCGCGCGGAAAGTCGATTGGCGCACCGTGCCAAACAGGTGGCAATGCAGCTCCACTTTCGGCATGGCGCGTACAAACTGTTCGATGCTCAGGGGGGAATTAGACATGAAGCTCGTTTCGTAGTGAAGTGGGTCAGACGAGAATGGCGGCCAGGCGGCGCATCAGGCGCTCGATGGCGGCCGGGCCATCGGCCAGCATCGCCACTTGCGTGTTGATGGGCGCGCGGCGCGGCACGCGGAATTCGCACACCGTCATGCCGCGCGTCAGTTCGCCCGTCAATTCGATGGCCACGTGGGCGCTCTGGAACTGGAACAGCTGCGGCGCTTCCAGGTACAGGGCCACCACCGGGTCGTACATGGGCATGGGTACGGAACCGTCGGCACTGCGGATGCGCACATACGCTTCCAGGTAGCCGGCCAGACGCTGCGCGCGCGGCGTGCCGATGGCGCGCAGGCGTGCCACTTCCGCATTCGTCACCAGCAACTGGCGGCACAGGTTCAAGCCGAACATGCGCAGCGCAATGCCGGACTTGAACACCTGAGCAGCCGCTTCCGGGTCCGCATAGATATTGAATTCGGCCGCCGCCGTGTGGTTGCCCTGGTCGGTCGAGCCGCCCATCAGGATGATTTCAACGATTTTTTCGGCAATGTCGGGCGCCTTGGCCAGCGCGGTTGCAATATTGGTCATCGGCGCGATCGCCATGATGGTGATCTGGCCAGGGTGGGCGCGCACGGCGGCGATCAGCGCGTCGACGGCGTGGCCGGCGGCGTCAACGGCAGCGCCCGGAGGCAGAATCTCTCCGGTCGTCGGCATGCCGCTGTCGCCGAGGATGCGCTGCGCCGTTTCAATGACGCCGGCCAGCGGCTGCTCGCAGCCGCGATAAATGGGCACCGTCAAACCGTCATGCGCCTTGATGCGCAAGGCATTGTCGTAGGTGATGTCGACGGGCGCATTGCCCGCCACCACGCCCACGCCCAGCCACTCGATATCGGGATTGCTGCCCAGCAGCAGCATCGTCAGCCAGTCATCGAAACCGGGATCGGTGTCGAGCCAGATCTTTTTCAAGGATTGGGTCATGCTGCGTTCCATTCAGAAATCACGCGCCCAGCCACAGGGCGCTGTCGGACGGCAGCACGAAGGACACGGCCGTGCCTTCGCGCCAGGTGGTGCCACCGGCCGCGCAAATGCCCTTGACCTGGCCCAGCGGCGTTTGCAGCAGGTACTCGACGGTGTCGCCGAGGAAGCCCCGTGCCAGCACAGTGCCCGGGTATTGACCCGCTGCGTCGTCGGCCGCGCAGACGCGCACCTTGTCCGGACGCCAGCCCAGCACCGTGGTGCCGGCAGCGACGGGGGAGGTGTAAGGCAGGCTGGCGCCCGCGTGGTGCAGCGCACCGTCGCGGTAGTCGAACAGGTTTTCAAAACCCATGAAGTTGGCGACGAAACGCGTCGACGGCGTATTGAAGACGGCTTCCGGCGTGGCCAGCTGCTCGATGCGCCCGCCGTTCATGACGACGATGCGGTCGGACAAAGCCAGCGCTTCTTCCTGGTCATGCGTCACGTACAGCATGGTGATGCCCAGTTCGCGCTGGATGCGGCGCAGCTCGGCGCGCATCTGCACGCGCAGCTTGGCGTCCAGGTTCGACAGCGGTTCATCGAGCAGCAGCAGGGCCGGTTCGACGACGATGGCGCGCGCCAGCGCCACGCGCTGCTGCTGGCCGCCGGACATCTGCGCCGGCAAACGCGTTTCAAAGCCCGTCAGTCCCACGGCGGCGATCACCGCTTCCACCTTGGTTTTCAGCAGGGCCGGTGCGACCTTGCGCAGGCGCAAACCGAAGGCGATGTTGTCGTACACATTCAGGTGCGGGAACAGCGCGTACGACTGGAAGACCATGCCGATATTGCGCTTGTTCGGCGCCAGCTTGCCGATCTCGCGGCCATCGAGCACGATGCGGCCCGATTGCAGCGGCATCAGGCCGGCAATCGCGCGCATGGTGGTGGTCTTGCCGCAGCCGCTGGGGCCCAGCAGGGAAATCAGTTCGCCCTGCTCGACGTGCAAGTCCAGGTCTTTCACGGACGTCGTGTTCTTGGCGTAGCCGAGGTTCAGCTTGTGCAGTTCCAGATAACTCATCGTGTGTTGCCTCTTACATGTATTTAGAAATGCCCAGCACCTTCTCGGTCACCATCACGAAGGCCATGGTGAACAAGACCAGCAAGGTCGACAGGGCAGCGATCGATGGATCAAAACTGTTTTCCATATGCCCCAGCATCTCGATGGGCAAGGTGCTGATGCCCGGACCCGTCAGGAACAGCGACACGGGCACCTGGTTGAACGAGGTGACGAAGGCGAGGAAGAAGGCGGCGATCACGGCGTTGCGTATATTCGGCAGCACGATCATGAAGAAGGCGCGCAGGCGCGAGGCGCCCAAGGTGATGGCGGCATCCTCGATATCCACGCGCAAATTGACCAGGCTGGCGTACACCACGCGCACCGAGTACGGAATCAACAGCGCAATGTGACCGATCAAGAGGCCTACATACACGGGCGCGTTGATGGTCAGCACCAGATGGTGCAGCAAGCCCAGGCCGACGAGGATGGCGGGAATGATCAGCGGCGACGTCAGGATCTGGCGGATAACGCCGATGCCCGGTGGCGGCATGCGCGAAAACGCATACGCGACGGGAATGCCCAGCAACAGCGCGATGACGGTGGCGATCAGGCCGATTTCCAGGCTGGTCTGGAAGGCGCGGCGGAACTCGGGCGCCGCCCACACTTCCAGAATCCAGCGCAGCGAGTACGACTCGGGCGGGAAGGCCAGCGTTTCACCGCCGGAAAAACCGGCCAGCACGACGATGGCGAAAGGCCCCAGCAGGAACAAAAACACCAGCCACAGGACGGCGCGCGAAAACAGGCTTTCTTTCATACGGAACTCCGGCTCGAGGAAATACGTTTAAGGCCGGCATTCACCAGCAGGGTCATGCAGACGAGGATGACGGCGATCACATTCGCGGCACCGAAATCGCTCTCCACGCTGACCTTCTGGTACAGCAGCGTTTCCAGCATCAGCACCTTGGTGCCGCCCAGGAGGGCCGGCGTCACATAGGCCGTCACGCAGCCCGTAAACACCAGCGTGCCGCCAACGACCAGGCCTTCCTGCGTCAGCGGCAGGGTGACCTTGCAAAACACTTGCCAGGGATTGGCGCCCAGGGTGGCGGCAGCCGGTTCCACGTCGCGCGGCAGGTTTTCCAGCGCACCGGCCAGCGACATCAGCATCAGCGGCAGCAGCAGTTGCAGCAGGCCGACAAACACGGCGAACTCGCTGAACAGCAAACGCAGGGGCTCGTCCGTGAAACCCATGTTGACCAGTGCCGCGTTGAGGGCGCCGTTACGACCCAGCAGCACGATCCAGGCATAGGTACGCGCAATCGGCGAGACCATCAGCGGCAGAATCATCATGCCCACCACCAGCCCGCGCCACTTCGGCGACACGCGCGCCACGGCTTGCGCGGCAGGGTAGCCGAGGATGATGGCCGCCAGGGTCACCAGCGCGGCGATGCGCAGGGTGCGCCAGAAGATGGTGCGGTTGAATTCCTGCGAGAAGAAGTCAATGAAACGATCGACGCCCCACTGCATGCCGTCGCCGACGCGGAAGGCGTCGACCAGCAAGGCCAGCACGGGCAGCAGGAAGCAGACGACGATAAAGATCAGCGCCGGCAGGACCAGCAGCAGTCCCAGACGCTTTTTTGGATCAGCAAACATGGTGTTTTCTCCTCGTCACCACTATTTGCTCATGGCCTTGTTCCACTGCGTCATCCAGTTGCTGCGCTGCTTGAGGATGGTTTCAGGTTTGACGAACTTCAGCGAACTGATTTGATCGGCGCCATAGGTATTGAATTGCGCGGCGGCCACCGACAGGCGCACGTCCTTGTTGACGGGCGAGTCGACCAGATTGGTCGCCAGCTGCGTCTGCACTTCCTTGGACAGCCAGAAATCCATCAGCTGGTAGGCCAGGTCCGCATTCTTCGAACCGGCCACGATGCCCATCACGTTCATGCCGGCCGCCTGGCCTTCGGCCGGGATGCTCCACTTCAGGGGCAGGCCCGTCTTGAGCATTTGCGACCAGGTAAAGCGCGCCACGGGCGCGGCCCAGATTTCATCCTGGGCGAACAATGCCGCCAGCTGCGCGCTGTTTTTCGAGAACGTGACGACGTTGCCCTTCATGCCGACGATCTTGGCAAAACCGGTGGCGTAGTCATCCGTCTTGCCGCCCCAGGCCGCATCGGCCATGCGCAGCATCAGCGGGCCCTGCGTGGTGCTCACGTCGGGGAAGGCCACGCGGCCTTTCAGTTCGGGGCGCCACAGGTCCTTCCACGACGTCAGCGGGGCGATCTTGTCGCTGCGGTACACCAGGCCCACCGAGTACAGGGTGTAGCCGACGGCGTAGTTGCCGCCGATGGGGTTTTTCGCCACGTCGTACAGGGCTTTGTAATTGCTCAGTTTGGTGTAATCCATGGGCTGGATGACGCCCTTTTGCGCCGCTTCCAGCATGCCGGAATCGGACAGCAGCACCAGGTCGATCACCGGATTCTTGGCGTGCACCACCAGCTTGGCGATGCGGTCCGCGTTATTCCCCGTTTCCACCTTGATATCGCACCCGCATTTGGCCTTGAACGGCTCGTACACATACTTCATGAACAAGGGCTGGGCAATCGGATAGGCCGAAATGACCAGCTCGCGTTTTTCCGCGTGGGCGGCGTTGGCCAGCAAGCCTAGGCTCAACGCCAACATGAGGTGCTTTTTCAAGATGCTTCCTTTCAGGGGGCGGCGCTGCGGGACAGCGCCTGTAAAGATGAATCAGACTCAGAAATAATGTCGCATGCCGACGATCAGGACACTTTGCGTCTTGCCTGCCGAGGCGCCAAAGCCGAACACGCGGGCGAACGTCGCATCGCCGGCCGCTTTCTGGTAGCTCCAGGTGATGGCGACATCGGTGCGCTTGGACAGGAAGTAGTCGGCCTGGAAGTTGACCTGATGCCATTTCGGCGTTTTGTTGATCACGTCATATTTTCCGGTGGTAAAGAAATACGACGCACCCAGGTTCAGCGCTTCCGTCAGCTTGTGGTTCACGTTCAGATCCACGTTTTGCAGGGTCAGATTGCTTTGGTCCAGGTAGTGGTAGCGCACGTTGGTGTACAGCGCGCCAAACTTGGTCCTGCCCACATTATAAAAGCCTCCCGTGCCGGCGATGGCCTGGCTGTCCACGCCTGCGCCCTTGACGGCGCTCTTGTTGAAGATCAACAGCGAGCTGCCATAGTCGTTGCCGATGGCGCCATTCGGCGCATCGGGGCTGTTCGGGTGGTCCATCCTGGTGTAGGCGACGGCCCAGCTGAAGGCATCGACCTTGTAGCCGGCGCCCATGCTGTAGACGCGGTTGCGGTTGGAGTCTGCCGGGTTCTCGCTGAAACCGTACAAACCTGTGAACGACAGGTTGCTGATGTTCGGGCTGACATACTTGACGGCATTTTGCACGCGCAAGTTGTTGTAGCCATTGTCGTTGTCGCCGATGTGCACGCCGTTACTGGCGATGACCACCGGGCCCAGCAGGTCCTTGACGGCTTCATACTGGCGGCCCAGGGTCAGGGTGCCCTTGTCATTGCTCGACAGGCCCACGTACGACTGGCGGCCGAACAAACGGCCGCTCTGCGACGCCGTACCCGTCATCACATTAAAACCGTTTTCCAGCACGAAGACGGCCTTGGTGCCGTCGCCCAGGTCTTCCTGGCCGCGGAAGCCGATGCGGGGATTCTGATTCGTGCCGCTCAGCGCATGCGTGCGGCTGCCGTTACCCTCATCCGACACATAGCCGATACCGGCCGACAGCAAGCCATACACTTGCACGCTGCTTTGCGCCTGCGCCGCGCCCTGCGCCGCCAGCAAGCCACCCACCACCATCGTTCCCGTCATCCATTTGTTCATCGCCGCCACCCTAAAAAGAATACACCCTGAGTTTTTTGGAATTATTGTATTGATGCGTCCCTTGCCTGACGCGCCGCCGCACGTGCCGGCGCCGCATTCCAGGCGCTTCTCCTGAAAATTGTTGCTTTCAAGACAAGTAAAGACCAGTCCAGAATATGGTAAATTGCGGGATAAGAAAATTTGTTTATTTTTATAAATCCATTACTTTTTCTAATAAGCAACGCCCATGCATGAACTGAGCAAGAAGATTTCCTTACGACATTTGCAAGCGTTTGCCACGCTAGCCCGGGTAAACAGCTTCAGCAAGGCTGCACAGGAATTGTGCGTGACCCAGCCGGCCCTCAGCGCCTCGATCAAGCTGCTGGAAAATCAGCTGGGAAAAAAGTTGTTTAACCGCACAACCCACCAGCTGGAACTGACGCGCGAAGGCAAGCTGGCGCTCGATTACGCCACGCATTTATTGAATACTGCGAGCAACACTTTTGCCGATATCCAGCGCGCCATCGGCAGCGGCCGCCACCGCATCCGCATTGGCGCGATCCCGTCGGCCATGGCGATGACGGCCGTGGTGGTGGCGCGCTACAGCGAGCGGCATGGCGATGAAGTGGAAATCGTCCTGTCGGACATGCCCAACGATGGCTTGCTGCATGCGCTGCATTCGGGCCAGCTGGACTTTTGCGTGGGTATCGAGGTGCCCGGTTCCGTCTCGCTGGAAAGCGTGGGCCTGTTCGAAGACGAGCTGGTGCTGGTGACGGCGGGACACCATGCGCTGGCGCCGCTCAAGGAAGTGCGCTGGGAACAACTGGCGGGGCAGGAAATCGTCGTGTTTACCAAGGGCAGCATCTGGGAATTCGCCTCCAGCGCGCTGCGCCAGCATGGCTTGAGCCCGTCGAGCCTGTACCAGATGATCCACAGCGAATCGCTGTATGGCGTGGTGCGCGCCGGCATCGCCGTCGGCATCATGCCCAGCCTGTACACGACTTTTCTCAACGACGAGGATCTGCACGTGGCGCCGCTGCGCCAGCCCACCTGCAAGCGCAAGATCGCCTTGATGCGGCGCAATGAAATCAGCCGCAACCACCATGTGGACGACTGCTTTTCAGCCCTGAGACAGGATCTGCAACAGGTCGACCAATGGTTTTAAGCTAAACCAAGGGCTTAGGCGGGTGCCTTCAGCAAATTCGCCAAAGCAACATACTGCTCCAGGCCCACGGTTTCCGGGCGCTTGGTCGGATCGATGCCGGCCGCCTTGATCTGCTCTTCCGTAAACATCCCGGCCAGGCAGTTGCGGATCACCTTGCGGCGCTGCGAGAAGGCCTTCATGACGACCGCTTCCAGGGTCGCCTGGTCGCACGCCAGGCGCTCGGCCACGGGGATCATGCGCACGATGGCCGATTCCACCTTCGGCGGCGGATCAAAGGCCGTCGGCGGCACGATGAACATCAAGGTCATGTCGTAGCGCCATTGCAGCATCACGGACAGGCGGCCAAACGCCTTGCTGCCAGGCTCGGCCACCATGCGTTCGACGACTTCCTTTTGCAGCATGAAATGCTGGTCTTTCACCAGCGGTGCGAAGTCCGCCAGGTGGAACAGCAGTGGACTGGAAATGTTGTACGGCAAGTTGCCCACGATGCGCAACTTCTGGCCGGCCGGCACGGGAATTTGCGCAAAATCGAATTTCAGCGCGTCGCCCGAGTGGATCGTCAGCTTGGCCGGATTGAAGGTCTTCTCCAGGCGCACGATCAGGTCGCGGTCCAGTTCCACCACATGCATGTGCTTCAGGTGGCGCAGCAACTGCTCCGTCATGGCGCCCAGGCCGGGGCCGATCTCGACCATGGCATCGTCCGGCTGCGGCGCGATGGCGGCCGTGATGTCGTCGAGGACGAAGCGGTCGTGCAGGAAGTTCTGGCCAAAGCGTTTGCGGGCAACGTGTTTCATAATGTGTTTTCTATCAATGCGGTAAAGCCGGCACAGGCCGGCGGGATCGTTGAGCAGGCAGCGTCGGGTTACGCCTTGCGGCTAACCCGACCTACGCTCTGGTCGGAGTGCTGGCGCGCAGCATGTCGAGCGCCGTTTGCAGCGCTTGCTCCATGCTGTGGCAATCGGCCAGCCCCAGCCCTTGCGCGGCCAGGTCCAGCGCCGTGCCATGGTCGACCGAGGTGCGGATCAGCGGCAAGCCCAGCGTGATATTGATGCCGCGCCCGAAAGTCGCGTATTTCAGCACGGGCAAGCCCTGGTCGTGGTACATGGCCAGCACGCAATCGGCGTCGGCCAGGTATTTGTGCTGGAACAGGGTATCGGCCGGGTACGGTCCGCGCGCATCGATGCCGCGCGCTTGCGCCGCGGCAATCGCCGGGGCGATCACATCGATTTCCTCGCGTCCCAGGTAACCGCCCTCGCCCGCATGCGGGTTCAGGCCGGTCACCAGGATACGCGGCGTGGCAATGCCGAATTTCTGTTGCAAGTCCGCCTGAATGATATCGAAGGTGACGGCCAGGCTGTCCAGGGTGATGGCGGCGGACACGTCCTTCAAGGGCAAATGCGTGGTGGCCAGCGCCACGCGCAGGGTCGGTTCGCCATGGCCCGGTTCGCCGGCCAGCATCATCACCACTTGCGGTGTGTTGGTTTTTTCTGCCAGGTATTCCGTGTGACCGCTAAACGCCACGCCGGCGTCGTTGATCGTGCTCTTTTGCAAGGGCGCCGTGACCATGGCGCCAAACCAGCCGGCGGCGACACCTTCCACGGCCGCGTCCAGGGTCGCCAGCACGGAGCGCCCGTTTTCCTTGTCGAGTACGCCAGGAATGACATTGTTGACAGTCGGGATATCGATCACGGCCAGGCGGCCGGGGCCGAAATGCGGCAGGCCGTTGTTGCGCACGGCTTGCAGCGACAGCGCCGCCAGGCGGATCTCCGGATCGATCAGGCTGGCCGTCAGCGCCAGGAAGGCGGCGTCACCCAGCAGGATGCAGTTGACTTCATTGCGCATGGCCCAGGCCGCGCGTATGGAGATTTCCGGGCCGACACCGGCCGGTTCGCCACAGGTAATGGCGATGGCCGGGCGGCGTGATACAGGCAAGTTACTCATGCGCAAATAGTCGGCAGCATTACTGGTCGTCCGCGCGGAATTCGACGTAGGCACGGTCGCGTACTTCGCGCGCCCAGTTTTCCGTCGCTTCTTCCAGTTTGCGTTCGCGCAAGGCGTTACGTGCGGCGCTGCGCTGCTTCTCTTTCGAGACGTCGTCGCTCTTGCGTTCCAGCACTTCGATCAGGTGGAAGCCAAAGCTCGATTCGATCGGCTCGCTCACTTGGCCCGGTTTCAGTGCATTCATCGCCGTTTCAAATTCCGGCACGGTGTCGCCTGGATACAGCCAGCCCAGGTCGCCTCCCTTGGCGGCCGAACCGTCGTTCGAGAACAAGCGGGCCAGGTCTTCGAACTTGGCCGCCTTGTTATCGAGACGCTCTTTCAATTCCGATAATTTGCGCTTGGCTTCGGCAGCCGACAGGGTCGGTGTAATTTTCAGCAAGATATGGCGCGCATGCGTCTGCTGCACGGCAGCGACAGCTTGTGCTTCGGCCGCGCTGCGGCGGTCCACCAGCTTCAGGATGTGGAAACCGGTATTGCTCTTGATGATGGGCGTGATCTGGCCCGGCTTCAACTTCAGCAACTGTTCCGTGAACAAAGGCGGCAAACGGTCGCTATTGCGCCAGCCGATATCGCCGCCGCTCAGCGCATCGCTGGCGTCGGAATAGGTGGCGGCCATCTTGGCAAAATCGCCGCCCGTACGCAACTGGCGGCTGACTTCTTCGGCGCGCGCGCGGCGCGCGGCGATCTGTTCAGGGCTGGAGTTTTCCGGAATGCGCACGAGAATCTGCGCCAGGTTCAGCTCCACCTGTTCGCTGGCCGCCGCTTTTTCCGCTTCCAGGAAGTTATCCACTTCGGAATCGGAAATCTGGATCTTGGCGTCGACTTCATGCTCGCGCAAGCGCTGCATGATGATTTCATCGCGGATTTCTTCGCGGAAGGTCGCAAACGGCGTGCCTTCTTTTTCCATCTGGTTGCGCAGTTCTTGCACCGTCATCTTTTGCTGTTCAGCAATACGGCCAATCGCGCGGTCCAGGGTCAGGTCATCCACGCGCACGCCCATTTCCTTGGCCAGCTGCATTTGTGCGCGCTCAACGATCATACGTTCCAGCAATTGGCGACGCAGGTCGGCCGGATCGGGCACGGGAATATTCTGTGCCTTCATGCGTTGCTCCACGCTCTTGATGCGGGCCGCCACTTCATTGCGCGTAATCACATCGTCATTGACGACGACGGCGATGGAGTCGATGCTCTGGCCACTGCTCGAGGCCGGTGGGGTAAAGCCCTTGACCGGTGCTGGGGCAGCGGCAGCAGGCTTGCTCGCAGGCGCAGGCGCAGCCTGTTGCGCCCAGACACTACTGGTCGTGGCGCCGGAAATGGCGCACAACAAAACCGTTGCAATTTTGAGTTGGTGCATACTGGCATTACGCATAATGTGTAGAGCGCTCATGAGTTCAGGTGAATAAAAAAACCGGTTTGTGCCAGCGCCGGGGACACCAGCGGCGGCAACGGTGCCTATCTTAACGGAGTGGCTGGCTCAGTGCCTGATAACCTGGGATGGTTTTGGTAAAAGTTTCCAAGCCATTCGCGCCCAGACCCAGGCCATTCGACAGCCCAGTCAGTTCCAGCTGGAAGAAGATCGGCGTCGAAACAGTATTGGACGTCGTCACGAAACGCTGCGCGCCCATGCGGAACACCCAGCAGTCGCCCTTGTATTCCAGGCCGACCAGGCTTTCCAGCATGCTGCGATTCTTCAAGGAGTAACTGATGCGGCCCACGCCATACAGACGGTCCGTCAACGGCCATTGGGTCGATACTTCCGCATTGCGCCAACCAGCATCTCCACGCTGGAAACGGTTGCTGAAATTCAATACTTTCTTGGCACCAGGCTGATATTGCAAGGTGTAGTTATAGTTCATCAACTGGCGATCGCTGGGATTGTACTGCACCAGGCTGTCGACGGTCCAAGTCTCGGACACGCGGCCCGTTGCCGCCAGCAAGATATCCGAACGCGACTGGTTGACGGGCGTGGTCGAATTGAGCTGCACGCGCTGGTCGGCAAAATAGAAACGCTGGCCGAAGGTCAGGCGCATGCGCTCCGTGCCGTCCGACTGCAGGAAACGCGAGACGACGGCGGCCGTGACCTGGTTGGCGTCGCCGATGCGGTCACTGCCGACAAAACGGTTTTCCGTGAAGATCTGCGTCAGGTTGAACGTGCCGTCGGCCGTATCGAATTTCGGAAACTGCGACTGGTCGCGGTACGGCGTGTAGACGTAGAACAGGCGCGGCTCCAGGGTTTGCGTGCCGCCCTTGGCGCCAAACAGATTCGTGTCGCGTTCAAACACCAGGCCGCTGTCGACCGAGAAGGTGGGCACGGCGCGCGTAAACGAGGTCGTCGTGAACTGCAGCGCCTTGGTCCTGGCGTCATTATCGAGCTGATACGCACTGGCATTGAGCATCAGCTTGGGCGTGACGAAGTAGCCAGGGCGCATGATGGGGAAACTCACCTGCGGCACGGCCACCAGGCGCGATCCTTGTACCAGGGTCGGGTGGGAGAAACGCGTCGCTTCGGCGTCGAAGGTCCAGTCGAAGCCACCCCAGACGTCGTATTTGCCAGCGTGGAAGTTCACCGCCGGCAAGCGGTCATACGGGCGCGGCACGGTCACCGTGGGATCGGGATCCTGCAGCACCTGGTAATTCTGCACGCGCGCCGTCAGGCTCCAGTCCTCGGTGCGGTAATCGGTGCGCAATTCGCGCAGCAACTGGCGCTCGGTGGCGGTGGCGACGGTTTTCGAAAAATCGTTCGGGTAATTATTGTCCGATGCGTCGCGCAGATCCCAGCTGTAACTCCAGCCCTTGGCCAGCGCCTGCTCATGCTTGGACTTGATCATGTAGCGGTTGGTCTTGGTTTGCTTGTCGTTAGGCAAGAACTCAAACGACGTTTCGCCCTGGTACAGGCCTGCATCCGTCTCGCCCATGTAGCGGCCCGTCGCACCGAGCTGGATGCCGCGCCGCTGGATGTAGCGCGGGAACAGCGTCAGGTCGCGGTTCGGCGCGATGTTCACGTAATACGGCATCAGCAGCTCGAAACCGTTCTTCGAGGCAAAGCCCGGCGTGGGCGCCAGCCAGCCCGAGCGGCGCGCACCCGACAGCGAAAATGAGATGCCCGGCGTGCCCAGGATCGGCACGTCCTTGAAATAGATGATGGTCTTGCTGCCCGTACCCACGTCGCGGCCCGTATCGAGGTTCAAGGTGCTCGACTTCAGGTACCAGTCCGGATTCGGCCCTTCGCAGGTACTGTACGTACCTTCGATGACAGTGGCTTCGTCGGGGTTGATGAAGTCGACGCGCTCGGCCTTGCCCTGGCCGCCGCCCACTTCGAAGCGGTACGTCGGATTGAGCAGGAAACCCTTGCCGGTCTCCATGTTCAGCTTCAGGACGTCACCCGTGTAGTAATCGCCGAAACGCCACATCTTGATATGGCCCTCGGCGTCGAACTGATCTTCAACTTGTTTGTAACAAGCTGTATCGGCCGTCATTTTTGTGGTTTTTCCGCGCTCAATCACGACATTTTTATCGAGATTGATCTCCCTTTCGGGGCGTCCGTTCATGCTGTCCGCCGTCATGACGGTGGGCGCGTCGGGATCTTCCACATGAACCGGACGCGGTGCTTTCTGGGCGTGAACAGGCACCGTCGTGGCGGCGACGAGCGCGCTGATGGCGAAAGCCCAGCGCTGCGAAGGGGGGGAGGCCGAAAACCAGCTCATGAATTGGAAGGGGCAAGCACCATTGAGAGGCGATTTTTTGATTTGAATCCCTTATTATATGGGAATCTGTGCGACACGCCTTAAAGCTCGGGTAGCTGGCCCCGGTCGCAACGTAGCAGTAACGGCTAGCAGCGCAGGAACTGCGCAGGCAAATCACTGGTTTACCAGTGATAAAACAGTGAGGGGCTCCCCGGAGTACCCATTCTTAGCAAGACAAGACACGCTACGAGAAGGTGCCTCGTCAGTCTTATACGCCCGCCGAATCACCGGCGAGTCGCTATTCCTTTGCCTGTTTTGTTTACATAAAACATTGAAACTGTAGTTTATTTGCAAAGCTTGTGGATATTTTACATTTGCTTACAATTTTCTATATTTCAACAGTTCTCTGCAAGACTCGGTTGTCTCTCAGCTGAGTCATACCCGAGTGAAACTCTTCGATATCTTGTCATGCTTCAGTGTTGCAACTGCTGCCATGACCAGATGTACGACCATCTGTCACCTACTTGAGTGTGCGTCGCCGGTAACGGCGGGGTGCAAAGCCTCAGGGACAACGTACCCCCATTCTTTTCCGGCAGCC
>JAEAMG010000429.1_pt1 | contig 48723 bp, 47 predicted proteins | sample 8958741 | NCBI WGS metagenome assembly JAEAMG01 (sample SAMN16933256, study PRJNA681125) | bioreactor sludge metagenome | isolation source: anaerobic bioreactor treating anionic surfactant - SDBS | place: India: Bengaluru | collected 2019-02-28 | reverse complement strand
CCCAGATGCTTGTCCGGCGCCCAGATGATCTTCTCGCCGTTATCCATCAGGCTTTCGACGATCTCCAGCGCGCAGCTGGAGGTCACCACCCAGTCGGCGCGCGCCTTGACCGCGGCTGAAGTATTGGCATAAACCACCACGGTACGCTCCGGGTGCTGATCGCAGAAGGCGGCGAACTCCTCGACCGGACAACCAAGGTCGAGCGAACAGGTGGCATCCAGCGTCGGCATCAGCACGCGCTTCTCGGGATTGAGAATCTTCGCCGTCTCCCCCATGAACTTGACACCGGCGACCACCACTGTCTGCGCCGGATGCTCGTTGCCGAAGCGCGCCATTTCCAGCGAGTCGGAAACACAGCCGCCGGTTTCCTCGGCCAACGCCTGGATAACCGGGTCGGTGTAGTAGTGCGCAACCAGGACCGCATTCTGCTTTTTCAGCTCGGCGGCGATCTCGCTGCGCAGTTGCGCCTCCTGCTCGGGCGACAGCGGCTTGGGCTGCTTGGCGGCGAGATGAGCCTGCACAAGGATGCGTTCGGGTATTTGCGTCATGTTGCGGGTCCTGCATGCACATTTGCGTGAAGCGCCGAGTATACCCGGGCATCGAACGGATTCGGCAGTTGGCGCCATTAAAGCACTTAAGCGAGCAGATGCTGGCGCAGCCGCCCCGCGCCCCGTCATGCGCTTCGGCCAGCCAATCACCGCAAAAGCGCTAATCGAGTCACGCAGAAACAAAAAAGCCGGCGACCTTAGCGGTCTCCGGCTTCATGGCTCTCTTAGGAGAGAATCTGGTGGGTCGTGTAGGATTCGAACCTACGACCAATTGGTTAAAAGCCAACTGCTCTACCAACTGAGCTAACGACCCGATGCGGGCGCATGATACTGATTTGATTGATGAAATCAACGACTTTTTTATTTTTTCTTCAACGATAACGCGTAGGGTCGGCGATTCCGGCTGCGGCAAATCCCGCGGCCCGCAGACGGCAGCTGTCGCATTTGCCGCAGGCGCGCCCATCGTCATCAGCCTGATAGCAGGACACAGTCATCGCATAGTCCACGCCCAGGCGCGCTCCTTCCTGCACGATCTGCGCCTTGCTCAACTGTTGCAATGGCGCCCGGATGCGGAACCCGCGACCTTCGACGCCAGCCTTGGTCGCGAGATTGGCCAGCCGCTCGAAGGCCTCGACGAACTCTGGCCGGCAGTCCGGATAACCCGAGTAATCGATCGCATTGACCCCGATGAAGATGTCATGGGCATCCAGCACTTCCGCCCAGCCGAGCGCTAGTGAAAGGAAAACGGTGTTGCGTGCCGGCACGTAGGTAACCGGAATCCCCTCACCGGGAAGCTCGGGCACTTCGATGCGGTTATCGGTGAGCGCCGAACCGCCGATGCCATCGAGATTCAGCCCGATAACCTTGTGCTCGACCACACCAAGCTGCCGGGCGACTCGCTCGGCAGCCTGCAACTCGGCACGGTGACGCTGCCCATAGTCAAAGCTCATGGTGTAACAGCTGTAGCCCTGGTCACGGGCGATCGCCACGACCGTCGCCGAATCAAGGCCACCCGATAACAAAATGACCGCTCTTTTCTCGCCCATGCCTATTCCTCAAAGGGTTGATAGTCGGCCGCAGCAGCGCCGGAACTCAATGTCCGGGCGCGTCGTTCCAGATGATCTTGTGCAGCTGTAGCTGCAGGCGCACCGGCAGGTTGTCGTTGACGATCCAGTCCGCCAGGGCCCGTACATCGACCTGTCCATGACTGGGCGAGAACAGCACCTCACCCGCCCGCCGCTCCAACCGGTACTCGATCAGCTTCGACACCGCCCAGTCGTAGTCTTCGCGCGAGCAGATAACGAACTTCACCTGATCGTTCGGGGTAAGCAGCGCTATGTTTTCGTAGCGCCACCGTTGAAGGCGTACGCGGTATCGCAGTACTGACAGCGCAGGGGACAGCCGGTCAGGCGAACGAACACCGTGGGCAGTCCACTGGTGCGCGTCTCCCCCTGCAGCGAGTAGAAAATCTCGGTAATTCGCAGGGTCTGGTGCATATCAGCCACGGGCGTGACGGCTAAACAGGCCATCCGCCTCCGTTGCAGGTAAAGGGGGCGCCGATTCTAACGAAAAAACCCGCCGTGTGGGCGGGTTTCGTTTGATCGAGCACTCAGCGGTTGAGCTGTCGCTGTGCCAGCTGGGCCGCCGAGCTGTTCGGAAACTGAGCAATGACCTGCCGCAGAATACCCTGCGCCTTGTCACGGTTGCCCAGTCGCAGCTCGACATCGGCGAGCTTGTACAGCGAGTCAGGCACTTTGTTGTGCTGCGGATAAAGCTGGCTGACCTTGGCGAAAGCCTGGCCGGCTCCCTGCAAGTCGCCTTTTGCAAGATTAACCTCGCCCAACCAGTACTGGGCATTGCCCGCATACTGACTGTTCGGATACTTGCGCAAAAATGCACCGAATGCCTGGCTGGCCTTGTCGAAATCCTTGGCCTTGATCAGATCGAAGGCAGCGTCGTAGTACAGCTTCTCCTTCGCCGGATCGCCTGCCGGATCGCCCGAGGGCGCCGGGGCATTTGGTGCAACACTGCCGCCGCTGGCGCTCTGGCCAGCATCGGCAACGGAATTATGACCTGACGCGGCACTACCAGCGACACCACTGGCTAAGCGACGATCAAGATCTTGGTAACGCTCCAGACCTTCCTGTTGCAGACGTTGAATCTGGTTCTGCTGTTCCTCAAGCATGCCGCGCAACTGCGCGATCTCTTCCTGCATCTGCTGCAACTGCTGGAAGAGCATGCCCTGTGCCGAGGCTGGAGCAGCGGCTCCACCCCCGACATAGGCACCGCCACTCTCCGGCGCGGCCGTGGAGTAACCCGAGTTGCCGTAAGCGGCCCCCGAATCACCCTCGACTACCGGCACCTGGGCCGCCGCGATCAGCGGCATCCCGAATACTGCGAAACTCAGAGCGTGGCGGTACTTGCGCATGACGAATTACTTACGCAGTTCGACGCGGCGGTTCTGAGCCCAGGACTGCTCGTCGTTGCCCATGGCAACCGGACGCTCTTCACCATAGGAAACCAGTTCCAGCTGAGCCGGGGAAACGCCCTGCAGCACCAGGTAGCGCTGAACGGCCTTGGAGCGACGCTCGCCCAGAGCCATGTTGTACTCACGGGTGCCGCGCTCGTCGGTGTGGCCTTCCAGAACGACGCGAGCGCCGTTGCCTTTCAGGTCCTTGGCGTGTACGTCGAGGGCACGCATGGCTTCCGGCTTGAGGTCGGAGCTGTCGTACTCGAAGTAGAAGGTGGTGATGGCGCGCAGAGCAGCTTCTTCGCTCATGCTGCCGTCAACGGAACCAGCGTCCGCACCGTAGCCAGCGTTAGGATCGATAGCGCCCGAGCCTTCGCCGGAATCGTCGCCGCCCTTGGAGGAACAGCCAACAGCGACAGCCATGGCCAGAGCCAGCGCGGTGAACTTACCGAATTTCAGCATTTCCATCTGTAACAACCCCAGGTGTGGTTTTGGTTTGTTGGTTAAAAAAGCGTTGGTACCGCATCAGTTCAGGTAAGGGGACCAGGATGGCTCTCGGACTTCGCCTTGAGCAGTAGGAAGCGGGAGCCTCACTCGCCCATTGATGGACACGAGCATCAGGACTCCCCGGCCCTGCTGGCGGGTTGCGTAGATTAGCATGGTGCCATTAGGCGCAACAGTGGGCGACTCGTCCAGAGTGGTCTCCGAGAGCAGGCGCAGACTGCCCCGCTGGAGGTCCTGAGCGGCAACCTTGAAGTTGGTATAGCCATCCTGCCGATGAATCATGACCAGCGTCTTTTCGTCAGCCGACAGTTTCGGGTTGGCGTTGTAGTTGCCGACGAAGGTAACCCGCTCGGCCGCACCGCTGCCCAGTCGCTGCTTGTAGATCTGCGGCTTGCCGGCGCGATCGGAGGTGAAATAGATGGTCTGGCCGTCGGCACCCCAGAACGGCTCGGTGTCGATGGAATAGTGATTGGTCAGCCGCTGCAGCTGCCGCGAGCCCAGATCCATCACATAGATTTCCGGATTGCCGTCCTTGGACAGCACGAATGCCAGGCGATTGCCGTCCGGCGAGAATGCCGGCGCACCGTTCAGCCCCTCGAAACCGGTAACTTGCTCGCGCCGACCGGTGTCGATGTGCTGGATGAAGATGCGCGGCCGCTTCTGCTCGAACGAAACGTAGGCGATGCGCCGACCGTCCGGCGAGTAGCGCGGCGACAGGATCGGTTCGCGCGACTGCAGCAGCGTCACCGCGCGCGCGCCATCATAGTCGGAGCGCTGCAGGGTGTAGCGGGTATTTGCGCCACCGAGGCGCTCCGCCGTCACGTACAGCAAACGAGTGGAAAAGGCACCCTTGATGCCGGTGAGTTTCTCGAACGCCTGGTCGGAGACGTAGTGCGCCATGTCGCGCAGCTGATCGGGAGAACCACCGACACTACCGGTCATGACCTGCTGTTCGGTGGTCACGTTGAACACACCGAACTGCACCTGCAGACGCCCACCGGCCGGCTGGATATTCCCCACCACAACATACTGGGCGCCCAGTGCCTTCCAGTCACGGTAGATAATCTCGCTGCCGCGGGTAGGCATGCTGATCATGTTCTGCCGCGGAATCGGCTGGAAAATACCGGAATTGCGCAAGTCATTGCCGATGATATCGGCCATGTCCTCGGGCAATACGGTGCCGCCTTGCCAGCCGAACGGCACCACAGCCACCGGGATGGCGCGATCGGTACCGCTGGTGACGACGATGTTCTTCTCCTGCGCTACCGCCGTTCCCAGCAGGCAGCAGAGAAGGACAAGAATACCTCGAAGGGAATTGATCACAACGCTAGATCCTCTGGCGTGAACGTCATTTTGAACGATCGGTAAGGTTGGAAATCCTGCGGGCTGAGCCCTTGCATCTCCGTCAACCGACCAATATTCCTCACCGCAGCGACCGCGGAGTTGTCGAATGGCACATCGCCGCTCGACCTCGCCACGCTGACCCCGGTGATGGTGCCATCAGGCAACATGTTCACCTGCAACTGCACCGACATGTTATTGCGGGCCGAAGGCGGACGCGTCCAGCCCTCGGCGGCGCGCAGACGAATCAGGTCATCGAAGTTGCCCGCCACCTGATCACCCTGACTGTCGGCCAGCGCCTGCTGGCGCTCGGTTGTGTCCGATAGCAGCTCGGCCAATGCCTGCGCCTTCTTATCCTCGGCCGCTTTACGCGCAGCCTCTGCGGCAGCCTTCTTCTTCGCCGCTTCGGCTGCCGCCTTTTTCTTGGCGTCTTCAGCCGCTTTCTTCTTCGCCTGCTCAGCCGCCGCCTTTTTCTTCGCTTCCTCGGCAGCCTTCTTCTTNTTCTTCTTCGCCTCTTCGGCGGCCTTTTTCTTGGCGATATCGGCCTGTTTCTGCTGTTCGACCTTCTTGGCTTCCTCGGCCTTCTTCGCCTCGGCAGCCTTCTTGGCAGCGGCTGTTTTCTCCGCTTCGGCCTTTCGAGCCTGCTCGGCCTTCTTTTGTTCCGCAGCCTTGGCCGCAGCCTGCTTCTGCTGCTCGACCTTGCGCTGCTCCATCTGCTCGGTCTCGTACTGCTTGGCAGCAGTCTTCTTGGCTTCACCAGCGATCTTTTGATTAGTCTGGGTCGTTGCCTGGCTTTGCGACTTCAGCTGATACAGCGTGGCCTGGACGATGGGCTTGGACGGCGGCAAATCGGGCGTCATGGCGAAGCTGACGAAAAGCAGGCCGAAGATGATGACATGCAGGCCGACCGCCAGAACGACGGGCCAGAAGTAGCTTTCCGCAGGAGAGCGTTCAGCGTGCTGCATCAGGGCGCCTCGGTGATCAGGCCGACGTTGCCCACGCCTGCTTCCTGCAGCCCACCCATCGCGGCCATGACCGAGCCGTAATCGACCGCCTTGTCACCGCGTACGAATACCTGCACCTGCTTACCCTGGCTGCGATTCTGATTCATGATCGCCGTGACCGCCTTGGTCATCTCGTCGAGCGTCAGCGCACGATCCTGCACGGTATCGGTGTCCACCTCGCTGCCCATGTTCCAGTAATAGGTCTTGTCGGCCTTGATCGAGATGGTCAGCACCTGGGCGTTGTTGTCCTGCGGCAGCGCCTCGCTGCTGACCTTGGGCAGATCGACCTTCACGCCCTGGTTGAGCATGGGCGCGGTCACCATGAAGATCACCAGCAGCACCAGCATCACGTCGATGTAGGGCACCACGTTCATCTCGGCGACGGGCTTGCGTCTGTTGCGAATTCTGGCCATTACGTGAGGCCTCAATCTTCGGTGGTGTGAACTTTGCGATGCAGAATCGCCTGGAACTCGTCGGCGAAGGTGTAGTAGCGCCCGATCAGCATCTCGCCGCGAGCGGAGAAACGGTTATAGGCGATAACCGCCGGAATTGCGGCGAACAGGCCGATGGCGGTGGCAATCAGCGCCTCGGCGATGCCCGGGGCAACGGTCGCCAGGGTGGCCTGCTGCACCTGGGCCAGGCCACGGAAGGAATTCATGATGCCCCACACGGTACCGAACAGGCCGATGTAGGGACTGGTCGAACCGACGGTGGCGAGAAATGGCAGGCTCTGCTCGAGTTTTTCTTCCTCACGGGAAATGGCCACGCGCATCGCACGGTTGACGCCATCCATGACCGCATCGGGGTCAACGCCCTGCTGCTGGCGCAGCCGGGAAAACTCCTTGAAACCTGCGCGGAAGATCTGCTCGACCCCGGAATCCGGATCGGGATTGCTACCCGCCTGGCGGTACAGCTTGGACAGATCGATGCCGGACCAGAAGCGCTCCTCGAAGGCATCCAACGAACGCTTGGCGGCACGCAGCAGATTGCCACGCTGGAAAATCATGATCCATGAGGTGACCGAGGCCCCCACAAGGATCAGCATGACCAGCTGCACCACGAAGCTGGCGTTGCTGATCAGGCTCCACATGGACATATGATCGACGTTGGCTTCCACGCTTACTCTCCTGCAGGGGATAGACCCGAGTCGGCGAAGGCTGCGCGCAGCGCTTCCGGAATGGCTCGGGGTTTCAGACTTTCGGCACGCACGCAGGCCACCAGGACCTGACCTTCACACAGTAATCGCCCATCCGCGGCACGCTTGACCTGCTGATTGAAACGCAGGCTGGCACGCTTCATTTCAACCACCTCGGCACTCACCAGCAGCTCGTCATCCAGTCGCGCCGGGGCGTGATAACGCGCCTCGCACGAATGCACAACGAACAGCAGGTCTTCCCCGACGAGCTGCGACTGGTCGAAACCCAGGTCGCGCAGGCGTTCGGTACGAGCCCGTTCCATGAACTTGAGGTAGTTGACGTAGTAGACGATGCCGCCCGCGTCGGTGTCCTCGTAATAGACCCGACAGCGATGGACGAACGGCTCAGCGTTGATTCGCGCGCGCATACTAGTGCCCGGCCTGAAAAATGCCAATTGGGTGGGTGAACAATATTTTCATCAATCCGTGTCGCCGCTGAACAGATCCGGCGTGGGCGATTCGGCCAGACGCCGCGGCAGATTCAGGCCGAAGTGCAGATAGGCGTGCCGCGTGACCACGCGCCCACGTGGCGTACGCATGATGTAGCCCTGCTGGATCAGGTAGGGCTCGAGCACATCCTCGATGGTATGGCGCTCTTCACTGATGGCGGCGGCCAGGCTGTCGACGCCCACCGGCCCGCCATCGAACTTCTCGATCAGCGCCAGCAGCAGGCGGCGATCCTGATGATCGAAGCCACGCTCGTCGACATCCAGCATATTCAACGCCAGGTCGGCGATCTCGCGGGTGATCTCACCACGACCGCGCACTTCTGCGAAATCGCGGACACGGCGCAGCAGCCGGTTGGCGATGCGCGGGGTACCACGCGCGCGGCGGGCGATCTCGAAGGCTCCCGCCGCCTCGGTCGGCAACCCGAGGATGCCTGCCGAACGACTGACAATGGTCGCCAAATCCTCGGTCGAATAGAACTCCAGGCGCTGCACGATACCGAAGCGATCGCGCAGCGGATTGGTCAGCATCCCGGCACGGGTCGTCGCGCCAACCAGGGTGAAGGGCGGCAGATCGAGCTTGATCGAGCGCGCCGCCGGGCCTTCGCCGATCATGATGTCGAGCTGGAAATCCTCCATCGCCGGATACAGCACTTCCTCGACGATCGGAGATAGACGATGGATCTCATCGACGAACAGCACATCGCCCGCTTCCAGATTGGTCAGTAACGCGGCGAGATCGCCCGGGCGCTCGAGGACCGGGCCGGACGTGCTCTTGATCGAGACGCCCATCTCCTCGGCGATGATGTTCGCCAGGGTGGTCTTGCCGAGGCCGGGCGGGCCGAAGATCAGGGTGTGATCCAGCGCCTCGCCGCGACCCTTGGCGGCGCGGATGAACAGGTCCATCTGCTCGCGCACGACCGGCTGACCGATGTATTCGGCAAGCCGTAACGGGCGGATGGCGCGGTCCAGCTGCTCGTCGCGGTCACGACTGCTGGCGGTGATCAGGCGGTCGGCTTCGATCATGGCGTTACACCATGCCCTTGAGGGCACGGCGAATCAATTCTTCACTGCTCAAACCGTCTTCCTGTATGGCGCCGACTGCCCGACTGGCTTCCTGCGGCTTGAACCCCAACGAAATGAGGGCGCTGACCGCATCGTTCTCGGCGCTTGTGACTGCCCCGGCGCCGCGAGGTTCAACCACCAGCGTGGCAATCGAGGGCATGGTTTCCCAGGCCTTGAAGCGATCCTTGAGTTCGACCAGCAGGCGCTCGGCGGTCTTCTTGCCGACCCCGGGGATTTTCACCAGGGTCGATGTATCCTGCGCTTGCACGCAACGCACCAGCTCGTCCACTTCCAACCCGGACATCAGCGCCAGCGCCAGCTTCGGCCCTACGCCGTTGAGGCGAATCAGTTCGCGGAACAGCTCACGCTCACGCTTCTCGAAGAAACCGTAGAGCAGCTGGGCGTCTTCGCGCACCACCAGATGGGTGTGCAGCGTGACGCTTTCGCCAACGCCGGGCAGGCGATAGAGCGTGGTCATCGGTACCTCGACCTCATAGCCGACGCCGTTCGCATCGAGAAGCAGATGAGGCGGTTGCTTTTCCGCCAGGGTGCCACGCAAACGTCCGATCACGATTCCGCTTCCTCCAACATCGCCGGTCTCGCCCGGCGACTGCCAAAACTGTTCTACCGCCCCAAGCGGGGCTACAAGCGCAAACGTCCGCCCCGGCGCTTGGCGCCGCTCAAACCGTGCGGAATCAGGCTCTGCCGATGATGCGCATGGCACAGCGCGATGGCCAACGCATCGGACGCATCGATCTGCGGTTTTTCCAGCAGCTTGAGCAAATGCATGACCATCATCTGGACTTGCTGCTTGTCCGCCCCACCGGTTCCGGCAATTGCCTGCTTGACCTGGGTCGCCGTGTACTCGGCGATCTGCAGGCCGGCCTCGGCACCGGCGACGATTGCCGCACCGCGCGCCTGGCCGAGCTTGAGCGCCGAATCGGCGTTGCGCGCCATGAACACCTGCTCGATGCCCATCGTCACCGGGCCGTAGGTCCGGATCACCTCGCTGACACCACCGAATACCGCTCGCAGACGCTCGGCCAGCTCGCCGCTGCCGGTGCGAATGCAGCCCGAAGCCACATATTCGCAGCCGCGCCCGGTGTCACGCACCACCCCGTAGCCGGTAATTCGCGAGCCGGGGTCGATTCCCAAAATCAGCGTCATGGCCGTGGTCGCGCTGTCTATTTATCCAGTGCGCGAGTATACGGCTGCGCCTCCCGGCGCGCCACCGCCGAGCCGATTCAGGCCCGGCGATTTCCTCGGACTGGCGCGCATAAAAAAGCCGGAAGCGCCGCTGGGCATCTTCCGGCCTTCTGCGATCCAGATGCGGTCAGCCGAGCTGTTCCATGATCTCGTCCGCGATCTCGGCGTTGTGGTAGACGTTCTGCACGTCGTCCAGATCCTCCAACGCATCGATCAGGCGCAGCACCTTCTGCGCGGTCTCGACATCGGCGATCGGAGCGGTGATCGAGGGGATCATCGCGACTTCAGCCTCATCACCCTTGAAGCCAGCCTGGGTCAGCGCCTCGTTGACCGAGAGGAAGTCGGCAAAGCTGGTGTAGATTTCCACCGAGCCATCATCCTGGCTGACCACGTCATCGGCGCCCGCTTCCAGCGCCGCTTCCATCAGCGCGTCCTCGTCGACACCCGGCGCGTAGCTGATCTGCCCCTTGCGATCGAACATGTAGGCCACGGAACCATCGGTGCCAAGGTTGCCGCCATTCTTGCTGAAGGCGTGGCGCACCTCGGCCGCAGTACGGTTACGGTTGTCGGTCATGGCCTCGATGATGATGGCCACGCCGCTGGGTGCGTAGCCCTCATAGGTCAGCTCGGTCATGTTGTCGGCTTCGTTGGAGCCGGCACCACGGGCGATGGCACGGTCGATCACGTCGCGCGACATGTTGGCGGTCAGCGCCTTGTCCACCGCCAGGCGCAGGCGCGGGTTGTCCGCGGGTACGCCACCGCCGTGTTTGGCCGCCACGGTCAGTTCGCGGATCAGCTTGGTGAAGATCTTGCCCCGCTTGGCGTCCTGACGCTCCTTGCGGTGCTTGATGTTGGCCCATTTGGAATGACCAGCCATAACTCACTCCATTTCTTCAACTGGATCAGTAGTTCCGAAACCCATCCCGCGGGCGGGTTTCGCCGAATCGCCTGGCAAACCGCTACTGCCAAGACGAAGAAGCCTGGCAAAACCAGGCTTCCGATGGTGCTTATTCCGCCTTGGGCTGCTCGCGCAGGCGGATGTGCAGGTCGCGCAGCGCCTTGTTGTCCACCGCACCCGGCGCTTGGGTCATCACGTCCGCAGCGCTCTGGGTTTTCGGGAACGCGATCACTTCGCGGATCGACTGCGCACCGGTCATCAGCATCACCAGCCGGTCCAGGCCGAAGGCCAGACCACCATGCGGCGGCGCGCCGAACTTCAGCGCGTCGAGCAGGAAGCCGAACTTCTCTTCCTGCTCGGCCTCGTCGATGCCGAGGATGCGGAATACCGCCTGCTGCATTTCCTTGCGGTGAATACGGATGGAGCCGCCACCCAGCTCGGTGCCGTTGAGCACCATGTCGTAGGCGCGCGACAGCGCGGCGCCCGGATTGGCCTCCAGCTCCTCGGGGGTGCACTTGGGCGCAGTGAACGGATGGTGCAGCGCCGACAGGGAGCCGTCGTCGTTCTCCTCGAACATCGGGAAGTCCACGACCCACAGCGGTGCCCACTCGCAGGTCAGCAGCTTGAGGTCATGGCCGAGCTTGATGCGCAGTGCACCCAGCGCTTCGGAGACGATTTTCGCCTTGTCGGCGCCGAAGAAGACGATGTCGCCATCCTGCGCACCGACGCGGTCGAGAATGACGTTGAGGTTGTCTTCGGGGATGAACTTGACGATCGGCGACTGCAGGCCCTCGACACCCTTGGCACGTTCGTTGACCTTGATGTAGGCCAGGCCCTTGGCACCGTAGATGCCGACGAACTTGGTGTAGTCGTCGATCTGGCTGCGCGGCATGCTCGCCGCGCCCGGAACGCGCAGCGCAGCGACGCGGCCCTTCGGATCGTTGGCCGGGCCGGAGAAGACCTTGAACTCGACGGCATTGAGCTGATCGGCAACGTCCACCAGTTCCAGCGGGATGCGCAGGTCGGGCTTGTCCGAGCCATAGCGGCGCATGGCTTCCTCGAACGGCATGTGCGGGAATTCGCCGAACTCCAGGTCCAGTACTTCCTTGAACAGCTTGCGGATCATGCCCTCGGTGATGGCGATGATGTCCGCCTCCTCGAGGAAGCTGGTCTCGATGTCGATCTGGGTGAATTCCGGCTGGCGGTCGGCGCGCAGGTCTTCGTCACGGAAGCATTTGGCGATCTGGTAGTAGCGATCGAAGCCGGCGACCATCAGCAGCTGCTTGAACAGCTGCGGCGATTGCGGCAGAGCAAAGAAGTTGCCCGCATGGGTGCGGCTCGGCACGAGGTAGTCGCGCGCACCCTCGGGAGTCGGGCGACCGAGGATCGGCGTCTCGACGTCGAGGAAACCGTTCTCGTCCAGGTAGCGACGGATGCTGGCGGTGATGCGCGAGCGCAGCTTGAGCTTCTCGGCCATCTCCGGGCGGCGCAGATCGATGAAACGATAGCGCAGACGAGTTTCCTCACCCACGTCGCTGTATTCGTTGAGCGGGAACGGCGGGGTTTCCGCCTCGTTCAGCACGTCCAGCTCGTAGCCCAGCACCTCGATGGCGCCGGAGGCGATGTTCGGGTTAACCGCACCGGCCGGACGCAGGCGCACCTTGCCGCGAATGCAGACGACGAACTCGCTGCGCACGCGGTCGGCGACGGCGAAGGTTTCCGCGCGATCCGGATCGAATACCACCTGGGCCAGACCTTCACGATCACGAATGTCGAGGAAGATCACCCCGCCATGGTCGCGACGGCGATGTACCCAGCCGCAGAGAGTGATTTCCTGGCCATCCAGGCTTTCATTGAGTTGGCCGCAATAGTGGCTGCGCATCATGGTGGTGTTCGCTTCTCGTATCTTTGATTCGTTAGGTCGCTGGAGCCGCGGTGCCGGCGCACGATTGCCGGGCGCCGCTTCCTGGCTATCGAGCCGCCGGGCACAAGCGCGGGATTATATCCGCATAATCGTCACGACGCAGCCGTCGCCCGGCAGCCAAGCCTGCGCATTCGCTCGCAGGGAACCCACGACGAGGAGCCCCTTCCAAAGCCAGGTGGCCTGCCGCGGCGCCACATCAGCAACAAAAGCCGCGGTTTTTCTGGCATAACTGCAACCGGATCACCCACCAAGGAGAACAACCATGGAAATCGATATCGGCATCGCCGAACAGGACCGTGCCGCCATCGCAGAAGGGCTGTCTCGTCTGCTCGCCGACACCTATACGCTGTACCTGAAGACCCACAACTTCCACTGGAACGTCACCGGGCCGATGTTCAACACGCTGCACACCATGTTCGAGACCCAGTACACCGAACTGGCGCTCGCCGTGGATGAGATCGCCGAGCGTATCCGCGCTCTCGGCTTCCCGGCGCCGGGAACCTACGCTGCCTATGCGCGCCTGTCGTCGATCAAGGAAGATGAAGGCGTGCCGTCTGCCGAGCAGATGATCAAGCTGCTGGTCGAAGGTCAGGAAGCGGTCGTGCGCACCGCACGCGGCATCTTCCCGTTGCTGGACAAGGTCAGCGACGAGCCGACTGCCGACCTGCTGACCCAGCGCATGCAGATCCACGAAAAGACCGCCTGGATGCTGCGCAGCCTGCTGGCAGCCTGAGTCATCCTCGCCGAGGCGGCCGCGTGCCGCCCGCCTCGGCTGCAGGCTCCCTCCCCCGGGTGCGCCGCAAGCGTGCGCCCGGCCAAAGGCTCATTTGAGCGCCACCGGCCTTTGCTGTTAAATACGGCCGCGCTGCGGCGCCGAGTCTCTCGCCAGTCAGACATCTGCACGTCTGCTAGCTCATTTCCCAGGCACTCGCCTGCCGCCGCCTTTTCCTGTCGTGTATCCACTACGAGTCATAAGAATGCTCAAGATCGTCCATGTATTAACCGGCGTCCTCGCCTTGCTGCTGTCATTCGTCCCCAGCCTGCGCGGCGACCTGCCGCTTCTTCTGCAACCAGCCGCACTCACTCTGCTGATGATCGGCCTGCTGAATATCCAGTTCATTCCGTCGACTACCGCGAACACCGATCCACGCACCCGTCCCGTTCTGCTCGGAGTATCGGCATTGCTGGTGCTGGCCGCCGCAGTCCAGGCACTCATCCTGCTGCTGCCGCTGGAGCAGATCGCCGGCCAACCGGCCACGCTCGCCAGCCTGCTGCTGGTATTCGTCGCCGTACTCCTGCACCTGGCGACCACTCGCACCCAGCGCCAGCCGCAGCGCGAACGCCCGCGGCAGCAGCGCGCACCCGCCGCCAGCGTCGGCGGCGCCGGCCGGGAAACCGGTACGGTGAAGTGGTTCAACACGTCCAAAGGCTTCGGCTTCATTTCCCGCGATAGCGGCGACGACGTGTTCGTGCATTTCCGCGCGATTCGCGGCGAAGGCCATCGCGTGCTGACTGAAGGCCAGCGCGTCGAATTCACCATCATGATGCGTGACAAGGGCCTGCAGGCCGAGGACGTGGTCACGCTGTAATTGCGACGCCGGCAGGTCTGCAGGCCTGCCGGCCTCTTGCGCTCCACCCGTCAGTAATGCGGTGGCGGCGCCTCGTCTTCCTCGCCCCCGATGCTGCTCTGCATTTCTTCCAGCCGCCTGGCCAATGCCTGCAACTGCAGCTGCATTCGATCAACCAGACGCCGCTGCTCGACCAGCACATCGTTCAACGTCTGGATCGTATCGTCCTGAAACGCCAGTCGCGCCTCCAGATCGGCGATTCGCGATTCCACATTCATAGCTCACTCTCCGAAGCGAAACTGATCGGTCAGCACGGTCTTGAGGCGGGCCCTGATCGCCGCCGCCTGATCCTGCGTATACGGCTTGGGCTGATGCCTGCCCCACACCGGCGCCGGCCACGCCGCATCGTCGCGGGAGCGGGCAATGACGTGCATATGCAACTGGCTGACGACGTTGCCCAGCGTCGCAACATTCATCTTGTCCGCGCCGAAACTGTCCTTGACGATTTCTGCAAACGCGGTGGTTTCACGCCACAACTGCTGCTGATCCGCTGCGTCCAGCTGAAACAGCTCGCTGACCGCCTCGCGCCGCGGCACCAGGATGAACCACGGGTACTGTGCATCGTTCATCAGCAGTAGCCGACACAACGGAAAGTCGCCAATCGGCAATGTGTCCTGCTCCAGACGCGAATCGAGAATGAACATAACGGCGCTCCTGTATGACAAGGTCAGGCGCGGTCGAACCCACGCTGGCGCCAAGAATACCCTTGCGCGCAGGTCCGCGCCTTCACGGAGCGGAGGCAAGCGAGCATGCCCCACCATGCAGCACACGCTGCCGCTCGGCCTGGTGCGCGTGCGCGCCGAGCCGAGCCGAGACGACTTGAGTACGCTTCTTGCTAGACAGTGATTGGTCGAGTCTTGCACGTAAGCCGAAAGCAGGCTTGGCAAACTTGCTCTAGCCTATCGACGCAGCTAAACAGTACATTCTGCGAATGGCTCGATACTAAGAAGCGTAATACGCCGAAATCGGGCCAGATTCGGATAACAAGAAGCGATCTCTGCGTGCGTCGACACGAGAGCAAGCACCGTTTTGAACCAATGGAGCAAATCACGATGAAAGTGATGAAGTGGAGCGTAATCGCCCTTGCCGTTGCGGCGGGCACATCCCAAATGGCGCTGGCCAGCCAGCAATCGGAAGCCAAAGGCTTCGTCGAGGATGCCAAGCTGGATCTGTTGCTGCGCAACACGTATTGGAACCGTGACCACAAAGGATGCCAAGCTGGATCTGTTGCTGCGCAACACGTATTGGAACCGTGACCACAAAGATGGGGTAGACGACCGCAACACCTGGGCGCAGGGCTTCATCACCACGTTCGAGTCCGGCTTTACCCAAGGCACTATCGGCGTAGGCATCGATGCCTACGGGCTGCTGGGTGTCAAGCTCGACGGCGGCCAGGGCGACATGTTCCCCGGAGAGCCTAAGAATTGGGAAGACGATCTCTCCGAAGCGGGCGCGGCGGTGAAATTCCGCCTTTCCAACACCACGCTCAAGTACGGCAATCAGTTCGTCAATCTTCCGGTCATCGCCTCCGACGACTCCCGCCTGCTGCCTGAAGCCTTCACCGGCACCATGATCACCAGCAGCGAAATCGAAGGGCTTGAACTGAACGCCGGTCACTTCACCGCTGACAGCCCGATGGGCTCCCCCGCACGTGACGACTTCGGCCTGAAGAGTCTCGACGTCTTCGGCGGTACTTATGCGTTCACCGATAATCTCAGCGCCTCGCTGTACTTCTCCGATGTCGAAGACACTTACGACAAGAAGTACGCCAACGTTAATTACGTGATGCCGCTGGCAGATGATCAATCGCTGACCTTCGACCTCAACTACTACAAGACCGACGACATCAATCAAGACTTCAGCGAAGACGGCTCGGAAGTCGATGACAACACCATCTGGAGCCTGTCGGCCAAGTATGCAGTCGGCGCCCACGCGTTCATCCTCGCGCACCAGCGCGTCTCCGGCGATACCGGCTATCTGTACGATGCCGGCGACGGCGGCGGCTCGATCTGGGTAGCCAACTCCTACCTCTCCGACTTTAACTTCAAGGACGAGCGTTCCTGGCAAGCCAGCTACGAGCTGGACTTCAGCAGCTATGGCGTATCCGGCCTGCAGTGGAAGACCGCCTATGTGCGCGGCGATAACATCGACGCAGCCTATTACGGCGGTGAAGGCGAGGCGACCGAGCGTGAGATCTTCAACCAGGTTTCCTACACCTTCCAGAACGGTGCTGCCAAGGACCTGACCCTGCGCGCGCGCAACTCCATCCTGCGTACCAACAACCCGGCCTGGAACGACGTGAACGAATGGCGCCTGTACGCCATCTATCCGATCAGCATCCTGTAACCGGCGACACTCGCAACACCCCGGAGCCCGGCCAATTGGCCGGGCTCTTCTTTTTCATTCGGCAGCCGGCCCCACGCGTCCGCTCGCGCTGGCCGGCTTCTGTACGCTTCTTTCCCGCAGCCTTACAATGCCGGGCCAAATTCCAGCCTCTGCAAGGACATAACGGCCACATGCGCACCAGTCAGTTCCTGCTCTCGACCCTCAAAGAAACCCCGTCCGATGCCGTGGTGATCAGTCACCAGCTGATGCTGCGCGCCGGGATGATCCGCAAGCTGGCTTCTGGGCTCTACACCTGGATGCCGATGGGACTGCGCGCGCTGCGCAAGGCCGAGGCCATCGTGCGTGACGAGATGAACAAGGCCGGAGCCCTGGAAGTGCTGATGCCGGCGATCCAGCCAGCCGAGCTGTGGCAGGAATCCGGGCGCTGGGAGCAGTACGGCCCCGAGCTGCTGCGCCTGAAGGACCGTCATGGGCGCGAGTTCTGCGTCGGCCCGACCCACGAAGAAGTCATCACCGACCTGGCGCGCAACGAGCTGAACAGCTACAAGCAGCTGCCAATCAACTTCTTCCAGATCCAGACCAAGTTCCGCGACGAAATCCGCCCACGCTTCGGCCTGATGCGTGGCCGCGAATTCCTGATGAAGGACGCCTACTCCTTCCACCTGAGCCAGGAATCGCTGCAGGAAACGTACGACCGTATGCACCAGGCATACTGCAACATCTTCACCCGTCTGGGCCTGAACTTCCGCCCGGTGCAGGCCGATACCGGCTCCATCGGCGGCACTGGCTCGCACGAGTTCCACGTGCTGGCCGAATCCGGCGAAGACGATATCGCCTTCAGCGACACCTCCGACTACGCCGCCAACATCGAGAAGGCTGAGGCCATCCCGCGCGAGAGCGAGCGCGCCGCACCCACCGAAGAGCTGCGGCTGGTCGACACGCCGAATGCCAAGACCATCGCCGAGCTGGTCGAGCAGTTCGGCCTGGCCATCGAGAAGACCGTCAAGACACTGGTCGTGCATGGTCTCGAGAAGGGCCAGCTGATCGCCCTGATCGTGCGTGGCGATCACGAACTCAACGAGATCAAGGCCGCGAACCTGGCGCAGGTCGCCAGCCCGCTGGTGTTCGCCTCGGAAGCCGAGATCCGCGCCGCCATCGGTGCCGGCCCCGGCTCGCTGGGCCCGCTGAACCTGCCGATTCCGTGCGTCATCGACCGTTCGGTCGCGCTGATGAGCGACTTCGGCGCTGGCGCCAACGTCGACGACAAGCACTACTTCGGCCTGAACTGGGAGCGCGATCTGCCGCTGCCGGAGGTTGCCGACCTGCGCAACGTGGTTGCCGGCGACCCGAGCCCGGACGGCCAGGGCACCTTGGTGATCAAGCGCGGCATCGAGGTCGGCCACATCTTCCAGCTGGGCACCAAGTACAGCGAGGCCATGAACTGCCAGGTGATGGGCGAGAACGGCAAGCCGGCCACGCTGATCATGGGCTGCTACGGCATCGGCGTGTCCCGCGTCGTCGCTGCGGCCATCGAGCAGAACTACGACGAGCGCGGCATTCTCTGGCCGGACGCCCTGGCGCCGTTCCAGATCGCTCTCGTGCCGATGAAGTATGAGAACGAGACCGTGCGCGAGGCGACCGACAAGCTCTACGCCGAGCTGACCGCCGCCGGCTACGAGGTGCTGCTCGACGACCGTGACAAGAAGACCAGTCCGGGCGTCAAATTCGCCGACATGGAGCTGATCGGCATTCCGCATCGCATCGTCATTGGCGATCGCGGCCTGGCCGACGGCACCCTGGAGTACAAGCACCGTCGCGATGCCGAACCGCAGGCGGTCGCTGCCGCAGACATCCTGTCTTTCATCAATTCGCGTGTCGCACGCTGATCGGAAACCATGCTCAACCGACGTGTTGTAGTTTCAACCGGCGCCGCGCTCTGCGCGGCGCTGCTGCTTGGCGGTTGCGCCAACCATCTGCCGCAGCGCAGCGAGCACGAGGCCAGGACCGAGCGCAAACCGCTCGACCATAGCCTGCGCATCGAAGTCGGCGAGCCGCCGGTGCTGGAGTTGCCGCAACGGCGCGTCCGCATCCAGGAACAGCGGACCTTCGAGGTTACCGATTTCGAGGTCACCCGCCGTTACGATCGCTACACGCCTTATCAGGCCTGGCGCGAACTGTATGAGATCCCCCTTGGAGCGGTTGCCGTGGTCGCCGGTATCGGCGCCAACCTGGTCAACGTCGTGCTGCTGGGCAACGTGCCGGAAAGCGCCACCCGCGGCTGGATCAGCTACGGTTTCGCCGGCCTCAACCCCTTCCTCAACGTCGAGTCCAACGGGCGCTCGCAGCAGAACCTCGCCAGTCTCGACGAACAGCGCCGTGATACCCGCCTGGAATACACCAGCCTGCCCTGGGCCGAACGTCCGGTGCGGGTCAGCGCAGGCGAACAGCTCCACGAGCTGAACACCGACCGCAACGGCGTGCTGCACCTCAATCTGCTCGACGGACCGTTTGCCGAGCAGGACATCGGCCCCATCGGCAAGCTGCTGCTGAGCGTCGAGGATGAGCAGGACGGCACGCGCGCCGACGCCGTGCTGCTGGTCAGCCACAACCTGCGCGGCAAGCTGCTGGAAGCCCACGACCTGATCTTCGACGATCTCGAAGGTGACGACGTGGCGCAGTGGGTTCACCGCGTCAAACGCCTGTCCGAGCTGGGGCTGGAGGAAGAAGCCAGCGAGCTGGAGCAGAGCCTGATCGAGCTGACGCGGCATGATCCCGAACTGCAGCAGGAGTTTCTCCAGCGCCTGATGCAGGACGCCGGGCGCACCGCCTCATCGGTGGACAACTGACACCATGCCGTGGCGCTGCTGGCTACTGTCGGCGCTGCTGCTCCTGGCATGCCCGCTCCAGGCCAGCATCCGCCAGGCTCCGGAGCCCGAACTGCGCGAACTGATGCAGCGCACGGTCGCCGAGGCGGACAGCTTTCAGGACCGCTTCGAGGCCGAGGTCTGGCTGCTCGACATGTCCACCCGTCTCAAGCGCTACATCGCCGACACCGAGGAACGCCTCACCCTGCTGCGCCTGGTACATCGCGAGGCGACCAAGGCCGGGCTGCGTCCCGATCTGGTCATGGCGCTGATCCACGCCGAGAGCCGCTTCGATCGCTTCGCGATTTCCAGCGTCGGCGCTCAGGGCATGATGCAGGTGATGCCGTTCTGGAAAGCCGAACTCGGGCGCCCGCAGGACAACCTCACCGACAACGCCACCAACCTGCGCTACGGCTGCACGATCCTCAGCTACTACCTGCGCAAGGAGAAGGGCGACATCAGCCGTGCGCTCGCCCGCTACAACGGCAGCCTCGGCCAGCAGCGCTACCCGGCGAAAGTGATCGGCTTCTGGCAGGACTTCTGGTACGTGCGCCCCTGAGCGCCGGCGCTCTACTCGTCGCGCAGTTGCTCGAGTCGGGCCAACAGCTTGTCAGCAGTCTGCTCGCCGACCAGTTGCTCGCGCACCTTACCGGTGTCGTCGACCAGATAGGTCACCGGCAGTACCGCGCTGCGTGACAGCTGCAGTCGCTCGGCCGGATCCTCGCTGAGCACGCGAAAGCGGATTCCCAGCGCCTCGGCCGCTTGCGCCAGCTCTTCACCACGCAGCTCGTCGAAGTTGACGCCAAGCACATGCAGGTCCGTGCGGGACTCGGCCAGACGATTCAGCTCGGGAATTTCGGTACGACACGGGCCGCACCACTCCGCCCAGTAGTTGATCAGCAGCCAGCGTCCCTGCAATTGCTCGGCAGCCACCAGTTGCCCGTGCTGATCCACACCCCAGTCCTGCTCGCAGCCGCTGATCAGCAGGCTGCCCAGCAGCATCAACAACAGGCCTCTGAACTTGCCCACGTCGGTACCCCGTCAGATGTTCGATGCCGCTAGCCTGACCCAAGCAACTGCCGCAAGGCAACCACGTGCGCCGCCTTTATGTCAGCTCAGCTGAGCGCTGCCAGCGAACCGACGTCTTCGCCGAACTGGGAGCCTAGTCACGCCTGGCGTCGGCAACGTGCACAGTTTTGCCGCCAGGGTGCTGCCTATAATTTCGCACCTACCATCATCCCCTGCCTGCAGCGAAGCCATGTCCCAGACCCATGACAAACTGATCGGCCCTGTCCCCTCTCACATCGTCGACCAGGCGCCTCTCGCGCTCACGGCCTACGAGGGCCGCGTCGCCGAATTCAACATCGCCAGCTGGCTGCAGCTGCATGGGCAGGCCGGATTGGGCGTTTCGCTGGTGATGAAATACCGCGATGGTCAACAGCGGCGCGAAGCCGCCGTGGATCACGGGCGTACCGATAGCAACGGCAGGATTTTGCTGTCCGGCGTCGCGCGCCTGACGGTCAGAAGCCGGATCGAAGATCTGCAGGTGTACCTGCGCACCGGCGTGGTGATCGAGCAGATGAAGGTCGAGGAACTCTTCGTACAGGCCGCCGAACGGATCGAAGCACCCGCACAGCTAGTACAGGCGTAGGGTCAACGCGCCAGCTTTTCCACAGCAGGCGACTCCCGCTCGACGGGCTCGTCCTGCTGACACAAGGGCACGAGCGATTCGGGCCAGCGGCTGAAGGTCAGGCCAGTCAGGCGGTTGAGCGACTGCAGCGCCACCTCCGGAGCCCGTTGGTGCAGATGGATGACAGTATTGCGTTCGGTCTTCACGGCCTCTTCCTTCCTTCGCCTCGGTGCAAGCCTCAGCTAGAAACGTGCCAGCCTGGCCCTGCCTTGCTCCACCGCCGCGCATTCGCACCGCTCAACACCGCCGGGATGCCAAAGTGCCATGGCACGAAGGCGGAATCGCTCAGCTACTGACCGTTTTTGTCACCACCGACGCTCAGCCAGTCGGCCAGACTGCCGCCGAACAGATTGAGCTGCTCCTGCTGCAGCAGTTCCAGCGAGCGCCGCAGCGTCGGATACCAGGCTTCCGATAACGTCTCGGGCAGCCGCTCCAGCCCGGACAACGGCCACGGGTTGTGGCGCAGCAACTGGTCGAGGCTGTAATGACTGAGGTCGCGACACAGCACCCAACCGCCCGAACCTGTGCGGCAGACCAACTGTTCGCGCTCGAAGAATTCCAGTAGCTCGTCCCACTCGTCTTCGGGCAGGTGCCAGCCGGCGCGGTGCATGTCACGCAGCGCAAGCTCGCGCCCTTCCTGCTGGCGGTCGTAGAGCAAGCGCAGCAGCACCAGCATCACCAGCAGGCGCGGCAGGCGGCGACGGCGCCACTGTTGCGACGAGGACAGGCCGCAAACCAGCTCGGCGCCGAACAGCACGATCATCCACGACAGATAGATCCACAGCAGGAACAACGGCACCGCCGCGAAGGCACCGTAGATCAGCTGGTAACTCGGGAAATAGCTGACATACAGGCCGAACAGTTGCTTGGCCGCCTCGAACAACACCGCCGCGAACAGCCCGCCCGCCAGCGCATGGCGCAGCGGCACGCGGGTATTGGGCACTGCCGCATAGAGCAAGGTGAAGGCCAGGATGCTGAGCACCAGCGGCATCGCCTTCAGCAGCGTGCCCGCGCCGAGCAACGCATGCGGCCCGGAGATAAATGTCAGCGAGGCGAGGTAGGTACTGGTCGCAAACCCCGCACCGAGCAGCAACGGGCCGAGGCTGAGAATCGCCCAGTACAGCAGGAAGCTCGACACCCCGCGCCGCGGCTGGCGCACGCGCCAGATGGTGTTGAACGCCTTCTCGATGGTCAGCAGCATCATCAGCGCGGTGACCATCAGGAAACCGACCCCGAACCAGGTCAGCTGGCGTGCCTGGCTGGTGAACGCGATCAGGTACTCCTGAATCGTCGCTCCGGTGGAGGGAATGAAGTTCTTGAAGATATACAGCTGGATCTGTTCGCCGACGCCCTGGAACGCCGGAATCGCCGAAAGCATGGCGAAGGTGACGGTCATCATCGGCACCACTGCGAACAGCGTGGTGTAGGTCAGCGCCGCCGCGCTGTTCGGGCCGCGGTCGGCGAGGAAACGCTGCACCAGAAAGCGACAGAACTCCACCAGATTGTCGATGCGCTGCTGCATCCCCGCTCCTTAGCCAACCGGTCGTTTCGAACCGTCCCCCCGGGAGGGTTAGAATGGCCGCCTTCATCGGCGAGGCGCAACCCAAAATGACCGAACTTACCCTCTATCACAACCCGCGCTGCTCGAAATCGCGCGGCGCGCTGGAACTGCTCGAAGCCCGCGGACTCGAGCCGCACATCGTGCGCTACCTGGAAAACCCGCCCAGCGCCACCGAACTGCAGGCCCTGCTGGCCAAGCTCGGACTGAGCGCGCGGCAACTGCTGCGCAGCGGCGAAGAGGAATACCAGAGCCTCGGCCTGGCCGACCCGAACCTCAGCGATGCGCAGCTGATCGAGGCGATGGTCGCTCATCCGCGGCTGATCGAGCGACCGATCCTCATCGCCGGCGACAAGGCGGTAGTCGGACGCCCACCGGAACGCGTGCTGGAGATCCTGCCGTGAGTGCGCCGTACATCCTGGTGCTCTATTACAGCCGCCACGGCGCCACCGCCGAGATGGCCCGGCAGATCGCCCGCGGTATCGAGATGGCCGGACTCGAGGCGCGCCTGCGCACGGTGCCGGCGGTATCCAGCGAATGCGAGGCGGTGGCGCCGAGCATTCCGCAGGATGGCGCGCTCTACGCCACGCTGGACGACCTGAAGCACTGCGCCGGCGTGGCGCTCGGCAGTCCGACGCGTTTCGGCAACATGGCCGCCCCGCTCAAGTACTTCCTCGACGGCACCAGCAGCCTGTGGCTAACCGGCGAGCTGGTCGGCAAACCCGCTGCGGTATTCACCTCCACCGCCAGCCTGCACGGCGGCCAGGAGAGCACACTGCTGTCGATGCTGCTGCCGCTGCTGCATCACGGCATGCTGGTTCTGGGCCTGCCCTACAGCGAGAACGCCCTGCTGGAAACCCGTGGCGGCGGCACGCCGTATGGCGCCAGTCACCATGCCGGCGCCGACGGCAAGCGGGCCCTCGATACGCATGAAACCGCCCTTTGCCGCGCACTCGGCCAGCGCCTGGCGCAGACCGCACAGCGTCTGGAGGCAGCCCGTGGCTAAAGCGCGCAAGCCCCTGCCGTCCCTCGATTGGCTGGCGCCACGACTGAAGTTCGCCCGCGTCGCCAGTCTCGCCAGCTTTGTCGCCCTCGCGGTGCTGCTGACGACCTGGAACCTCGTCTTCGCCGACCTGCACGGTGCGCGCACCTGGGTGGTGATCGGCATTCAGCTGGTCCCGCTGCTGCTGGTAGCACCGGGCATGATTCTCGGCAGTCCACGGGCGCACGCCTGGACCTGCTTCATCGTCAATATCTACTTCCTCCAGGGTGTGCTGGCAGCGATCGATCCGAATCGCATGCTCTACGGCTGGCTGGAGGCACTGCTCAGTCTGGTGTTGTTCACCTCGGCGCTGCTGTATACGCGCTGGGCCTACCAGTACCAGCGCAAGCTGGCCGGCGAACACTGACAGGCTGCGGCGGGCGGGTGCCGCATGGCACTCGCCATCGGCGCGGCGGCGCGCCAGACTGCAAGTTCCCTCAATCGCCCGGAGCATTCCATGAGCAGAACCATTCTCATCGTCGGCGCCTCGCGCGGCCTCGGTCTCGGCCTGGCGCGGCAGTTCTCCAGCCAGGGCTGGCAGGTGATCGCCACCGTGCGCGATCCGGCACGCGCCGATGCGCTCAAGGCGCTCGCCGGCGTGCGGATCGAAGCGCTGGAGCTGGACGATGCCGACAGCCTCGAACGACTCGCACAGCGCCTGGCGGGCACGCAGCTCGATGTGCTCTACGTCAACGCCGGTATCGCCGGCCCGCAGGACAAGCCCGCCACCGCGGCCAGCCAGATGGAAGTCGGCCAGCTGTTCTTCACCAATGCGGTCGCGCCGGTGCGCCTGGCCGAGCGGCTGCTGCCGCTGGTGGAGCAGAAACAGGGCGTCATCGTCTTCATGAGTTCCATCCTCGGCAGCGTCGAAACCGGCCCCGGCATGGGCATGCCGCTGTACGGCGCCAGCAAGGCCGCACTCAACCACCTGACGCGTTCCTTCGTCGCGAGCCTGGGCGAAAGCACGCTGACGGTGCTGTCGATGCATCCGGGCTGGGTGAAGACCGACATGGGCGGCAGCGAGGCGCCGCTGGATGTCGAGACCAGCACGCGCGGCATGACCGAGCAGGTAATCCGCGCCATCGGCCAGGGCGGTCATCGCTACCTCGACTTCCAGGGCAATCCGCTACCCTGGTGATTCGCTCGCGACCGGGCGTGCTCCGGTCGCAGCCTCCCCTACCCTGGCACCGACGGTCGACAAGCCCGTACACCGCGGCTATCGTTCGCCCCCGGATGCTCGCCACGGCGACACCCCCTGGATCAGCAGACAGGGCATAACTGAGCTGGCTACTCTGAACTCAACCCTTCAGGAGAAAGCCGGCCATGCCTGCTGACCGTATCTGGATCAAGAATCCCCTCGCCCTGTTCACCGCCAACGATAGCCACGCCCCCGGCGGACTGGTGATCGAAAATGGCGTCATCGTCGAAATGCTCGCCGCCGGGGCCTCGCCGGCGCAGCCAGTGAGCGAGACCTTCGATGCCCGCGAGCACGTCGTGCTGCCGGGGCTGGTCAACACCCATCACCACTTCTACCAGACGCTCACCCGTGCCTGGGGGCCGGTGGTCAACGAGCCGCTGTTCAACTGGCTGCTGACGCTCTACCCGGTCTGGGCCCGGCTCACGCCGCGGGCGCTGGAGCTGGCAAGCAAGGTGGCGCTGGCCGAACTGCTGTTGTCCGGCTGCACCACCGCCGCCGACCACCACTACCTGTTCCCCGCCGGGCTCGAGGAGGCGATCGACATCCAGGTCGAGGCCGTGCGCGAGCTGGGCATGCGCGCCATGCTGACGCGCGGCTCGATGAACCTGTCCAAGGAGAACGGCGGCCTGCCCTGCAAGAGCGTGGTGCAGAACGCCGAAACGATCCTCGCCGACAGCGAGCGGCTGATCGAGCGCTACCACGAGCGCGGCGACGGCGCGCAGATCCAGATCGCCCTGGCGCCCTGCTCGCCGTTCTCGGTGACCACCGACATCATGCGCGCCTGCGCCGAGCTGGCCGAAGCGCGCGACGTGCGCCTGCACACCCACCTGGCCGAGACGCTGGACGAGCAGGAGTTCTGCGCGCAGCGCTTCGGCATGCGCACCGTGGACTACCTGCAGAGCGTCGGCTGGCTCGGCCCGCGGACCTGGCTGGCACACGGCATCCACTTTAACCAGGTGGAAATCCATCGCCTGGGCGCGGCCGGCGTCGGCATCTGCCATTGCCCGAGCTCCAACATGCGCCTGGCCTCGGGCATCTGCCACACGCTGGAGCTGGAGGACAAGGGCGCCATCATCGGCCTGGGCGTCGACGGCTCGGCCTCCAACGACGCCTCCAACATGATGCTCGAAGCGCGCCAGGCGCTGTTCATCCAGCGCCTGCGCTACGGCGCGGCGAAGATCACGCCAGAGAAGGTTCTCGGCTGGGCGACCCGCGGTTCAGCGCGGCTGCTCGGACGCAGCGACATCGGCGAGCTGGCGGTCGGCAAGCAGGCCGACCTCGCCCTGTTCAAGCTCGACGAACTGCGCTTCTCCGGCAGCCACGATCCCATCGCCGCGCTGCTGCTGTGCGCGGCCGATCGCGCCGACCGGGTGATGGTCGGCGGCCGCTGGCGGGTGATCGACGGTCAGATCGAAGGTCTGGATGTCGCCGGGCTGATCGCCGATCACCGCCAGGCGGCGCGCGAGCTGATCGCCGACTGACCACGCACTCCGCAACCGGGACGACGTCGGCATGGCGTTCGCTCGCGGTTGCGGACCTGCCGTCAAAAGCCGTCACCGACGTGGCGCAGACGGCTTTACTTGCTGTTAGTAACGCTCGTCCACTGCTGTATGGCTGTTGGCCGCCAGGTGCGCTCGTCCGTCACATTGACTTTTCAGTCAATTTTTCTTGACCGAAAAGTCAGTTAATACTAATTTTTCGCTCCAGGCGCTATCCGAGAGCCAAGAACAAGAAAGCGGAGGTCTACCTTGATCCAGTTTCTGCTCAACCGCGAGCTGCGCAGCGAGCGCACGCTCGACCCCAACACCACGGTGCTGCAATACCTGCGCGAGCACCGTGGCAAGACCGGTACCAAGGAGGGCTGCGCCTCCGGCGACTGTGGCGCCTGCACCGTGGTGGTCGGCGAACTGGTCGGTGAACGCCTGCGCTACCGCACCCTCAACTCCTGCCTGACCTTCGTCTCCGCGCTGCACGGCAAGCAGCTGATCAGCGTCGAGGACCTCAAGCACCAGGGCCGTCTGCACAGCGTGCAGCAGGCGATGGTCGACTGCCACGGCTCGCAGTGCGGCTTCTGCACGCCGGGCTTCGTCATGAGCCTGTTCGCCTTGCAGAAGAATGCCGCCGCGGTGAACGAGTACGACCCGCACCAGACCCACGAAGCGCTGGCCGGCAACCTTTGCCGCTGCACCGGCTACCGGCCGATCCTCGCCGCCGCCGAACAGGCCTGCACCCATCCCGAGGCGGACCAGTTCGACGCAGAAGAAGCCGAGACCATCGCTCAGCTCAAGGCCATCGCGCCGCGTGAAATGGCCGAACTCAGCGATGGCGACAAGCGCTGCCTGTCGCCGCTCACCGTCGCCGAATTGGCCGAGGTCTACGCCGCCAACCCGGACGCGCGACTGCTTGCCGGCGGCACCGACCTGGCGCTGGAAGTCACCCAGTTCCATCGCGCGCTGCCGCTGCTGATCCACGTCGGTCAGGTCGCCGAGATGAAGCAGGTGGTAATCACCGACCGCCATATCGAGATCGGCGCCGCCGCGCCGCTGACCGACTGCTACGCCGCGCTGGCCGCCGACTACCCGGATTTCGGCGAGCTGCTGCAACGCTTCGCCTCGCTGCAGATCCGCAACCAGGGCACGCTGGGCGGCAACATCGGCAACGCCTCGCCCATCGGCGATTCGCCGCCGCTGCTGATCGCCCTCGGCGCCGAGATTGTCCTGCGCCACGGCGCCGACACGCGCACCTTGCCGCTGCAGGATTTCTTCCTCGACTACAAGGTCACCGCGCGTCAGCCCGGCGAGTTCATCGAGAAGGTGCGGGTGCCGCGCGCGACGCCGCAGCGGCTGTTCCGCGCGTACAAGGTCTCCAAGCGCCTGGACGACGACATTTCCGCCGTCTGCGCCGCCTTCGATCTGCAGCTCGAAGGCGGCGTGATCGCCGATGCCCGCGTCGCCTTCGGCGGCATGGCGGCGATTCCCAAACGCGCTGCGGCCTGCGAAGCGACGCTCAAAGGCGCGCCGTGGAACCAGCAGACCGTGGAGGCGGCCTGCGACGCGCTGGCCGAGGACTTCACCCCGCTGACCGACTTCCGTGCCAGCCGCGAGTACCGCCTGCTGGTGGCGCAGAACCTGCTGCGCAAATGTTTCCTCGAACAACAAGCGTCCAAGACCGAGACGAGGGTGACCGCATATGTCTAACCACAGCCTTGCCAAGACCCAGGAAGAACTCATCGCCCTGTTCAAGCAGGACCTGGTCACCGGTGTCGGTCGCAGCGTCAAGCACGACAGCGCGCCCAAGCACGTCTCCGGCGAAGCGGTGTACGTCGACGACCGCCTGGAGTTTCCCAATCAGCTGCACGTCTATGCCCGCATGAGCGACCGCGCCCATGCCCGCATCGTGCGCATCGATACTGCGCCCTGCTATGCCTTTCCCGGCGTGGCCATCGCCATTACCGCCGAGGACGTGCCCGGCCAGCTGGACATCGGCCCGGTGGTCGCCGGCGACCCGCTGCTGGCCGACGGCAAGGTGGAGTACATCGGCCAGCCGGTGATCGCCGTGGCTGCCGACAGCCTGGAAACCGCGCGCAAGGCGGCCATGGCCGCAATCATCGAATACGAGGATCTGGAGCCGGTGCTCGACGTGGTCGAGGCGCTGCGCAAGAAGCACTTCGTACTGGATAGTCACACCCACCAGCGCGGCGACTCCGCCAGCGCCCTGGCCAGCGCACCGCGCCGGCTGCAGGGCACGCTGCACATCGGCGGTCAGGAGCACTTCTACCTGGAGACGCAGATTTCCTCGGTGATGCCCACCGAGGATGGCGGCATGATCGTCTACACCTCGACGCAGAACCCCACCGAGGTGCAGAAGCTGGTGGCCGAAGTGCTCGGCGTGCCGATGAACAAGATCGTCATCGACATGCGCCGCATGGGCGGCGGCTTCGGCGGCAAGGAAACCCAGGCCTCGATGCCGGCCTGCCTGTGCGCGGTGATCGCCCACCTCACCGGCCGCCCGACCAAGATGCGCCTGCCGCGCATGGAAGACATGACCATGACCGGCAAGCGCCACCCGTTCTACGTCGAGTACGACGTCGGCTTCGACGACGACGGCCTGCTGCACGGCATCCAGATCGATCTGGCCGGCAACTGCGGCTACTCGCCGGACCTCTCCGGCTCGATCGTCGACCGCGCCATGTTCCACTCCGACAATGCCTACTACCTGGGCGACGCCACCATCCACGGACATCGCTGCAAGACCAACCTCGCCTCGAACACCGCCTACCGCGGCTTCGGCGGCCCGCAGGGCATGGTCGCCATCGAGGAGATCATGGACGCCATCGCCCGCGAGCTGGGCAAGGACCCGCTCGACGTGCGCAAGCGCAACTACTACGGCAAGACCGAACGCAACGTCACGCCCTACTACCAGACCGTCGAGCACAACATGCTCGAGGAGATGACCGCCGAGCTGGAGGCCAGCAGCGAGTACGCCCGCCGCCGCGAAGAGATCCGCGCGTTCAATGCCACAAGCCCGATCCTGAAGAAGGGTCTGGCGCTGACCCCGGTGAAGTTCGGCATCAGCTTCACCGCGAGCTTCCTCAACCAGGCCGGCGCGCTGGTGCACGTCTACACCGACGGCAGCATCCACCTGAATCACGGTGGCACCGAGATGGGCCAGGGCCTCAACACCAAGGTCGCGCAGGTGGTGGCCGAGGTGTTCCAGGTGGATATCGAGCGCATCCAGATCACCGCCACCAACACCGACAAGGTGCCCAACACCTCGCCGACGGCGGCCTCCAGCGGCGCCGACCTCAACGGCAAGGCGGCGCAGAACGCGGCGCTGACCATCAAGCAACGGCTGGTCGAGTTCGCCGCGCGGCACTGGAACGTCACCGAGGAGGATGTCGAATTCCGTAACGGCCAGGTACGCATCCGCGACCAGTACGTGTCGTTCGAGGAGCTGATCCAGCAGGCCTATTTCGGCCAGGTCTCGCTGTCGTCCACCGGCTTCTACCGCACGCCGAAGATCTACTACGACCGCAGCCAGGCGCGCGGCCGGCCGTTCTACTACTTCGCCTATGGCGCGGCCTGCTCGGAAGTGATCGTCGATACCCTGACCGGCGAATACAAGATGCTGCGCAGCGACATCCTGCATGACGTCGGCGCCTCGCTGAACCCGGCCATCGACATCGGCCAGGTCGAAGGCGGCTTCGTCCAGGGCATGGGTTGGCTGACCATGGAAGAGCTGGTCTGGAACGACAAGGGCAAGCTGATGACCAACGGCCCGGCGAGCTACAAGATCCCGGCGGTCGCCGACATGCCGCTGGACCTGCGCGTCAAGCTGGTGGAGAACCGCAAGAACCCCGAAGACACGGTGTTCCACTCCAAGGCCGTCGGCGAGCCGCCGTTCATGCTCGGCATCTCGGTCTGGTGCGCGATCAAGGATGCCGTGGCGAGCCTGGCCGACTACCGCGCACAGCCGCAGATCGATGCCCCGGCGACGCCCGAGCGCGTGCTCTGGGGCGTGGAGCAGATGCGCAAGCTGAAGCACGAGGCGGCGTCCATACCGGAGCCCGCAGTGGAAGCCGCGCACTGACCCGTAGGGTGGACAACGCTCCGCTTGTCCACCACGGTCGCAACACGAATGTTGCGGTGGAAAACGCTCCGCGGTCTTCCACGGGGCGGCCACCCGCACTACGAAGGACCGAACCATGAGCAACACGGTCTGGATCGACGCACTCGCCGAACTGCAACAAAAAGGCGAACCCTGCGTGCTGGTCACCATCGTCGAGGAGCGCGGCTCGACGCCGCGCAATGCCGGCTCGAAGATGGTGGTCACCGGCGAGCGCCTGTACGACACCATCGGCGGCGGCCACCTGGAATACCGCGTGCAGCAGATTGCCCGCGAGATGCTGGCAAGCCACAGTCGCGAGACGCGCCTGGAGCGCTTCGCTCTCGGCGCCAGCCTCGGCCAGTGCTGCGGCGGAGCGGCCGTCGTGCTGTTCGAGCCGATGGGGCAGCCGCAGGCGCACATTGCCGTGTTCGGTGCCGGGCATGTCGGCCGCGCGCTGGTGCCGCTGCTGGCCAGCCTGCCGTGCAAGGTGCGCTGGATCGACTCGCGCGAGAACGAATTCCCCGCCGAGATTCCGCGCGGCGTGGAAAAGGTGGTCAACGACGACGTGGTCGAGGAAGTCGACGAGATGCCTGCCGGCAGTTACTTCATCGTCATGACGCATAATCACCAGCTCGATCTGGAGCTGACCGCGGCCATCCTCGAACGCAACGATTTCACCTACTACGGGCTGATCGGCTCGCAGAGCAAGCGCGCCAAGTTCGAGCATCGCCTGCGCGACCGCGGCTTCCAGCCGGAAACCGTGCAACGCATGCGCTGCCCGATGGGTATCGCCGAGGTTAAGGGCAAGCTGCCGGTGGAGATCGCCGTGTCCATCGCCGGCGAGGTGATCGCCACCTACAACGCGCATTTCGGTGAAAAGCGCGGCGAGAAGCGCGAAGGCGGCGAAAAACCCATCCCCATGCTGGTCCCGGCCTCGCGCCGCGGCTGAATCCACAAACGCCACCGGCGGCAGCGGACTTGCGCGTGAACAGGCTGGCGCCCGTCACGTCAGGACGCTGCCGCGCGTGCAGAAGAACGACAGCGAAGAGAACACCATGTCCCGCACCAAAGCCTACCGTGCCGCCCTGCTCCACTGCCTCGCCGACCCACGCGAGGTGGGCATCGAGCAAGCCCATGAATACTTCGAGGACGGCCTGCTGGTCGTCGAGGACGGCAAGGTCGCGCGCATCGGCGCCGCCAGCGAACTGCTGCCGGCGCTGCCGGCGGGCAGCGAAGTCATCGAATACCCGAACGCGCTGATCACCCCGGGCTTCATCGACACCCACATCCACTACCCGCAGACCGGCATGATCGCCTCCTACGGCGAGCAGCTGCTGGACTGGCTCAACACCTACACCTTCCCCACCGAACGCGCCTTCGCCGACCCGGCTCACGCCGGCGAGGTCGCCGAGGTCTTCCTGAACGAACTGCTGCGCAACGGCACCACCACTGCGCTGGTGTTCGGCAGCGTGCACAAGCAGTCGGTGGATGCCTTCTTCGCGGCCTGCGAGAAGCGCAACCTGCGGATGATCGCCGGCAAGGTGCTGATGGACCGCAACGCCCCGGACTACCTGACCGACACCGCCGAATCGGGCTATGCCGACAGCCGCGAGCTGATCGAGCGCTGGCACGGCAAGGGCCGCCTGCACTACGCCGTCACCCCGCGCTTCGCGCCGACCAGCACGCCGCAGCAACTGGCGCTGGCCGGCCAGCTGTTCAAGGAATACCCGGGCCTCTACATGCACACCCACCTCTCCGAGAACCGCAAGGAGATCGAATGGGTGCGCGAGCTGTTCCCGGCGCGCAAGGGCTACCTGGACGTCTACGACCACCACGGGCTGATCGGCGCGCGCGCGGTGTTCGCCCACGGCGTGCACCTGTGCGACGACGAGTGCCGGCGCCTGGGCGAAACCGGTTCGGCGGTGGCGTTCTGCCCGACCTCCAACCTGTTCCTCGGCAGCGGCCTGTTCGATCTGGAAAAGGTCGAGGGCTTCGGCGTGCGCGTCGGCCTGGGCACCGATGTCGGCGCCGGCACCAGCTTCTCGCAGCTGCAGTCGCTGAACGAGGCCTACAAGGTGATGCAGCTGCAGGGCAAGAAGCTCGATCCGTTCAAGTCCCTGTATCTCGCCACCCTCGGCGGCGCGCGGGCACTGTATCTGGACGACCAGATCGGCAACCTGCAACCGGGCAAGGACGCCGACTTCGTGGTGCTCGATTACCAGGCCACGCCGCTGATCGACTACCGCCTGCGCCAGGCCAAGACGCTGGAAGAAAAACTCTTCGCCCTGATGATGCTCGGCGACGACCGCGCCGTGAAGGAAACCTACGCCGCCGGCGTGTCGGTGCACCGCAAGGCCTGAACGGCAAAGCCGCTCTGCATTGCGCAAGAGCGGCCTTTCATCCGTAGGGTGGAAACTCGCGTAGCGATTTTCCACCAGCACTTGCCAGAAGGTGGATGGCTGCGGCCATCCACCCTACCCGCTGGTTCAACCGGCGTGGTAATCCGCGTCGGCTTCCTCGAAGCGCTTGACGATGCTCGGCGCGGGCTCGGCGCCCATCAGGCTGACCACGAAGATCGCCAGGCTGGCGAGGATGAAGCCGGGGATGATTTCGTACAGTCCCAGACCGATGAACTCCTTCCACACCACCACGGTGATGGCGCCGACCAGCATGCCGACCAGCGCGCCGTTGCGGGTCATGCGCTTCCACAGCAGCGAGATCAGCACCACCGGACCGAACGCCGCGCCGAATCCGGCCCACGCGTAGGACACCAGGCCCAGCACCTTGCTCTCCGGGTTGGAGGCGATGCCGATGGCGATCAGCGCGATCAGCAGCACCATGGCGCGGCCGACCCAGACCAACTCGGTCTGCGAGGCGTTCTTGCGCAGCATCGCCTTGTAGAAGTCCTGGGTCAGGGCGCTGGAGCTGACCAGCAGCTGCGCGCTCAGAGTGCTCATCACCGCCGCCAGCACGCCGGAGAGAATCAGGCCGGCGACCCACGGGTTGAACAGGATCTTCACCAGCTCGAGGAACACCCGCTCGCCGTTCTCGCTCACCGGGCCGGCCAGCTCCGGGTGCCCGGCGAAGTAGGCGATACCGAAGAAGCCCACCGCCACCGCGCCGCCCAGGCACAGAATCATCCAGGCCATGCCGATGCGACGGGCGTTGGGGATGGTCTTGACCGAGTCGGCCGCCATGAAGCGCACCAGAATGTGCGGCTGGCCGAAGTAGCCCAGGCCCCAGGCCAGCAGCGAGATGATCGCAACGAAGGACAGCCCGCGGAACATGTCGAAGTTGGCCGGATTCTGCGCCTCGATGGTGGCCATCACGCTGCCCATGTCGCCCAGCGCCAGGATGACGAACAGCGGCGTGACCAGCAGCGCGAAGATCATCAGCGTGGCCTGCACGGTGTCGGTCCAGCTCACCGCGAGGAAGCCGCCGATGAACACATAGAGAATGGTCGCCGCCGCCCCGATCCACAGCGCCAGGTCATAGGGCACGCCGAAGGTGGACTCGAACAGCCGCGCACCGGCCACCACGCCGGAGGCGCAGTAGATGGTGAAGAACACCAGGATCACCAGCGCCGAGAAGATGCGCAGCAGGCGGCTGGTGTCCTCGAAGCGGTGGGTGAAGTAGTCCGGCAGGGTCAGCGCGTTGTGGTTGTGCTCGGTGTGCACGCGCAGCCGCCCGGCGACGAACAGCCAGTTGAGCCAGGCGCCGATGATCAGGCCGATGGCGATCCAGCTCTCCGACAGGCCGGCGACGAAGATCGCCCCCGGCAGGCCCATCAGCAGCCAGCCGCTCATGTCCGAGGCGCCGGCCGACAAGGCGGTGACGAAACTGCCGAGGCTGCGGCCGCCGAGGATGTAGTCGTCGAAGTTCTTGGTGGCGCGATAGGCGGCGAAACCGATGAAGATCATCGCCGCGATGTAGACCACGAACGTGATCAGGGTGGGTGTACTGGCGCTCATTGTGTATCCCTCGTTAGTTGTTGTCCGGCGCACCGCGAGCAGCTCGCGTCGCGCCCTTGGCAGAGGGCGATGGCACTGGCGCCATCACCTGCGACAGGTCCGAAACCGGCCCGTCAGTGGCGGAAGAGCGTCCGCCATCTGTCCGTTATTGTTGTGCCCCGGCTGCCAAAGCCGCCGAGGGTACCGCTGGTGCCCGTCACATGGAAAATCGCCGTGCGGTTTGCGGCGGCGATTGCCATGCGCTCACCGTGCTCAGTCGTCGCCGAGCGACAGCAGCGAGGCGTTACCGCCCACCGCCGTGGTGTTGGTCGAAGTGGTGCGCTCGTTGGTGAAACGCAGCAGGTAGCTCGGCCCGCCGGCCTTCGGCCCGGTGCCGGACAGCCCGCAGCCGCCGAAGGGCTGTACGCCGACCACCGCGCCGATCTGGTTACGGTTGACGTAGACGTTGCCGACCCGCGCCAGCTGCTCGATGCGTTCGGCGGTTTCCTCGTTGCGGCTGTGCACGCCGAGGGTCAGGCCGTAGCCGGTGCCGTTGATCGCCGCGACGACCTTTTCCAGATCGGCGGCATCGTAGCGCACGACATGCAGAACCGGGCCGAAATGCTCTTTCTTGAGCTGTTCGATGCCCTCGATCTCGAAGGCCACCGGCGCCACGAAATGGCCGTTGAGGCCAGCCGGCAGGGTCGCTTCGGCGATCAGCCGGCCTTCGTTCTTCAGCTGCTGGATATGCGCCAGCAGGCCGTCGCGCGCCTCCTCATCGATCACCGGGCCGATATCGTTTTCGCGCAGATGGGTGGGGCCGACCTTCAGCTCGGCCATCGCGCCCTTGAGCAGCTCGATGACGCGGTCGGCGATATCGCGCTGCACGTAGAGCACGCGCAGGGCCGAGCAGCGCTGGCCGGCGCTGGTGAAGGCGGAGCTGACGGCATCCTTGATCACCTGCTCGGGCAGCGCGGTGGAGTCGACGATCATCGCGTTCTGTCCGCCGGTTTCGGCGATCAGCGTGGCGATCGGGCCTTCCTTTTCGGCCAGCTGGCGATTGATGATCCGCGCGGTGTCGGTGGAGCCGGTGAAGCACACGCCGACCACCCGCGGATCGCGGCAGAACACGCCGCCCAGCGTGGCGCCGTCGCCCGGCAGCAGCGCGATGGCGTCCTTCGGCAGGCCGGCCTCGAACATCAGCTCCAGCGCGCGCGCGGCGATCAGGCTGGTCTGCTCGGCCGGCTTGGCCAGCACGGTGTTGCCGGCGACCAGCGCCGCGCTGATCTGGCCGAGGTAGATGGCCAGCGGGAAGTTCCACGGGCTGACGCAGACGAACACACCGCGGCCTTCATGGAACAGCTCGTTGCGCTCGCCAGTCGGGCCTTTCAGCTCTTCGCGGCCCAGTTTCAGGCGCGCCTGCTGCGCGTAGTAGCGGCAGAAATCCACCGCCTCGCGCACCTCGTCGATGCCGTCCTGCAGCGACTTGCCGGCTTCCACCGTGCACAGCGCCATCAGCTCGGCGCGGTTGCGTTCCAGCAGATCGGCCAGGCGTTCGAGGATCGCCGCGCGGCTGTCCACCGGCGTCGCGTTCCAGGTCGGCCAGTAGGCCGCCAGCGCGTCGATGGCCTGGCGCGCCTGCTCGGCGCTGGCGAACTGCGCCGTGCCGACGACCTTGTTCAGGTCGTAGGGGCAACGCACTTCGCTGGCGCTACCGCCCAGACGCTGGCCGCCGATCACCGGCATGGCCTGCCACTGGCGGTCGAGGAAGGGTTGGTAGGCGCTGGCCAGTTCGTTCCATTGTTGTTGGATATTCATGTTGATCCCTTGGGAGTTCTTGCGATTGCCATACAGGGCCGGGGGCAGCGGAATGCGCGGGTTGCCGAGCGCCGCAAACTGGCGCAGCTGGCTCACCGGGTGATCGATCAGCGAATCCACCGGCACGCGCGGGTCGACCAGCTGGTGGACGAACGAGGAGTTGGCACCGTTCTCCAGCAGGCGCCGCACCAGATAGGGCAGCAGGTCCTTGTGCGCACCGACCGGCGCGTAGATGCGCACGTTCTTGCGGTACTTCTCGATCACCGTGTCGTACAGCGCATCGCCCATGCCGTGCAGGCGCTGGAACTCGAACTCGCGCGGCGTGGCGGTCTGCTCGGCCATCGCCAGGATGCAGCTGACGGTGTGTGCGTTGTGGCTGGCGAACTGCGGGTAGATCACGCCGCGGGTGTGCTCGGACAGCAGGTAGCGTGCGCAGGCGAGGTACGAGGTGTCGGTACCTTCCTTGCGGGTGAACACCGGGTAGCCCTCCAGGCCCTGCACCTGGCACTGCTTGATCTCGCTGTCCCAGTAGGCGCCCTTGACCAGGCGCAGCGGGATGCGCGCGCCCAGCTCGCGGCCGAGCAGGGTCAGCCACACCAGCACCGGCAGGCAGCGCTTGGAATAGGCCTGGATCACCAGACCGAACTCACCCCAGCCGGCGATGGCCGGATCGCGCAGGAGTTTTTCGTACAGTTCCAGCGACAGTTCGAGGCGGTCGGCCTCCTCGGCGTCGATGGTGATGCCGACGTCGCGCTGGCGCGCCAGCACAGCCAGCTCACGGACGTTGGCGAACAGCTCGCTGAGTACGCGCTCGCGCTGGGCGACTTCGTAACGCGGATGCAGCGCCGACAGCTTGATCGACACCGACGGTCGCGGGCCGGGGCCGACCTGCGGCTCGGCGCCGACGGTTTCCACGGCGCGGCGGTAATCGGCCATGTACTTGGCCGCGTCCTCGGCGGTCAGCGCCGCCTCGCCGAGCATGTCGAAGGAATAGGTGTAGCCCTTCTCACGCTCGGGCCGGCCGTTCTTCAGCGCTTCGGCGATGGTGCGGCCGAGCACGAACTGCTTGCCCATCAGCTTCATCGCCTGGTTCATCGCGGCACGGATCACCGGCTCGCCGGAGCGCTTGAGCAGGCGGCCGATGACATTTTTCGGGCGGCCGTCGGCGGTGTCCGGATCGACCACCTTGCCGGTCATCACCAACCCCCAGGCGGCGAAGTTGACCAGCACGTTGTCGCTCTGGCCGAGGTGGCGCTCCCACTCGGCGGCATTGAGCTTGTCGCGGATCAGCGCGTCGGCGGTGGCAGCGTCCGGCACGCGCAGCAGCGCTTCGGCCAGGCACATCAGCATCAGCCCTTCCTGGGTGTCCAGGCTGTACTGGCGCAGCAGCGCATCGAGCGTGTCGACGGCATTCTCGCGGCCGCGCACGGTCTCGATCAGCGTGCGCGCGCGCTCACGGATGGCGGCGATGCCTGCCTCGCCGGGATCGGCCAGCTGCAGCAGTTCGGTGAGATAGCCCGCTTCGTCGACGCTGTAGTTGGCGCTGATGGTGGGAAAGAATTCTGCGGCTTTCTGGCTGGCGAAGGCGCCATCCAGCACGTGACCGGCCTTGAACATCGCGCCGCTCCTCTGAGGGTGTGTCTGCTTATTAGGTGTAGTTCACGGCCCGGCCCTCGGCGCGATACACGACGATGGGTCGGGGCGGAGACGGAATGTAGGGGCAGCGCCGGCGCGACTTCTTGCAGGAAACTACGGAAGTTTTACGAAACGCTACGATTGCGGCGCGCTGAAACCGCGGCGTCACGAAGGCGCCGCACACTGGCGCGCGCGTTTGCCGGCGACGAGGCCGAAGGGATGAAAAGCGGACGCGGCGCGGGAGTCAGTCGTCGGTCTGGCGCAGCTTGCGCGGGGTCAGGCCGAGGTAGCGGCGCGTCGCGGTGGTCAGTGCGCTCTGGCTGGAAAAACCGCACTCCTCGGCGATGCGCACCAGCGGCAGCGGCGATTCGCGCAGCAGCCGCGCGGCGCGGTCGAGGCGGCTCTTGAGCAGGTACTGGTGCGGCGTGAGGCCGACGCTGTCCTTGAACTGCACGTGGAAGTGGCTGGGACTGAGGCAGGCCACCTGCGCCAGCTCGGCCACCGTGATGCGTCGCGCCAGGTTGTCCTGGATGTGCGCATCCAGCCGCTGCAAATCCAGTGGCCCGCTCGGCCGCTGCGGCGCTTCACCGAACAGCCGCAGATGCAGCGCGCGTAGCAGCACGCCGCCAAGCGCCCGCGCCAGCAGCGGATCGCTGCCATAGCGCGCCAGCTCGGCGCCGGCATAGGCCAGCAGGTTCTGGAAATCCGCATCCAGCGCCGGGTAGCGCGGCGCCTCGAACAGCCGGGCGAGCAACGCGGGATCATCTAGGCAGGCGTCCTGCTCGTCCAGATCGATGATCAGCATGCGGTTGTCGCCCATGCCGGCAAAGCCGTGATCGGCGTCGCCCGGCACCAGGCAGGCGCGCATCCGGCAGACCTCGCCGCCGGAACCGTTCACCTCGAATTCGGCGCGGCCCGCCAGCGACAGCACCAGCTGGTGGTAGTCGTGAGCGTGCTGGTGAATCTGGTCATCCAGGCGAAGCAGACGGGCATTGAGCATGACGAGTACCTGAAGCGGGCGCCGCTGCGCCGGGCGCCGATGCGCTCGTTCGCGACCGCGAGGTGACGCAAACGGCATCCGGCACTCTACCCGAAGCCGGCGGATCCCGCCCAGCCCCCGCCGACGGGATTGAAATCGGCCGGACGGCCACCATGTATCTCGCATGTATTCGTAACGGGTGCCGCATGAACGACGACAATCAGGATCATCTCGAGCAGGAAATCATTTCCGGCAACGGTCTGGTGCTGCCGGACCAGCAGCAGCCGGACAAGCTCTACATCATTCCGGTGCACAACCGGCCGTTCTTCCCGGCGCAGGTGCTGCCGGTGATCGTCAACGAAGACCCCTGGGCCGAAACCCTGGCGCGCGTGGCCAAGACGCCGCACCAGCGCGTGGCGCTGTTCTTCGTCGACTCGCCGGTGCTGGACATGGCCACCTTCGACCCCGAAAGCCTGCCCGAGCACGGCACCATGGTGCGCGTGCACCACGCCACGCAGGAGGGCGGCAAGCTGCAGTTCGTCGCCCAGGGCCTGACGCGCGTGCGCATCCGTGGCTGGCTGCGGCGCAAGCCGCCGTATCTGGTGGAGGTCGACTACCCCAAGAGCGACGCCGACCCGCGTGACGAGGTGAAGGCCTACGGCATGGCGCTGATCAACGCGATCAAGGAGCTGCTGCCGCTCAACCCGCTGTACAGCGAAGAGCTGAAGAACTACCTCAACCGCTTCAGCCCCAACGACCCGTCGCCCTTGACCGACTTCGCCGCCGCGCTGACCACCGCGCCCGGCACGGAATTGCAGGAGGTGCTCGACTGCGTGCCGGTGCTCAAGCGCATGGAGAAGGTGCTGCCGCTGCTGCGCCGCGAGGTCGAGGTGGCGAAGCTGCAGAAGGAGCTGACCGGCGAGGTGAATCGCAAGATCGGCGAGCGCCAGCGCGAGTTCTTCCTCAAGGAACAGCTGAAGATCATCCAGCGCGAGCTGGGCATCACCAAGGACGACAAGAGCGCCGACGCTGACGAGTTCCGCGCCCGCCTGGAAGGCAAAGTGGTGCCGCCAGCCGCGCAGAAGCGCATCGACGAGGAGCTGAACAAGCTGTCGATCCTCGAAACCGGTTCGCCGGAATACGCCGTCACCCGCAACTACCTGGACTGGGCCACCGCGCTGCCCTGGGGCGTGCACGGTCAGGACAAGCTCGACCTCAAGCGTGCGCGCAAGGTGCTCGACAAGCACCACGCCGGCATGGACGACATCAAGCAGCGGATCATCGAGTTTCTCGCCGTCGGCGCCTTCAAGGGCGAGATCGCCGGCTCCATCGTGCTGCTGGTCGGCCCGCCGGGCGTGGGCAAGACCAGCATCGGCAAGTCCATCGCCGAGTCGCTGGGGCGGCCGTTCTATCGTTTCTCGGTCGGCGGCATGCGCGACGAGGCGGAGATCAAGGGCCACCGCCGCACCTACATCGGCGCCCTGCCCGGCAAGCTGGTGCAGGCGCTGAAGGAAGTCGAGGTGATGAACCCGGTGATCATGCTCGACGAGATCGACAAGCTCGGCGCCAGCTTCCAGGGCGACCCGGCCTCGGCGCTGCTGGAGACGCTGGACCCGGAGCAGAACGTCGAATTCCTCGACCACTACCTGGACCTGCGCCTGGACCTGTCCAAGGTGCTGTTCGTCTGCACGGCCAACACGCTGGATTCGATCCCCGGCCCGCTGCTCGACCGCATGGAAGTGATCCGCCTGTCCGGCTACATCGCCGAGGAAAAGCTGGCGATCGCCAAGCGCCACCTGTGGCCCAAGCTGCTGGACAAGACCGGCGTGCCGAAGGAGCGCCTGGCCATCAGCGACAGCGCCCTCAAGGCGGTGATCGAGGGCTATGCGCGCGAGGCGGGCGTGCGCCAGCTGGAGAAACAGCTCGGCAAGGTGGTGCGCAAGGCGGTGGTCCAGCTGCTGGAAGACCCGCAGGCCACGCTGAAGATCGTCCCGAAGGACCTTGAGCATTACCTCGGCAAGCCGGTGTTCCGCAGCGAGCAGGTGCTTTCCGGCGTCGGCGTGATCACCGGGCTGGCCTGGACCAGCATGGGCGGCGCCACCCTGCCCATCGAGGCGACGCGCATCCATACGCTCAACCGCGGCTTCAAGCTCACCGGCCAGCTCGGCGAGGTGATGAAGGAATCGGCGGAGATCGCCTACAGCTATGTCAGTTCGCACCTCAAGCAGTTCAAGGGCGATCCGACGTTCTTCGACCAGGCCTTCGTGCACCTGCACGTACCCGAAGGCGCGACGCCCAAGGACGGCCCCAGCGCCGGCATCACCATGGCCAGCGCGCTGCTGTCGCTGGCGCGCAACCAGCCACCGAAGAAGGGCGTGGCGATGACCGGCGAGCTGACGTTGACCGGGCAGGTGCTGCCCATCGGCGGTGTACGCGAGAAGGTGATTGCCGCGCGGCGGCAGAAGATCTTCGAGCTGATCCTGCCGGAAGCCAACCGTGGCGACTTCGAGGAACTGCCGGACTATCTGAGGGAAGGTCTGACGGTGCACTTCGCCCGGCGTTTCGCCGATGTGGCGAAGGTGCTGTTCTGAGCTGAGAAAGGCCTGCGGGCAGGGAAAACCGGAAGCTCGCACGGAGCTTCCGGCTCGGGCGTCGCTTAGCTGCGCGCGCGCGCGGCGTCGCGCAGCGCCTTGACCTGGTCGTGATTGCGCAGCACGCCCTGGTACTGGCGCTCCACCACCAGCCGTACCTCGGCCGGCAGGTCCTTCTCCAGCGCCTTGCGATAGCTCTTCACCGCGACGTCTTCGCCGCGCTCGCATTCATTGAGGATCGCCTCGTCGTCCTTGCCGGTGATCATCGACTTGAGATCGACCCAGCGCGCGCTGTCCGGCCTCAGTAGGGTCGACTGCCGAGCCGGAAAAAAGGTTCAGCCCGGCCGCCCGGAGGCATCCAGCAGCACCCACGCGGGCGCGTGGTCGCTGGCGTGTTCCTCGCCGCGCACCCAGCGATCCACGCCGGCGTCGTGCAGGCGCGGCGCGAGGTCCGGGCTGAGCAGCAGGTGGTCGATGCGCAGGCCGGAATTTTTCTGCCAGTGCTGGCGGAAGTAATCCCAGAAGGTGAACACCGGCTCGTCGGGATAGCGGGCGCGCAGCGCATCGGTCCAGCCCTGCGCCAGCAGGCGCGCGTAGCAGTCGCGGCTTTCCGGCTGCAGCAACGCGTCCTTGCGCCAGGAGCGCGGGTTGTAGATGTCCGCGTCGGTCGGCACCACGTTGTAGTCGCCGGCCAGCACCACCGGGTGGCCGCTGGCGAGCAATCCGGCGGCGTGCTCGATCAGCCGCTCGAACCAGGCCAGTTTGTAGTCGAATTTCGGCCCGGGCTGCGGGTTGCCGTTGGGCAGGTAGAGGCAGGCGACGATCACGCCGTGCACCGCCGCTTCGAGGTAGCGGCTGTGGCTGTCGTCCGGGTCACCCGGCAGGCTACGGCGGATTTCCAGCGGCTCGCCGCCGCGCGCAAGGATCGCCACGCCGTTCCAGGACTTCTGCCCGTGCCAGATCGCGCCATAGCCGGCGCCGCGGATGTCGTCGAGGGGAAAGTCGGCGTCCTGCGCCTTGAGTTCCTGCAGGCAGACCACGTCCGGCTGCTCGCGAGCGAGCCATTCCAGCAGGTTCGGCAGCCGCGCGCGGATGCCGTTGATATTGAAGGTGGCGATGTTCAGCTGATCCACGGCGGGCCTCGTCGTCATGCGTTGAGTCTTCACCTTAGCTCTGACCGCGCCGCACGCTAGGCGTCATGCCCTCCCGCATCTGCCGCCGGAAAGCGCAGCGTGAACCGCGTGGCTTGCGCGTCGCTGTGCACCCGCACCTCGCCACCATGCAGCTGCATGATCGAACGCACGATGGCCAGCCCCAGCCCGCCGGAGTCACCCGGTTCGGCACGTGCCGGATCGCAGCGGTAGAAGCGGTCGAACAGCCGCGGCCAGTGCGCCTCGGCGATCGGCGCGCCCTGATTGACCACGCTGACGCAGCGCCAGCCCTCCTCGTTGCCGCTGAGGATGCGCACCGCACTGCCGGCATCGGCATAGCGCAGCGCGTTGGCGATCAGGTTGGCCAACGCGCGACGCACCAGCTCGGCATCGGCCATCAACGTGCCTTCGCTCTGGTCGATCAGCTGGATGCCGCGTTCCTCGGCGATGCCTTCGAAGTACTCGCACAGCTGCCCGACCAGCTCCGGCAGCGCCAGCAGGCGTCGCTCGATCACCGTCGCCGGCTGCTCGGCACGGGCGAGGAACAGCATGTTGTCGATCATTCGCGCCAGCCGTTCGTACTCTTCCTGGCTGGACTCCAGCAGCGCCCGGTACGCCTCCTCGCTGCGCGGTCGGCTCAGGTGCTGCTGGGTCTGCCCCATGAGGTTACCCAGCGGCGTGCGCATCTCGTGGGCGAGGTCCTCGCTGAAGCGCGACAGCCGTGCGAAGCCCTGCTCCAGCCGCGCCAGCATCTGGTTCAGCGCGGCGCGCAGCGGCTCCAGCTCGGCCGGCATGGCATCGCCTTCGAGGCGGCGATGCAGGTTCTGCACGTCGATGCGCAACGCCTGTTCGGTGAGCCGGCGTACCGGACGTAGCGCACGCCGGCTGATCGCCCAGCCGAGCAGCGAGGCCAGCAGCGCGCCGACGCCCAGCGCCAGCCAGAGCCGCAGCCGGTAGGCCGCGAGCATCTGTTCGCGCTCGGCCAGCAGGCGCCCGGCCACCAGCGTCAGGCCGGCTTCGCCCGGCAGCCGGCGCCAGGCCAGCCGCGCCGCGCCGATATCCCGCAACAACGGCTGGTCGCTACCGGCCAGCGGCGGCAGCGCCAGCCGCGGCGGGTTGATCTCGATCAGCGCGCGGCCCTGGGCGTCGAGCAGCCAGAGCAGGCTGTCGCGATTGCCCAGCATGTTCTCGTACAGCTGCGGGCGCTGGCGCAGCGCGTCGACGCTGGCGCTGTCGTCGAGCAGCGCCTGCATGCGTTCGAGCCGGCCGAGCAGCGCCTGGTCGTCGCGCCAGACGATCTCGCGCTCCAGCGAGCGGTACAGGTACAGGCCGATGGCACCGAGCAGCACCCCTGCGACCAGCGCGAAGGCCAGCGCCAGGCGCAGACTCAGCGAGCGTGGCAGCCGGCTCATAGCGTCGGGTCCAGCACATAACCCATGCCGCGCACGGTGTGGATCAGCTTGTGCGGATAGGGATCGTCGACCTTGGCACGCAGGCGGCGGATCGCCACGTCCACCACGTTGGTGTCGCTGTCGAAGTTCATCTGCCAGACCTGCGAAGCGATCTGCGCGCGGGACAGCACCTCGCCCTGACGGCTGAGCAGCAGGTGCAGCAGGGCGAACTCCTTGTTGGTCAGGTTGATGCGCTCGCCCTGACGGGTGACGCGGCGGCGCAGCAGGTCCAGCTCCAGATCGGCGACGTGGAACTGCTCGACCTCCCGTGGCGGCCCGCGGCGCAGCAGGCTGCGCACCCGCGCCAGCAGCTCGGCGTAGGAAAACGGTTTGACCAGATAATCGTCGGCACCCAGTTCCAGCCCGCGCACGCGGTCTTCCACTGCGTCGCGCGCGGTGAGGAACAGCACCGGCGTGTGCGCCGAGCGCTGGCGCACCACCTGCACCAGCTGCCAGCCATCGAGCCCGGGCAGCATGACATCGAGGATCACCAGATCGAAGGCTTCCTCCTCGATCAGGTACTTGCCGTCGACGCCGTTGCGCGCGACCTCCACGCGATAGCCGGATTCCTCCAGCCCGCGCTTGAGGTAGTCGGCCGTCTTGGCCTCGTCTTCCACCACCAGAATTCGCATCGGCTCGCCTCGTTGAATGCGCCTAGGTTAGGCAGTCGCCGCAGGGCGAGCCATTACAAAAGCGTAATGCGTCGGCAACGTTTCTGACGGTCGCCGGGCGGCAGCATGCGCTCCGACGCTCAACCACCCAAGGAACCCGCCATGCGTATCGCCGCCACCCTGTCATTGCTGACCCTGGCCTTCGGCGCCCACGCCGCCCCGCCGGCACCGCTCAGCCAGCACAACGTCTCGCTGGCCCTGGCCGACGGTCTGATTCAGCAGACCCTGGATGCCTGCCACGCACAGAACCGCACCGCGGTGGTCGCCGTGGTCGATCGCGGCGGCAACCTCGTCGCCCTGCGCCGCGACGACAACGTCGGCCCGCACAACACCCTCGCCGCCCAGCGCAAGGCCTACACCGCGCTGTCGAGCAAGACGCCGACCCGCCTGTTCGCCGAGCGCGCCGCCGCCACGCCGGACGCCGCCAACCTCAACACCCTGGACGAACTGCTGCTGCTCGGCGGCGGTGTGCCGCTGAAGGTCGGCGACGAGGTGATCGGTGCCATCGGCGTGGCCGGTGCCGGCGGTGCCAAGAACGACGAGGCCTGCGCCGTGGCCGCCATCGAAAAACTGCTGCCCTCCTCCCACTGAAGAAAAGGAAAAAACACCATGAAAGCACTACGTTCAATCGCCGCCGGCTTGATGCTCAGCGGCCTGTCCGGTCTCACTCTGGCCGCCGGCAACCCGCTCAGCGTGCATGTGCTCAATCTGGAAAACGGCCTGCCGTCACCGGACGTGCGCGTCACTCTGGAGCAGCGCCAGGGCGATGCCTGGAAAGCGCTCAACAGCGCCGAGACCAATGCTCAGGGCCGCATCACCGCGCTCTACCCGGAAGGCAAGGCGCTGGAAAAGGGCACCTACCGCGTCACCTTCAAGACCGGCGACTGGTTCGCGTCGCACAACGCCAGCACCTTTTTCCCCGAAGTTCCGGTTATCTTCGAGGCCGATGGCAGCGTCGAGCACTACCACATTCCGCTGCTGCTCAGCCCCTACGGCTTCTCCACCTACCGCGGCAACTGAGCCATTCAGCGCGTTTCCCAGTAGCCGGGGGCGTTGTAGATGCCCTTCAGGTAATCGATGAAGAAACGCACCTTGGCCGGCAGGTAGCGCTGCTGCGGGTACACCGCCTGGATGTCGTAGGCCGGCAGCGCGTACTCGTCGAGTACCGTGACCAGCTCGCCGCGCTTGAGCTCGGCCTGGATTTCCCAGGTCGAGCGCCAGCCGATGCCCAGCCCCTGCTTGACCCAGTCGAACAGCAGTTCGCCGTCGTTACAGTCGAGATTGCCGGATACGCGGATCGCCACCTGCTTGCCGTCGCGCAGGAAGGTCCAGCCACGCTGCTGGCCGCCCTGCAGATTGAAGGCCAGGCAGTTGTGCCGCGTCAGGTCTTCCAGCACCCGCGGCACGCCCTGGCGATCGAAATAGTACGGCGCGCCACAGACCACGCGGCGGTTGGGGTACAGCTTGACCGCCACGTAGTTGGGGTCGGTGACCTCGCCGATGCGGATGCCCATGTCGTAACCGTGGCGCACCAGATCGACCACGCTGTCGGTGAAGTTGAACGACAGCTGCAGGTCCGGGTAGCGCGCCTGGAATGCCGGCGCGTGCGGGCCGATATGCCGGCGACCGAACGCTGCCGGCGCCGACACCACCAGATGCCCACGTACCGAGTTGCGATCATGGCTGATGCTGGCGTCCACCTCGTCGAAGTCCCTCAGCAACCCGCGTGCACGCTCCAGGTACTGCTCGCCCAGATCGGTCAGCGACAGGCCGCGCGTCGAGCGGTGCATCAGCTTCACGCCCAGATGACGCTCCAGCGCATCCAGCCGCCGGCCCATCACCACCGGCGTGACGTTTTCCTTGTGCGCAGCGGCGGCGAAGCTGCCGCAGTCGGCGACCAGCACAAAGCTGCGCAGGCTCGTATATCGGTCCATTCGATACTCCTGATATCGACAGAACTGAAGTCTCGGCCAATTCCGCCATGGAATCCAGGCCGGCATGCTTGGGCCACCTACAAAAACTATCGAACAAAAATAAGGCCACGATCTAGCGAGCTAGAGACCTGCAAGGCGCAACGACCAACGGGAGTAACAGCCGTAGGCTGGCCCGACGGGTGAGCACCAGCGAATCAAAGCAGGCGAGGAAGCGGAGTTTGCTGGTGCAAATGAGCATTCCGAGCCTGGTTAGGAGGAAGACCAATGGCCCGCATGAGAGCAATCGACGCCGCCGTCGCGGTAATGCGCAAGGAGGGCATCGACACCGCCTTCGGCATTCCCGGCGCGGCGATCAACCCGCTGTATTCCGCCCTGCGTGCCGATGGCGGCATCCGCCACATTCTTGCCCGCCACGTCGAGGGCGCCTCGCACATGGCCGAGGGCTACACCCGCACCAAGGCCGGCAACATCGGCGTGTGCATCGGCACCTCCGGCCCGGCCGGCACCGACATGATCACCGGCCTCTACTCGGCCTGGGCCGATTCCATCCCGATTCTCTGCATCACCGGCCAGGCGCCGCGTGCCCGCCTTTACAAGGAAGACTTCCAGGCCGTGGACATCGAGTCCATCGCCAAGCCGGTGACCAAGTGGGCGGTGACCGTGCGTGAGCCGGCGCTGGTGCCGCGCGTGTTCCAGCAGGCCTTCCACGTGATGCGCTCGGGCCGTCCGGGTCCGGTGCTGATCGACCTGCCGTTCGACGTGCAGATGGCCGAGATCGAGTTCGACGTCGATACCTACGAGCCGCTTTCCGTCTACAAGCCGGCGGCCACCCGCAAGCAGATCGAGAAAGCCATCGACATGCTCTGCGCCGCCGAGCGCCCGCTGATCGTCGCCGGTGGCGGCATCTATAACGCCGGTGCCGAAGCGCTGCTGGTGGAGTTCGCCGAGACCGTCGGCGTGCCGGTGATCCCGACGCTGATGGGCTGGGGCTCGATCCCCGATGACCACCCGTTGATGGCCGGCATGTGCGGCCTGCAGACCAGCCACCGCTACGGCAACGCGAACATGCTGGCGTCCGACTTCGTGCTCGGCATCGGCAACCGCTGGGCCAACCGCCACACCGGCTCGGTCGAGGTCTACACCAAGGGCCGCAAATTCGTCCACGTGGACATCGAGCCGACGCAGATTGGCCGGGTGTTCTCGCCGGACTACGGCATCACCTCCGATGCCGGCGCCGCGCTGAAGCTGTTCGTCGAGGTCGCCAAAGAGCGCAAGGCCGCCGGCCAGTTGCCGGATCGCAGCAGCTGGGCTGCCGACTGCCATGAGCGCAAGCGCACGATGCTGCGCAAGACCCACTTCGACAGCGTGCCGATGAAGCCGCAGCGCGTGTACCAGTGCATGAACAACGCGTTCGGCAAGGACGCCTGCTACGTCAGCACCATCGGTCTGTCGCAGATCGCCGCCGCGCAGTTCCTGCACGTCTACAAGCCGCGCCACTGGATCAACTGCGGCCAGGCCGGCCCGCTCGGCTGGACCATTCCGGCGGCGCTCGGCGTGGTCGCCGCGGACCCGTCGCGCAAGGTGGTGGCGCTGTCGGGTGACTACGACTTCCAGTTCATGATCGAGGAGCTGGCCGTGGGTGCGCAGTTCAAGCTGCCGTACATCCACATCCTGGTGAACAACGCCTACCTCGGGCTGATCCGCCAGGCGCAGCGCGGCTTCGAGATGGATTACTGCGTGCAGCTGGGCTTCGAGAACATCAATGCCGACCAGAGCGGCATGGAAGGCTACGGCGTCGACCACGTCGCGGTGGTCGAGGGCCTGGGCTGCAAGGCGATCCGCGTGTTCAAGCAGGAAGACCTGCGCCCGGCCATCGAACAGGCCCAGGCCTGGATGGCCGAGCATCAGGTGCCGGTGGTGATCGAGGTGATCCTCGAGCGGGTGACCAACATCGCCATGGGCACCGAGATCGACGCCATCAACGAGTTCGAGCCGCTGGCCGAAGGCCG
>JAEAMG010000432.1_pt1 | contig 48808 bp, 39 predicted proteins | sample 8958741 | NCBI WGS metagenome assembly JAEAMG01 (sample SAMN16933256, study PRJNA681125) | bioreactor sludge metagenome | isolation source: anaerobic bioreactor treating anionic surfactant - SDBS | place: India: Bengaluru | collected 2019-02-28 | reverse complement strand
AGCCCCACTACGGTCCGCGCCCCCAAAACCAAATGGGGGGTGGGGGCTGGCCCCGGTTTGCTGGGTGTCCGCCTGACCTTGGGGGGCGCACACTCCGCTATGGGGGGCACGCCCCCTCCCACATTTTTGGTCTCCACCAGGCATGGAATTGGCGAGAATCCGGCATCGGGTCTAGCGTTTACCCACCAACTGCAAAGGAGACCACCGTGCGAAATGCTCAACGCGCCATCCCCCTGCTGTTGCTGGTGGCCCTGGGGCTTACGGCCCTTCCGGCCCTGGCGGGCGCAGGAGCGCCGCAGTGGAAAGACACCGGCCCGGTCACCAAGAAAAAGCAGAACGAGGTCAACTCCGGCAGCTGGCAACCCCAGGCCCAGCCCGCGCCAAAGGAAGATGCAGAAAACCCCTACAACGAAGGGGAAGACAGCGAAACCTATGACGATGGGGATGCCTGACAGCTGGCGCAAACCCTGTATCCCAACTAGCTTCAAAGGCTGGCGATGGTAAATCGCTGTCGTGCGGGACTCACCTACTGACGGGACGGAAATCGACCATGAGTATTTTTCAGCGAGTAGTGCTGTTGATAAAAGTGCTGGTGCTGATGTCGTTGGGAATGTCGGCGGCCTGGGCGCATAACCCGGTGCAGAGCCAGGCGGGCTTGTCGGCGGTGCAGAGCGAGCAGGGCAAGCCCCTGCAATTGGCCAAGTCCGAGGCTGAGCCGGGTGATCAGGACCAGGGCGGCAGCAAGGGCGACGATGACACCACCAACGACCCGGACAGCGACGACCCGGACGACGATGATGGTGACAGCCAGACGTAGGTTCCAGCCAAAAGAAAGCCCCTCCCGCCAGGCTGATGCGCAACCTGACGGGAAGGGCTGTAGAACGCTGTATCACTTCTCACATATTTCTAATCTGACCTCCAGTAGCAGCTGCCGAGCCTTGGCGAGGCTGCGTTTTCGGTCTGTCTGACACACCGCTGACGCAGCCTCGCCAAGGCTACGGGCCAGGGTTTCAGGCCACGAATTGCTCCGCGTAGTGGCAAGCCACCTGGCGATTATCCAACGCCCGCAACTGCGGCTCCTCGCTGCTGCAACGCGCTGTCGCATACGGGCAGCGCTTGTGGAAAGCGCATCCCGGCGGCGGGTTCAGTGGGTTAGGCAACTCGCCAACGATTTTGATCTTCGGTTTGTTCGGATCCGGATGAATGGTCGGGGTGGCCGACAGCAGCGCCTGGGTGTACGGGTGCAAGGGGCGGGCGTAGATGTCTTCCTTGGGGCCCACTTCCACCGGACGGCCGAGGTACATCACCATCACGTCATCGGCGACGTGCTGCACCACCGCCAGGTTATGGGAGATGAACACGTAGGCGGTGTTGAATTCCTGCTGCAAATCCATGAACAGGTTGAGCACCTGGGCCTGGATCGATACGTCGAGTGCCGAGGTCGGCTCATCCGCCACCAGCACTTTCGGTTGCAGCATCATCGCGCGGGCCAGGGCGATCCGTTGGCGCTGACCACCGGAGAACATGTGCGGGTAGCGCTGGTAATGCTCAGGGCGCAGGCCCACTTGCTTCATCATCGCCTGCACTTTCTCGCGGCGTTCGGCGGCGGACAGGTTGGTGTTGATCAGCAATGGTTCGCCCAGTTGATCACCGACCTTCTGGCGTGGGTTTAACGAGGCGTAGGGACTCTGGAACACCATCTGCACGTCTTTGCGCAATTGCTTGCGCTGGGCCTTGTCGGCACCGGCGACTTCCTGGCCGGCGATTTTCAGGGAACCGGACGACGGCTCTTCAATCAGCGTCAGTGCTCGGGCCAGGGTGGATTTTCCGCAACCCGACTCGCCCACAACGGCAAGGGTCTTGCCGGCTTCCAGTTCAAATGACACACCATTAAGCGCGCGTACCAACGCATGGCCCTTGAACAGGCCACGGGACACTTCGTAGTGACGGGTCAGGTCGCGGGCGGTAAGAACGACGGCCATTACGCCACCTCCTGGTTCAAGGGGTAGAAGCAGCGCGCGAGGCTGTTGGATTTAGGGTCAAGACCTGGGCGGGTCTGGCGGCAGCTTTCCTGCACGTACGGGCAGCGTGGCGACAGCAGGCAACCCTGCGGGCGGTCATAGCGGCCGGGTACGATACCCGGCAGCGTGGCCAGGCGCGTGGCGCCGAGGCTGTGCTCGGGGATCGCCTTGAGCAGCGCTTCGCTGTATGGATGCGCCGGGATGTCGAACAGTTGCGGCACCTGGCCGACCTCCACCGCTTGGCCGGCGTACATCACGCACACGCGCTGGGCGGTTTCCGCCACGACCGCGAGGTCGTGGGTGATCAACACCAGGCCCATGTTCTGCTCTTTTTGCAGGGCCAGCAGCAGGTCCATGATCTGCGCCTGGATGGTCACGTCCAATGCCGTGGTCGGCTCATCCGCGATCAGCAACTTCGGCTCGCCGGCAATCGCCATGGCGATGGCCACACGCTGGCTCATACCGCCGGAGAGTTGGTGCGGGTAGGCGTCCATACGGCTGGCGGCGCCTGGGATCTCGACTTTTTCCAACAGTTCGATGGCGCGTTTGCGCGCTTGCTTGCCGGACATCTTCAGGTGCAGGCGCAGCACTTCTTCAATCTGGAAACCCACGGTGTAGCTGGGGTTCAAGGCGGTCATCGGGTCCTGGAATACCATCGCCAGGTCTTTGCCAACGATCTGGCGACGCTGGCGGTTGCTCAGCTTGAGCATGTCCTTGCCGTCGAAGTTCAGGGCGTCGGCGGTGACGATGCCGGGGTGCTCGATCAGGCCCATCAGCGCCATCATGGTCACGGATTTACCCGAGCCCGACTCGCCAACGATGGCCAGGACTTCGCCTTTGTCGACGCAAATGTCGAGGCCATCGACCACCGGCACGGCGGTCTTGTCGCCGAAGCGGACGTTGAGATTCTTGATTTCTAACAGTGACATGGGAATCTCCTCAGGCGGCGTTCTTGAGTTTCGGGTCCAGCGCATCGCGCAGGCCGTCACCCATCAAGTTGATTGCCAGCACGCTGAGCAAAATGGTCAGGCCAGGCAGGCTCACCACCCACCAGGCGCGTTCGATGTAGTCACGGGCCGAAGCCAGCATGGTGCCCCACTCCGGGGTTGGCGGTTGTACGCCAAGGCCAAGGAAGCCCAGGGCCGCGGCATCGAGGATCGCCGAAGAGAAACTCAGGGTCGCCTGCACGATCAGCGGCGCCATGCAGTTAGGCAGCACGGTGATGAACATCAGGCGTGGCAGGCCGGCGCCGGCGAGGCGGGCGGCAGTCACGTAGTCGCGGTTCAGTTCGCCCATCACCGCCGCGCGGGTCAGGCGCACGTAGGACGGCAGCGAGACAATGGCGATGGCAATCACGGTGTTGATCAGGCCAGGGCCGAGGATCGCGACAATGGCAACCGCCAGCAGCAACGAGGGCAGGGCCAGCATGATGTCCATCAAGCGCATGATGGTCGGCCCGAGCAGGCGCGGGAAGAACCCGGCGAACAGGCCCAGCAGGATGCCCGGGATCAGCGACATCACCACCGACGACAAACCGATCAGCAGGGACAGGCGCGAGCCCTGGATCAGGCGCGACAGCAGGTCGCGGCCCAGCTCGTCGGTGCCGAGCAGGAACTGGATCTGCCCGCCTTCCAGCCACGACGGCGGGGTCAGCAGGAAATCGCGGTATTGCTCGCTGGGGTTATGCGGCGCTACCCAGGGGGCGAAGATCGCGCAGAACACGATCAGCAACATGAACAGAAGGCCGGCAACCGCGCCTTTGTTCTTGGAGAAGGCTTGCCAGAATTCTTTGTACGGCGACGGGTACAGCAGGCTTTGATCGACTGCTGACACTTGAGTAGGTGTGGTCATGGTCATGATCTCAGCGCTGGTGACGGATGCGTGGGTTGGCGAAGCCGTAGAGGATGTCCACCACGAAGTTCACCAGGATCACCAGACAGGCGATCAGCAGGATGCCGTTTTGCACCACCGGGTAGTCCCGCGCGCCAATGGCTTCGATCAGCCATTTGCCGATGCCGGGCCACGAGAAGATGGTTTCGGTCAGGACCGCACCGGCCAGCAGGGTGCCGACTTGCAGGCCGACCACGGTGAGGACCGGGATCAACGCGTTACGCAGGCCGTGCACGAACACCACGCGCGCTGGCGACAGGCCTTTGGCCTTGGCGGTACGGATGTAGTCTTCACGCAGCACTTCGAGCATGGATGAGCGGGTCATCCGTGCGATCACCGCCAACGGGATGGTGCCGAGCACGATGGCCGGCAGGATCAGGTGGTGCAGCGCATCCCAAAACGCGTCCGGCTCGTCAGCCAGCAGGGTGTCGATCAGCATGAAGCCGGTGCGCGGCTCGATGTCGTAGAGCAGGTCGATACGCCCGGAAACCGGGGTCCAGCCCAGGCTCACGGAGAAGAACATGATCAGGATCAGGCCCCACCAGAAGATAGGCATCGAATATCCCGCCAGGGAGATGCCCATCACCCCATGGTCGAACAGGGATCCTCGCTTGAGTGCCGCGATCACCCCGGCCAACAGGCCCAGGATGCCGGCGAACAACAGGGCGGCCATGGACAGTTCCAGGGTCGCCGGGAAGAGGGCGGTGAACTCGGTCCACACGCTGGTACGGGTACGCAGCGATTCGCCAAGGTCGCCTTGGGCGAGCTTGCCGACGTAGTCCAGGTATTGCGCATACAACGGCTTGTTAAGGCCAAGGCGTTCCATTGCCTGTGCGTGCATCTCGGGGTCGACGCGCCGCTCGCCCATCATGACTTCGACAGGGTCGCCAGGGATCATGCGAATCAACGCAAACGTGAGCAACGTGATGCCGAAAAACGTGGGGATCAATAACCCCAGTCGGCGGGCAATAAAACTAAACATCTTGTGGTGTACCTCAATCAGCCGGTTAGGCAGGTTCGGCACCGTCCTGGTGGGCGGTGCCGAGCGTTTCTCTTATTTACTTCACCTGGGTAGTGGCGAAGTTATTGTTCGTCAGAGGACTTTGGGTATAACCCTCGACGTTCTTGCGCATGGCGGTGAACATTTTCGGGTAAGCCATGGGGATCCATGGTTGGTCCTTGTCGAAAACGTCCAGTGCTTGTTCATAGAGTGCGGCGCGTTCAGTGGGTTCAGCGATTGCGCGGGCCTTATCGATCAAGTCCTGAAACTCTTTGTTACACCAGCGCGCGTAGTTTTCGCCGTTTTTTGCTGCATCGCAACTCAGGTTCGGCGTGAGGAAGTTGTCCGGGTCGCCGTTATCACCGGCCCAGCCGGCAGAAACCATGTCGTGCTCGCCGGCTTTGGCGCGCTTGAGCATCTCGCCCCATTCCATGACCTTGATGTTCACTTTCAGGCCGATTTTCGCCAGATCCGCCTGCATGCGCTGGGCGCCGAGCATCGGGTTAGGGTTGGTCGGGCCGCCGCCGTTACGGGTGAACAGGGTGAGCTCGGTGCCTTCCGGTACGCCGGCTTCCTTGAGCAGGGCACGGGCCTTGTCCAGGTCGCGCTCAGGGTTTTTCAGCTTATCGTTGAAGCCCAGCAGCGTCGGTGGGTACGGACCGGTGGCATCAACGGCGTTGCCTTTGCCGTACAGGGATTCGTTGTAGCCTTTCTTGTCGAACGCGATATTGATCGCATGACGCACCCGCGCGTCGCTCATGTACTTGTGGGTGGTGTTCAGGGCGGTGTAGGCGGTGGTCATCGCCGCCAGTTCGGCGACCTTCAGGTTCGGGTCTTTCTTGATGCTGGGCAGGTCATCGGGCTTGGGATACAGCGCGATCTGGCATTCGTTGGCCTTGAGCTTCTGCAGGCGCACGTTGTTGTCGACTGCAATGGCCAGGATCAACGGATCGGCCGGAGGCTTGCCACGGAAGTACTCCGGGTTGGCCTTGAAGCGCACCTGAGCATCCTTCTGGTAGCGCGTGAAAATGAACGGGCCGGTGCCGATCGGCTTGCTGTTGAGCTCTTCGGTCTTGCCGGCGGCGAGTAGCTTGTCGGCGTACTCGGCGGAATGGATGGCGGTGAACGGCATCGCGACATCGGCCAGGAACGGCGCCTCAGGGCGGGTCAGGGTGAAGACCACGGTATGGTCATCGGTCTTCTCCACGCTCTTGAGCAGTTCCTTGAAGCCCATGCTTTCAAAGTACGGGTAGCCCACGTTGGACTTGTTGTGCCATGGGTGTTTTGGGTCCAGCTGGCGCTGGAAGCTCCAGAGCACGTCGTCGGCATTCATGTTGCGCGTGGGTTTGAAGTAGTCGGTGGTGTGGAACTTGACGTCGTCGCGCAGGTGAAATGTATAGGTCAGGCCGTCGTCACTGATTTCCCAGGAAGTGGCGAGCGCTGGCACGATCTCGGTGGTGCCGGGCTTGAAGTCCACCAGGCGGTTGAACATGGTTTCAGCGGCGGCATCGGCGGTGACGGCGGTGGTGTACAGGACCGGGTCAAAACCTTCCGGGCTGGCTTCGGTGCAGACCACCAGGGGTTTGGCCGATACGCCGATAGCGACGCTTAACAGCGCAGCGGCAACGGCAGCTTGTAGCGGGAGCATTTTCATTCAGAGCCCTCTGCAATCGATGGGACCAGACAAGCGTAGACGGCGGGCTCGTCCTGAGCCCGCCGTCTACCTGGCGCTAATTAAAGAATGTTGAACGGGATGGTGGTGACCAGGCGGAACTCTTTGATGTTGCCGTCAGCCTGTTGTGCGCTGGCGCGGTGAGTCACGTAGGTGCCACGGATGGTGGTGGCCTTGAGTGGGCCGCTCTGAATCGCGTAGGACGTACCAACGCCGTATTCCTGGTGTTTCTCGCCGTCCATCAGGCGCAGGTCGCTGCGGCTCTCACCGGCAGTACCGTAGGCGGTACCGTTGTAGTGAGTACCGTCGATGCCCCAGCCGCGCGCCGAGTAGACGTTGAACTTCAGGCCCGGCACGCCGTATTCGGCCATGTTGATGCCGTAGGCGATCTGGAAGGACTTCTCGTTCGGGCTGTTGAAGTCAGAAGTCAGGGAGTTGGCCAGGTAGATGCCGTTGGTTTCGTGCAGGTAGTCGAAGTACTCGTCACCGTTAACTTCCTGGTACGAGAAGGTCAGGCTGTGGGCCTGGTGGGTCAGCCCCAGGGACAACGAGTATGTGTCGTTGTCGATGTTGCCCATCTTCTTGCTGCCGGTGTCGGTGGTTTTGTAGTAGTTCAGGCCGGTGGTCAGTGCCAGGGTCTGTGCATCACCCAATTCGTGGGTGGCACCGAAGTAGTACTGGTTCCAGAAGTCTTCGACGTTAGCCGCGAACACGCTGGTTTTCAGGCTCTTGAACGGCTGGTAGTTGAAGCCCAGGGTCTTGACCTTGTCGGTTTCCTGGCCATTGCCGTACTCGGAACGGAATTTCGACAGGCTTTGTTCGGTACGCGGCGAAACGCGATCAAAGATGCCGCCCTGGAACGACAGGTTGCTGAACTCTTCGCTGTTGAAGCTCACACCTTCGAAGCTCGAAGGCAGGGCACGGTTGCCGATGGTGTCGACGATGCCGCTGCTGAAGTTCTGGCGACCGGCGGTCAAGGTGGTGTTGGACACGCGGAACTTGACGTTGGCCAGGCCCAGTTTGCTCCATTGGCCTACTGCATCACCGTCGGAGTCAGCCAGGGTACGGTTGGAGCCGCCCTTGATATCACGCTTGCTGCGGTCCAGGACCACCGCGTTGTAAGCCGCGACTTCGGTCGCCACACCTACGGTGCCTTGGGTGAAGCCCGAGGAGTAGTTGAGGATGGTGCCTTGTACCCAGTTTGTGCGGTTCGCGTCGGTGCGTGTCTGATTGTGTTTCTCATAGGAGAAACGCTGGCCACGGAATTTCTTCTCGGTGGAGTACCAGTTACGGGTAGTACCGCCCAGGCTTTGACCGTCGATAAAGCCCTTGGCCTCGCTTTGGGCGCTGGCGCCGGCGAGTGTGGTCGGAACGAAGTCCTGGCTGGCGGGTTCAGCGTAGGCGGTGGCCGTGATGCTGCTGATGGCCAGGGCCAGAAGCGCTTTGCTGCTCAGTTTCATGGGTTGAAGCTCCTTTGGTTCTCTTTTTAATGCCGGTCTTTTTTGGTGATCCGGCTATTGGGTGTGTAACTCGATCAAGCTAGTGCAAACGTTTGCTGTAGGAAAAATCCCGACAAAAGGCTGCACGTTTACGAGAGAGCCAACTTCGCTCTCTGCAATCCGGTTATTTTCTTATGGGGTAATGCTGACGCCCGAAAAGACGTTGCGGCCGAAGGGGCTTACTTTGAAGCCTTCGACTTTGGCGCTTAACGGCTGGTTGACCGTCGAGTGGGCGACGGGCGTGATCGGCACCTGCTGCTTGAGCAGTTGCTGCGCCTGTTTGTACAGAACAGTCCTTTGTTCTCGGTCGGTCACGACCTTGGCTTGCTTGATCAGCTTGTCGTACGCCGGGTCACACCACATGGAGTAGTTGTTCCCGCCGATGGCGTCGCAGCTGTAGAGGGTGCCCAGCCAGTTGTCCGGGTCGCCGTTGTCGCCGGTCCAACCGATCAGGCTGACATCGTGCTCGCCGTTCTTGGTGCGCTTGATGTATTCGCCCCACTCGTAGCTGACGATCTTGACCTTGAGGCCGATCTTGGCCCAGTCGCTTTGCAGCATCTCGGCCATCAGCTTGGCGTTGGGGTTGTACGGACGTTGTACCGGCATCGCCCACAGGGTGATCTCGGTACCTTCCTTCACGCCGGCAGCCTTGAGCAGTTCCTTGGCTTTTTCCGGGTTGTAGGCGGCGTCCTTGATGCTGTCGTCGTAGGACCATTGGGTCGGTGGCATGGCATTGACTGCCAACTGCCCGGCGCCCTGGTACACGGCGTTGAGGATGCTCTGCTTGTTCACCGCCATGTCCAGCGCCTGGCGCACTTCGAGCTGGTCGAATGGCTTGTGGCGCACGTTGTAGGCGATATAGCCCAAGTTGAAACCGGGCTTGGTCAGCAGTTGCAGGTTCGGGTCGGCCTTGAGCGCGTCGACGTCGGCCGGGCGCGGATGCAGGGTGACCTGGCATTCGCCGGCCTTGAGTTTCTGCACGCGCACCGAGGCGTCGGTGTTGATGGCAAAAATCAGCTGATCCAGCTTGACCTTGCTCGGGTCCCAGTACTGTTTGTTACCCACATAGCGGATCTGCGAGTCTTTCTGGTAGCGCTGGAAGACAAAGGGGCCAGTGCCGATCGGCTTTTGGTTGATGTCGCTGGGTTTGCCTTCCTTGAGCAACTGCTCGGCGTATTCGGCCGACAGGATGGCGGCAAAGCTCATGGCGATGTTCTGCACAAACGCGGCGTCGACCGTGTTGAGTGTCATCACCACGGTATGCGGGTCGGTTTTCTCGACCTTGGCGATGTTCTTGTTCAGGCTCATCCCGTTGAAGTACGGAAACTCGGTAGGGTAGGCCTTGCGAAACGGGTGGTCGGGGTCAAGCATGCGGTTGAAGGTGAACAGCACGTCGTCGGCGTTGAAGTCCCGCGTCGGCTTGAATTCCTTGTTGCTGTGGAATTTCACCCCTTCACGCAGGTGAAAGGTGTAGGTCAGGCCGTCTTCGGAAATATCCCACTTGGTCGCCAACCCAGGTACGACGTTTGTCGCTCCCTTTTCAAACTCAACCAGGCGGTTGTACAGCGGCTCGGCCGCATCGTTATCGGTGGCGGTGGTGTACTGCGCGGTGTCAAAGCCTGCCGGGCTGCCTTCGGAGCAGAACACCAGGCTCCGCTTATCGGCGGCGTGGCCCATCGTGGCCACAGCCAGCAGGCTGGTGCCAAAAATTGCGGATAGAACGGTGGTATGGCGCATGACGATCCCGATCCTTGTTTGTAGTTGTCATCAGCAAGCAATCACCCCGGCGTATGGCCAGGGGGACATTACTGATCCCACACACAGCAAGTGCCTTTCCCAGATTGGAGCCTCTGCTGTCCTACGACGGTATGGGTCGCGGACTTCGCAGTAAATGCGCCAAATCGGACTGACCTTGTAGGCAAAAGAGCTGTTTATCGCAGTTCGCAGCTGTAGGAAGCGGCGATTGCGAGCGTGGTCTCTTTCCTACGGTCCTGGCGGATGCAATAACGGCGACGTTATGAAACGTCGCCGTCATTGGTCCTTACTTGCCGCTTACGCTCACGCCATAGAAGGAGTTCAGGCCAAACGGGCTGATCTTGAAGTCCTGTACGGTGTTGCGCATGGGTTGATACACCGTCGAGTGCGCGATAGGTGTCATCGGGACTGCATCTTTGAGGATATGTTGCGCCTGCTTATACAGCTCGGTGCGTTTGGCGACGTCCGACGTAGCCTTGGCTTCTTTCACGATGCCGTCGAATTTCTTGTCGCACCATTTGGAGAAGTTGTTGCCGCTCAGGGAATCGCAGCCGAACAGCACGTTCAGCCAGTTGTCCGGGTCACCATTGTCGCCGCTCCAGCCAATGATCATGGCCTGGTTCTCGCCGCCTTTGGAGCGCTTGATGTACTCGCCCCATTCATAGCTGACGATGTTGACCTTCAGGCCGATCTGTTTCCAGTCGTTCTGCAGCATCTCGGCCATCAGCTTGGCGTTCGGGTTGTACGGACGCTGAACCGGCATCGCCCACAGGGTGATCTCGGTACCTTCCTTGACGCCGGCTTCCTTGAGCAAAGCCTTGGCTTTGGTCACGTCGTGCGGGGCATCCTTGATGGTGGTGTCGTAGGACCATTGGGTCGGCGGCATGGCGTTGACGGCCAGTTGGCCGGCGCCCTGGTACACGGAATCGATGATCTGCTGCTTGTTCACCGAGATGTCCAAGGCCTCGCGTACACGCAGGTCGGACAGTGGGTTAGGCGCGGTCTGGCCTTTGAGAACAGGCATCACGTTGTAGGCGATGTAACCCAGGTTGAAACCGGCCTGGTGCGGCAGTTTCAGGTCCTTGTCTTCGCCCAGCGCCTTGAGGTCGGCCGGACGTGGGAACAGGGTGATCTGGCATTCGTTTTTCTTCAGCTTCTGGATACGCACCGACGGGTCGGTGGTGATGGCGAAGATCAGGTTATCGATCTTCACGTCTTCAGGTTTCCAGTAGTCCTTGTTGCCGGTGTAACGAATGTTCGAGTCTTTCTGGTAGCTCTTGAACACGAACGGGCCAGTGCCGATTGGCTTCTGGTTGATGTCCTGAGGCGTGCCGTTTTTCAGCAACTGGGCGGCGTACTCGGCGGACTGGATCGACGCGAAGCTCATCGCCAGGTTCTGAATGAAAGCGGCGTCCACGGTGCCAAGGGTGAACTTGACGGTGTGGGCGTCGACTTTCTCGATGTTCTTGATGTTGGTGTCCATCCCCATGTCCGTGAAGTACGGGAACTCGGTGGGGTAGGCCTTACGGAATGGATCGTCTTTGTTGATCATCCGATTGAAGGTGAACAGTACGTCGTCAGCCGAGAATTCACGAGTGGGCTTGAAGTACGGGGTGGTATGGAACTTGACGCCTTCGCGCAGGTGGAAGGTGTAGGTCAGGCCATCCGGGGATACGTCCCAGCTGGTGGCCAGGCCAGGAACAACGGCGGTGCCGCCCCGTTCGAACTGGCTCAGACGGTTGAACATGGTTTCGGCCGAAGCATCGAAGTCTGTTCCGGTGGTGTACTGGCCTGGATCGAAACCGGCCGGGCTCCCTTCGGAGCAGAACACCAGGTTAGTCGCCGCTTGGGCGAATGGGGCCGCGGCCAAAAGGCCTGCGCTCACTAATAACGGAAGGACTGCGTGTTTAAGCATGTTGGCCTCATGATTTGTTGTCATTTTTGGTGGTGAGGGCGACCTCGTGAGTCGGCCTGCGGATACTTATGCAGGCGCCATACCCATTGCAAGATGCGGAACCGTTGCAAGGTGGAAAGAGTGGTACGAACGTACAGGAATGTCGCAATTATGAAAGTTTTGACATATTTGAGCATATTTATAGGTTTTTTTCGGTGCAGGAGGCGCACCAGGAAGGGTCAACCGAGGCGTCTGGCGCACTCGGTTGGGGCGTTGCTGTTACTTATCTAGACTCACGCCGTAGAACGGCGTCAGCCCAAAGGGGCTGATCTTGAAGTCCTTCACTTCCTTTCGCAGGGGTTGGAAAACCGTCGAGTTCGCAATAGGCGTTATAGGTACTTGTTCCTTAAGGATTTTCTGTGCCTGTTGATACCACTTGATGCGTTGCTCGCGGTCGCTGCTGACCTTGGCCTGCTGCACCAGTTTGTCGTAGGCCGGGTTACACCATTTGGCGTAGTTGCTGCCCTTGACCGCAGCACAACTGTAGAGCACGCCGAGCCAGTTATCCGGGTCGCCATTGTCGCCGGTCCAGCCATAAATCATCGCATCGTGCTCGCCATTTTTGGCGCGCTTGATGTACTCGCCCCACTCATAGCTGACGATATTGGCCTTGATGCCAACTTTTTCCCAATCCTGCTGGATCATCTGCGCGGACATGCGCGCATTCGGGTTGGAGGCGCGTTGCACGGTCATCGCCCAGAGGTTGATGGTGGTGCCGGGGGCAATCCCTGCTTCTTTTAGTAGCGCGCGGGCTTTGGTCGGATCGTGCGGGGCATCCTTGATGGAGGGGTCATAAGACCACTGCGCCGGTGGCAGTGCGTTCTGCGCCAATTGTCCGGCGCTCTGGTACACCGCCTTGATGATCGCCGGCTTGTCGATGGCCATGTCCAGGGCCTGGCGGACCTTGAGTTGGTCCAACGGTGGGTGGGTCACGTTGTAGGCCAGGAAGCCCAGGTTGAACCCGGCTTGCTGCAGTACACGCAGGTTGGGGTCCTGTTTCATCACTTCGATGTCCGACGGGCGCGGGTAGCCGCTGACCTGGCATTCGCCGGCCTTGAGTTTTTGCAGGCGCGACGCCGCATCCGGGGTGATGGCGAACACCAGGTTGTCGAGCTTCACATCCTCGGGCTTCCAATACTGTTTATTGGCCACGTAGCGGATTTGCGAGTCTTTCTGATAGCGCTTGAACACGAAGGGGCCAGTGCCGATCGGCTTCTGATTGATGTCTTCGGCCTTGCCTTCCTTTAGGAGTTGGGCGGCATATTCGGCCGATTGCACCGAGGCGAAACTCATTGCCAGGTTTTGCACGAAGGCCGCATCCACGTTGTTCAGGTTGAAACGCACGGTGTGGTCGTCGAGTTTGTCGACGCTCTTGATCGTGGTGTTCAAGCCCATGTCGGTGAAATAGGGTGACTCGGAAGGGTAGGCCTTGCGAAATGGGCTGTCGGCATCCAGCAGTCGGTTGAAGGTGAACAGCACGTCGTCTGCGTTGAAATCGCGGGACGGTTTGAAGAAATCGGTAGTGTGGAATTTGACCCCATTGCGCAGGTGGAAGGTATACGTCAGCCCGTCTGTGGACACCTCCCAACGGGTTGCAAGGCCAGGTTCGACTTCGGTACCGCCGCGCTTGAACTGGGTCAGGCGGTTGAATACGGTTTCGGCGGACGCATCAAAGTCGGTGCCGCTGGTGTACTGGCTGGGGTCGAAGCCGGCGGGGCTGGCTTCGGAGCAATAGACCAGGGTAGTGGCGGCCTGGGCCATTGGCATACAGGCTAGAAGTCCAGCGGCGAGGAGCAGCGGTTTGAAGGCGATTCTTTCCATGGAGACCCCTGAAGTGGCAGGCATATAAAAGCTGCCTAAACGAAAACGGCGGTCACCGAGGTTACCGCCGTTTATGGCGTATCAGGTAGGGTAAATCACGTTATCCACCGGTTCAGACGCTCATACCACAGAGGGTGTCGATACCTCTATTTTGGTCGGTGCGGATCGGTCGATGCTGAAACCTCCGCTGTCCAATTCGTTGCTCTCACGTATGGTGAAGGTTCTTGTACTGACAATATCCAGGTCTTTAACATTAATCATTGCGTCATCGGCGATCTGCCTTAGCTGCCATTGAGTCATGGCCTTGACCGTATGAACCTGGCCAGCAGGGTCGTAATTGATGATGAAGTTCTTCTCCCTGGCACTTACGGAAAAACCCTCTTTAAGGGTCGGCGGCATTAGCTCGATGAGGGCCGGGAACGAACTCCCCTGGTGGGCGACTTCAGAGATGCGGGCGCGGAGCTCCGGGTTAGGAACCGTTTTCTCCAGGGTCGCGATCCTACGCTCGATGGTGTCTTCAAACGTCTCTCCCTGATAATCGATATTAGTCCGCACCTCTCCAGTGGGTTGTTTTGTGATTACGCTGTAGCGTTCCCGGTTCAAATCGGGGGCGAAGCTGGAAGAGTATTCACTGTCAGAGACGGAGATGGGTTGAGCCTTTTCCCCTGGGGAGACGGTAAATGCGCGATCGTCGACTTGCCATGAAGTGGTGAGCCTACGCTTTATGGTAGTGCCGTCCTGATAAAGGCTATTGTTGAAGAGGTAGTCAGTGTTTTCCTTGAAGTTGAGATAGTCGTCGAACTTTTCTGCGCTCTCGTTTTTCGAGCCGTCGGCCCGGAGAAAGCGCTCGGAAAACTTGGATAAACCTTTTGTTTCACTGCTGGGGATCTGCGAAGGCGTGCTCCTCCATGGCAGTCTGATACCTCCATCCGCCGTAGCGCGCACCCATTCACCGTCCGCGCCGAGGCCGACCCGCAGCGCCGGTTTTCCGGTTTTCGGGTTGATGATCTGCGTGACTTTTCCGCCGATCTTATAATCCGGCGCGATTTCGAACACCCTGCTGGTGGCGGTTTCATCGATACACCGGATGAACTGCCAGTACGCGCCTTCGCTGTCTTTGACTTGATAGACACCCTCTGCGTTGGGCGTGACGCCCCCGATGAACTGCTCGCCATTGGGCACCGCGTGCTCGCTCATTTTGACCAGGCTGGTGGAAGGTGGCTGTGGTGCGCTTTTTGGCACGCGTACGCCTGAACTAGTGCCCGGAACCGGTTCTTCCTGAAGGGAAGGTACGACCTCCGCACCTTCCGAGGTGGCCGGGGTTTCGAGGGGCTTTGGCAGTTCGCCTTCAGGTATGCCCAGGGGGCGGGCAGAGCCCTTCAGGCCCCCTACTGAAAACAAGACGTTAAGCAAACCGTCGAATGCCTTGGACGCGCCGTCCTCGCGTTCGGCGAGTGTATCGCCGGAGGAACTTTTTTCCTCACCGAGGGCCAGCTCAGCGAGCCCGGTGACCCCTGCGGCCGCGGCCACGGGCAGTGCGATAGGCGCCAGTTTGGCCAGCAGGCCGGCAGCCACAGTGATGTCGTTGAGCCAAGTATCCCGCGTCACCTCGCTGTTGGATTTGATCATGACGTCGGCATCGCTCGTCATCCGCGCTTTGCTGGATGAGGTCATTGCCGCGAACACATCGCCCTTGATGCTCGCCCGCTCGCCTTGGTAGGTCGGCTTGTCCAGCGTCCCGTTGGCGAGTTTTTCGAGGGTCGTGTCCAGGCCGTCTGTTTTGTCGCCGACATTCGTAAACCACAAGATAGGCATGAATACCTTCGCCGTGTGTACGAGGGTGCTGGCTTCATGGTCCTGGCGCGTGAGCAGCGGAAAGTGTGCGGCCAGGGCGGCGCGCTTTTTAGAAGCCTTGGTCTGATCGATGACCCACTCATCCAGTTTCTCCATGGAATCGAAGCGCAGAAACGCCGGCTCGGCCCCGGGAATGTAAAGGACTTGCCGACCATCGTTGGCATCGGTGAAGCGGAGAATGTCGTTGGACACAAAGCCCCTGATATTGAAGGCATGGGCCTGGACCGCACCTTTTTCAGGGGCTTCCGCCTTGAGCTGTTCGACGTTGAGCGGTGCATTTTCGTCGAGTGGAAGATTGGACACCGCGCCCATGACCAAGCGGTAGTCCTCCCGGGTGAACCGATGCTCGGGTGCTTGCAGCGCTTGCTCGGCCGGCGGCCTGGCTGCGGCTGTCTTCAGTTGTTTTCGAGCCTGGTAGGCGAACTCGCCTTTGATCGCTGTCTGGTAGTCCTTGCTGTGGGTGTTCCAGAAATCGTCTATTTTTTGCGTCATGACCGATTGGAAGTCGGTTTTCCAGCTCGTATGCATAAGCGCCGAAGGGGCCAGCGGGAATTGGTTATGCGCACCGTAACCCACCGTTTTACTTTTACCTGGGCCGTCTATGTATAAACCGGCTTCCGAGTCCAGATTACCGGGGACCCAATCGTTTTCAGAGAAGTTCTTCAGCAATGCATCCGGCAGGCGCAGGGAGACAGTCGGCTCCTCGTCCATATGTTCCCAGCCGGTAGCGGTGGGAGCGCTTTGCGAGCCATTGAAACGGTTCAAATAAAGGGTATCGGCATCCACGTGTTTGCCAGTCAGTTTGAAAATGACGGATTCCGCCCATTGTTTTGCTTGCGCGCGCACGTTTGGCAGCGTCTCGGCAACCTCTACTGCCAGGTGTTTATAGGCCAATGCCTGGGGCGCCTGGGTATAAAACGTTTCGACACTGAGTTTGAGCTTTTCAAGGGCTTGCGTAGAGCGCTGGTTGGCCGGGCGCACGAGATCATCCGGCGGGATGGGGTCGAAGGCGTGGTTGTGTTCCAGGCGCCTGATTTGCGTCCTCGCCTCGGCCAGTGAGGTCGGAAGGCGTTCACCCTGGAAGTTGGCGACCAGCCCTGCGCGGACTTGTATGGAGTCGTCGCCGAAGCGCACCTGCAACCGCTCGACAGTTCCCGGCGCAATGACGTTGGCAGCTTCAAGAAGCGGGCGGCTAATTTGGCCCCAGCCGGAGTTGTCCGTGAGGGAGAAGGTTTTCACTTTCCCGTCCGCTGCGGCTGTCAGCGTGCCTGTGCGGGGGTTGACGGTTAAAATCGTGGTCTGGTCGATCTTCTGATCGTGCATCCAGCCTTGGACCACAGGGTGTTGCAATTGCGTCCGATACACCTCGAGCCACTGGCCCAAATTGCTCTTGGGGGGGACTTCTATAAGTGTGGGATTGTTACCCAGCACTTTGCTCTGCACCGCTGCCAGGTAGTTGTTAAGCAGCGCTGTTTCGTGAGGGGACGTCGACAGCTCAGGATTGTCTTGCGGTGCCCGCGTGATGGCTGATTCGGTGTTCGTTGTCGAACCGTTTGAAAGAGGATTGATGTGTTGTCGAACAGGCGAGGTGGTAGTGCTGGGAGATGCGAGCATGGTTTTCAGTTCTCATGAAGTAAATAAATACCGCCACAGCACTCCCTGTTAGCTTTGGCGCTGGTTTGTGTAACGAAAACCGGGTGGTTGATTCCACCGAATATGCCGCTGGATATGACGTTGCCGTGTGGGCCAAGCGCAAAAAAGGCGCAAACCCGGGAGGGCTGCGCCTTTATTTTGTCGCGACAGGGGCTATTGCAAGACTTCGATCACCCCATCGGCACTCATGCTCACCTGGCTGGTACCTGCTTCTACTTCCGGCGTTGGCGCCGAATCCATCATGGCGGCTTTCATCATCATCCCGCCGCGCGCGTAGGGCTGTGGATAACCATTGGTGTTGAAGTTCAAGTTGACGATCTTGTAACCCTTGCCGCCCAGGGCGTCGGTGGCCAGTTGTGCGCGTGCTTTGAACGCGGCAACCGCGTCCTTGAGCAGGGCGTCTTCGCTGGCCTTGCGCGTGGTGTCGGCAATGGCGAAGTCCATGTTTTCCATTTTCAGGGTGTTGAGCAACTCGCCGGTGAGTTTGGACAGCGCCGGGAAGTCCGCGCTTTCCAGGCGCAGTTCGGCGCGCTCACGCCAGCCGGTGATCTTCTGGTTCTTGTTGTCGTAGATCGGGTAGCTGTTGCGACTGCCCTGACGCAAGGTCACGCCGTTGACTTCGCGAGCCTGGCCGAGGGCCTTGTTCATGGTAGTGGTGATTTCTGCGGCGAGCTTGGCCGGGTCGGGGTTCTGGGACTCGGTGTAGAGGGTGACGATCATCTTGTCGCGCGCCACTTCCTGGCTGACCTCGGCGCGTAGGGAAATCTGGTTGTAATTCAGTGCATCGGCGGCCAGTGCCGGAAGGCTGGCCAGGGCGCTGGCGCTGAGGGTGAGAACGGCTGCACTGCGAATGAAACGAGACATGGAAGCTCCTTAGGGTGTTCGTATCGGTATGACTGTAGACGGTGGTATCGGGTTCTTCGGGTTTACGAATTAGAAAAAAAGTTTCAAGCGGCAAGCTGCAAGTTGACGGCGAAGAGGTTTCTTGCAGCTTTTGACTTGGGGCTTGCTGCCGCGGTGCCCATGCGTCAAAGAGCCACACACCCAATGTCCGAGGCGCCGCTTCGTTTATACTCCTGCCGATCCGCCTGCAGCGCTCATCGGGAGAGCTCATGCTCGCCGCCGTAAAACTGACTTCCGCCACCCGCCAGAACCTCTGGCGCCTGACGTTCATTCGCACCCTGGTACTGGCCGCACAGGCCGGTTCGGTCGGGCTCGCCTATTGGTTCGACCTGCTGCCGCTGCCCTGGCTGCAACTGGGCGTGACCTTGGGTTTCTCCATCGTGCTGTGTGTGTTTACCGCCATTCGGTTGCGCACCACGTGGCCGGTGACCGAGCTGGAATACGCCCTGCAATTGGCTTGCGACCTGTTTATCCACAGCGTGTTGCTGTATTTCTCCGGCGGTTCCACCAACCCGTTCGTTTCTTATTACCTGGTTCCACTGACCATTGCTGCGGTGACCTTGCCGTGGCGCTATTCGGTGGTACTGTCGGGTATCGCCCTGACCCTGTACACCCTGCTACTGGCGCGGTTCTATCCGTTGCAAACATTCCCCATTGCCCGCGAAAACCTGCAGATCTACGGGATGTGGCTGAGCTTTGCCCTGTCTGCCGCCGTGATCACTTTCTTTGCCGCGCGCATGGCCGAGGAGCTGCGCCGTCAGGAAGAGCTGCGTGCCATTCGCCGCGAAGAAGGCTTGCGTGACCAGCAACTGCTCGCCGTCGCCACCCAGGCCGCCGGCGCGGCTCACGAATTGGGCACGCCACTGGCAACCATGAGCGTGCTGCTCAACGAAATGACCCAGGACCATCACGACCCGGCGCTGCAAGAGGATCTCGGCGTACTGCGCGAACAGGTTAAGCAGTGCAAACAAACCTTGCAGCAACTGGTGCGCGCGGCTGAAGCCAATCGCCGCCTGGCGGTCGATATGCAGGACGTGACCCAGTGGCTCGACGAAGCCCTGAACCGCTGGCACCTGATGCGCCCCGAAGCCAGCTACCGTTTCCATTTGCTGGGGCAGGGCACTGTGCCGCGCCTGGCGCCACCGCCGGACCTGACCCAAGCCTTGCTCAACCTGCTCAACAACGCCGCCGACGCCTGCCCCGAAGGCCTGGAAGTCCGGCTGGATTGGGATGTGGATGACCTGACGATCAGCATTCGCGACCACGGCGCAGGCGTGCCGCTGGCGATTGCCGAGCAGATCGGCAAACCTTTCTTTACCACCAAGGGCAAAGGCTTCGGCCTGGGCCTGTTTTTGAGCAAGGCCAGCGTGACCCGCGCGGGCGGCTCAGTGAAGCTCTATAGTCATGAGGAAGGCGGCACGCTCACCGAGCTGCGCCTGCCCCGTGTCGCACGAGGAGATATCGATGAGTGACGAGATCCAAGTCGAAGGCGAAGAACTGCCGCACCTGTTGCTGGTAGATGATGACGCCACGTTTACCCGCGTGATGGCGCGCGCCATGAGCCGTCGCGGCTTTCGCGTGAGTACTGCCGGCTCCGCCGAGGAAGGACTGACCATCGCCCAGGCCGACTTGCCGGACTATGCCGCGCTCGACCTGAAAATGGACGGCGACTCCGGCCTGGTGCTGTTGCCCAAACTGCTGGAACTCGACCCGGAAATGCGCGTGGTGATCCTCACCGGTTACTCCAGCATCGCCACTGCCGTCGAAGCCATCAAGCGCGGTGCCTGCAACTACCTGTGCAAGCCGGCGGATGCCGATGACGTACTGGCTGCGTTGCTGTCCGAGCACGCCGACCTCGACACCCTGGTGCCGGAAAACCCGATGTCGGTGGACCGCTTGCAGTGGGAACATATCCAGCGCGTACTCACCGAACACGAAGGCAACATCTCCGCCACTGCCCGCGCCCTGGGCATGCACCGCCGCACCCTGCAACGCAAGCTGCAAAAGCGCCCGGTACGACGCTGAACCTGGGCTGAACAACCCGCTTCAGGCCGCACGGATACCTGAACCGATCATCTATGATCGGTTCAAACGCCTGTCACCTCCCTCCTATCGAGCCTGAACGATGAATCAGAACGCTGAGTATTCCGCGGTCAACGACGCGGTGCGTGGGCAATTTTTTCGCCGAACGTGGGCGATGATCACGCCTTATTGGCGCAGTGAAGAGAAGGGCAAGGCCTGGTTGTTGCTCGCAGTGGTGATCGGCCTGTCGCTGTTCAGCGTGGCCATTTCCGTGTGGCTTAACCACTGGTACAAGGATTTTTATAACGCTCTGGAAAAGAAGGACACCGCCGCCTTCTGGCAGCAGATCGTTTATTTCTGTGGTATCGCCACGGTGGCGATTCTCGGCGCGGTCTACCGCCTCTACCTCACGCAGATGCTGACCATTCGCTGGCGCGCATGGCTGACCGAAAAGTACTTTGCCCGCTGGCTTGGCAACAAGAACTACTACCAGCTGGAGCAGGGCGGCTACACCGATAACCCGGACCAGCGGATTTCCGAAGACCTCAATAGCTTTACCTCGAACACGTTAAGCCTTGGCCTGGGCCTGCTGCGCAATGTGGTCAGCCTGGTGTCATTCTCGATCATCCTGTGGGGCGTTTCGGGCAGCATCGAAGTATTCGGGATCACCATCCCCGGCTATATGTTCTGGTGTGCACTGGTCTATGCCGGGGTCGGCAGTTGGTTGACCCATCTGATCGGTCGGCGTTTGATCGGCTTGAGCAACCAACAACAACGTTTCGAAGCGGACCTGCGTTTCTCGATGGTACGGGTGCGGGAGAATGCCGAGAGCATCGCCCTGTACAGCGGCGAGCCCAACGAGAATCAGCGTTTGAGTGCGCGGTTCGGGAAGGTCTGGCATAACTACTGGGACATCATGAAGGTGTCCAAGCGCCTGACGTTCTTTACCGCCGGCTACGAACAGATTGCGATCGTGTTTGCGTTTATCGTGGCTGCACCGCGCTATTTCTCCGGCAAGATCGAGCTGGGCGAGTTGATGCAAATCAACTCGGCGTTCGGCAATGTCCAAGGCAACTTCAGCTGGTTTATCAGCGCGTACGCCGACCTGGCCAGCTGGCGCGCGACCAGCGACCGTCTGCTGAGTTTTCAGCAGGCCATGAGTGAGAACGAGCAACGCCCAGCCGCCATTGATGTGAGCGCGGAGGGCGAGCGTCTTGTGGTGCAAGGGCTGGGCATGAACCTGGCGGATGGTCGTCACCTGCTCACCGATGCCAACATGATCGTTGAGCCGGGTCAGCGGGTCATGCTCAGCGGCCGCTCCGGCAGCGGCAAAAGTACCCTGCTGCGTGCGATGGGGCATCTCTGGCCTGCGGGTCACGGCAGCATTCGCCTGCCGGCCAAACGTTACCTGTTCCTGCCGCAGAAGCCCTACCTGCCAATCGGCACCCTGAAGGCCGTGTTGAGTTATCCACAGGACGACAGCGTCTACTCGGCAGAACGTTATGCACAGGTCCTGCAAACCTGTCGCCTGCCGCACCTGGTGGCGCGCCTGGATGAAGCCAACCACTGGCAACGCATGCTCTCGCCGGGCGAACAACAGCGCCTGGCCTTTGCCCGTGCCCTGTTGTTCGCACCGCAGTGGCTGTATATGGACGAGGCCACTTCAGCCATGGATGAAGAGGATGAAGCGACGCTGTATCAAGCGTTGATCGATGAGTTGCCGGGGTTGAGCATCGTCAGTGTCGGGCATCGCAGCAGCCTCAAGCGCTTCCATGGACGGCATGTGCGGATCGAGGGCGGTTGGTTGCAAGAACAAACCATGTCCTGAAGAGTGAGGCCCAATAAAAAGCCCGGTTGATCATCGATCAACCGGGCTTTTTTATTGCTTGAAAATAACTTACTTCTTCAAGCCGTAATGCTCATCCAGCATGCCCGGGGCGTTCGGCGTTTTTGGCGCGTAGTCCCGAGGTGGTTCCTGGTTTTCCCGGGGTGGGGTCAGGCGTTCCCGTGGAGTTTGCGGTGCATCGGAATGCAGCGCGGCCAGCAGACGCTGACGGGTGATGTCGTCGAGGGCCAGGCGGTTTGCGCCATCGGCGAGGTGATCCTGTACTTCCTGGTAGCTCTGGGTGAGTTTCTTGACCAGGGTCGCGGTGCTGTTGAAGTGGGTAACAACCTCGTTCTGATAACTGTCAAAACGTTCCTGAATGTCATCCAACTGACGCTGCGTGCGGTTAGGCGCGGCATTCGGCAGCAGGCGGGCAACCAGGAATCCAATGGCGACACCGGCAACCAAGGCGAGAGTCGGCAACAACCAAACTAAGAGCGAGTGTTCCACGAGTCCTTCCTCTATAAACGGCTTTGCTTTACGTTAACGGCTCAAACCTGCGCTGTATACCGCGATTAAGCTCGCAATGATGCCATGCACAGACTTTTAGCTAGACGAGTCGACCCTTTGAGAGGTCACGGAGTTCATTCCTTGCTCATGCGTGAAACCCCCGTTTTGATCGATGGCCCGGTAGGCCAATTGGAAGCCCTGTACCTGGATCACCCCGAGCCACGTGGCCTGGCGCTGATCTGCCACCCTAATCCGGTGCAGGGCGGGACCATGCTCAATAAAGTCGTTTCGACCCTGCAACGCACCGCCCGCGATGCTGGTTTGATCACGTTGCGTTTTAATTATCGCGGTGTCGGCGCCAGTGCCGGCAGTCACGACATGAGCACCGGTGAAGTGGACGATGCCGAAGCGGCTGCCACCTGGTTGCGGGAAAAGCATCCCGAACTGCCGATCACCTTGCTCGGTTTTTCCTTTGGCGGTTACGTCGCAGCCAGCCTCGGCGGTCGCCTGGAAGCCAAGGGCGAAAAGCTGGCCCACCTGTTCATGGTCGCTGCTGCGGTGATGCGCTTGCGCGACACTGATGTGCTGCCCCAAGGCTGTCCGTTGACCCTGATCCAACCGGAAACCGACGAAGTGGTCGACCCGCAACTCGTCTACGACTGGTCCGCCGCCTTGAAACGCCCCCATGAGCTGCTGAAAGTGGCAGAATGCGGGCACTTTTTTCATGGCAAGCTCACCGATCTCAAGGATCTGGTGCTGCCGCGCCTCTCGAATTGATAGCAGTCTGATAAGCGATTACCCATGACGACTCGTACCCGTATCCTCACCGGCATCACCACCACCGGCACGCCGCACCTGGGCAACTACGCCGGTGCGATCCGCCCGGCGATCCTTGCCAGCCAGGACGCCAATGCCGACTCCTTCTACTTCCTGGCCGACTACCACGCCTTGATCAAATGCGATGACCCGCAGCGCATCCAGCGCTCGCGCATGGAAATCGCCGCGACCTGGCTGGCTGGTGGCCTGGATGTGAACCGGGTGACCTTTTATCGTCAGTCCGACATCCCGGAAATCCCCGAGCTGACCTGGCTGCTGACCTGCGTGGCTGCCAAGGGCCTGCTCAACCGCGCCCATGCCTACAAGGCCTCGGTGGACAAGAACGTGGAGACCGGCGAAGACCCGGATGCGGGCATCACCATGGGCCTGTACAGCTACCCGGTGCTGATGGCGGCGGACATCCTGATGTTCAACGCGCACAAGGTGCCGGTGGGTCGCGACCAGATCCAGCACGTAGAAATGGCCCGCGACATCGGCCAGCGCTTCAACCACCTGTTCGGCAACGGTAAAGAGTTGTTCACCATGCCCGAGGCGTTGATCGAAGAAAGCGTTGCCACCTTGCCGGGTCTGGATGGCCGCAAGATGTCCAAGAGCTACGACAACACCATCCCGTTGTTCACCAGCGCCAAGGACATGAAGGACGCGATCTCGCGGATCGTCACCGACTCCCGCGCGCCCGGCGAAGCCAAGGATCCGGACAATTCGCACTTGTTTACCCTTTACCAGGCGTTCGCGACCAAGGCCCAGGAAGAAGAATTCCGCGGCGAGCTGCTGCAAGGCCTGGGCTGGGGCGAGGCGAAGAGCCGTCTGTTCCAACTGCTGGACGGCCAGCTGGGCGAAGCGCGCGAGCGTTACCACCAGTTGATGTCGCGCCCGTCGGACATGGAAGACCTGTTGCAGGTCGGCGCCAAGAAGGCTCGTGCGGTGGCGGCACCCTTCCTGGCTGAACTGCGGGAAGCGGTGGGCCTGCGTTCGTTCGTCAACCAGGCTGCGGCGCCGGTCGCGACCAAGAAGAAGGCCGCGAAAGCCGCGCGTTTCGTGAGCTTCCGTGAAGCTGACGGCAGCTTCCGTTTCCGCCTGTTGGCCGCCGATGGCGAGCAATTGCTGCTGTCGCGCAACTTTGCCGATGGTAAAGCGGCCGGCGCGGTGACCAAGCAACTGCAAAGTGGCGCTGCGCTGGACGTACGCACCGACGCCCTGAGCTTCAGCGTATGGCTGGACGGTGCCGCAGTGGCCGACAGCGCCGAGTTCGCCGATGGTGCATCACGTGATGCCGCCGTCGAAGCCTTGCGTATTGCGTTGACCCCAATCGAGGATTAACCCGACCAAGGGTTGATTGCCATTATCCAGGGCCGTCGTTACAGTGACGGCCCGTTTTTGTTGCCTTGCTAACGAAATTATGACGCCCCTAGAACGATACCAAGCTGATCTGAAACGCCCTGAATTCTTCCATGACGCGGCCCAGGAAACGGCGGTGCGTCATTTGCAGCGCCTGTACGACGATCTGGTCGCGGCCTCGCAAAGCAAGCCGGGGATGCTCAGCAAGCTGTTTGGCAAGAAAGACCGCACGCCGGTCAAAGGCTTGTATTTCTGGGGCGGTGTAGGCCGAGGCAAGACCTACCTGGTTGATACGTTCTTTGAAGCGCTGCCCTTCAAGGAAAAGGTCCGTACTCACTTCCACCGCTTCATGAAGCGCGTGCACGAAGAGATGAAGACCCTGCCGGGCGAGAAAAACCCGCTGACCATCATCGCCAAGCGTTTCTCCGACGAAGCGCGGGTCATCTGCTTCGATGAGTTCTTCGTCTCCGATATCACCGATGCCATGATCCTCGGCACCCTGATGGAAGAGCTGTTCAAGAACGGCGTGACCCTGGTCGCCACCTCGAACATCGTGCCCGACGGCTTGTACAAGGACGGCCTGCAACGCGCGCGCTTCCTGCCGGCCATCGCGCTGATCAAGCAGAACACCGAGATCGTCAACGTCGACAGCGGCGTCGACTACCGTCTGCGGCACCTCGAGCAAGCCGAGTTGTTCCACTTCCCGCTGAACGAAGCGGCGCATGAAAGCCTGCGCAAAAGCTTCCGCGCCCTCACGCCGGAATGCACCCAGGCGGTGGAAAACGACAAGCTGATGATCGAGAACCGCGAAATCATCGCCCTGCGTACCTGCGATGACGTGGCCTGGTTCGAATTCCGCCAACTGTGCGACGGCCCGCGCAGCCAGAACGACTACATCGAACTGGGCAAGATCTTCCACGCGGTGATCCTCAGCGGCGTGGAGCAGATGAGCGTCACCACCGACGACATCGCGCGACGGTTTATCAACATGGTCGACGAGTTCTACGACCGTAACGTCAAGTTGATCATCTCGGCGGAAGTCGAGCTCAAGGATCTGTATACCGGCGGTCGCTTGAACTTCGAGTTCCAGCGCACCTTGAGCCGCTTGCTGGAAATGCAGTCCCACGAGTTCCTGTCGCGCGGGCACAAACCTTAAGAACGATGCAGGTCAAATGTGGGAGGGGGCTTGCCCCCGATAGCGGTCTTTCAGTAACAGATGCACTGACTGATCCACCGCTATCGGGAGCAAGCCCCCTCCCACATTTGCTACGCGGCCTGTTGGAACTGTTGCCGATATTGGTTCGGTGACAGCTCCGTGTGCTGCCTGAACAACCGCGCAAAGAAACTTGCATCGTCGTAACCCACCTCATAACTGATGGTCTTGATGCTCTTGCGGCTGCCCGAGAGCAGGCCCTTGGCCGTCTCGATACGCAGTCGTTGCAGGTAATGCAGCGGCTTGTCGCCGGTGGCGGTCTGGAAGCGGCGCATGAAGTTGCGGATGCTCATGCCGTGTTCCCGGGCGACGTCTTCGAAGCGGAATTTGTCGGCGAAGTGCTCTTCGAGCCAATGCTGGATCTGCAGGATGATCACGTCCTGGTGAAGCTTCTGGCCGCCAAAACCGATGCGTCCGGGTGAATAGCTGCGCTGCACTTCGTAGAGGATGTCGCGGGCCACGGCCTGGGCGATGTTGGCGCCGCAGAAGCGTTCGATCAGGTAGATATAGAGGTCGCACGCCGAGGTGGTACCGCCGGCGCAATACAGGTTGTCGGCGTCGGTGAGGTGTTTGTCCTGATTGAGCTGGACCCTGGGGAAGCGTTCGCTGAAGGCGTTGAAGAAACGCCAGTAGGTGGTCGCCTCCTTGCCATCGAGCAGGCCGGCTTCGGCCAGCCAGAACACCCCGGTGGCTTCGCCGCAGAGTACGGCGCCGCGTGCGTGTTGTTCGCGCAGCCAAGGCAGCACTTGCGGGTAGCGCGAGCACAGGGCGTCGAAGTCATCCCAGAAGGCCGGTAGTACGATGATGTCGGCGTCTTCCAGGCCGCCATCCACCGGCATGATCACATCACTGAAGCTGCACACCGATTTTCCGTCGGGGCTCACCAGGCGGGTTTCGAACGCTGGGGTCAGGCCCAGGCCTTGCTGTTTGCCATAACGCAGGCTGGCGAGATGGAAGAAATCCTTGGCTTGCATCAGGGTAGAAGCGAATACCCGATCAATCGCCAAAATGCTGACGCGCCGCAACGGCGTGGAGATTTGGTTAGACATAATTTCATTTATTCTTATAGGGGAAAGTGGTCACCAGACGGCTGGATCGTCTTATTTTTTGTCGCATGTGTCCAGTGTCCTGTGAGGCCATCGGGGCATAGGCTCTGTGGGCTCGTCCTTGTCCGACAATCCACGCAGGTGACCCATGATTCCGAGAACCTTGTTCAGCCCGGAGCACGAACTCTTCCGCCAGAGCGTGCGCACTTTTCTTGAAAAAGACGCTGCACCGTTCCACGGGCAATGGGAGAAACAGGGCTACATCGACCGTAACCTGTGGAGCAAGGCGGGGGAGGCGGGGATGTTGTGTTCCCATCTGCCGGAGGAATACGGCGGGCTGGGCGCGGACTTTCTCTACAGCGCGGTGGTGATCGAGGAGATCAGCCGCCTGGGCCTGACGGGCATCGGCTTCTCCCTGCATTCGGACATTGTCGCGCCCTACATCCTGCATTACGGCAGTGAGGCGCTGAAGCACAAGTACCTGCCCAAGTTGATCTCCGGCGAGATGGTCACGGCCATCGCCATGACCGAGCCGGGTGCCGGGTCGGACTTGCAAGGGGTCAAGACCAGCGCCGTGCTGGACGGTGATGAGTACGTGATCAATGGCTCCAAGACCTTTATCACCAACGGGTACCTGGCTGAGCTGGTGATCGTGGTCGCCAAGACCGATCCCAAGGCCGGCGCCAAGGGCACCAGCCTGTTTCTGGTGGAGGCTGACACGCCTGGCTTCGCCAAGGGCAAGCGCCTGGAGAAGGTCGGCATGAAGGCCCAGGACACCTCGGAACTGTTCTTCCAGGACGTGCGGGTGCCCAAGGAAAACCTGCTGGGCCAGGCCGGCATGGGCTTCGCCTACTTGATGCAGGAGCTGCCTCAGGAGCGATTGACGGTGGCAATTAACGCACTGTCATCTGCTGAGGCTGCGTTGCAATGGACCCTGGAATACACCCGTGAGCGCAAGGCGTTCGGCAAGGCGATTGCCGACTTCCAGAACACCCGCTTTAAGCTGGCGGAGATGGCCACGGAGATTCAGATTGGCCGCGTGTTCGTCGATAAATGCATGGCGCTGCACCTGGAGGGCAAGCTGGATGTGCCCACCGCCGCGATGGCCAAGTACTGGGCCACGGACCTGCAGTGCAAGGTGCTCGATGAGTGCGTGCAGTTGCACGGCGGTTACGGGTTCATGTGGGAGTACCCGATTGCGCGAGCCTGGGCGGATGCGCGGGTGCAGCGGATTTATGCGGGGACCAACGAGATCATGAAGGAGATTATTGCGCGGGCGCTTTGATGGTGGGGTGTTGCTGAGGACCCCATCGGGAGCAAGCTCCCTCCCACATTTGAAAGTACTCACAAATCAAAGTGTGGGAGGGGGCTTGCTCCCGATAGCGGCCTAAAGGTCAATCAAGGTGCCGGGTTCGGATGATCCTTCTGAATCGCCTCAATCCCCTCCAATACCTCGTTCGACAGTTTCAGGTCGGCGCTGGCAATGTTGCTGTCCAACTGCTCCAGGCTCGTCGCCCCAATAATGTTGCTGGTCACGAACGGTTGCTGGGTCACGAACGCCAACGCCATCTGCGCCGGATCCAGGCCATGCTCCCGCGCCAGTGCCACATAACGGCTGCATGCCGCTTCCGACTGCGGGTTGAAGTAGCGGCTGAAACGGCTGTACTCGGTCAGGCGCGCCTTGGCCGGGCGGGCGCCACCTTCGTACTTGCCGCTGAGCATGCCGAACGCCAGGGGCGAGTAAGCCAGCAGGCCGCACTGCTCACGAATGGCAATTTCCGCCAGGCCCACTTCAAAGCTGCGGTTGAGCAGGTTGTAGGGGTTCTGGATCGATACCGCACGCGTCCAGCCACGGGCTTCGGCCAGCGCCAGGAACTTCATGGTGCCCCATGGGGTTTCGTTGGACAGGCCGATATGGCGGATCTTGCCGGCCTTCACCTGTTCATCCAGCGCTTCGAGGGTTTCCTCCAGCGGGGTCAGGTCGTCTTCGTCCTTGTGCTTGTAGCTCAGTTGGCCGAAGAAGTTGGTGCTGCGCTCCGGCCAGTGCAACTGGTAGAGGTCGATCCAGTCGGTTTGCAGGCGCTTTAGGCTGGCGTCCAGGGCTTCGACGATGTGCTTGCGGTTGTGGCGCAGGTGGCCGTCGCGGATGTAGTCGATGGTGTTGCCGGGGCCGGCGATCTTGCTGGCGAGGATCCAGTCGGCACGGTCGCCACGGCTTTTGAAGTAATTACCGATGTAGCGTTCGGTGGTGGCGTAGGTGTCGGCCTTGGGCGGCACCGGGTACATTTCCGCGGTGTCGAGGAAGTTGATCCCTGCGGCCTTGGCCCGTTCGATCTGCGCGAAGGCCTCTGCCTCGCTGTTTTGCTCGCCCCAGGTCATGGTGCCCAAGGCTATCGCGCTCACGTTCAGATCCGTACGGCCCAGCTGTCGATAATCCATCGGGTACTCCTTCAGGGAAAACAATCATAAAAGCAGGTTGAATTTTTTTTCGCAATCTGCATAATTGCCCACCTCTTTCTGCAGTGGAAGTGATGCGCCGCCTGCCGAAGAATCTTGCCGTTGAACGGACGCGCCGACCCGAGCCCCCGATAGCGTCTGTATCCGGCTGCCTTTGACTTGTCAAAGTAAGCACTATTCAGTAAGATCCGCCGTCTAATTTACAGGGCGGCCCCTGAGGCTATTAAAGAATGACAACTTTTACTGCAAAACCGGAAACAGTTCAGCGCGACTGGTTTGTCGTCGACGCCGCTGGTCAGACCCTGGGTCGTCTGGCCACTGAAGTCGCCAGCCGTCTGCGTGGCAAGCACAAGCCTGAGTACACCCCTCACGTTGACACCGGTGACTACATCGTGATCATCAACGCTGAGCAGGTACGTGTTACCGGCAACAAAGCGCAAGACAAAATGTACTACCGTCACTCCGGTTTCCCAGGCGGTATCAAGTCTTCCAACTTTGAAGGCCTGATCTCCAAGAAGCCTGAAGCCCCGATCGAAATCGCGGTCAAAGGCATGCTGCCGAAGGGCCCACTGGGTCGCGATATGTTTCGCAAGCTGAAAGTCTATGCGGGCGCTGTACACCCTCATGCTGCTCAGCAGCCCCAAGAACTGAAGTTTTAACGGAATAGTTCATTATGTCGGCGACTCAAAATTACGGCACTGGCCGTCGCAAAACCGCAACCGCACGCGTTTTCCTGCGTCCGGGCACTGGTAACATCTCGATCAACAACCGCACTCTGGACAACTTCTTCGGCCGCGAAACTGCCCGCATGGTAGTTCGTCAGCCGCTGGAATTGACCGAGACTGTTGAAAAGTTCGACATCTACGTCACCGTTATCGGTGGCGGTGTAAGTGGTCAAGCTGGCGCAATCCGCCACGGTATCACTCGCGCTCTGATGCAGTACGACGAAACCCTGCGTGGCGCTCTGCGCAAAGCTGGCTTCGTAACTCGCGATGCTCGTGAAGTTGAACGTAAGAAAGTCGGTCTGCGTAAAGCGCGTAAGCGTCCGCAGTACTCGAAGCGTTAATTCGCTTTACGTTCCACAAAAACGCCCAGCCTCCTTTATGGAGCTGGGCGTTTTTTATTGCCTGCGATTTATGCACATTTTTCACCGTGACAACTTGCCACATCCGTAGACCCCCTATACTACAAGGCCTGGAGGCGGAGGCCCGGGCAATTCCCTTGTCAGACGTGGGGCTTTTCATTACCATTCGGCAAAATTTTTATAAGTTCAGATTTAATACTTAGTAGACGCCTGATTTAACAGGCCAAAAAGCTGATGGGAGAGGACTGAATGAGCAATGACGGCGTGAATGCAGGCCGGCGTCGCTTCTTGGTAGCAGCCACATCCGTGGTGGGTGCTGCAGGAGCGGTGGGGGCTGCGGTCCCGTTCGTGGGGTCATGGTTTCCCAGTGCCAAGGCGAAAGCCGCAGGTGCACCGGTGAAGGTGAATATCAGCAAGATCGAACCAGGCCAGCAGATGATTGCTGAGTGGCGCGGCCAGCCGGTATTCATTGTTCGTCGTACTGAGGAAATCCTGGGAAATCTGAAAAAGATCGAAGGCCAGTTGTCTGACCCCAAATCTGAGAAATCCGACCAACCCGCCTACGCCAAAAACGAAGCACGTTCGATCAAGCCAGAGATTCTGCTGCTGGTCGGCCTGTGTACCCATTTGGGATGCTCACCTACCTTCCGCCCGGAAGTCGCCCCAGTCGATCTGGGTAAAGACTGGGTCGGTGGTTATTTCTGCCCCTGCCACGGTTCCCACTACGATCTGGCGGGTCGCGTCTACAAGTCCCAGCCCGCGCCCTTGAACCTGCCCGTGCCTCCGCATACCTACGAAACTGACGACCTCATTGTCATTGGCCTCGATAAGGAGAACGCGTGATGAGCAAGTTCATGGATTGGGTGGATGCGCGCTTCCCCGCCACTAAAATGTGGGAAGACCATCTCAGCAAGTATTACGCCCCGAAGAACTTCAACTTCTTCTACTTCTTTGGCTCCCTGGCACTGCTGGTGCTGGTCAACCAGATCGTCACCGGTGTCTGGCTGACGATGAGCTACACCCCGTCGGCGGAAGAGGCGTTTGCTTCCGTCGAATACATCATGCGTGACGTCGAGTACGGCTCGATCCTGCGCCTGCTGCACTCCACCGGCGCTTCAGCGTTCTTTATCGTGGTCTACCTGCATATGTTCCGTGGGTTGCTCTACGGTTCGTACCAGAAGCCCCGCGAGTTGGTGTGGGTGTTCGGCATGCTGATCTACCTGGCGCTGATGGCGGAAGCCTTCATGGGCTACTTGCTGCCATGGGGCCAGATGTCTTACTGGGGCGCGCAGGTGATCATCTCGCTGTTCGGTGCCATTCCGGTCATCGGCAACGACCTGACCCAGTGGATCCGTGGTGACTACCTGATCTCCGGCATCACCCTGAACCGCTTCTTCGCCCTGCACGTCGTGGCGCTGCCGATCGTGATCCTGGGCCTGGTGGTGCTGCACATCCTGGCGCTGCACGAAGTGGGCTCCAACAACCCGGATGGCGTGGACATCAAGAAGCACAAGGACGAGAACGGCATCCCGCTGGATGGCATTCCTTTCCACCCGTACTACACCGTGAAAGACATTGTCGGCGTGGTCGTGTTCCTCTTCGTGTTCTGCTCGATCGTGTTCTTTTTCCCGGAGATGGGGGGTTATTTCCTCGAGAAGCCCAACTTCGAACAGGCGAACGCCTTCAAGACACCTGAGCACATTGCCCCGGTCTGGTACTTCACGCCGTTCTACGCGATCTTGCGGGCGATCCCCGACAAGCTCATGGGCGTAATCGCCATGGGCGCGGCCATTGCGGTGCTGTTCGTGTTGCCGTGGCTCGATCGAAGCCCGGTCAAGTCCATGCGCTACAAAGGCTGGCTGAGCAAAATATGGCTGTGGGTGTTCTGCATTGCATTCGTGATTCTGGGCGTGTTGGGCGTATTGGCGCCGACCCCTGAGCGTACGCTGCTGTCGCAGGTCTGCACCTTCCTGTACTTCGCCTACTTCATTCTGATGCCGTTCTACACCCGGCTCGAGAAGACCAAACCGGTTCCGGAAAGGGTGACTGGCTGATGAAAAAATTATTCGTTGCATTGATGCTTGCGGCGCTGCCGCTACTGTCCTTCGCCGCCGAGCATGGCCTTGAGCTGGAAAAAGTCGATATCGACGTGTCAGACAAGGCCGCGTTGCAGGATGGCGCTCGTACCTTCACCAACTACTGCATGGGCTGCCACAGCGCCAAGTTCCAGCGTTATGAGCGTGTCGCCGATGACCTGGGCATCCCCCATGAAGTGATGCTGGATAAGCTGGTGTTCACCGGCGCCAAAATCGGCGATCACATGACCATCGGCATGAAGCCGACAGACGCCAAGGCCTGGTTCGGTGCTGCACCGCCGGACCTGACCCTGGTGGCGCGCGTGCGCGGTACCGACTGGCTCTATGGCTACCTGAAGTCCTTCTATGAGGATCCTACGCGCCCTTACCAGGTGAACAACCGAGTATTCCCGAACGTCGGCATGCCTAACGTTCTGGTCGGCCTGCAAGGCAAGCAAGTGGTAGGATGCAAGCAGGTTCAGGTCGTTGAAGACGGCAAGAAGCAATATGATCCGTTGACCGGTACGCCTTTGACTCATGAAGCGTGCGATCAACTGAAGATAGAAACCCCTGGTTCGTTGACTGACGAGCAGTTTGACGAGAAGGTCAAGAATCTGGTGACCTTCCTGGCCTATTCGGCTAACCCGGTCAAACTGCAACACCAGCGCATCGGGACGTATGTCTTGCTGTACCTGGCTTTCTTCTTCGTATTCGCTTATCTGCTTAAGCGCGAATACTGGAAGGATGTGCATTGATCCAACCGTAAGCAATTGCTGTTAATCTTGCGCGCCCAGCGGCATCTCTAACCCGTAGCGATCTGGACTTTCCAGAGGCTGCAGAGATGCTTTCTGGGCGCGCTCGTTTTTGAGCTTTCCATAATTTCAACAAGCGAGGAGGACCGCCATGGGCGTGACCAATCGGTTGGCCTGTTACTCCGACCCCGCCGACCACTATTCCCACCGAGTACGCATCGTACTCGCAGAGAAGGGTGTCAGCGCCGAGATCATCAGTGTGGAGGTGGGTCGTCATCCGCCGAAACTGATCGAAGTGAACCCTTACGGCAGCTTGCCCACCCTGGTCGATCGTGACCTGGCGTTGTGGGAGTCAACCGTGGTGATGGAATATCTGGATGAGCGTTACCCGCATCCGCCTTTGCTGCCGGTGTATCCGGTGGCCCGTGCCAACAGCCGCCTGCTGATCCATCGGATCCAGCGAGACTGGTGTGGGTTGGTGGATTTGATTCTGGATACCCGCAGCAAAGAAGCCGCTCGTGTGCAGGCGCGTAAGGAATTGCGCGAGAGCCTGACAGGCGTTTCTCCGCTGTTCGCGGATAAGCCTTTTTTCCTCAGTGAGGAACAAAGTTTGGTGGATTGCTGCCTATTACCGATACTCTGGCGTTTGCCGATTCTCGGTATTGAACTGCCACGGCCAGCCAAGCCGTTGCTTGATTACATGGAGCGCCAGTTTGCGCGTGAGGCTTTCCAGGCAAGTCTGTCTGGTGTCGAACGCGATATGCGCTAAGGCTTAAGGAGCCGTTGATGAACTCCAGTCGACCTTACCTGGTCCGCGCGCTCTATGAGTGGATTGTGGATAACGATTGCACCCCGCACATGCTGGTTAATTCCGAATTTCCTGCGGTTCAGGTACCGCAGGGGTTTGCCAGTGATGGGCAGATTGTGTTGAACGTGTCACCCAGTGCTGTGCGCCACCTGCACATGGACAATGAAGCGGTCAGCTTCGAAGGGCGTTTCGGTGGTGTGCCGCACACGCTGTTCGTGCCGATTGGCGCTATCCTCGGCATCTATGCCCGGGAGAACGGCCAAGGCATGGTGTTCGATCTGGAGTCGCCTTTCGAGGACGACGAAGCGATTGAAAGCGAAGACGGTGATGATGTGCCGCCACCGGATACCGAGCCGCCGCGTCCAAGCGGTCGACCGAGTTTGAAAGTGGTGAAGTAAAATGCGTAAGTCTCCGGGCCTGCGTTAAAAAATGCCTCGGCTCTGCCGGGGCATTTTTTTGTCAAAAACTCCCCGCTGTTTCGCTGGCGGCCCCCGTGGTGAACTGAGTGTTGAGGCCGTCTTGCCAGTAGACCTCGTTGACATTGCTCAGGCTGCGGATCAGGCATTTCCATTCGATGTGTTGCTGTGTCGGCCACACGACGGTGCCGCTCCAGCGATTGGATGCGCCGGGTTGTAGTGCGATGGCATGGGCCGGGTCCCAGGCGCCGAGCTCGATAGGCGATCCCACTGCGTAGACTGCCTGGCCGAGCCCCGGCCTGACGTTGTCGCAGTGCAAAATGGTCGTGGTGTCGGAAGATGCTGGGGCGGCCTGCCACGAGCGGATGCGCTGCCCGTCCGCAAACAGGGCAGGGCTGAAGCCGTCAGGCACCTTGGAGAGGTCGGAGTCCAAGGCGATCAGCAGGCGCTTGCGGCTGCCTTGGATGGCGGCCACCAACCCGGAATAGTGGGGCTGGAAACTGATGGGTGAATCGGCCCTGATGCCGGCGCCCTTGCGCAGGCTGATCAGCTCGCGGATCAGGTCGCCCCGGCCCCAGTCGTACATGTCGGGCCAATACACAGCCGGCGTACCGGGGCTCAGCAGGATATAGGCATAGGCGATATTGCGTTGCGGGTCGGCAAGAGACCAATGGTGCTGCCCGCCGTATTGCCCTGGCGAATAACCGGTGTCGTGGTTATCGACAAAGGTCACCGCGATCTGTCGCCATGCCGGGTCGGGGTTGCCATTCAAGCCATGGCGCCACTCGGCCACGCTGCCATTTTGCATGCGCTCCTTGAGGGCGAAATCGAACACGCTGCAGTGGGAGCGATCCGACCAGTCCTTCAACGCATCCTGCCAACTGGCCTGACTGCGCCAGTCGTTCGCCGGATATTCGCTGGGGCCTTTCCACAACTCGCCGACGCAGAACGCTTGGTCACCAAAGTTTTTCATCCACACATCGACCCGCTCCGCCGCGTAGCCGCGCGCAAAATCGAAGCGCAAGCCTTTGGCGCTGTAGTTGTCCCGCAGGTTCCTGAATTCCTGCATGAAGCGCTGCGAGACTTCCGAGTTGCTTGTGTTGAGGTCGGCCGAGCCGCTCATGAACGCGTCGCCCTCATCACAGACGATGGGCGTTGTGCAGTCATCGCGCCACAGCTTGAGGCCCCTGGGGAAGCGTATCTGTTGACTCGGTAGCTTGTCGTTCATATGGTTGGGCACCACGTCGTATATCGCTTGAACGCCGGCGCCTGCCAAGGCGGCGACCGCCTGTTTGAGCTGGCTGTCACTGCCGTATCGGCTGTTCTTGTCGAAGTCGCTCCAGAAGTAACCTTCACCGCCGCCGGATGTTCCCGACGCCGCGTCGCTCCAACTGGATTGATCGGTCCAGGCGGGCGGCAGCCAGATTTTGGTGAAGCCGTCCTGGCCGATAGTGGGGGCCATTTGTGCCAGCACCTCATACCATTTCTGCGGGGTATTGCGGCTGGAGTTCCAGTGGAAGCCTTGCAGCAGGATGTCTTCGCCACCGCCATTGCGCACACTCGGCGACGCAGCGTGGACGGTGCATGCCAGCAGCCAGACAATCGTTGTGCAATACCAGCCTGTGCGTTTCATCACCCGTCACCTGTTTGCTGGAACAGGCTTTACTCTGCTACGGGGAGGGAACACCGTCTGCTGTCATAATTGCCAGGTGCGCGAGAACATTTGGCACTAATACCCAGGCTTGAAGTAGCCGTGCGTTATGTTCGAGTTTGAACCCGTTTGTGCGGGTGCCGTTGGTGGCTGGGGCTGAAAGCTGACGGCGTGTATATGAAAGTGCGGTACAAACGGTGATCGTACAACCGCCATGGGCTATGATGCTGCTTTAGTCCACCGAGATAGATGACCCCAAATGGAAAACGCCAGCACCGCCCCTCGTCTTCCCCGCAAGCGCCGCAGCCTTGCCCAGGAATTGGTCACGGTGTTGTCCGAGCAGATCAGGGACGGTGAGCTCAAACGGGGCGACAAGCTGCCCACTGAGTCAGCCATCATGGAAGCCCATGGCGTCAGCCGCACCGTGGTGCGCGAAGCCATCTCACGTTTGCAGGCAGCGGGGCAGGTGGAAACCCGTCACGGTATCGGCACCTTTGTGCTGGATACGCCGAGCCCCAGCGGCTTTCGCATCGACCCGGCTACCGTCGTTACCCTGCGGGACGTGTTGGCGATCCTGGAACTGCGTATCAGCCTGGAAGTGGAGTCGGCAGGGTTGGCTGCGCTGCGTCGCAGCGATGAACAACTGGCAGCCATGCGCGCGGCGCTCGATGCGCTGAATGAAAGCGCGGCCCATGCTGGCGATGCAGTTGCTTCCGACTTCGCCTTCCACCTGGAAATTGCGCTGTCCACCGGCAACCGCTATTTCACCGACATCATGACCCACCTGGGTACCAGCATCATTCCGCGTACCCGCCTGAACTCGGCGCGCCTGGCCCATGATGACCAGCAGCACTACATGGGACGCCTGAGCCGCGAACACGAAGAGATTTACGAGGCGATTGCCCGCCAGGATTCGGATGCGGCGCGCGCGGCCATGCGTTTGCACCTGACCAACAGCCGCGAGCGGCTGCGCCATGCTCATGAAGAGGCTGAAAGGGCAGGCTGATTGTCAGCAGATGGCTCATGTGCCGTTCAGCGTTTTTCCATGACGCTTGCATTGATTGGATGTAGGACGCTAACGAGTCTAGTGTCGCTTCATTCGCCACGTCGTCAGGAAGGTTCAACTGAAGCGCCTTCACGGACGTGTCAATCACACGACGCCTTTCGTTCTCGTCAGCAATCAGCTCGGCCAAAGGCATATCGGGATCAAAGTCTTGATTCTTTATCCCGATTGGCTTCGAAACTGGAGGCCAGTAGGCCGAAAATTTCATCAGTGGTTTTCATGACGCACCTCTCTCATCAACCTTAGTAAAAGAAGCAAAAATCAAGCACAGACTGGAGCTGGCGCAACGTTATGGCCTTTGATGTTCAGTTGCATTGATTGTCGTGGGGCCCATTCCCTTGCCGGCCTACGATGCGGTGGCCTGAGGCTTCAGGCATCGGAAGGGCTGCAACAAATCGCCTCAGGAGCCAATTCCTAAGCCCCTGAGGTGTGTTATCCGCCCTTGATGAACGGTGCATAACTGTTAGAACTCACAGTATCGACAGGCGATACCGCTTAAGCCGGGGTATTTGGCTTGTAATCCTTGAGCAACAAATACGTACTCCACCCCCACCAATCATTGGTCCAGTGCTGGTCGTTGAGGTCATTCACGTCCTTGCGTCGCAGCACCTTGTCGCCCTCCATCTTGAACAGCGGCGAGAAATTATTTGCCGGGTTTTGCGCCGCGTTCAGGTCCGGCACATGCAACGGCGCCTTGAAGTTGGCGGGGGAGGGGGCGACACCGCTGATAAAGGTCTCGAAGATCTCATCGGCCGAAGCCTGCACCGCGCGTTTGACCTGCACCCGATTGGCCGCGTCGATTGTGTCGAAATAGCGTTTGTCGCCATAGGCATGCCACTCGTCATTCAACGCATTGCGCACCTTGAGGCCGAACTTGCTGTCTTCATCGTGCATGAAGCGGCTGATCAGAGAACCCAATTCGCCCGGTGTGACGACCGCTGCCAGCTGTTTGCGCGGCACTCGCAGGTGCCCGGCAGAAAATAGATCGGTCAAGAAGTGATCAGCAAAGCTGTTCATGGCATAGGCCAGTTCCAACGCTTGGTCGGTACCGGTTTGATGGGCCACCACGGCCTGTTGCAACGCTGCAGTATGCCCCGCCAGGTAGGCTGCCAGCGCCCATTCGCCGAAGTGGTCGGCATTGTCCGCCGCCAGTTTCAGGTAGCGCCCCAGTGGGATCAGTGCCGAAACCGCGCTGGCGCCACCGGTGATGCGGTTCCATTCCTCGGACAACGTATCACCCAGGGCGTCATAGGCCTCGTGGGCTTGCTTGCCGTCTTTGATCGCCTGGTTGACCGCGTTGATCTCTTTTTGCATCACCGCCAGGATCTTCGGCGCTTCGTCCCGTGAGGCTGGTAGCACGGCCAGTGAGTTGAACGCTGCGCTAAAGCGTTGCACGCGATCGGCAGGTGAGGTGCCCTCGTTGATGGACTGGCCGGGAATGCCATAAAAATCACCGCCCAGGGCGATCACCTGGCCGTAGGTCAGCGCCAGCCCGTTGGGCAGGTGCAGTTCGACTTGGCGGGCGGGAATCGCCGGCGCGTCCTTGGCAAAACGCAACAACGTGTCGTCGCCGATGGCGGTGTGTTCACCCCCTTCGAAACGCAGGGTGGGCGGATTTTCTTCGGGTGCTGCGAGTTCAAGACCTGACATGTTAGCTCCTTGCTATGTCGTAGGAATCTTCCTTGATTACTGTATGTATACACAGTTAGTGCCGAGCATAGAGGAATAATTTCCTACGTCAAGAACGCGGCCGCCAACGCTATTCAGCTCACACAAGTGCTCAACGCCGATGAATTGCAGTTGACGAAATTATTTATAGTTGTACGATGACGTACGACATCAATAAAACCAACAACCTTTCAATAGAAAGTCTTCGCCCAGGGTGTTCGAATAATGAATCCACAAGAACTGAAGTCCATCCTCTCCCACGGTCTGCTGTCTTTCCCGGTGACCGATTTCAACGCCCAGGGTGACTTCCACCAGGCGGGCTACATCAAGCGCCTGGAATGGCTGGCCCCTTACGGCGCCACCGCTTTGTTCGCAGCGGGCGGCACCGGTGAGTTTTTCTCCCTCGCCGCCAGCGAATATTCCCAAGTGGTCAAGACCGCCGTTGATACCTGCGCCACCAGCGTGCCGATCCTCGCCGGTGTCGGTGGTTCCACTCGCCAGGCCATTGAGTACGCGCAAGAGGCCGAGCGCCTGGGCGCCAAAGGCCTGCTGCTGCTGCCGCACTACCTCACCGAAGCCAGCCAGGACGGCGTTGCCGCCCACGTTGAAGCCGTGTGCAAATCGGTCAAAATCGGTGTGGTGGTCTACAACCGCAACGTGTGCCGCCTGACCGCTCCGCTGCTGGAACGTCTGGCCGAACGCTGTCCGAACCTGATCGGTTACAAGGATGGCCTGGGTGACATCGAGTTGATGGTGTCGATCCGCCGTCGTCTGGGCGATCGTTTCAGCTACCTCGGCGGCCTGCCGACCGCAGAGGTTTACGCCGCTGCCTACAAGGCCCTGGGCGTGCCGGTGTACTCCTCGGCGGTGTTCAACTTCATCCCGAAAACCGCGATGGACTTCTACCACGCCATTGCCAAGGATGATCACGCCACCGTCGCCAAGATCATCGATGACTTCTTCCTGCCTTACCTGGACATCCGTAACCGCAAGGCCGGCTATGCCGTGAGCATCGTCAAGGCAGGTGCAAAAATTGTCGGCTATGACGCAGGCCCTGTGCGCACGCCGCTGACCGATCTGCTGCCGGAAGAATACGAAGCCCTGGCCGCGCTGATCGACAAGCAAGGTCCGCAATAAATTATCCACAAGGCCGCTGAGCAATCAGCGGCCTTTTGCGTCAGGAGAAGATTCGTGTCCCAAGTAAAGCGTTTTGAGAACTACATCAACGGTGAATGGGTTGCCGGCGCCGACTATTGCGTCAATCTCAACCCGTCGGAGTTGTCCGATGTCATTGGTGAATACGCCAAGGCTGACGTCACCCAGGTCAACGCCGCCATCGACGCCGCCCGCGCCGCGTTCCCGGCCTGGTCCACTTCCGGTATCCAGGCTCGCCACGATGCCCTGGATAAAGTCGGCAGCGAAATCCTCGCCCGTCGCGAAGAACTTGGCACCCTGTTGGCCCGTGAAGAAGGCAAGACCCTGCCTGAAGCCATCGGTGAAGTGACCCGCGCCGGTAACATCTTCAAGTTCTTCGCCGGTGAATGCCTGCGGTTGTCCGGCGACTACGTGCCGTCGGTGCGCCCGGGCGTCAATGTTGAAGTCACCCGCGAAGCCCTGGGTGTGGTCGGCCTGATCACCCCGTGGAACTTCCCGATTGCCATTCCTGCCTGGAAGATCGCCCCGGCTCTGGCCTACGGCAACTGCGTGGTGATCAAACCGGCTGAACTGGTACCGGGCTGCGCCTGGGCCCTGGCGGAGATCATCTCCCGCGCCGGCTTCCCTGCCGGTGTGTTCAACCTGGTGATGGGCAGCGGTCGTGTGGTGGGCGACGTGCTGGTCAACAGCCCGAAAGTCGACGGCATCAGCTTCACCGGTTCCGTCGGTGTGGGCCGTCAGATCGCTGTCAGCTGTGTGTCTCGCCAGGCCAAAGTGCAGTTGGAAATGGGCGGCAAGAACCCGCAGATCATTCTTGACGACGCCGACCTCAAGCAGGCCGTCGAGTTGTCGGTACAGAGTGCGTTCTACTCCACCGGCCAGCGTTGCACCGCGTCCAGCCGCCTGATCGTCACTGCTGGCATTCACGATCAGTTCGTCGCGGCCATGGCCGAGCGTATGAAGTCGATCAAGGTCGGCCACGCGCTGAAAAGCGGCACCGACATCGGTCCGGTGGTTTCCCAGGCCCAACTGGACCAGGACATGAAGTACATCGACATTGGCCAAAGCGAAGGCGCGCGGCTGGTGAGCGGTGGCGGTCTGGTGACCTGTGACACCGAAGGCTACTACCTGGCGCCGACGCTGTTTGCCGACAGCGAAGCCGCCATGCGCATCAGCCGTGAAGAGATCTTCGGCCCAGTGGCCAACGTCGTGCGCGTGGCGGACTACGAGGCGGCGCTGGCCATGGCCAACGACACCGAGTTTGGTTTGTCGGCGGGCATTGCCACCACGTCGTTGAAGTACGCCAACCACTTCAAGCGTCATTCCCAGGCGGGGATGGTGATGGTGAACCTGCCGACGGCAGGTGTGGATTACCACGTTCCATTCGGTGGCCGTAAAGGCTCCTCCTATGGCTCGCGGGAGCAAGGTCGCTATGCGCAAGAGTTCTACACCGTGGTGAAAACCAGCTACATCGGTTCGTAATACGCAACACCCAGTGGGGGCCGGATGCCTGCCGGTCTCCACGACAAAAACAGAAAACCATTACCCGCAAAAAAAATAATTAGTGGGAGTACTTCTACATGCAAGCGACCAAGCCGACCCATGTCCGCTATTTGATCCTGTTCATGCTGTTCCTGGTGACCACGATCAACTACGCCGACCGGGCCACCATCGCCATCGCGGGCTCCAGCCTGCAAAAAGACCTCGGCATCGACGCGGTCACCCTCGGTTATATCTTCTCCGCATTCGGTTGGGCCTACGTGGCCGGGCAAATTCCCGGCGGCTGGCTGCTGGACCGTTTCGGCTCGAAAAAAGTCTACGCCCTGAGCATCTTCACCTGGTCGCTGTTCACCGTGCTGCAAGGCTATGTCGGTGAGTTCGGTGTCTCCACTGCGGTTGTTGCGCTGTTCATGCTGCGCTTCATGGTGGGCCTGGCCGAAGCGCCGTCCTTCCCCGGTAACGCGCGTATTGTCGCCGCCTGGTTCCCAACCGCCGAACGCGGTACGGCGTCGGCGATCTTCAACTCGGCGCAGTACTTCGCCACGGTGCTGTTCGCACCGTTGATGGGCTGGATCGTCTACCGCTTCGGCTGGCAGCACGTGTTTATCGTGATGGGCGTGATCGGCATCGTGTTCTCGCTGATCTGGCTGAAAGTTATCCACAGCCCACGCCAGCACCCGATGATCAACGAAGCCGAGCTCAATCACATCGCCGCCAATGGCGCGATGGTCGATATGGACCAGGACAAAGGAAAGGGTAAGAAAACCGACGGTCCGAAGTGGGATTACATCCGTCAGTTGCTGACCAACCGCATGATGCTTGGCGTGTATCTGGGCCAGTACTGCATCAACGGCATCACCTACTTCTTCCTGACCTGGTTCCCGGTGTACCTGGTGCAGGACCGTGGCATGACCATCCTCAAGGCCGGTTTCATCGCCTCGTTGCCGGCGATCTGCGGGTTTATCGGTGGCGTGCTGGGCGGGGTGATTTCCGACTACCTGCTGCGCAAAGGCCATTCGCTGACGTTCGCCCGCAAGGCACCGATCATCGCGGGCCTGCTGGTTTCCAGCAGCATCATTGCGTGTAACTACGTTGACGTTGAATGGATGGTGGTGGGCTTCATGGCCTTGGCCTTCTTCGGCAAAGGCGTTGGCGCACTGGGCTGGGCGGTGGTGTCCGACACCTCGCCGAAACAAATCGCCGGTCTCAGTGGCGGCTTGTTCAACACCTTCGGTAACCTGGCGTCGATCACCACGCCGATTGTCATCGGCTACATCATCAGCACCACCGGCTCGTTCAAATGGGCACTGGTGTTCGTCGGCGCCAACGCGCTGGTGGCGGTGTTCAGCTATCTGGTCATCGTCGGTCCGATCAAGCGTGTAGTACTCAAAGAGCCGCCAAGCAAGGGGCCTGAGTTGACCAACCTAACCGAAGCGCATTCCTGAGAGGCCCCGTGATGCAGTTGATTGAACATGCCGACTCGCCGCGCTCCATTCGCCTGCACGAGCGCGACAACGTAGTGATCGTGGTCAACGACCAGGGCGTACCGGCCGGGACCGAGTTCCCGGACGGCCTGGTGACCGTGGATTTCATCCCCCAGAGCCACAAAGTGACCCTGGAAGACATCCCCGAAGGCGGTCAGATTATTCGCTACGGCCAGACCATCGGTTACGCCCTGGCGCCGATTCCGCGCGGCAGTTGGGTCCAGGAAGATCAACTGCGCATGCCGACCGCGCCGCCGCTGGACAGCTTGCCGCTGTCCACCGAGGTGCCTGAAACCCAGGCACCGTTGGAGGGGTTTACCTTCGAAGGCTATCGCAACGCCGACGGCACCGTGGGCACGCGCAATATCCTCGGCATCACCACCACGGTGCAGTGCGTGACGGGTGTGCTGGACCATGCGGTCAAGCGCATCAAGGACGAATTGTTGCCCAAGTACCCCCACGTCGATGACGTGGTGGCGCTGACCCACAGCTACGGCTGTGGGGTGGCGATTACTGCGACGGATGCCTACATCCCGATCCGTACCGTACGCAACCTGGCGCGCAACCCGAACCTGGGCGGCGAAGCCCTGGTGATCGGCCTTGGCTGCGAGAAATTGCAGGCCGGGCAGGTGATGCACGACAACGACAGCTCCGTCGACCTCAGCGAGCCATGGCTGTATCGGTTGCAGGATTCCAGCCATGGCTTTACCGAGATGATCGAGCAGATCATGGACTTGGCCGAAGTCCGCCTGAAGAAGCTCGACCAGCGCCGCCGGGAAACCGTGCCGGCGTCCGAGCTGATCCTGGGCATGCAGTGCGGCGGCAGTGATGCGTTTTCCGGTATCACCGCCAACCCGGCGCTGGGCTATGCCTCGGATTTGTTGCTGCGGGCGGGGGCGACGGTGATGTTTTCCGAAGTCACCGAAGTGCGTGATGCCATCTATCTGCTGACTTCGCGTGCGCAGACCAAGGAAATTGCCCAGGAGCTGGTGCGGGAAATGGACTGGTACGACCGTTACCTGGCCAAGGGCGAGGCGGATCGCAGTGCCAATACCACGCCGGGCAACAAGAAGGGCGGGTTGTCGAACATTGTCGAGAAGTCCCTGGGTTCCATCGTCAAGTCCGGCAGCAGCGCGATCAACGGTGTGCTGGGCCCGGGCGAGCGCTTCAAAAGCAAGGGCCTGATCTTTTGCGCGACGCCGGCCAGTGATTTTGTCTGCGGCACGCTGCAATTGGCGGCGGGGATGAACCTGCATGTGTTCACCACTGGGCGTGGCACGCCTTACGGGTTGGCGATGGCGCCGGTGGTGAAGGTTTCGACGCGTACAGAGCTGGCACAGCGCTGGCCGGACCTCATCGATATCGACGCCGGGCGCATTGCCACCGGGCGCGCGACCATCGAGGAGCTGGGCTGGGAGTTGTTCCACTTCTATCTGGACGTGGCCAGCGGTAAGAAGCAGACCTGGGCGGAGCATCACAAGCTGCATAACGACATTACGTTGTTCAACCCGGCGCCGATTACCTGAGACCGAGCCGCCTGCATCGGGGGCAAGCCCCCTCCCACACTCGACCGCATTCCTACAGGATAAATGCGGTCAAACTGTGGGAGGGGGCTTGCCCCCGATAGCGGTCTATCGGGCACTGCGCGTTTGTATGGCTTATCATTAGCCACCTAACGACGCTCACCAAGGTTCTCCCCGGCATGCTGGCTATCTTCCTCACCACCCTCACCATCACCGCGCCGGTATTCGCCATGCTGTTCCTGGGTGTGCTGCTCAAGCGCATCAACTGGATCAACGACAACTTTATCCACACGGCTTCGTCCCTGGTGTTCAACGTCACCATGCCGGCGTTGCTGTTCCTGGGCATCCTGCATGCCGACCTGCACTCGGCGCTCAAGCCGGGTTTGCTGATCTATTTTGCCGTTGCCACGCTGGTGAGCTTTGTCCTGGCCTGGGGCTGGGCGATCTTTCGCTGCAAGCGTGAAGACCGCGGTATCTACACCCAGGGCGCCTTTCGCGGCAATAACGGGGTGATCGGCCTGGCCCTGGCCGCCAGCATGTACGGCGACTACGGCATCTCCCTCGGCGCGATCCTCGCGGCGCTGGTGATCCTCTTCTACAACACGCTCTCGACCATCGTGCTGGCGGTGTACAGCCCGGTGATCAAGTCCGACCCGTGGAGCATCTTCAAAAGTGTGGTGGCCAACCCGCTGATCATCAGCGTGATCGTGGCGGCACCGTTTGCCTATTTCCAGCTCGGCCTGCCCGGCTGGCTGGAAAAATCCATGCAGTACCTGGCGGACACCACCTTGCCGCTGGCATTGATCTGTATTGGTGGCACCTTGTCCCTGGCGGCGTTGCGCAAGAGCGGCAATATGGCGCTGAGCGCGAGCTTGATGAAGATGGTCTGGCTGCCGGTGGTCGCGACTCTGGGCGCGTGGCTGCTGGGCTTTCGCGGGCCGGAGTTGGGGATTCTGTTCCTGTACTTCGGCGCACCGACCGCCGCGGCGAGCTTCGTGATGGCCAGGGCGGCCGAGGGCAATCATGAACTGGCGGCGGCGATTATCGTGATCACCACGCTGATGGCGGCAGTGACCACGAATATCGGGATTTTCGTGTTGCAGGCGGGTGGCTGGATCTAACCTTCTTTCTGATAGGTGTCGATCACTTCCTGCGCCGCCCGAAACGCATCAATCGCCGCCGGTACGCCGGCATACACCGCGCAATGCAGCAGCGCTTCGCGAATTTCCTCCACGGTGCAGCCATTGTTCAGCGCGCCGCGTACGTGGCCCTTGAGCTCCTGCGGGCACTTGAGCGCGGTGAGGGCGGCGAGGGTGATCAGGCTGCGCGTCTTCAGCGGCAAGCCTTCGCGGGTCCACACGCTGCCCCAGGCGTGTTCGTTGACGAAGTCCTGCAGTGGCTGAGTGAACTCGGTGGCGTTGCCCAGGGCGCGGTCGACGAATACATCGCCCATCACCTGGCGACGCATTTCAACCCCGGGCTTTTTCTGATCGGTCATTGCGATTCCCTCTTGTGTTGGCGGCGCCAGGCTCGCAGCGTGCTGAACAACAGGAAAGCCACCAGCACTGGCAGGACGTAATACAGCATCAGTTGTTCAAGCTTGTTGGCCAGGGGCATGCCGGTGGTGAACGACATCACATGCAGTCCATACGCCAGGTACAGGCCCAACAGCACCAGGCCTTCGGCACGGGTGACGCGGTAACCGGTATAAAACACCGGCAGGCACAGCACCACCACGCCAAGCATCACCGGCAAGTCGAAGTCCAGGGCGTTGGGCGACACCGACAGCGGCGAGGGCGCGAGCAGCGCGGTCAGCCCCAATACGCCCAGCAGGTTGAACAGGTTGCTGCCGATCACGTTGCCTACGGCAATTTCCCGCTGGCCGCGCAGGGCGGCAACCAGTGAGGTGGCCAGGCATGGCAGCGATGTGCCGACGCCGATCAGCGTGAGGCCGATGATGCGCTCCGACAGGCCCAGGTCCGCCGCCACATCCACCGCTGCGCCGAGCAGCAAGTGCCCGGCCAGCACCAGGATCAACAGCCCGCCCAGCATCTGCAGCACACTGCTTAGCCAGGGCGCCCGGGCGACGGTATCCAGGGTGCGCGGACGGCGGGAATGGCGAGTCTGGTAATGCAGCACGCCGAGGTAGGCCAGCAGGGCAATCAGCAGCAGCAGGCCGTCGACCGGTGTCAGCTCTTCATTCGCCGCCAGGGTAAACACCAGCAACCCCGCGAGGATCATCATCGGAATATCCAGGCGCACCAGCTGCCGCGAGACGCGCAGGGGGATGATCAGCGCCGACAGGCCCAGGGTCACGAGGATGTTGAAGATACTGCTGCCGATCACGCTGCCCACGGCAATGTCGGTATTGCCGGCCAGGGTGGCCTGCAGGCTGACGGTCATCTGTGGCGCGCTGCTGCCGAACGCGACGACCGTAAGGCCGATGATCAGCGGCCGCACCTTGAGGCTGGCGGCCAGGCGCACGGCGGCGCGCACCAGGATTTCGGCGCCCAGGATCAGCAGCAACAGGCCGCTGACCAGTTCAAGCAGGCTCCAGGGCGAGAGGGCGGTTAATCCGAAAATGGCCAGGGCTCCCTCTTCAGTTGCTCAGGGCTTGCACGCGAACCCGTGCAGTGCCGCTGCTCAGCATGCCCAGTTGCTCGGCAGCCTTGCGTGATAGATCGATCAAGCGCCCGCGGGTATGCGGGCCGCGATCGTTGATGCGGACCACGACGGATTTGTCGTTGTCGAGATTGGTGACCTTGACCTGGGTGCCGAAGGGCAGTTGCCGGTGGGCGGCGGTCAGGGCGTTCTGGTTGAAAGGTTCACCGCTGGCGGTTTTTTTGCCATGGTGCTTGGCGCCGTAATAAGAGGCGGTGCCGGTTTCGTTGTAGCCGTTGGGGTCGATGAGGCCGCTGGCGCAGCCGGCCAGTAGGGAGAACAGGGCTAAAAGGCCAAGTAAACGCTTCATTTCCAAGCTTACCCCTGTATCGAATATGGGCGCGGGCTTATGTGGGAGGGGGCTTGCCCCCGATAGCGTTCTGTCAGACACAGATGTGCAAGCTGATAGACCGCTATCGGGGGCAAGCCCCCTCCCACAGGGTCCGAGGCAATTATGAAATCTGCCTCGGGCTAATCATTGCAATCAGCCTTCGAGCTTGCTTTTCAGCAGTTCGTTCACCTGTTGCGGGTTGGCCTTGCCTTTGGAGGCTTTCATCGCCTGGCCGACAAAGAAGCCGAACATCTTGCCGCGCTTGGCTTCGTCTGCCGCACGGTACTGTTCGACCTGCTCGGCGTTGGCCGCCAGCATTTCATCCAGCACGGCGGAGATGGCGCCGCTGTCGGTGACTTGCTTGAGACCGCGCTTGTCGATGATCTCGTCGGCGCTGCCTTCACCGTTGGCCATGGCTTCGAACACGGTCTTGGCGATTTTGCCGGAGATGGTGTTGTCCTTGATGCGCAGCAGCATGCCGCCCAATTGCTCGGCCGACACCGGCGCTTCGTCGATCTCCAGGCCCTGTTTGTTTAACAGGCTGCCCAGCTCGACCATCACCCAGTTGGCCGCCAGCTTGGCGTCACCGGCAATGCTCACGACTTTTTCGAAGTAGTCGGCTTGCTCACGGCTCGAAGCCAGCACGCTGGCATCGTAGACCGACAGGCCGAACTGCGCCTGGAAACGCTCGCGTTTTTGCGGTGGCAATTCCGGCAGGGTGGCGCGGATGTCATTGAGGAACGAATCTTCAAGCACCACCGGCAACAGGTCCGGATCGGGGAAGTAACGGTAGTCGTTGGCTTCCTCTTTGCTGCGCATGGCGCGGGTTTCGTCTTTGTTCGGGTCGTACAGGCGCGTTTGCTGGATCACCTTGCCGCCGTCCTCGATCAGTTCGATCTGGCGACGCACTTCGGTGTTGATCGCCTTCTCGATGAAGCGGAACGAGTTGACGTTCTTGATCTCGCAGCGAGTGCCGTACTCGACCTGGCCTTTTGGCCGCACCGAGACGTTGCAGTCGCAACGCAGCGAGCCTTCGGCCATGTTGCCGTCACAGATGCCCAGGTAACGCACCAGCGCGTGGATCGTCTTGACGTAGGCCACGGCTTCCTTGGCGCTGCGCATGTCCGGCTCGGACACGATCTCCAGTAGCGGCGTGCCGGCACGGTTCAGGTCGATACCGGTGGCACCGTTGAACTCTTCGTGCAGGCTCTTGCCGGCGTCTTCTTCCAGGTGCGCACGGGTGACGCCGACACGCTTGATGGTGCCGTCTTCCAGCGGGATGTCCAGGTAGCCCTTGCCGACGATCGGCAATTCCATCTGGCTGATCTGGTAGCCCTTGGGCAGGTCCGGGTAGAAGTAGTTCTTGC
>JAEAMG010000430.1_pt1 | contig 49195 bp, 35 predicted proteins | sample 8958741 | NCBI WGS metagenome assembly JAEAMG01 (sample SAMN16933256, study PRJNA681125) | bioreactor sludge metagenome | isolation source: anaerobic bioreactor treating anionic surfactant - SDBS | place: India: Bengaluru | collected 2019-02-28 | reverse complement strand
CGTCGCTGGATGCAGAGCCATTACAAGATCAATGTGGAGGATCCGGCCGCTGTGCAAGCGCACTATGACAGCTTCAAGGACAAGACCGAATACAGCGCGGCCATGGCGCTGAACTACATCAAGATGTGGCCTCGGTACAACGATTTTCTCAAACAGATGGCTCAGCATGAGAAAGCCGCGCTCGAAAGCCGCAAGCCGGTTCCGCACGCGTATGTCGTTGTTCCCGTGAAAGCAGAGTAGCAGTGAAAGCCTCTCCCCTGCCATCGGACGCGCACGGGCCACCCGCAGATTCTGACGAAGTACCCGAGAGGTCAACGGGCATCCGTGTTCGTGCCTTTCTTCTTCAACTGCTCAACGTGCTCCATGCGCTTCGCGAGGGTGTCCTCATAGCCCTGCGCGGTCGGACGATAGTACCGTTTATCCACGGGCAAGTAATCTTGCCGAACAACATGTTGGTCGAAGTCATGAGGATATTTGTAGGCAATGTCGAGGCCTGCGCGCCCGATCGCTTCGACATGAACGTTTTTGAGGTGTTCGGGTACGGCCATCAGGCGGCCTGATCGCACGTCTTCTAACGCTTCGTCCACGGCGAGGTAGGCGGCGTTGCTTTTTGGGGCGGTGGCGAGGTAGGTGGTGGCCTGCGCCAGCGTGATACGGGCTTCGGGCATGCCGATGAACTCCACGGCCTGCATGGCGGCGACGGCGACGGTGAGGCCGCGCGGGTCGGCGTTGCCGATGTCTTCGGAGGCGAGGATGATGAGGCGGCGGGCGATAAAGCGAGGGTCTTCGCCGGCCTCCAGCATCTTGGCAAGCCAGTAGACGGCGGCATGAGGGTCGGAGCCCCGCACGGATTTGATGAAGGCCGAAATGGTGTCGTAGTGGCCGTCCTCGTCTTTATCGTAGAGGACCATCTTACGCTGAACGCACTCTTCGACCACGGTGTGCGTGAGCCGGATGACGCCGTCGGGATCGGGATGCGTCGACAGCACGGCGACTTCAAGGGCGGTCAGGGCGCGTCGGGCGTCGCCGTCGCTGATGGTGGCGAGGAAGGCGACCGCTTCCGGGGTGATGGCTGCGGCAAGGTGGCCGAGGCCGCGCGCCGAGTCGGACAAGGCGCGCTGCACGAGGCACGCGATGGCGGACTCGCTGAGGGGGCGCAGTTCGAAGACCAGCGAGCGCGAGGTGAGCGGGCTGTTGACGAAGATGTTGGGGTTGTGGGTGGTGGCTCCGATAAGCGTGACAGTGCCGTTCTCGACGTAGGGCAGGAGCACATCCTGTTGGGATTTGTTGAAACGGTGGATCTCATCCACGAAGAGCACGGTGCCGGGGCCGTTCTTGTAGAGCTTGGCGGTCTCGCAGATGGTGCGCAACGTGGCAACGTTCGAGAGTACGCCGCTCGTGCGCTCAAAGCGGCGGCGCGTGACGCGTGCGATAACCTCCGCGAGCGTGGTTTTGCCGCAGCCGGGCGGACCGTAGAAGATCAGGTTGGTGAGGCGGTCCGCCTCGATGACTCGGCGCAGGAGTTTGCCGGGTCCGAGGATGTGCTCTTGGCCGACGACATCCTTCAGCGTTTCTGGCCTCATGCGTGCGGCCAGCGGCTGTCGCATGGCGGACGCGGGGGCGTCTTCATCGCGTGTAGGGTCGATATCCTCGGAAAAAAAGTCGTTGTCGGGCATTATAAATAAGGAGTAAGGAAAGGGTCAGTTAGGAGGCAGGATGTAGGTGCCGGAAGCGGCTTGGTATTTCCGCGACCACGCGCAGGCCAAGAGGGCGACGGCGAGTGCGCCGGCCAAGTTGGCGAGTGCGTCAAACGTGTCCAGCGAACGGCTGCTGGTCAGATATTTTTGGCAGAGTTCCATTGCAAAGCCATACAGGGCGGCAGTAAGGGCCAATCGGAAAGCCCAGGAATAACGGACGCGTGCGGGCGAGGCGAGCGCGTGGAAAAGGGCGGCTGTCAGGGCCGCGTACAGCAGCGCGTGAATGAACTTGTCGATTCCCGGAACGTGCTTTGGACCAGCTAAGTGACTGAAAAAAGAGGCCGGCAGGAGCGACAGAACCGGTATCAGCAGTGTCATCGCAACAGCGGGGCCGTAACGTTTTAGGGGATGGGGTGTGCCGGTCATGACAAGGAGGCTTGGATCGACATCGTGAGGGTGTGCCGAGCGCCGGGTTCGAGCGTGACTTCGTCCCCGTCGGTGTTTGCGGGCTCGAGGCAGATCATGCGCGTGTATTCATCGTCGCCGAAGTCGGGCATGGCGCGGGCTTTGTTGATCCAGGGATTCCAAACGACCAGGCGCTTTGCTCCGCTGTAGACCACCGCGACAGTGCGACCCAAACCGGGATCGTGTAGCACGCATTCGGGAACGTGGGGCGCGTAGACCCGGTCAGTCTCTGAGCGGATGTTAAGAAGGCCTTCATGCGTGCCCGTCTGGTTGTCGAGCATGTCGCGATACGTGGCTTGGTCCAGTCCCTGCACCGTCACGTCCATGATTTGCCGAACACTGAAATAGGGGTGATAAGCCTGTTTGAGGGTGAAGGGACGGGTATCGTGGTTGACGGTTGTGAGCGCGAGGTTCAGGCATTTGTCAAGCCAGACGCGCAGGTTTGCCTCGAAAGCGTAGGGCCAGAGGCGGCGTGTCGCCTCCGAGTCGGTGAGAGATAAGCAGACCTCCGTGACGTCGGAGGAATATTCAGTGGACCTCAGGTCCCATTGTGTGATGCGGGCGAAACCGTGCATCGGCAGCGTCTTGTCGGCTGCGGGTCCGAACCAGGGCCAGCAGACGGGGATGCCGCCGCGGATCGGCTTGCCGGGTTCAAAGAGGGATTCTTTACTAATGAATAGAACGGGCGCGTGCCCCATGGGGCGGTAGCCCAGGACATGCGCGCCATAGAGTGAGACTTCGCAGGAGCCAACGGAGTTGACCAGCGCGATGATGGGGAGCCCCGCTTGGCCAGAACGGAAAGCGATGCGGCCGGGCGCACCGAAACGTTTGTTAAGGATGTCGATGTCAGGGTAGTTCATAAGGAGCTCATTGAGGAGCATGGTTGGCCGTGCCCCATGCGGGTTAATGTTTTTCTGTTTCCAGAGAGATGATTCGGCCGTCTTGGAATTCGATGCGCTGGTACTCGTAAGGATGGCTGTAGATGTCGGTTGCCCAGACCGTGTCGGGGTGCCAGATGGTCCGTCCGTGAGAGAGCCGCACCGGATGGTAGACGGGGCGGAGTGAGTCGATATACGAGGGGTCGTAGGAGATATAAGACCACAGCTCGTTGGTCGTCGTGCCGGTGACGCGTTGGAAGACGCGGTCGGGATTGCCGTAAACGATCCAGGCCGCGTCGGTGGTGTCACCCGTTTCCACTCGGCCCTCGCGGAGTTGTTGTTGCTTCTCGGAGGGCAGCGCGGCGAAATAACCGGCTCTCTGGCCAATGCGCTTTTCGATGAGCTCGCGCTGGGTGGCACAGCCGGTAAACAGCAGCGCGCACGTCAACGCGAGTGCTATGGAACGGTTTTCTTTCATGGGGCGGCAGGTGCCGCAGGCGCGGCGGGCATGGTGACGGCGGGAGCCGGGCAGGCGGATGGCTGGTGTTTTTTCATACAGTCGGGCAACGCGTGATCCAGCACGCCCGCAAACCACAGCCCCGTCACAATTGCCGCGAGTGCGAGTACCGTGATGACAATGTTGCGCGTGGTGTTGTCGTCAGCGTAAGGATCTTTCAGTTGCCGCACCGAATTGGCGGGCAGCGTGGCTTCACTCGTGAAGAGGCTGCCCAACTTGAGCGAGAAGCGCAGGCGACGATTGACGGCCCAGCCGCAGGCGTTGAGAATCGGGGCGATGTCCCGCGCGCGCAACCTGAACCAGCCGAGAATCATCGACGGGCCTGATACAATGAGGAGCACGGCGAGGATGCCCAGCGCCGTCTTCCAGAGAGGCATGCCCGAGACCGCGCTGACAAGGCCGCCGATGGCTGAGCCGATCAGTCCGATTGCGATGCCGATGGCAGCGACGGAGGAGGCGAGAGCGGCCCCTTCCATCTTTTTAGGAGCTTCGGCGGGTGCGGCCGTGCCAATGGTGGCAACTTTTGCCGAGGCACTCGTGAGGGCTGCCGTCTGCCGGGCCGCAAGAATCTTGTTGACCTGACTGCTGATCATGGCCGCGATTTTGCGCCACGGGTCCCAGAAGGCCTCGCGGATAGAAATGGCGTTATCCACCATTTTGACGATGGTCGCATCCCAGTCCTTGCCATCGAGGTCGTAGAAAATACCGTTGCGCCCGACCCAGAGGGTTTGAGCGAAACCAGCCGTAAAAGCGGCGCAAATGGTGCGCGTCTCTTTGGTTCCGGGGCGCGCGAGTGTGCAGTAGGCGAGGCAGCACTTGCTGGCCGCAGCTTGCGCGGCGTGCGCACCGATGTCCTCCACATGGAAGCAGAGGTTGCAGGCGCGGGCATCCAGGTAGAGCGTGCCGACTTGGAAGAGCGTGACGGACTTCGGGTCGTAGAGCCTGCCCATATTGACATAGTTGTTGAGCAGGTTGACGAGGTTGGCGTGGTAGCGGATCAGGCGCTCGACTTCCGTGATCTGGGCATTCTCGGCTTCGAGGGCAGCGTCCTTGGCGATCAACGCGGTGATCGTCGTCTGAGCGTTGCTTTTGAGGAGGGTCGAGAGGCGTTCGTTTCCGAGTTTTTCGGTCTGCGTTCCGGCCTTGGATGCAATCCAGGCTTCGAATGGAGCGAACTTGGCTTTAAGCGCCTGCCAGTGCGTTGCGGAGAGCGTTTTGCAGTCTGCGCCGAACAGCGGCATGACGGCTGATGCGTGGAAGGCCGCGAGCGCGTCGGCCCAATAGGGGTTTGCGCCCGCGAGTAGCGGCAGGTCTCGCCCGGCTTCAATCTTCGAGAGCGGGAAGGCGGCGATGGCGGGTAGTCCGTCTGTCAGGTCCTTGTCTGCAAGCGTGGAGAGGTCGGCCTCGGTGCGGCTGAGCGCGTGCGCGGCACGCGGGTCGAACTCCGCCATGCGGCATCGGGTGAAGTAGTCGTCGATCTTGGCGCGGACCGTGGCGAGCGCGGCGGCGGCGGCGGCGGTCTTCTCTCCGAGCGGCAGGATGGCGGGGTCAGCCGAAGCTTTGCCGGCCCAGTCGAGATAAGCGGCGGCGGCTGCGAAAAAGGCATCGGTTTTGGACTGGTTCACGCCGGGCTTGCCGCTGCGGTCGGTTTCCGCTCCGAAGAGGTCGATGATCTCGGTGATCGCCTGTTGGATCGCAGGGGCTTCGGACGCATCGGCGGGGATGATTCCGTCGCCGTTGAAACGGGTCTCCGCGAAAATCTTCGCGGTGTCGCCCACGTCAGCCAGGGTAATGGCGTCCGCTGAGCCTTTGCCGAGGTTGGCGAGAATGCGCTTCGCGTTTGCGAGCAGGGCCCTGCCTTCAGGATTGTCGGCGTTGAGCGATGCTAACTTCACGGTGTCGGTGCCCGCGATCAGGGGGTCAAGCGAGGTGAGCCGTGCGGAGAGCCACGCGATGGCGTTCAGGATTTCCGGCACGCGGATGCGTCCGTCTTTATCGGAGTCGAGCAGTGCCAGCGTTTTTGCGTCGAAGCGGATACCTTGGGTCGGGCAACTCAGGGCGGTCCAGAGCTTCTGGTCAAGCGAAGCAAGGTTCGCGATGTCCGCGCCGGTGCGGATCAACACCTGATCAAGGCCGCAGGTCTTGAAGAAATGCCAGGTGTGACTGGAGGTCGTTGATGTTGTCATGACGGATTCTCCTTGGGGTTATTCCGGTTGGGTGTCATTGAATCGCCAGCATCGCGTCGATGGCGCATCTGGCGCGGAGAGCGATCGGCTCAGAGACTGCGATGACCGTTTGCATGTCCCGTAGGCTCCAGAGCACCTTTTCGAGGGTTATTTTCTTCATGTTGGGGCAGACCGCCTGCTCGAGCAGCGGGTAAAAGGTCTTGCCGGGGTTCTCGTTACGCAGGCGGTGGAGAATGCCGGTTTCGGTGCCGATAATGAAGGCGGTTTCGGGACGCCCCAGCACGTAGCGGCACATGCCGCCGGTGGAGAGTACCTCGTCGGCGGCGTCGCGCACGGGCTTGGGACATTCCGGGTGGACGAGGACGGGGGCTCCGGGATGTTCGATGCGGGCGTTGCGGATGTGCGTTTCGGTGAAGCGCGCGTGGGTGGGACAGAAACCGGGCCAGAGGATGAAGGTGCGGCCCAACTTTTCGGCCGTGAAGGAGCCGAGGTGGCGGTCCGGCACAAAGATGATCGGCTGGTCAGGGGGATAGCTTCGCGCCACCGCAACGGCATTGGCGGAGGTTACACAGCAATCGCTCTCGGCTTTAACCTCCGCGGTGCTGTTGACGTAACAAAGAACCTTGGCACCGGGGTGCTGGGCTTTGAGTTTGCGGAGTTGGTCGCCTGTGATCATGTCGGCCATGGGACAACCCGCGTCCGCAGCGGGCAGAAGGACGGTTTTTCCGGGGTTGAGAATGGCGGCGGTTTCAGCCATGAAATGAACACCGCAGAAGATGATCACATCAGCTTGAATATCGGTGGCTTTGCGGGCGAGCTCCAGCGAGTCGCCTGTGAAGTCGGCAATGTCCTGCACCTCGCCGGGCTGGTAGTTGTGTGCCAAAATCACGGCATTGCGCTCTTTTTGCAGTTTTCTGATTTCGTCATGCAGAGTCATGATTCACATCGTTCCTGTTTTCTAAGTCAGTTTTAGATTAGCACATGTCCCGCTTAAACGGAAATGAGAAATCACGCATGTCTACGCTTGCGGAAGCGGTCCTGTTGAGCGTATACTATTCACCACTTTTTGGAGCGAATATGCAAAGAATTTTTCTGATGGCAATTTTGGTCTTGATGGGGGGAGTCGGGACGAATGTGCGGGCCCAATCCACAGTCACTCCGCCGCTGATTTCGGTCGTAAAAAGAGGCGCTGAAAAAGATACGGTTACGTTGGCCGGACTAAAGGCCGCAGGCCCGAACGGGCAGTTGTTTTTGAGGACGCTCGCACGAGATCTTGAACTTTCAGGCTGGTTCAAGGTGGCCGCTTCCGGAGCCGTGAGGGTGAACGGTACGGTGGCCGATGCGGGGGGGGGGATCCAGAGCGGATGCAGGGTGGAGTGGCCGGGCAAGGCGTTCAACTGGAACAAGGTGTCGGCGGGACAGGCCGAAGTGCGGCGTCAGGCGCACCAGTTGGCGGACGAAATGGTGAAGCTGATTGCGGGCGAGACCGGCATGGCGCAGACGCGCATCGTCTTCGTGAACCGCAAGGGACGCAATAACGCGGACTTGTACGTGTGCGATGCGGATGGCCAGGGTGTCATGCAGATCACCCATGATAATGTGGCCGTGGTCGGGCCTCGCTGGGCTCCGAACGGCCGTGATATCTTTTACACCAGTTTTCTGAAAGGGTATCCGGCAGTCTACAGGATGGTGGCGGGAACCGAACGAAAGGCTCTGGCTTCATTCAAGGGGCTTAACACGGGTGCGGCGGTCTCTCCAGACGGGTCGAGAGTGGCCATTATCCTCTCTTATCAGGGAAACCCCGAACTGTATGTGATGACATTGTCCGGAGGGCAATTGACGCGGCTGACTCAGACCCCGCACGGCGCAGAGGCTAGCCCCTGCTGGTCGCCGGACGGCCGCAGCATCGTCTATGTGAGCGACGTCGCCAAACTGCCGCAGCTCTACATCGTCGACGTGGCTTCCCGCCAGTCTCGCAGGCTGACCTACAAAGGCTCTGAAAACGTCAATCCTGACTGGAACAGGAAGGGGCGGATCGTTTACGCGACCAAGCGCGGGGGCGGATACCAGATCGCCACGATCGATCCTCGATCTGGCGAGGGCTCTTGCGAACTCGTGACTCAGCCGGGTGATTACGAACACCCGTCTTGGGCGCCGGATGGGCGGCACGTTGTTTGTTCCAGTCGCTCTTCAATCTACATTCTTGACACTCTGGGGGATCCTGCGGTACGTTTAATCAACATTGCCGGAAATTGGATGTCCCCGGATTGGTCTGAGCGTTAAAAACGGTTCATGAGGAGTTCACACATGCATATTCGTTCTGTCGTCGTCGTCAATATCGCGCTGATGGGCGCGCTCGTGTTCATGGATACCGGCTGCCGCACCAAGGCTGGCGGCTGGCGCTGGCCTTGGCAGAAAGACAAGTCCGAGCTGTTGGGCACAGGCAGCGGTTTGGGCGATCCGACGCAGATGGAGAATACGGATCTTTCCAAAGTGACGGGTGAGGGCGGCGAGCTTGTGAGCGGTGCGCGTTTTGAGGACACGCTGCAGGCTGTACAGGGCGTCAAGTTCGCTCCCGTCTATTTTGCGTTCGATAGCTACGTCCTGCCGCCTGCCGAACTTGCGAAGGCCGATCAGGTCGCGCAGCACCTCCAGCAGAACATGGGACACGTGCTGGTTGTTGAGGGCCATTGCGATGAGCGCGGTAGTAACGAATACAACCTTTCGTTGGGCGAAAATCGTGCGTTGGCCGTGCGTTCGTATCTGGTCAACAAGGGCATTTCCGCTGACCGTATCCAGACCCGCAGCTACGGCGAAGAGAAACCGGCTGTGGCGGGATCGGGCGAAGAAGCCTGGCACCTGAACCGCCGCGGCGAATTCGCCCTGTTCCAGAAATAAGCGGGCAGGGTCGGGAGCTTCCGGGTATGTTGTATTTTCCAAGCTTGGCGTTCCTGACCGGTTCCGTTGGTTCGGGCGAATGGATCGTTCTGTTTGTGGTCGTTCTGATTGTGGTCGGCCCCAAACGGTTGCCGGAAATTGCCCGTAAACTCGGCCGCACGATGGAAATGTTCCGTCGTGCGGCGGATGAGTTTAAGGACCAGTTGATGAATATGGATCAGGAGCCGCCTGCGGGTAATCCGCAGTCGACTCCGGCCGCGCCGCCTGACACGGCCGATTCTTACGACAGCCCTTATCCCGATTCGCCCGATTACCCGGGAAACGAGGGGCAGGTCGAAAACTGGGCTCCTGATTCCCAAGCCGACAATACCGGTTCTGACGTGCCGTCTGATAAGCCGGTCGAAGAAAAGCCTCCGGAGGGCGCTCAATGAAGATCGGGCGTTTTTCCGTGAAGCCGAAGCAGTCGGGACAGGTTGATGAGTATGATGACCCGCCGCGGCCGTTTCTCGAGCACCTGATTGACCTGCGCGATTGTGTCGTCCGCTGCGCGATCGCTTGGGGCGTCTGTGAGATCGTGATTATTCCTTTCGCGCCGGCCATTACGCGCTGGCTGATGGCGCCTGCGGCACAGTCCCAAAGTATGATTCAGGGCCTGAGTTGGACGGCTGGTTTCGATATCCTGATTGACATCATGCTGTGGGGTGGGACCGCGCTCAGCTTGCCGTTCCTGATTTTTTTCTGCCTCAGGTTTATCTTTCCCGGCCTAAAACACAGCGAGCGGACGATTATTGTTTTCTGCCTTTGTTTTTCGACGATCCTGTTCAGCGGCGGCGTTTGGATGGCATATGCCGCGACGTTGAACATCGCGTTCCAGGTGCTGCAGCAGCTCAACAACTGGATGGGTGTGAAAGTGGAGATCATTCGGCTAGACCAGCATGCTGATATCGTGATCAAAACGATTATGGCGTTCGGTCTGGCCTTCCAGTTGCCCATGTTGCTGCTGGCTCTCGGCTGGATCGGGGTTGTCCCCTCTAAGTTGTTGCGTGATAAGCGGCGCCATGCGATCGTGATTATTTTCGTCATCTCGATGGTTCTGACGCCGCCTGATCCGGTTTCGCAGATCGTCATGGCCGTGCCGATGTGCCTCTTGTACGAGGTGTGTATTTGGGCTATCCGGCTGCGCGAATTGGCGAGAGGCAAAAAGGATGATGAGCCCGCGCCGCTTGACGGTGCGGCGTAAAACGGAGGGAATCGATGGCACGTACAGCGACACGGACACGCAAGACGCGCGAGACGGACATATCGGTGACGCTGAATCTTGACGGGACCGGGGTTTGTCAGGTGGAGACCGGTATCGGTTTTCTGAACCACATGCTGGAACTCTTCGCTCGTCATGCGCTGATCGACCTTGAAGTCAAAGCCTCGGGCGACGTCAATGTCGACTACCATCACACGGTCGAGGACGTGGGGCTGGTGCTCGGTTCCTGCCTCAATCAGGCGTTGGGCGAGCGGTGCGGAATACGGCGCTATGGCTTTTTCCAGTTGCCGATGGACGAAGCGCTCTGCGAGGTGGCGCTGGACTTGGGCGGTCGGCCTTTTCTGTCTTTCGCGAGCGCGATGAAGCATATGAAGGTGCGTGATTTCGAGGTGAAACTGCTGGAGGAGTTCTTCCGCGCGTTGACGGTCGAGGGGCGCATGAACCTGCATCTTCGACAGATCTATGGCGATGAGGCTCACCATGTCTGCGAGGCGATGTTCAAGGGCTTTGCGCGCGCCTTGCGCATGGCTGTGGAAGCCGACCCGCGCGAGACCGGCATCCCTTCCAGCAAGGGAACGATTGTTTAGGGGCGGGTCTCTTTGCCTGCCTTTCAAGGGGTGTTTCTCGGATGATCATTTTACCGGCGATCGATTTGAAGGACGGCAAGTGCGTGCGTTTGCGCCAAGGCAAGGCCGAGGACGTGACGGTGTACTCCGATGATCCTGTGGCGCAAGCCCTGACGTGGCTCAAGCAGGGCGCGGAACAGTTGCATGTGGTGGATCTGGACGGTGCGTTTCAGGGTGAGCCGCGACACGCCGAAGTCATTGCCCGGATCGTCCGGGAAATCGGCATTCCCGTCGAAGTCGGCGGCGGACTGCGCACGGACGCGCAGATCGAGCGGTTGTTGCAGGCGGGTGTTGCGCGTGCCATCATCGGCACGCGCGCGCTGGAAAATTTCGACGCGCTAGCCGCGTTGGTCAAACGCTTCGGTGATGCGATCGCAGTGGGCATTGACGCGCGCGACGGGCTCGTGCAAGTCAAAGGGTGGGTTGAAACGACGAAAACCAGCGCCACCGATTTGGCGAAACAGGTGGAGTCTGCGGGCGTCCGCACAATCATTTACACCGACACGGCGACGGACGGCATGTTGGGTGGCCCTAATCTGTCGGCCATGCGCCAGATGTGTGGGACAGTCACCTGCCGTATCATCGCTTCGGGTGGCGTGAGCGCGCCTGAGCATGTGACGGCTCTGAAGGCGCTGGGGTGCGCAAACCTCTACGGAGCGATCGTAGGCAAGGCTCTTTACGACGGTAAGACGACGCTGGCAGAGATGAAAGCCGCAGCGGCGGTTGAGTGCCTTACAAACCAACAACACCACTAAAAAACAAGTTGTTTGCGAGAATTCAAGATTCTGAAGGGGATGATCGATAAAGAGCGAATCTTTTGGCGCAATTCATTCTGACTTCTGACTTCTGACTTCTGAATGCTTGGGTTGCGGGCGGAGCCCGCTTCTAGGAATTTATGTTAGAAAACGTTCAAGTTACGGTTCTTAAGAACGGGGCGACGGTCGTTTCGTCGTCCAATGCCGAGGCGGAGAGCGTGGCTGTCGGTATCTGGGTGGGTGTGGGTGGACGCCACGAGAAGGCGTCGGTCAACGGAGTCAGCCACTTTTTGGAGCACATGCTTTTCAAGGGTACTCCAACGCGTTCGGCGCTGGCCATTTCCCAAGCGATCGAGGGTCGCGGCGGATATCTCAACGCCTTCACCCAAGAGGAGGGGACCTGCTATTACGCGCGGTTGCCATACGAGTATCTGCCGCAGGCGTTTGACGTGCTTTCGGACATGTACCTGAACGCCTCTGTCAAAGAGGATGATTTCAATCGCGAGCGCGATGTGATCCTTGAAGAGATCAAGATGTATCAGGACTTGCCGCAGCATGTGGTACAGGAAAAGCTGCAAGAGGTGATGTTTAAGGGACATGCGCTGGGCGCGCCGCTCTCCGGTGATGAAGCCACGCTGCGAAGAATGAGCCGCGAGACGCTGCTGCGCTACAAGGCGCAGGCGTATTCGCCGGGTTCTACGGTGTTCGCTTTTGCGGGACGCTTGGAGCATGCGGCGTGCGTGGCCTGCGTCGAGAAAGCGATCGGCGGCGTGCGAAAGGCCAGAGGGCTGGATTTCAAGCGCGTTGATGGAACGGTTCCGCAAGCGCCTCTGGCGCTGGTGAAGAAAGAGATCGCACAGGTTCATGCGGTGGTCGGTTTTCGCGTGTTCGGACGGCACGATGACCGGCGCTATGCCCTGCGCGTTCTGAACGGGATACTGGGCGAGAACATGAGTTCGCGGCTTTTCCAGAGCGTGCGCGAGCGTCGCGGCTTGTGCTATTCGATCCAGTCGAGCTTCCAGTTGTTTGAGGAGACGGGCGTGTTTACGGTCAGCGGCGGGTTCGACGTGCAGCGCGCCGTGGCGGCGTTGAAGTTGACGGCCAAGGAGATTCGGCGTCTGATCGATACGAAGGTGACTGCTCCAGAACTGAAGCGGACCAAAGACTATCTGCTGGGCTCCTTCCGGCTGGGGCTGGAGGGAACCGGCAACCAGATGATGTACATCGCAGAATCAATGCTGAACTACGGTCGCGTGGTGCGTCCCGAAGAGACGATCGACGGGATTCAAGCGGTGACAGCGGACGATGTGCGGCGCGTGGCGGAGGACGTGTTTGAGCCGTCGCGCATGACGCTTTCGCTGGTCGTGCCGACGGCGCAATCTGAGAGCGAAGATGACTGGCTCGCTTGTCTGGCGGCGTTGTAAAAGCGGCTGTCTGGTACGCACCTGCTGACGGCAAAGAGGGCTCCCGATGAACCGGATTCTGATCGAACCTGCAGAGATCCAGTCGGACGGGACGGTCTTGCTTTCCGGCGGGCGGTGCGAACATGTCCGGCATGTCCTGCATGCCGCGCCCGGACAGACCATCCTGACAGGGACGCTGAACGGGCTGGCCGGCGTTTCGCGCGTGCTGGAAGTCTCCGACTCGTGCGTGCGGCTGTTCCCCGAGCATACGGTCTGTCTGCCGGAGCCTTGGTTCGACCTGCTGTTGGCGGTTCCTCGCCCCAAAGTGCTCAAGCGGCTATGGCCGCAACTGGCCGCGCTCGGAGTGGGGCGGGTGGTTGTGCTTAACGCGTATAAAGTCGAGAAGTTCTACTTCAGCAGTCAATGGCTTGATCCTCGTTTTTATCGTCCTCTGCTGATTGAAGGCCTAACTCAGGCCGGGTTAACCCGTTTGCCGGAAGTCAGTGTGTGTCCGTTGTTCAAACCGTTTGTCGAGGACGAGCTGGACCGGCTCTTTCCGGATACGTTGCGGCTTCTGGCCCATCCCGGGTCGAGGAGCGCGTTGCCGAGTTTGTCTGGCCGCTCTGCGCGGCCGCTGCTTGCGGTTGGGCCTGAGGGCGGCTGGACAGATTACGAAATGAAGGTGCTATTTGAGCACGGGTTCCAACTTTTTTCGTTGGGTGAACGCATTCTGCGGTCTGATACGGCCTGCATCGCGTTGATCGCTGTGTTAGAATACCATACAAGAGAATTGTCAGAATAGGGGAAGAAACATGAACCCGAGAAACAAACAGTTCAAAGATTTTCGCAGTGATCGCGGTGACGCACGTCGCGGCCCATCCGATCGCGGTGATTGGATCTACGGCCGTCGGCCGGTGCTGGAGGTGGTCAAGTCTGAAAAGCGTCATCTCTATGAGGCGGTGTTGCCGATGGAGGGCCGCGATGCGCCCGATGTGGCGGAGCTTCGCGGCTTGCTGATGGGGCGCGGGGTGCCCTTCCGGACAATGGAGCGCGAGGAACTCGACGAGATCTGCGAAGGCGGTAACCATCAGGGCGTTGCTGTGCGCACAGGCGGTTTCCCGTATATCTCGATCGATCAGGTGATCCATGACGTGAAGGAGGATCAGAACGCGCTGGTGTTGATTCTCGACCACATCGAGGATCCCCAGAATGTTGGCTCGATCCTGCGTACGGCGGATGCGGCGGGTGTCACCGCTGTTCTCTTGCCAGAGGACCGTGCTGCGGGTGTGACGCCTGCCGCGGTTCGCGCCTCGGCGGGTGCTGCCGAGCATATGCGTGTGGCAAAGGTCGTGAATCTGGTCCGCGCCATGCAAGAGCTGAAAGAGTGTGGCATTTGGACGACCGGGCTGGATTTCGGGCCTGATGCCAAGCCCTACACAAAGATTGACTTCAAAGGTCGCGTAGGATTGGTGGTTGGCAGCGAGGGGAAAGGCCTTTCGAGGCTGGTGCGTGAGAATTGCGACTTCATCGCCTGTTTGCCTATGAAGGGGCGTGTCGAGTCGCTCAACGCAGGTGTGGCCGGTGCGGTCGCTTTGTACGAGATCGTTCGGCAACGCGGCGGGTGATGACAATGTCGATATCCTAGATACTTAGATGAACCCTGCGTGTTTATGCAATTTGGTCCCCCAGCCGCGCTCGGTTATGCGCGGAGAGGGGTCTTTCTTTTCACTTGTTTCAGGAATGGCCTGTGTCGAGGGCGGTGCGGGAATGGCTGGCCCCGCCGTCAGTGCGTTGCGGGCTGTCCTCGGTCCGGGCTGGGAGATCACGCCGGATGCGACACGGGCTACTCTCCGTTTCCAGATTGTTCCTTTTGTCGCCGGTCCTCAGTCTTATCGCCTCCGCATCACGCCGGACGGTGTCCATGCCGAGGCGCAGGACCGGGCGGGCCTTTTCTACGCGGCGGTCACCTTTTCGCAGTTGGTTCGTTTGGCCTGCGGAGGCCCGATTCCAGTGTGCGAGATTAAGGATGCGCCCGACTTTCCGGTGCGGGGCGTCATGCTGGACATCAGCCGCGACAAAGTGCCGACCCTGGCGACGCTCTTCCAGTTGGTTGATAGGCTCGCAAGCCTGAAAATCAACCAACTTCAACTCTACACGGAGCACACGTTCGCTTACCGTGCTCATGAAGAAGTTTGGAGAAACGCCAGCCCCGTGACGGCGGAGGAGATCCGGGCTTTGGATACCTTCTGCCGGGAGCGGTGCGTGGAACTGGTGCCCAACCAGAACTCGTTCGGGCATCTGGAACGCTGGCTCACCCTGCCGCGTTACAACGTGCTGGCGGAACTGCCGCAGGGTGGTGCACCGCTGCCTTGGGGCGGCACGCATGAGAAACCCACTTCGCTCTGTCCGACCGATCCCCGCTGTCTCGAGTTTCTGGCGGGGCTTTATGACGAGCTTTTGCCGAATTTCACCTCGCGCTTGTTCAATGTCGGCTGCGATGAGACCTTTGATCTGCGAGGAAAAGGACGTTCTGCCGCGCTTGTTGAACAACAGGGCGAGGGCCGCGTCTATCTGGACTTCTTGAAGAGGATCCACTCGCTCGTGAGCGCGCGGGGCAAGACCATGGCGTTCTGGGGCGACATTATTATCCGGCATCCCGAGCTGGTCTCCGAGTTGCCTGCGGATGCGGTGGCGCTCGAATGGGGGTACGAGGCCGACCATCCTTTTGACGGGCACGGCGCGCTTTTCGCGCGTTCGGGTGTGCCGTTCTATGTCTGTCCGGGTACCTCGTCATGGAACAGCCTCGCGGGACGCACGAGCAACATGCTGGAAAACCTGCGGTCTGCCGCAGTGAACGGGCGCAGGCATGGGGCGTGCGGATATCTCGTCACCGATTGGGGCGACTGGGGACATTGGCAGCCGTTGGCGGTGAGCTTTGCGGGATATATTTACGGGGCTGCGCTCTCTTGGGGTTACGCTCAAAATCGCGATCTCGGCCTGGCTGCGGCGATGGACGCGCACGGGGCAGAGGGGCTGGGCCAAACGTTGTTGGAACTCGGTGACGTATATCAAAAATGCGGGGCCTTGCGCGGGAACGGCACGGAACTGTTCCACATCCTGTCTAAACCCCGAACACGTCCGCTGCTGCCGGGCGTTACCGTTGAAACGCTTCTGGACGTTTTGGCTGACGTTGAGCGTTTATCCTTGAACATGCCGGTTGCAGACTCTGTAGTCGCGCAGGAAACGCTCCACGTGATCAGACTGTTACGTGCCGCCTGCCACCGCGGTTTGGCGTTACTGGACGGCAGTATCGATAATTCTGTAGTGCGACAATCTTTAAATGTTGATATGGAAGTACTTATGATTGAACATGCGCGCGTCTGGCGCTTGCGCAACCGCGAAGGCGGTTTGAGCGATAGTCTCGCACGCATGGCTTCAATCCGCCTTGAATACAGGGCCTGACCGGTCTGCATATGCCCTGATCCCCGCCTGTTATTTCAGGAAAAAGTGCGAGCCCAGAGGGATCACTTGCAGCGTGGCGCTTTGACTGACCACATAGGCGTTCCCTGTGCCATATACAAGGACATCGTACGTGCCGGCATCGGAAAGGTTGGCATCTACGAACTGCAACCATGATTGGTTGGCTCCGGGAATACCGACTCCGTTGTGACGCCACTGGTAGGCCGTGGCGTTTGGCGAATAGATGCTGAAAAACGCGTTCTCGCCGACGTGAATGCTCGCGGGACGAGGTTGGTTCCATAGGTCCGGACGTGTCCCGGTTGTTCCGGTCGGCAAACCATGCCTGGCGAGGATGAAGATGTTTTTCTTGCTGTAGATGGCCGCGTTCGAGGTGAAGGTCCAGTCAGGGTCGTTGTTGCTCCACTTTGGGTTGTTGCCGATTCCCAGTCCCGGTGTGCGGCTATTGGATCCGAAACTGATCAACGAAAAAATCGTGTGCCCTTGCAGATAATTGTGAACCTGCATCGAACCGTGACCGACAGGGACATTGGCGTCCATGGTGTCGCCGAAGTCGTAGGTGGCACCGGTGCTGTCCGCGCCCGGGATGTTCTTCGCATTGGCTGTCCCGTAGTTGTTCGGCCAGAATTCAATGTTGCCCGCGACGATGCCGACTCCGGTGGTGACGGTCATGTTCGCCACGTTGGCGGAAGCATAGACGTTCAGGTTGCTGACGTACTGCTGGTATCGTGCGTTACGGTCGGCCGTTGGCACGCCGATCAGAGAGAGATCGTTCGTGAAGGCATCCATGGATACCCAAACCCACTGGGTGACGCCGTTAGTGACCAGTTCCATGCAATAGGCCAAGCGGTCGAAAGGTTGCGTGCGCTGGAATTTGCTTTCGTCAAACAGGTAATTCGCGCCGTTGACGAAACTGACCGAATTGCTTACCGCGAGATAGGAAAGCAATTCGTAGTCGCCGGCCTCGGGGACATTAGATAATACGTCGGCTGTCCAACGAATCGGGGCTCGGAATGTGATCGATGAGCCCGGCGCGATTGGGTTGGCGTTCCAAGAGCGGTCGCGCACACCGGTAACGTAGACGGTGTACGATTGGCCGGCCGTCAAGGGAGAGGTGGTGAGAATCACGTCCCGTTTGTTGGGGGTCAGTTGAGCATCGGTAACGGTAACGCCGTTACTGACCGCGAAGAAAGACGGTTTGGCAGCACCGTCAGCCAATGACTCGCTGAAACTGAGTGCGATCTGATTAAGCGTCAGAGATCCTGTGGCGTTGAGCAGGGTCGGACGTATGAGGTCGGCATTGTTGCCTTTGTTCAGCACGAACACATATAACCTTCGGTGATTATAGGTGTTGGCGTTGCTCTTAAAGGTCCAATCGATACCTTTGTTCACCGGTGCCGGACAGTTGCCGATGCCAATACAAAGGTGAGAATTCTTGTTGAAGTTGTTGACAGCGAAAAGCGTTTGGGTCACCCCCGCCCCGTAGTTGTGGATTTGCATCGAGCCGTAACCGTGGCCATAGGATGTCCCTCCCCCGTCGCCAAAATCAAAGTTGGCGTTGTCCGCGTTCGGAATAGACGCGGAGTTTCCGCCGCTGTAATCGCTGGGCCAAAATTCAATGTTCCCTGTGTCAAAATCTGTGCCGTTGACGATTCCTCCGACGTTTGAACGCACGTCGAGGTGGGCAACGCGCGTTTGGAATAATGTGTTCGTCCCTGGAACTCCGAGTTTCGCTGGATCTGTGGTGAAAGCATCCATCGCGGTCCAGATGTATTGAGTTGGGTCACTGCCGGACTGCAATTCAAGGTAGTAGGCCACGCGCGAGAAGGACGGCAGACCGTTCGTGCCTACGAAAGAGAAGTAGCTCGACGCGTTGGTGAAGAAGTTACCGTTGATGGGAAGATCGATGGTGTAGACATGTCGGTAGCCGACGGCGTCCGGCACATTGGCTGTGATCTGAGGCGGTAAAGCAGGAGGTGCCGCAGGCCGCATCAGCACATGGAGTGTGCGGCGCGTATAGTCCGTGCCGGCGTTGGCTGCGAAGGTCCAGTCGGGTTCGCCGGTAGGCCGGTTTCCGATGCCGATGGCGATCGTCTGGTTGTCGGAGCCCCAGTTGTTTATCGCGAAAAGAGTCTGTTTGGCGAGGTAATTGTGGACCTGCATCGAACCATGGCCGCCGGGATCCATGCGGTCGCCAAAGTCGCAGGTGTTTTCGCTGGCACCGGGTATTCCCGCGTAGTTCGTCGCACTGTAGTTCTGCGGCCAGAACTCGAGGTTGCCGCCGGCCATGTTGATGCCATTCGAAATGCCGGCCACATTGGATTTGACATCCAGGCTGGAAACAAACTGTTGAAAAATTGCTCCCGAAGCGACGGTAGGCACGCCGATTTTTTTCTTGTCTGAGGTGAAGGCATTCATGGAGGTCCAGATATACTGGGTAGTGCCGTTTGTCTTTTGCAGTTCGATATAGTAGGCGATGCGGTCGAAGGCGTCGAGGAACTGGCTGTAGTTGACTCGGTAGGGATCGGGCGTGCTGTTGAACTTGCCGAGTACAGGAATGTCCAGAGTGTAGACCAGTTCGTATCCCGCCGCTAACTCTCCCGAGTTTGTGCCGACGTTTGTGACGATCTCGGAGGGGAGACTGGGGGGGGCAACCGTAATCGTGGTACCAGGGGGAACCGCGTTCGCGTTTGGGGAACTGTCGCGGACGCCGGCAATGGAAAGAGTAAGCGGTGTAGCAGGTTGGCGCGTGGTGGTCAGGGTGATGGAACATTGATCCGCAAGTAGCGTGGCTCCGAGCACCTGCACACCATTGTCGAGCGCGAAGAAGCGGCAATCGGCAGAGGAAGCGTTGAGGGGTTCGGAGAACGTAACTGTGATAATCTGTCGGGTCAAGTCGGCCCGTGCGGAGAGTGGGGTCGGGTGCGTGGTGTCGCTCGCGTCGCGCCGGACCAACACATAAAGGGTCTTGACGGTGTATGCTCCGCCGTTGCCGTTGAAGGTCCAGTCAGGGTGGTTGGTCGGCTGATTGCCGATACCGATTTCGATCGTATTCCCTGAGTTCCAATGATTGAGGGCGAAGACTGTTTGCGTGGCCGCGTAGTTATGAACCTGCATGCAACTGTACGAGTTGACAAAAGAACACTGATCTCCGAAATCGTATGTGGAGGCGCTTGCGTTGGGGATGCCTTTGACGTTTCCTGCGCTGTAGTCAAAGGGCCAGAACTCGATGTTGCCCCTGACGACGTTTCCTGTGGCGACGCCAGGCACATTGCATTCGATATGCAGGTTCTGTACATATTGCTGATAAAATGCGCCGGAGGCGAGCGTTGGGATGCCGAGTTTGTCCGCGCGGTTTGTGAAGGCGTCCATGGATACCCAGGCGTACTGGAGGTCCTCGCCGCTCTTCTGGAGTTCCAGATAATAGGCGACTCGGTCGAAGCCGCCGACCAAGGCGCTATTGTCGAACGAATAAGGTACTCCTGTACTGTAGTTTGGTGTCGTGGCGAGGTCCAGGGAGTAGACCGGCGCGTAGAAGGCCGATTCGGCCACGTGGTTCCAGTAGCCGCGGGGCAAGGGCGCTTTGTAGCCTTTAAAGGAGACTTGGCTGTTTTCAGGAAGGGAGAAGGGGGTCGGTATGGTCTCGTCTTGGAGATTGTTGACGGTGACGGTGTAATTCGTGCCTGCAAACTGGGTGCCGGTTGTCAGCGTAACGGTCTTGTGGTCGCCACTGAGCGTTGCAGCCAAAACACCGAGCCCACCGCTGAGAGTGTAGTTCGCGGTGTTGGTCGCGCCGGATGCGGACATTCCTTTGCTGAAAAGAAGGTCGACCTGTGTCAGGTTTGAACGTCCATTCGCGCTCAGTAGAGCAGGAGGGGATGGAGACATGAACGACACCTGGCTTCCAGCAGGTATCGTCAGCGCCGCGGGCAGGGTCCTGTCGGTGATGTTGCTCAGGGTTACGGTATAGGTTGTTTGAGGGGCCTGGGGTGAGGTGGTCAGTGTGACGGTCCTTTTGTCACCGCTAAGAGTCGCCAAACTGACGGAAAGTGTTGGCGACACCGAATAATTTGTCGGATTAGTTGCGCTTCCGTCGGACAAGGCCTTATTGAATGAAATGTTCACCGTTGTCCGGTTGATGCCGCTGCCGATGCCCCGGATAGGGGCGGGCTGGTTGGCGACGGTGTTTGTGCCGATGATGTTGGTGATGGCCGGGAACCAGGCGTTGGCCATCTTGACGTAGCCTCCAGCGTTGGGGTGGAGACCGTCGGCCATGTCCGACAATTCGAGATAGGCGTGCATGTCGAGGAAATGGACGCGTCGGCCAAGTCCCTGCTGGCCGGTGACCTTGCCGGGCACGAAAGGGTTGAAGTAGTTGGTAATGGCGGTGTAGCTGGAACCTGTACGCTTCATTAGGGTGGTGACGATGATGTGGGCTGACGGCTGGCAAAGGGCTATGCGCGTAATCAGCGCGTCGAGACGGTCGACCGCGTTGGTGAAAAGGGTTCCGCCTCCTGAGTCGTTGGTGCCGATATGGACAAGCACGACGTGCGGATCTTCGATGGTTTCGAACCAGCCGTACATATTTTCGTAGAGGCCGATGGACGGATCAGAAATCTTCCAGCCGCCATGTCCCTCGTGGTTCACCTCGGCTCCCAAGCCGGTGGCGGAGTTGCCGTTTTGAGAACCCACGTAATCCACGTTATAGCCAGCGTTGGTGAGCGCTATGTAGAGGGGGAGGCGGTAGCCGCCCGCGACCGGGGAGCCGTAGGTGATGGAGTCGCCCAGCGGCATGATGCGTATGGCCGGCGTTTGTGCAGTGACGCCTATTGCAAGGAACAGGCAAGCCGCGATCAGAAACGTGGAAATACGTGATTTGAAGCCTTGCATTATTGAACTCCATTTGCGTTGTCTGAAATCACCCCGACATCAAACTCCACATGAAACACTTCTTCGTTAAATTGATTAGTTGTGGATCGATGTGAGGTTGCATCTCTTTTTCTTGTTTAAAGGTTAGCAAAGCCGGTGCCGATGTTCAAGCGGTAGCGGGTGTGTGTTTTCAATGCGGGTGTCGTCAAGAAGCCGCTGGCGCAATGCTTAACACGCCCGACGACGGGGTGAAAGGGCTTTGCAAGCCTAAGCGGAATGTCGTATCCTGCACAACCATACGAAATGAAACGGTACATCATACGGCGGCTGACTGAGATGGTGCCCACGACCTTCGGGGTGCTGGTACTCACCTTCCTGCTTTTTCATGTCGTGGGAGGTTCGCCGGCCGAGGTCGTCTTGGGCAAGAATGCCACGGCGGAAGCGCTTGCGACCTTTGACGTTCGGTATGGCTACGACAAGCCGTTGCTCTGCGGAAGTTGGACCGTAACCCGGGCCTTGGCTGCGACATCGCGCGAAAAGTTGGGGAAACGGACCGGAACGCAACTCAAGCGCTTACCGATCGCCTACGCGTTGCCTGAGGGGGAGTATCGGATCAATGCGGGGCATGTCCTGCTTGGGCTTCGGGAAAACGCTACCGGCATGGAGGATGAGGCGCTGGTGGACGGGCCCGCGCCGCTAACTTTTGCGGTTGCCAAAGGATGGAAGGCTGTGTCGCTGGACGTAGGCGGTGCCTTGCCAGCCAAGCTCCTGCTCGAAAAAAAGAATAGCGGTTATTTTGATTCGCAATTCGTTCACTATGGGTTGTCTTTGCTGAAAGGCGATCTGGGGGTGTCTACGGAGCACAACCTGCCGGTGGCACGCGTCTTGAAAGGCGGCGTTTTGCCGTCGCTCTCGCTGACGGTGCCGATTCTGGTGGGTGGCACAGTAATTGGTGTGCTGCTCGGTCTGCTGTGTGCGGCTTGGCGAGGAGGGGTCACAGATAAGGCGGTGTTACTCCTCTCCACGGTACTGATGAGCGTGAACTATGTGGTGTGGGTGCTGGCTGGTCAGTTTCTGCTGGCGTTCAAATTTCGACTCTTCCCGATCTGGGGTTTCGAATCCGCCGCCTTTCTCATACTGCCGGTGTTGATCGGCATCGTGAGCGGGCTGGGCCGCGATGTGCGCTTCTACCGTGCTGCGATATTGGATGAAGTCTATAAGCCGTATGTGCGGACTGCGCAGGCCAAGGGCTTGAGCGGCAGGCGCATCATGATGCGGCATGTTCTGCGCAACAGCCTGATTCCGATCATTACCTACGTCAGCCTCTCGATTCCTTTTCTCTTCACTGGCAGCCTGATGCTGGAAAGCTTTTTCGGTATTCCGGGATTGGGGAATGTGAGCCTAAATGCGATCCACTCTTCGGATATGGCGGTTGTGAGGGCTGTGGTTATTCTTGGGGCGTTGTTATATCAGGGTGTCACTCTGTGTACCGACCTGTGTTACGCATGGCTCGATCCGCGCGTGAGGTTGAGATGAACATGGCCAGAGACCCGAACATACTGCGGCGCTTGTGGCGTCGGTGGGACACGCGGCTATGTCTGCTGGTTATCGCCGTTTACTGTTTTGCGGCGGTGTATGGCGAGACCGTTTATCAGGTGAACCGGCTATCGGACCGGACGCCGTCTTACAACCAGGTGCGTGAAACTTATCGGTATGTGCCTCCCGCGTTCGTGCGCGTTTTTTCAAAAGCATCTCGTCCGGCGGGACGACCGCTCTATCCGCTCGGCAGCGACAACCTGGGTCGTGACGTGTTGCAGCGGCTTGTGCAGGGCGCTCGCATCGCCTTTCATGTGGGCATCATCACGTCGCTCATCGCCATTCCTCTGGGGGTTATCCTAGGCTGTCTGAGCGGTTACTTTGGCGGACGCGTGGACAGCATGGTCGTGTGGCTTTGCTCCACGGTAGCCTCGATGCCTGGACTGCTGTTCATTCTTGCCATCGCGATGGTTGTGGGCCAAGGGTTGTTAGGCGTTTATCTCGGCATCGGGTTGACCACTTGGGTGAGCGTCTGCCGCAACGTGCGCGGCGAGGTGATCAAGCACCGCGGGCGCGCCTATGTGCAGGCAGCGCAGGTGTTGGGTTACAGCCACGCGCGCATCATGTTCCGCCACATCCTTCCCAACGTGACGCATATTATCCTGATCGCCTTCTCGATCCGTTTTCCCTCTTCGGTCGCCACCGAGGTATTCATCAGTTTCCTCGGGATCGGCGTACAGGGCGAGCCCTCGTGGGGCATTATGATCAACAACGCACGCTTGCGCTTGTGGCAGGGCGTCTGGTGGGAAATGACCTTCGTGACATTGGCGATCTTCGCGCTGGTGCTGGCCTTCAACCATCTTGCCGACGTCTTGCGCGACATGCTTGATCCGGCCCTCCGCACCGAGCAAGGATGACGGTATAGCGGGCTTCAGGCGGGTTGACGCCCGCGACGGACGGCTTGTTGATACCTTCTCGGTTGCTCCCGCGCCGCAGGCGGCGGGCTTACCACTGGCCGACATGTACGGAAGTCTCCTTGTAGCGGGTGCGGGGCGCGGGGTGTTCGGCGGGACGCCCGATGGCGATCGCGGCGATCGGCACGATTTCCGGTGGTACCCCAAAGCGGGTGCGGACGCCAGTTATCCGGTCATCGTTCGGATGGACGCCCAGCCAAACTGCGCCTAGTCCCAACAGGTGTGCGGCCAGCAACAGGTTTTCCACGGCGGCGCTACAATCCTGCAGCAGATAGGACAACTCCTGGCGGTGAGCGCAAGCGATCTCGCCGCAAACGACGATGCCGAGCGCAGCCTCGTTCAGCATTTTGCCGTGCGGCAGTATCTCGGCCAGAGCTGAAAGAGATGCGCGGTCACGCAGCACGAGAAAGCGCCACGGATCGGTAGCCATGGCGGATGGGGCGGACATAGCGGCTTGCAGCAGCGCGCGCACCTCGTCGTCTGTGACGGGCTCGCCGGTATATTTGCGGATGCTTCGGCGGCTTAGGAGCGGAGTGACCATCTCGTTCATAAAAGATTCCTTTGCAAGCACCGGGGAACTCCCCGACGTCTTCCTCAATCATAGCAGATTCATGGCCGCGTTGCATCGGCGTAGTCTGTTACCTGCCGGATTCGGTTACAGGGTTTGACGGGTGTTTGCGCCTTCTGATAAGCTCTTTGCATGATCAAGAGCGTGTTCACATGGGGAGCGATAGGCCTGTTGGCATCTCAGGTTCTGCCGCAAGATCCTGCGTGGTATGTGAAGCGGGACACGCTGCGCGAGACCTTCGCGGCTTCCTATACGGCGGCGGAACAAGCTGCACGGGAAACGGTGCCGATGTACGGACCATGGCATGTGTTTGCTCCCTTCGATAACGAGAGCGGCAAGGGCTTCGATACAGTTTATCCACCCGAAAAGGAACCTAACGTCTCTGGCGAGTGTGAAGGCTCCGGGGGGCGCAAACTGCGCTGGAGACGCATGGACACCTTCAAAGACGACGTGGTTAACGACCTCCAGATCTTCGAGAAAAACGAGGATGTCTGCGCCTACCTGTACCGGCAGATCGACGCGCCGGTCGCGCTTCGCTTACCGGTGGAGTTGGGTAGCGACGACACCCTGACCGTCTGGCTGAACGGCGTGCGGCTATTGGCAAGAAAAGTCGCTCGTCCGTGCAAACTGGGCGATGAACGGATCACGCTGCCGTTGAGGGCTGGACGTAATGAGCTGCTTCTGAAGATCTGTCAGGGCAATCAAGGGTGGGGTTTTGCCTTTGCCGCAAAATACAATGGGTTGTCGATGTCGCCGCTCATGGCGCTGTTGCGTAGAGATTTTCCCTGTCAGGCGGACGAGGTGGCTTTGTTGGAGGATGTTACGACGCAGTACGACAGGCTGGAAGCGCTGCGCAGTGGAAAGTTGCCGCGCAGCCGGTTTGCGAACGCGGAGCACGTTCATCGGGTGGAAGCGTTGCCGAGGCCTGAGGACCGTGATCCGGTGGATATCGTGTTGCGCCAGACCGAGGCGTTGCTGCGCGATCTGCAAGGCATGAAGGGCCTTCGCGATTTGACGGCGGAACGGCAGGCGCTGCATGCGTTGCAGCGACAGAGTGAAGAGGTGACGGTGAGCGATACCGTGGCACGTCGCGCTTTGCACCTGCGCTGCTGCGAGGTGAGAAGGCGAATTGCGTTCGCCAACCCGTTGCTCGATTTCGACAAGATCCTGTTCGTCACGCACAAAAAAAACGGGCGCGGTGAACTGGCTGGCGATCACATGGCCGGGCAGTACTACGGCATCCACGCGACCAAAGGCGAGGGCCTATTCGTGCTGGAAAACGCGTTCGGCACTAAGCCTGTCGCCAAAAACCTGCTGGCCGGTTCGGTCTGTCAAAATGGCCGTTTTGCGGGCTCGAAGTTGCCGGACGGCGCGTTTCTCTCGCCGGACCTTTCGTTCGACGGCAAGAAGGTCCTCTTCGCTTACAACGAGGCTGCGGGGTATCTGCCCGAGCGGCGTGCGCCAGAGGATAGCGAGGACCTTTACAGTTACAGTGGCTTGAAATGTTCTTTCACGGAGCAGAACGGCTGGCATCTCTTCAGCGTAAACGCGGATGGCACAGCGCTACGCAATGTGACAGACGGCTGTTGGAACGATTTCGATCCCTGCTGGATGCCCAACGGTAAAATCGCTTTTATTTCAGACCGGCGCGGGGGGTTCGGACGTTGCCACATGACCGCGAACGGCGGCGCGCCGTGGTTCACGTACACCTTGCATGCGGTGGACTCCGACGGCAGCGGCATGGTTCGGCTGAGCCACCACGAGACCTGCGAGTGGCAGCCCAGCATCGCGCATGACGGTATGATCGTTTACACGCGGTGGGACTATGTGGACCGCGGTTTCTTTCAGGCGCATCACCCTTGGACGACCACGCCCGATGGGCGAAATGCGATGGCGGTCCATGGCAATTATCCTCGGGATTGGCGCGACCGACCCTGCATGGAGATGGACCTCCGCGCGATTCCGGGATCGCGCAGACTGGTGGCCGTCGCGGCGGCACACCACGGTCAGGCTTACGGTTCGCTCGTACTGGTCGATCCAGCGGTGGAAGACGACGATGCCATGGCGCCGGTCAAAGTGATCACGCCGGATGAACGTTTCCCAGAGTCGGAATACGGTTACTTCTGCCGCGAGGCTTCCTATGCCACACCGTGGCCACTCAGCGAAAATTATTACCTGTGTGTCTTCGGTTACCCTTCTGAAAAAGAAAGCGACTCGGTTGAGAATTACGGAATCTACCTTTTGGACAGTTTCGGTAACAAAGAACTGCTCTATAAGAATCCAGAGATTTCCTGTCTGAGCCCGATTCCGCTCAAGGCGCGCCCGATGCCGCCGGTCATACCGGAAACCGTCCAACCGTGTCCCGTCTCTGCCGATCAGACTCGGCTGAACCTGGATCGCCCGAAAAGCCTTGCCCGGAGCAGCCGAGCGCCCGTCTGCGCGGAGACCAACGATGCGGTGGTCTCGATCATGAATATTTACGAGAGCCGTCATCCGTGGCCGGACGGCGTAAAGATCAAGGCCTTGCGCATCGTTCAGATCCTGCCTAAAAGCACGCCGGGGCGCAATAACCCCGCGATCGGTTACGGCACGGAGAAGAATGCGCGGGCAGTGCTCGGGACCGTGCCTGTGGAGCAGGACGGCAGCGTTTCGTTCTATCTGAAGCCGTACATTCCGGTCTATTTTCAGGCGTTGGACGAGTGTGGGAGGGCGGTCCAGTCGATGCGCACGGATGTCTATGTGAGTCCGCGAGAAAGCCTGAGCTGCGTCGGGTGCCACGAGAAACGGAAAACCGCTCCTCCCGCTCAGCAGAGCGTGTCGCTCGCGATGCGGCGTACGCCTTCGGTGATCGCGCCTGAGCCGGACGGCTCCAATCCGTTCAGCTTCGTGAGACTGGTGCAGCCGATACTCGATAAACACTGCGTAGCGTGTCACGCGCGGCACGAGAAAGCGCCTGTGCTCAAGGGCCTGCAGGATGGCCAGCCATGGCTGCTGTCCTACCGTAATCTTAAATCCTTTGCCTTCTATTACGACGGCGGCGGCTCTTTCACGGACTCGAAAACGGTTCCCGGAAAGTTCGGTGCGCTGGCCTCGAAGTTGGGCTCGATGCTCTCCAGCGGACACCAGGATTTGAAGCTGCCCCCTGAAGACCTGCGGCGGATCACGCTGTGGCTGGACTGCAACTCCGATTTCTTCGGCACCTACGAGAACATCGCTGCGCAAACGCGCGGCGAAAAGATACGCCCCGTTCTCGAATAACAGCACCGGCAGATAACCAATGCCCCGTGGTGCTGTTTTCCGGATGACGGAGGGGCTTTGATCAGGTACAGTAGTCCAAGTCTATCAAATGGATTTTTTGTCAGGGGGTAAGATGAGCGATCGAAAGCAGGGGGCCGGATCGTGGGCGGTTCAGTTTGGCTGGCTGCTGGCTTTTGGGTTGGCTGGCTGTGCCCTGACCCAAAATTCGGCAAAGACGTCGAGACGCGGGCATCGCGATCAGCCGCCGGTCATCGGCGCCTGGTTCTGGTCGCAAGAGGATCTCAAGCCGGACGGGTTCCGGCCGTTTCTTGATGCGGCCGAGGCCCATTCGCCCTATACGTTGCTCTCGACCGCGTGCCGCAGCGTCGAGGTGGTTGAGCCGCAACAGCACGATCACGTGGATAAGGCCGTGCGCTATGCGAATTCGCGGGGATTGAAGATCGCGTTGGAGCTCGACATCCGTCTGGCGCGGCAGGCCTTCCGCGCCAAGTATCCGGACGAGCAGCAGGAGGAACTGGTCCTTAAACTGGCCGAGTTCCCGAAAGACGGTCCTGCGGAGGTTGAGTTCCAAGGAAACGACACGACTGACCACATGAACGGGAGCCTGCCCAAGTACGAGTGCCTGACCACAAGGCTTGTACGCGTCTATTCTTTTGTGCGCAGTCCGGAAGGTATCGATCCGGCGACGGTGAAGGATGTCACCGGCGAAGGCGTTGTCGCGACTGCAGAAGGCCCCCGCAAGCTGACGGTGCGCGTCCCTGTTCAGCCTGGAAGAGGCGTCTGCGTGATCGCCTCGCACACGTGCCTCACGCCAGACATCTTCGCTCCGCACTTCCTCGATTATCAACGTGCCATCATCAGACAGTACGCAGACGTGCCGCTGGCGGGCATCATGAAAGACGAGTGGGGGTTCCCTCCGGACCACACGGGCAACCCCGCGCATGACCGTTACTGGTATTCCCAACCCATGGCTGAGGTTTATGCAAAAGTGGCGGATGGACGCGACCTGGTTCGCGACACGCTGCTGATGTTCGCCGGGGAACAGGGACGGACGGATGAACGCCAAGTCGCGATCAACCGCTACCGGAAGTTGTGCCGCGACCGCAATGTGGAGATCGAGGATGATTATTATCGCGAGGGCAAGAAGACCTTCGGCAAAGACGCCTACATTGTGACCCACGCCACGTGGGTTCCTTATCCAGGCGCGCAGGAGTTCCGCAAGAGCGGCCTTTCGTGGTGGGACGCGACGCGGGATATGGGCCAGTCGGACGAGTCCACGCCTTATCCCTGCCGCACCTCGCTGGCCAAGCGGTGGGGATATCCGCTCTGGTACAATCAGTACTATGCCAAAGAGACGGAGCCCTATGTGGAAGAACTGTGGGCGGGAGCGCTGAGCGGCGGCCGACTGAACGTGCATCCGCTTTACCCGCGTCCCGATCTCGAACGGAACGAACGCAATTCGAAATTGATGCGGAGCGGGCTGATGGCCGGCATGACGCGTCTGCGCGTGCTCGACTTCATCACCCAGTCACCGCTGGATTGTCCCGTGGCGGTCGTGTTTGGACATGCCTGCGCCATGAACTGGACACAGCCTTCCTACAACAACGTGGGGCTAGGGGTCGCCTCTGCGCTCTGCTCCAAAGGCTATCCTGCAGATCTGTTCCCTTCCAGCCTGGTCGCTTCGAAGGCCTTGAAGGTCGATGCCGAAGGCTATGTCTGCCTCGGTCCGCAGCGGTACAAGGCGGTTGTGCTGTATCAGCCCGAATTCGGCGATGAGAACGAGTTGGCTCTTTTCAGCCGGGCGGCCGGCGGTAAAAGCGCGGTGTTTCTGGTCGGTGATTGGACAAAGGATTTTCAGGCGCGGCCGTTCGGCGCGATGACACGGCTGGGCGCGAACGTTCGAAAATGTGCGGACGACAAGGTCTGTGCCGCTGAGGTGACGCGCCTACTCGTTGAAACAGGTGTGGCACGCGTGACGGAATGGACCTCCAACGCGCCGCGATGGGGGCACACGGGCGGTCCTTTGGCCACACCTCCGGTGGAGGGATACGCCGCGCTTACCGACGGGACTTACGTGCGTGTTGCCGGTGCTAACAATCCTGCGGGCGATCCGATCCGCGAGTCCTTCACATGGCAGGGGCGCAGCGTGGTCGTGGATGCGGTCGGGGTGGTGGCACTCCGCTTCGCTTCGGGCGGCAAGGTCGCGGCCTTTGCAGCAGGCGGTCTCAAGAGCGTCCGCACAGGCGGGCTGGAAATGGTCGTGCCGGAACGTGTGGACCTTGCCTTCCAGACAGATCCAGACGGACGCGTTCGCGGCATGGTGCAGGGATGGACCGGACCGCTGCCGGAAGCGCTCCTCAAAATCACACCCGACTGGCAGAGGATGGCCGTTCCGGCGACCCTGCCGTGAACGGACTTGCCGATTGCCAAACCGATCAGGACTTCTTAATATCACACCTATTATGCATAAAAAACACGTGTCCGTTCTCCTGGGTTGTCTGCTGACCTCCGCATTCGCGTTCGCGCTGAAACCGGGCGTCGATACCAACTTCCCCGTACGGGTCGGTGTACGTCTCGCAGAGGAAAAGGGGACGTTTTACGGTGAGGAAGCGCTTTCGGCAACCCTCCATCTGGCCAATGGCCCGAAGCAGAAGACCGATGTGATCCTGGTTACGGAGATCACGACCGATTCTGGCGATCCGGTCACGGTGTTGAAAGAGCCCGTGTCGCTTCCAGAAGGCGGCGCGGCACAACAGATCGTGCGCCACAAGGTGAACGCTCCGGGCTTCTACCGCATCACGGCACATCTGGAAGTCGACGGGAAGAAAAGCGCGCCGACCGCGTTCACTCTTGGCTATGAGCCTGAGAAGATCGCGTACGCGCCATCGGCCAGGCCCGATTTTAAGGCGTTCTGGGACAATAATCTCGCCGAGCTGGCCAAGGTCGAACCCCGGTATTCGCTGGTTTTGGTGACCAACCTGTGTACTGCAACCATCAACCTTTACGAGGTACGCATGCGCTCGTTCAGCGACGTGGTGATCGGCGGACACTACGCGGTCCCTAAAAAGCCGGGTCAGTATCCGGTCATCGTCCGCTTTATGGGGTATAGCTCAGGGCCGCAGATTCCGCCGCTTGCAGACGACGGCTTTGTCCGCTATGTGGCCTCCACGCGTGGCCAGGGCGTGATGAAAAAGGAAAACAGGTATGGTGACTGGATGGCCTACCGTTTGGACAGCCGTGAGGAATACTATTTCCGCGGCGCGTTTCTGGATACGGTAAGGGCCATCGATTTCGTCTGTTCACGGCCGGAGGCGGATCAGAGCCGTATTGCGGTCGAAGGCGGCAGTCAAGGGGGGGCGCTCTCCTACGTTTGCGCGGGACTGGACAAGCGCGTCGCGCTTTGCGTGCCCACGATCCCGGGCTTTTGTGACATCCCGAACTTCATCGCGCTGACGCAATGGCCGGGTAGCGTGTACCGGAATTATCTCGCCCATAACGACAAGGGCGTGACGCAGGAGACGCTTTACGCGATGTTGGCTTATTATGACGTGAAGAACTTTGCGCAGTGGGTCACCTGCCCGGTGTTCATGGGCGTGGGGCTGCAAGACCCCATCTGCCCGCCACGCACCAACTTCGCGCCGTACAACCTTCTGCAGGGCGAGAAACGCTATGTCATTTATCCGGAGACCGGACATGGGGTTCGCGGCGGCGATTTCTATCCCAAGGCAGACGCGTGGATCCGCGCGAAGTTCGGGGTCAAGTAACGGGAAACCCCGTTCATTTCGAGTGAGCGAGCAGGTTTGGGCTGAAGCGGTCGGACAAGGGGGACCAATGAAAGACAGTTATATAGCTTTAGTGAGCCTGATTGTGGCAGGGAGCGTCATCGCGGCCGAACCGCCGCGCATGGAACCGGCGGGCGCGTGGCAGGTGAAGGTCACCTGCGGCGAGGTCACGGCCGTCTTGGCCGTCGCGCCGCCTGATATCGTGACGGTTGCCGACGAAAAATACGACATGCTGTCCGTGTTCCAAGGACCTGTCTGGCGGCGCGGCACGCCGCTGCTCGGCACCAAGGCCGAAGCGTGCAGCGTGGCGGACGCGTTGGAGCCGGGGTCTCTGACCGTGCGCGACGCTCCGGGTGTGGCGGCGAAGACCTACCTGCTGAGCAAGGACTATCAGCTCGAACCGCGCTGGGGCGGGTTCGGCCGGTTGGAGGGCGGCGCGATTCCGGCGGATAAGCCGGTCTACGCCAGCTACCGTTACGCGATGATGCGCCTCGATAGCGTGGTGCTGACTCCTGACAAGAAACTGCAGATACGCAAAGGCGTGCCGCACGTGGCGACACCGCGTCCGCCGGAGATGGAAACGGGTGAAACGCGCATCGGCAATGTTTGGCTCCCGGGCCGCGTGACGCAGCTCACACCTGGCATGCTCTTTCCGATTCTGGAGACCGCGTATCCCGAGCCGCAGCGTGTCGGACTGGCTGCCGCGGAGCGTTTGTTGCCCAAGACCCTCGCTAAACTGCGCGGCGGTGCTCCCGTGCGGATTCTCGCGTGGGGTGACAGCGTAACCGAATGCGTCTATCTGCCGCTTGAGCAAAAATGGCAAGGGCAGTTCGCGGCGCGGCTGCGCGAGCGTTTTCCGAAAGCGGGCATCATCATGCTCTCCGAGGGATGGGGCGGCCGCACCACCACGGCGTACCGCAACGAGCCGCCGGGCAGCCTGCACAATTACGCCGAAAAGGTGCTGGCGCTCAAGCCGGACCTGATCGTCTCCGAGTTCATTAACGATGCCTCGATGAACGAGGTGGCTGTTCTCGAGAACTACGGCGCGATTCTCAAGGATTTTAAGCGCATCGGCGCGGAGTGGATCATCCTCACGCCGCACTATGCGCGGCCCGATTGGATGGGGCTCAAGCAGGAGACGGGGATCGATCAGGATCCGCGACCCTACGTGTCGGGCTTGAGGCTCTTCGCGGCGAACAACGGTGTCGCCTTGGCGGACGCCTCGCTGCGCTGGGGCCGGCTCTGGCGGCAGGGGCTGCCGTACTCAACCCTGCTGATGAACAACATCAACCACCCTGACGATCGTGGCATGAAGCTTTTCGTGGACGCGCTGATGGAGGTGTTTCCCTAATGAGGAAACTCGAATGCGCTGTTTGTTGCATCGTTTTGGGCGGTGCATGGTTTGCGCGAGCCGAGGTACGCGTGGACGCCGAGATCCCCGCCGGGAACATCGTGTGTGAGCGCGTCGAGGGCGAGCAGGTTTATCTGCATCAGGAGCGGCGCGGCAGCTCGCAATGGTGGTTCTACTGGGCATTCCGCGTGCGCGGCGCTGAGGGCCGCACGCTGACCTTTCACTTCACCGACGGCGAACCGGTCGGCACGCGCGGTCCGGCCGTGTCCGTCGATCAGGGCCTCACGTGGCATTGGCTGAATAGGGACTTCACGACGAGACGTTTCACGTATGCCTTCGCGCCTGCGGAAACCGAGGTGTGGTTCGCCTTCGGAATGGTCTACACCCAGCGTGAGTGGGAGCGGTTCACGGCTTCTCTCGGCACGTCGCCTTTTTTGGAGATAGGGCAACTGACTGTGACGCGCAAGGGGCGCAAAGTGGAGAAGGTGCGTCTCGGCTGCCTCCGGTCGGATCCGCGTCAGCGCGTCATGGTCACCGCGCGGCACCACTGCTGCGAGATGATGGCGAGCTATGTGCTCGAAGGCCTCGTCGCGGGCGTGCTGGCGGACGACGCTAAGGGCCAGTGGCTGCGCGAGAACGTCGAGTTTCTGGTGATCCCTTTTGTGGACAAAGATGGCTCTGAAGACGGCGACCAAGGCAAAGGCCGCTCACCGCGCGACCACAACCGCGATTACGAAGGCACCCGTGTTCACGTCGAGACCGCAGCCATCAGCGAGCAGGTGCCTAAATGGGCGGACGGCAAACTGGGCGTGGCGCTTGATTTGCATTGTCCGTGGATCCGTGGAACGCACAACGAATGGGTCTATCAAGTCGGCAGCGCCGACACGAACCTTTGGGCACAGCAACAGGTCTTCGGAAAAAGTCTCGAAATAATCGAACCGAACGTTTTGTCGTATCGACAGGCGAATGATCTGCCGCACGGCAAGGCATGGAATACGGCTGGCAATTACGCGCAGGGCACGAGTTTCGCGCGGTGGGCCTCGGCCTTGCCCGGCGTCCGGTTCGCGGGCTCGTTCGAGGTTCCCTACGCGACCGCGAACGGCACCGAAGTCAACGTCCAGTCCGCGCGTCAGTTCGGCAATCATCTTGCAACAGCGCTGTGGCAGTATCTTAAGAACTAGGAAGGCTGATGGCGAACAAACACGTCAATGCGGTTATCGTGGGCGCGGGCGCGGGCGGCGGCGTGGTCGCCAAGGTCCTCGCCGAAGCGGGGCTTTCCGTGGTGCTTCTAGAGCGCGGTAAGTGGTGTACGTCTCACGGCAGTGTGGACGACGAGTTTGTGTCGCAGCGCCCGGTCCTCGCCAACGCTTACGGCCCTGACGACGCGCGTTATCCCCGCGTGTTTGAGAAGGCCGACGGGTCAACGCAACTCAGGTTGCCGAGCGAGGGCAACTTCAACATTGCCGCCTGTGTGGGCGGCGGAACGCTCAGCTACGGTGCGATGGGCTGGCGCTTCATGCCCCAGGATTTCAGGATGCGCTCGACTTACGGCGCGTTAGAAGGTTCGACGCTGGAGGACTGGCCGATTTCTTATGAGGAATTGGAACCTTTCTATGAAAGGGCAGAGTGGGAGATCGGTGTGGCTGGCGACGACAGCCAAAATCCCTTCGCTCCACCGCGCAAGCGGCAGCAGCCCATGCCGCCGTTTCCCTACAACAAGGAAGCCCGGTTGCTGATCCCGGCGGCGAAAAGGCTGGGTTGGCATCCCTTCCCGATTCCGATGCTTCGCAATTCCGTGCCGTACGGCGGACGTCCCGCGTGTATTCATATGCGTTGGTGCGCGGGATACGCTTGTCCGATCAACGCCAAATGCGGCACGCAAAATACGGTGATTCCGCAAGCAGTGGCCACCGGAAACTGCGAGGTCCGCACCGGTTCCATGGTCAGCGAGATTTTTCTGGACGCGCGGGGAAGAGCTCGGGGCGTGAAGTATTTCGATGGCGACGACAGGTTGCGGGAACAGTTGGCTGATCTCGTGGTGGTGGCCGCGTCGGCGACGGAGACGCCTCGGTTGCTTCTCAACTCGAAGTCGAAGCTCTTTCCCAATGGTGCGGGGAACAACAACGCTTGGGTCGGTCGCAATTTTCAAGGTCATGGACGCGGCTGGTCTTACGGGCTGATGCCGGAAGAAACGTATGAAGAAGCCGGACCTGGTGCGTGTGTGGCCTTCTGCGATTTCAATCACGGCAACAAGGGACTGTATGGCGGCGGCTTGATTGCTAATGATTTCATACGTCCACCCTACAATTTTGCGAACCGGAGGCCCCCCGGGGCGCCTCGCTGGGGGGTGGCGCACAAGGAATTCCAGCGCAACAACTACAAGCGGTTGGTGCTCGTTACGGGGCCGATTCAGCAAATGCCGGTGTTTGACTCTCACGTCAAGGTCGATCCGGTCGTCAAAGACCACTGGGGTGTTCCGGTCGTCCGGCTTTGCGAGCGCTGCCATCCGCACGACACGAAGTTGATCAATTTGATCGCCGACAAATCTGAGGAGTTGCTCCGTGCAGCGGGCGCGACCGAAACCTGGAAGGGCGGGGGGCCCGCGAGCGCCATGCATCAGGCGGGAACCTGTCGTATGGGCAGTGACCCTAAGACCTCAGTCACCAACCGTTATGGGCAGATGCACGAGATCGACAACCTGTTCATTGCGGATGGTAGCCTGCATGTGACCAACAGCGGTTTCAACCCCGTGCTGACTATCATGGCTTTGGGCTATTGGGTCGGCGAGAACATCGTCCGCGAATGGCGCGGCGGAGGCCGCTTCCGTGCGTAGCTCATTTGGTCTGCAAGGGTGACATCGGGGAGGAATTCGATAAATGAAAAAACGCGTTTGGGCGATCGGTTCAATGCTGGTCTGTTCTTGGGTATTAGCGGCAGAGAATCCGGCTGTGGGGACTGTTCCGAAAGGGACGGTCAAGAAATATACGTTCGAGCAGAGTACGATCTTCCCTGGCACGACGCGGGAGTATTCGATTTATGTGCCTGCGCAGTATGACGGCTCGAAGCCCGCCTGCGTCCATGTGAATCAGGATGGCGTGCAGTTCAATCTTCCGGCCGTGATGGACCAACTCATCGCAAGCCATGAAATGCCGGTGACCGTCGGCGTATTCGTGACTCCGGGCAAAGTGAAAGCGCTCTCGACCAACGCCTTGGATCGGTTCAACCGCAGTTTTGAATATGATGGGATGGGCGATGCATATGCGCGATTTCTTCTCGACGAACTGTTGCCGCATATCGTGAGGGAACTGAAGCTGAATCTCTCGACCAACGGTGCCGACCGTAGCATCGGCGGGTCGAGCAGCGGTGCGATCTGCGCCTTCACGGCAGCGTGGGAGCGCCCCGACGCCTTCAGCCGCGTGCTCAGTGCTGTCGGTACGTATGTCGGCTTACGCGGCGGTAACGACTATCCCACGCTGATCCGCAAGACGGAGCCGAAGGCGTTGCGCGTGTTCCTGCAGGACGGTAGTGCGGACCTCAATATATACTGCGGCGACTGGTGGATGGCGAATCAAGAGATGGAGCGCGCCCTGACTTTTGCGGGGTATGAGGTCAAGCATGTCTGGGGAGAGGGAGGGCATAACGGAAAACAAATGACCGAAATCTGTGCGGACGCGATGCGCTGGCTGTGGAAGGATTGGCCCGCGCCCATCCGTAAAGGCCAAGGTTCGCAACAGATGAACGACTTGTTGCTCCCGGGTGAAGAGTGGCAGCTTGTGAGCGACGGATACACCTTCACCGAAGGTCCTGCCTCAAACGTTAAAGGCGAAGTGTTCTTTAACGATATCCCGAATCGGAAAACGTGGAAAGTGGGCCTCGACGGCACGCTGAGCGTCTTTGTCGAAGACTCGAAAAAAGCGAACGGCATGGCCTTCGCAAGAGACGGACGACTCTTCGCAGTCACAGCTGAAACGAAGCAGGTGCTTGCTTACGATGAGGCTGGAAAGGCGACCATGGTCGCCGACGGCATAGCGGGTAACGATATTGCGGTCCGCGCCGACGGGTGCCTGTATGTGACGGCTCCCGGCAACAATAATCCCGCGTCCAATTTCGTCTGGCTGGTTCGCGCGAACGGCGAAAAGACGGTGGTGGACTCGGGCATGAAGTTCCCGAACGGTGTGACGCTTTCGCCGGATCAATCGCTGCTCTATGTCTGCGATACGCGTTCTCATTGGGTTTACAGCTATCAGCTTCAGGCGGATGGAACCCTGAGGTACAAGCAGAAATACGATCACCTGCATCAGCCCGATACGGCAGACGAGAGCGGCGCGGACGGTATGCGGTGTGACCGTGACGGACGTCTTTATGTCGCCACCAAAATGGGCATCCAGGTGTGCGATCAGACGGGGCGCGTAAACTGCATCCTGCCGACGCCGAACGGCCGCGTCGCAAACCTGTGTTTCGGCGGCGCGAACTTTGACACGCTTTTCGCGACTTGCGGCGATAAGGTCTTCAAACGCAAGCTCAAGACGCGCGGCTTAGATCCCTCCGCCGGCCCCGCCAAGCCTGCTGCGCCTCGGCTCTAGCCAATCAGTCACCCTGCGATGTGTTAACTCGTCTTCTTCATCGGTCTTTTACCGCTCAAGATGTAACCCTTGATAGCCTGCGGAAACGAGAAATCGTCTCTGCCAGAAGGCGCACGCGCCGGGATGCCCGATATCGTTGTTTGCGTTTGCGGGCAGGCGCTTTTGGCGGTTGTGCATCCGAACGTGTTGAGCTTTACATTCGGTAGCTGTTCGGGCATCATGGCAACCCTGAGATGCTTGGTTGAGGCGGGCGTCAGCGAGGAGGATATGGCCATGAATAGACGTGCTTTTTTGAGGATGGCAGGTGCCGTTCCTGTCACGGGCTTCGTGTCCGGAATGCCGCTTGTGTCGAAGGCTGCGGATGAACGTCCAGCCCGGCTCGCCCCGCGGTTCGGCGACGGAAGAGACTGGTGGTTCCAGCGCCGCTTCGGCATGTTTGTTCACTGGGGGCTCTACTCCATCAACGGCTGGCACGAGCAGGACCAGTGGCGGCGGCGTATCCCGCGTGAGGAGTACGTGAAGCTGGCCCGGCAGTGGAATCCCGTGAAGTTCGATCCCGACGCGTGGTTCGATCTCGCAGAGAAGACGGGCATGGGCTATATCTGCCTAACCGCCAAGCATCACGACGGCTTCTGCCTGTTCGAATCCCGACACACCGATTACCATTCGGTGAACACTCCCTACGGAAAGGATGTGGTTCGGCTGCTCACGGATGCCTGCCACCGCCGCAAGTTCCCGCTTTGTCTCTACTATTCGATCGCGGACTGGCACCATCCGAACTATCCGAACCAGGGACGCCATCACGAGTTGCCGCCGCAGGCGGGCGATAAGCCGGATCTCAAGGCCTACACGGAATACGTGAGGGCGCAGATCCGTGAACTCTGCACAAATTATGGCGAGATACATGGCCTTTGGTGGGACATGAACGTGGACAAGCTCCACGATCCTTCCATAAATGCGATGATCCGCGAGTTGCAGCCCAAGGCGGTGATCAACGACCGTGGATACGACGCGGGCGATTTCGGCACGCCGGAGCGCGACTTCACCAAGGACGGAGAAGCCGTTCTTTCTTTCACGAAACGCACGGAGGCGTGTCAGGCTGTGGGCACTGAGAGCTGGGGCTTCCGCGCCGAAGAGGATTACTACGCGGACCGGCATCTGCTCCGCAGCATTGACAAGTATCTCGCGCGCGATGCGAACTATCTGCTGAACGTGGGGCCGCGGCCGGATGGCACGATTTCGCCGGAGTCGGCGACGATCCTCGGACGTATCGGCGCGTGGTACCGCGCGGTGCGGGAGTCGTTGGTTGACGTAGAGCCGGTTTCGGATCTGACCAAGAACCGCGATGTGCTGCTGACGCGCAAAGGCAACACGCTTTACGTGCATCTCAACAAAGACCCGGTTGCGGATTCGGTGAAGCTGCCGCCTTTTGACGTGATGCCTCTCCGGGCGACGCTGCTCAACACGGGCAAGCCGCTCACCTGCTCGACGGAACTGGTGCCGCAGGACCATGTGGCGCAGAAAAGCTTCCTGCGGGTGCGCGGTCTTCCGGTGAACGATCTGGCCAACACGGTGCTGGTGGTGAAGCTGGATTTCGACAAGCTTCCTGAAGCGGCGAAAATCAGTGAAGGCGATGCGAATGACATCAGGAGGCGATGATCGACGGGAGACCTAACGGAACCGGCAGCAGTGAAGCCGCAGTTTTCGAGACAGGCGCAATGAGCAATCCGAATCGTCAGCAGCACACTGTTGCCCACGCGGTGACACCCTCGTTTCAGGCCGGAGCGCTGGCTTGCCTGTGGGCGTTGTCAGGCTTTTCCGTCTTGACGCTGGAAACCGTCTGGATGCGGGAAATCGCACTGCGGGTGGGCAGCACGGCGGTGGCTTCGACGCTGGTGATCGCGGTGTTTTTTGCATCGGCGGCATGCGGCAATCTGCTGGGCGCGGCGTGTGCCACGGGCCGGTCCCGTGCCTTGCGCTTCTATGGTTACTTCGAAACGTCTGCCGCGCTGTCCGCCGCGGGGCTGTTAGTGTTCAATCGTTGGCTATGGGCGCATGGCGTGGTCTTCCCTGAAGGCTGGTGCGGCGCGGCTGGGGTTGCTGCGCTGCTTGTCGGATTACCCTCCTTCTTGTCGGGTGCGGCGTTCCCGAGTCTTGCCGAGACCTTTATCGCGGACGCGAAGCATCGGACGTCAACGGGCGGTCTGTTCTACGGGCTGAATCTTTTCGGCGCGGGTCTCGGTGTGGCTGCCGGCGGCGTATGGCTTCCTTGGCACGTGGGTTCTCGGGGTGCCTTTTTCGTGGCGGCAGGCATGCAGCTTGCTGGAGGCCTGCTGGCCTGGCGCATCGCCTCATCGTACGTCCCGCGTGAACGTTTCGCCCAGCCTGGTGGTGCCGGGACGGTCCTGCCGGGTTGGACCGGATGGTTCTTGCTGGCCGTCTCAGGATTCTTGTCGCTGGCGGCGCAGACGCTCCTGATCGTATGGGCGCGTCAGGTGGTGGAAGGGTCCGTCTATGTCGTGTGTGGTGTGCTGGCTGTTTTTTTGAGCGGACTGGGCATCGGCGGGCTGGTTGTGTCGGCGTTGCGTCGCAAGGGGTTTCGCGCTGAGGACTTGCTGACGCTGTTCGCGGGAACGTCGGGTATGCTGCTGTCGGCGGTCCCGACTGTCGGTACCGTGTTGTGTACCCGCGACATCCTGTTGACGGCGAACACCCCTTCGGGATTGCTCGCGGAGGCGGTGGTCGGAAGCGCGGTGCTGTTGTTGCCCATGACGTTTTGCCTGGGAGGGGTCTTCCCCGTGGCGTGGGAACTGGTTCATGCAAGCCGGAAAAGCGAAGGCGCCGTTCTCGGTGCAGCGATGGCCTTGAATAAAGTCGGAGCGGCGGCGGGCACAGCCCTGGGGCTTTTCGCCGTCATGCCCTTGCTCGGACTCGCACGCGGCACGGTTCTGATCGCGTGGGGGTATTTGGCCATCGCATGTTTACCTGCCCTGCTGCTGCGACGGTTCGCAGGGTGGCGTGTGGTCTATCTCATGCTGATCGCTGGACTTGGCCTGTGGCAGATGGTGCGGACGCCGCCGGTTCTTGGTGTTCGCTCGGACGAGCGTGTGATAGCTTCGTCTGAAGGCGCGTACGGGCCAGTCGTTGTCGTGGAGAATCGGGCAAGTGCTTCACGGCAGATCTTGCTCAACAGTCGCCAGCGCCTCAGCGGGACCCGGCGCGCGCTATTATCGCAATATCACCAGAGTTGGATCCCCTTGTTGTTCTGCCGCAAACCTTCGCGTGTCCTCACGATCGGCATGGCTGCTGGTATTTCGGCGACAGCGGCTTTGGATTTCCCTCTGCGAGAGCTCCATTCTGTCGAATTGGTCCCTGAGGTGGTTGATCTGGCTCGTGCGCATTTCGGTGAGTGGAATGCTGAGCTCTTTTCTGATCCCCGTTCGCAGGTGCATACGGCGGATGGCCGCGCCAAACTCGACCGATTGTCCGGTGGGTTTGATGCCATCATTTGCGACCTTTTCTTCCCGGGGGAGGAGGGTACCGCCAATCTCTACTCTTATGAATTTTTGAGGAAATGCCGTCAAAAGCTGAATCCCGGCGGCGTGTTCTGCCTGTGGCTGCCATGTTATCAGCATACGCCTGAAACGGCCGGCGTGATCATCCGGACCTTCGCGGAGGTCTTTCCAAATGCTGTGGCCTTACGTGCGAATCTAGACCCCTTGCAACCTGTACTTGGGTTGCTCGGAGCCGATGAACCGATTCCGGTTTCGAAGGAGTTCCTCGCCAAACAGCTCATTTCTCCGGCAGGAAGGAAGCTAGCCTCACAGTCTGTTTTTTTTCGCTCTGCGGAAGCGGCGATGCTTCTGTTTGTCGCGGACCTGCATTCGGCGGAGCCTGGATTCGCAGAGTTCCCGATGACCACAGACGACCGGCCGATCTTCATATACCTCGGGCCGCGTCAGCCGCGCGGCAAAGAGCGGCTCTTCGGGTTCCCTTTTCTCGATTGGATCGGCAAGCGCGCGCTGCGTCCGGTATATCCCTCATGTGATCTGGGGAAAACTGCTCCGGAACAAGTGCTGGCCGCCGTGCGCGCTGGCAACTTCTGCTATGCCGCCGCCGCCGCGGCAGCGGTGATTCCCAACGATCCGCGCCCCGCGGAGGTCCGTACCCGACAGGTCCGGGAGTATCTCGGACGTGCTTTCGCTTTGCTTCCTGAAGCGGAATTTTCACTCGAAGACGTGGAGGAAGGTGCCGGAGCATTGTGAGGGCAGCGCCGTAACCGCCGACCTTCGGAAGGGAGCGATTTTTTATATGTTTAAACATTTTGGGCGAAACCTGCCATGTTATGCGGTGTGTCAGTTCCGGGCGATCGTTTTCTGAAAGGTTCAAAGTCCGTCTCGGCTTGCTCATATGTCTGGTGACTTGCACGATCAATAGAACGTCTTAAGACTGCGAGTTCTTAATCCCGACAAACCAACCGCCCAGCCGGTCCAAGCCGTCAGCCTTGCCCCTCCGCCATCGCTTAACACGTTTTTCCCGCTCACTCCACATTCTCACGGGTCTCCGCCCGACGCCTTAGGACAAACGACGGGCAGGTTCCACGAAAAGGATGAAGGATGAAGGGAAAGAGCGAGGAAGGAACGATAGAACATACTCCTGACCAACGTCGGATTCGTTTTAATGTCAAATAGCCAGATAGAATTTGCCGCGGGGCGCTCCCGATTCGGCTTGCGGGAAGATGGGCTTTGAGGGCAATATACCCTTGCTTTGATGTGGAACCCGTAAAGGTAAGCGAGCGAGGATAATGGATGTTGGCCGGGGAGAATAACGGAACATGCTTAAACCGCTTTTAGACGCAACGAACGGTGAGCCCATCCGTCTGTCCGGCACGATCGGGGGGACGGTGTTGCGTGCCCTGTTGATGTATGTTTGGGCGGTGGCGGGATATGTGGTGGCGGGGCCCGCAACCTTGCGGGAACAGGTGGAAAGGTTGCGCCCGGAAGCGGTGGCCGAGGCGGTGTCGGCCTTTTCGGAAACGTCGTCTGCGCTGTATACGGCTGAGGACCGCACCTGTCTCGCTTCGCTGGCGGGCCGGCGCGAGGCGCTCTTAAAAGGGTTCAGCGAGGCGGCGGCGCAGGCCTGGCTGGCGGATGTCAAAAGGCTGCTGCTGGCGGATGCGGTGTTCGATGTCGAACGCGTGATTGTGATTCGGCGCACACACGGGAATCTGGGGCAGCCCGCGAACTGGTCTGCAGTGCGCGAACTGAATCTGAAAGGGCTCACCAACGAAATCGCGCTGCTGACGGGGTTGCGGGGCGAGGTGTCCCTGAAACCTTTGTATCAGCCGCAGGGGCAGACGTTCGCGGGAGAGATGTGTCTGCATTGGGACGCGGGCAAGCTTATGTTCACCGAACGCGTTTCCGGCAGACCTTCGCGCGTCAAGGAACTGTTTTTGGCCGAAGGGGCCGTGCGTGAGCTGACCCTGATTCCCGATGACGACGTGGACAATTACGCCGGCTGTTATCTGCCGGACGAATCGATGATTTTCCTTTCGACAGCGTCCTTCCTCGGCGTGCCGTGCGTGCGCGGCGGTTCGTGGATCGCGCATCTCTATCGCTATACGCCGCAGACGGGAAAGATCCGGAGACTGACCTTTGATCAGGAGCATAACTGGCACCCGACGGTGTTGGACGACGGGCGCGTGCTGTATCTTCGCTGGGAATACAGCGACCTCCCGCACTACGCGTCGCGCATCCTGTTCACGATGAATCCGGATGGCACGGGACAGCGCGCGTTTTACGGGAGCAACTCGTACTGGCCCAACGGCGTCTTCTTCCCGAAACCCATGGCAGGCGAGCCGCTGCGCGTGGCGGGAATCGTGAGCGGCCATCACGGCGTGGCGCGCATGGGCGAGCTGGTGGTGTTCGAGCCAGGCATAGGGAGGTTTGAAGCGGACGGCGCCGTGTGCCGCGCGGGCACGCCGGACCGCGCCGTCAAGCCGGTGATTCTGGACCGCCTGGTCGATAACTCCTGGCCGAAGTTCTTGAATCCGATGCCCATGGGGCGTCACGCGTTTCTGGTTTCCGCCAAGCCCTCGCCGCAGTCGCTGTGGGGCTTGTATTATGCCGATACCTTCGGCAACCTGCTGGTGTTGAAGGAAGATCCGCAGTGGGCGATCTTGGAGCCGGTTCCTGTCGCAGCCCGTAAACGGCCGCAGGTGTTCCCGGACAGCGTCGAAGAGAAGAAAAAGACCGGTTTGGTGAAGATCATCGATCTCCATGTCGGGCCCGGACTCAAGGGCGTGCCGCGCGGAACGGTCAAGCAGATGCGCGTTCTCTCCTACGCGTTTTCGTATCGCGGAATGGGCGGACAGGTTGACCGCGTGGGCATCGACGGCCCGTGGGACGTGCGCCGTGTTTTGGGTACGGTGCCGGTCGAAGCGGACGGCTCGGCGTTTTTCGAAGTGCCTGCCAATACGCCGGTTGCACTTCAGCCGCTGGATGCGGACGGGCGAGCGGTCCAGACCATGCGGAGCTGGTTCACCGTGATGCCGGGCGAGATGCAGTCTTGCGCGGGATGCCACGAGGTGCAGAACAGCAGCACGGGCTCAGAGACGGCGCGTCTCGCGTTGCAGAAGCCGCCTGCCTCGATCAAGCCCTGGTATGGGCCTGCGCGCGGTTTTGCGTTCAACCGTGAGGTGCAGCCGGTGTTGGACACTTTTTGCGTGGGCTGTCACGACGGGACTCAGGCCCGGCCCGATTTGCGGCGCGCGCCGGACGTGCATGCGGGGATGCTCTTTAAAGGATACGATGAGGCCGGGCACTTCCCGCCCTCGTATCTGGCGCTTAAGAAACAGGTCCGCGGCTACACGATGGAGAGCGACCTGCATCTGTTGAATCCTTACGAGTATCACGCCACAACGACCGAACTGGTGAGACGCCTGGAGCGCGGGCACAAAGGCGTCAAACTCTCCGCCGAAGCGTGGGAGCGGCTGAACATGTGGATCGATCTGAACACGCCCGCGCACGGCACTTGGACGGAGATCTGCGGAACGAATCGGGTGACAAGAATGGCGGAGCGACGCCGTGACCTGAACCGCCGTTGCGGCGGACCGGACGATGATCTGGAGGCGGTTTTTCCGGAGGCCGTTTTGCAGGCCGAGAAAGCAGCGGCTCCCGCACCGCCGCCTGCCGTCGCGAAAACGCTGGCGTGCGAGGGGTGGCCCTTCGACGCGTCCGAGGCGGTCCGGCGTCAGGTTGCTGCAGGGGCGACGCGCAAGGTGGTGGATCTGGGTGAAGGTGTGACGCTGGAGCTCGTAAGGATCCCTGCCGGGCGTTACGTGAAATCCGGTGAGAGCGGCTCTGCGACGCGTGTGGCGGATATTACGAAACCCTTCTGGATCGGTCGGACCGAGGTGTCAAACCGCCAGTATGCGAGGTTTGATTCGTCGCACGACAGCCGCATCGAGAGCGAAGATTATCTGCAGTTCGGCGAGGCCGAGCGCGGCGATCCGGTGAATGGCCCGGATCAACCTGTCTGCCGCGTGTCATGGCAGCGGGCGCAGGCGTTCTGCGAATGGCTCTCGGCGCGGAGCGGGCTGCTCTGCGCTTTGCCGGGAGGAGACCAGTGGGAGTGGGCCGGCAGGGCCGGCGCGGACGGGCCGCTGGCTTTCGGCGGTTTGGAAACCGATTTTATGAAATTGGCGAATCTGGCGGATGCCGAGTTCCGTCGCGTGAGGTCCTTCGAGCCGTGGGGTTTGCCGCGCGGCGCGATCCCGCCGTGGCGTCCTGCGGTTACGAATGTCAATGACGGGTTCCGCGTGAGCGCTCCGGTTGGATCCTTTATGCCCAACGCCTGGGGGGTGTACGATATCCACGGCAACGTGGCCGAGTGGACGAGCGACACGGCGGCGGACGGCGTGCGGCGGATTGCTCGCGGCGGGTCGTGGTGGTCGTGTCCCCAGCATGCGACGTTCGGTGAAGGTTGGCCCTATGTGCTGTGGCAGGCGGTCTTTGATGTCGGTTTCCGAGTGGTGGTGGCGGATGAGACAAAATAGGCATGGGGTTTTCCGGTCGCAAAAAACGCGTGCGCTCAGCGCACGCCTGCTCAGCTTTCCGTAAGCCGCTTTTTATAGGTCGCAAAAAAATTTAAATTCCCTATTGCGCCCGGCCCGCGATTCTGCTAAATTCACTCCCGTTCTTTTGAAGCGGGTGTAGCTCAATTGGTAGAGCGCGACCTTGCCAAGGTCGAGGTTATGGGTTCGAGACCCACCACTCGCTCCATTTTTTTTATGGGGGTGTAGCTCAGTTGGTAGAGCAAGTGACTCTTAATCACTGGGTCCAGGGTTCGAGTCCCTGCACCCCTACCATAAAAACGAGAAGCCGGCTGGTTCCAGCCGGTTTTTTATTTTTATTTTTATTTTTTTGCAGTTGCGCGGTGAGGATGCCTTTGTTATTTTAATCCACTCGCTATGAAAATAGTCGTTTTTCTCGGGGCTCCGGGCTCTGGCAAAGGTACGGTCGCGGGGCGCTTGGTCGCGGCGGACAGCACGTTGCGGCACGTGTCGAGCGGGGATTTGTTACGTGACGCGGTGAAGCGTCAGACCGGGCCAGGCGTTGAGGCAGAGGGTTTCATGCAGCGAGGTGAGTTGGTTCCCGATGCCATCATCGTCCAGATGATCGCCGACCTGATATCCGGCATCGGCGGAGCGTGCACGTTGTTGCTGGACGGTTTTCCGCGCACGGTGGTGCAGGCGCGGCTTTTAGACGAGACCATCGTGCGGTTTGGCGCGGAGTTTGGATGCGTGATTCTTTTGGAAGTCCCGGACGAGATTCTGGTGGAGCGGATCGCCGGGCGGCGTATCTGCCCGAAGTGCGGTGCCGGGTACCATGTGCCGAACATACCCTCGCGCAAGGAGGGGATTTGCGATGAGTGCGGGACCGGGTTGATCACCCGCAAGGACGACAATTTGGAGACGGTGAAGCACCGTTTGGCCGTGTATCAGAAGCAGACGGTTCCGCTGATTGAATTCTACAGCGCTCGCGGTGCGCTGAGGCGGGTGGTTGGAACCGGGCCGATCGACGGTATCGTCGACAGCGTCAGACAAGCGTTAACATGAAGATCCCGTTGAAAAGTGCGGCCGAACTGGATGCGATGCGGACAAGTTGCCGGATGACGGCTGAGGTCCTCAACCAGGTGGCGGCGGCCGTGAAGCCGGGGATTACCACAGGCGAGCTTGATGCGCTGACCCGGCGGCTGATTGAAGCGATGAAGGCCAAGCCTTCGTTTCTGGGGTACAACGGGTACCCGGGTGCGATTTGTATTTCGATTAACGACGAGGTGATCCACGGCATCCCCGGACGGAGGGTTGTCCTGCCGGGAGATGTGGTGAGTCTCGACGTCGGCGTGTATTATAACGGGTTCAACGGGGATTCTGCCACTACCGTGATGGTGGGGGTTACTGATCCCGAGGTGATCCGTTTGGTAGAGACGACTAAACGGGCCTTGCTGGCGGCATTGGTCGCGGCCAGGCCGGGCGGTCATCTCTCGGATGTCTCTCATGCGATTGAGAGCATCGCGAAGGCTGCCGGTTGTTCAGTAGTGAGAGAGTTTGTCGGTCACGGCGTGGGGCGTCACCTCCATGAAGATCCGCAAATACCGAACTACGGGGAACCGGGGCGCGGCCCTGTCCTGAAGCCGGGGATGACGTTGGCGATTGAGCCGATGGTGAATCTCGGGCGTCCGGAGGTGGTCGTGCTGGACGACAAGTGGACGGTAGTAACGCGTGACGGGAAGCCGTCCGCGCACTTCGAGCACACCGTGGCCGTGCTTGAGGAAAGTGTGGAAGTTCTGACGCTGGCATAGAGAATTTCTAAACTTTATGATAGACAAGGTGACGGACTTTTGGTTAAATCCAAAACCTTTTTTGAACGAGGAAAGAAAGACCATGAAAGTTCGCAGTTCAGTGCGGCGCATTTGTGAGCGTTGCCGTGTGGTACGTCGCAAGGGCGTCGTACGTATTATTTGTACGAATCCCCGCCATAAGCAGCGTCAGGGTTAACTGGAGAAGACAACCATGCCGAGATTGATGGGTGTGGATGTTCCGGGCAGAAAGCGCGTCGAGTACGCGCTCCGGTATATTCACGGAATCGGTCCCAAACGGGCCAGTGACGTGGTCGAGCATTGCAAAGTCGACCCGGCCAAGAAAGCTGACGATCTGACCCCGGACGAAATCCGACAGATCGTGGCTTTCATTCAGGACAACTACCGGGTCGAAGGCGATCTGCGCCGTGAGGTTTCGCAGAACATCCGCCGTTTGATCAGCATCGGTACGTACCGTGGATTGCGCCACAAGCGCGGTCTGCCGGTCCGCGGTCAGCGGACCCGTACGAATGCGCGTACCCGTAAGGGTGGCAAGCGGACGGTGGGTGCGGTGCGTGATAAGACTGCCCGCGCGGCCATTAAGGCCAAGACTCCTGCTGCCAAATAACCCGGCGAGGGCGCGTCATCGGTTCCTTCTTATTGAGGAGGCCGGGTGACGCCTCACGCCAAGCATTTCGAGGCTGAAGACGCATGAGCGAAGAAGCTGTTAAACAAGAAGAGCAGGCCGCTGCCCCTGAGCAGCCGGTCTTGAGCGAGGCGCAGGCCGTGATGTCCGCGGGTGATGAACCCGCTAAGACCGCCGACGCCGCAAAGAAAAAAGGCAAGGGGAAGTCGATTCCCGCCGGTATCGCCTTTGTACGTTCCACATTCAACAACACATTGGTTTCAATCGCAGATGCCCGCGGCGGTGTGATCGCTTGGAGTTCGGCCGGCAAGGCCGGGTTCAAGGGTTCGCGCAAATGCACCGCATTCGCCGCGACGATGGTGGCACAGGATGCCGCCCGTCAGGCCATGGCGAAGGGCATGCACGAGGTTGAAGTCAGAGTTCAAGGCGCGGGTGCGGGTCGCGAATCTGCCGTGCGGGCCATTCAGTCCGCGGGGATTCACGTCACGCTGATCAAGGATTGCACGCCGATTCCCCACAATGGCTGCCGTCCGCGCAAACGGAGGAGAGTCTAACATGGGCAGATATACAGGTCCCGCTTGCCGCATTTGTCGTCGCGAGGGGCAGAAACTGTTTCTTAAAGGCGCCCGCTGTTACATGGCTAAGTGCGCGATCGAGCAGGGTGCGCCCGCTCCGGGTCAGCACGGCGCGCGCCGCGGCAGAAAGATGTCGGAATACGGCGAGCAGCTTCGTCATAAGCAGTGCCTTCGTCGCCAGTTCGGCATGCAGGAACTCCAGTTCAAGCGTTTCTTCAGAGAGGCGCTGCGCCGCAAAGGCGTCACGGGAGAAATCCTGCTGCAATTGCTGGAAACCCGTATGGACAATTTGGTCTACCGTCTCGGATTCGCCACGTCCCGCCGCGCAGCCCGTCAGTTTGTGCTGCACGGTCACCTTGCCGTGAACGGCAAGAAAGTGTCGATTCCGTCCATGATTCTCAAAGTCGGTGACGTGATTGAAGTCCGTGACCGTCCGTGCAGCCGGGATTATGCAACGCGCAGTCTCGAGGCCGCCACCACCCAGCAGACGCCCACGTGGCTCTCGCTGGACCGGAAGGCGTTCCGTGCGGAAATTTTGAGTCTCCCGACGCGCGAGCAAATCGCGCCCGTCGTGGACGAGCAGTCCATTGTCGAATTGTATTCGCGCTAAGCGAAGCTGTACTGATGGCCGTAACCCTGCTCTGGGGCGCGCGGCCTGAAAGGACGAAAACATGCCGATTCGTTTGAGTCGTTTTGAAATGCCCCGGCGCGTGCAGAAGGAAGAGAACACCGCAACGGCAACCTATTCGCGTTTCATCGCGGAGCCGTTCGAGGTGGGTTACGCCCGCACCGTCGGCAACTCTCTTCGCCGTGTTCTGCTGTCTTCGATTGAAGGTGTGGCCATTACCTCAGTCAGGGTCAGTGGTGCGAACCATGAGTTTTGCGCGTTGCCCGGCGTGAGCGAGGACGTCACCGACATCATCCTCAACCTCAAACGCGTGCTCCTCAAGAGTTACAGCCGCAATCCCGTTTGGCTCAAGCTGAACAAGAAGGGGCCTTGTGTTGTGACGGCTGGCGATTTCGCCGAAGAGA
>JAEAMG010000428.1_pt1 | contig 49334 bp, 36 predicted proteins | sample 8958741 | NCBI WGS metagenome assembly JAEAMG01 (sample SAMN16933256, study PRJNA681125) | bioreactor sludge metagenome | isolation source: anaerobic bioreactor treating anionic surfactant - SDBS | place: India: Bengaluru | collected 2019-02-28 | reverse complement strand
GGCTGCCTGTTCGAACGCTCCGTGGGCGTGTGCTCGAGCGCTGCGGCGCTGGCCGTGGCCAACGACCAGCCGGACTGTGACGACCGCTCGCCGAGCGGCATGACCTATATCTACGTGCTGGACCGCAGCGACCCGCGCCAGCTCGACCTTATCAAGACCCTGCAACCAACAGAAAGCACATCATGAGCACCATGAACGAAGTCCAAAAATTCCTTAGATTGCCAGCCGTAATCGAAGTTACAGGCAGGTCGCGCAGCACCATTCTTCGCGGCGCGAAAGATGGCAGTTTCCCATCGCCAGTCCATATCGGCCCACGGGCCATTGCATGGATTTCCGCCGAAGTAGCCGAGTGGCAGAAAAAATGCATCGACGCTAGCAAAGGAAGACTTGAGGTTTCAGGCGATGCCGGGATGGGTAACGTGAGTCCGTAGAACTGTAGGGGTAATTGTAGGGGTAAAAATCGACAGAAAAGAAAAAGGCCAATCCGAAGATTGGCCTAAGTCCTTGATTCTTATGGTCGGGACGGGAAGATTCGAACTTCCGACCCCATGCACCCCATGCATGTACGCTACCAGGCTGCGCTACGCCCCGACGAGGTGAGAATTATAGCAGAGGCTTTTAGGTTTTTGCCATGCTTTGCGCAGGATTCATAGCGAACTGCGCAAAGTTTTTTTTCAGCCTGGAGGCACAGTGTTCTACTCGCCCAGCAGCAATGCTGTCAGGACGATGCGGAAACCGGCGATCAAGGGTTCGACCTTCATGTCCGGATTGTGCACCGCCCGCACGGGCAAGCCCTGGTACATGGCGATCATGGTATTGAGCCGCCCTTCCAGCATCTCTTCGTCAGCCGGCAGGCCGCGCTTGATGCGCGCATCCCGGATGATGGAGAGAAACAGCTTGCGCGAACGCACATCCGCGCAATGCAACATTTCAGCAATAACGGGATTGCGCGACGCTTCGGCAAAAATTTCCAGCGGCATCACCCAGGTTTTTGGGTCCAGGCTTTCCAGCACATGCTCGCCAGCATTATCGACCACGGCTTGCAGCGGGTCTTCGCGCTGCGCCAGGTCCTGCATCAGGTTGGTGACCCGCTCCATGTTCTTCAGGACGAAGGCGGCGATGATCGCATCCTTGCTGTCAAAATAATTATAGATGTGGCCCGCGCTCATGCCGGCCGCCTTGGAGATCTCGGCCATGCTGGCGCCGTGGAAGCCGCGGCGGCTGAAACAGCTTTCGGCCGCATCGAGCACCTGCTTGCGCCGCGTGTTGGCGCGCTCGGGATCCGGATGCTTCTTTTCAACTTGGTTCATGATTTTCCAGTAGCGCGCCGGCCCTGCCCCTGCGGACAAGGGCAAGGCCGGCGTCGGCGTCCCCGTGATTATTGGACGCTGCCAGCCGCCGCAACGGCTGTCTGCTCAGGTTGCCAACCGCCGCCCAGCACCTTGTACAAGGTCACCAGGTTGGTCGATTTGGCCAGGCGCGCCGTGATCAGGCTTTGCTGCGCCGTGTACAGCGCGCGCTGGGCCACCAGGGCGTTCAGGTAGGACTCGGCGCCCTGCTTGTAGCGCGCATCGTGGATGGTGTAGCTCTTCGTCGACGCCTCGACCAGCGAGACCTGCGATTGCAGGCGCTCGTCGATGGTGCCGCGCTGGGCCAGCGCATCGGACACTTCACGGAAGGCGACCTGGATCGCCTTTTCGTATTGCGCCACGGAGATTTCGCGCTGCACCTTGGCGATATCGAGGTTGGCGCGGTTCACGCCGCCATCGAAGATCGGCAAACTGATCTGCGGAATAAAACTCCACGTGCCGCTGCCAGCCTTGAACAGGCCGGACAGGTTGTCGCTCAGCGAACCGGCCGTGGCCGTCAGCGAAATGCGCGGGAAGAATGCCGCGCGCGCCGCGCCGATGTTGGCGTTGGCCGCGCGCAGGGTGCGCTCGGCCGCCAGCACGTCGGGACGGCGTTGCAGCACGTCCGACGGCACGCCGGACGGGATGTCCGTCAGCGCCGTCACGGTGCCGAACTCGGCTGGCGGCAGCAGATCGGCCGGCACGGGGCCGCCCACCAGCAGGACCAGCGCGTTTTGATCCAGCGCCACCTGGCTCGTGAAGACAGCCACGTCGGAACGGGCCGACTCGACGCTGGTCTGGGCATCGTACTTGTCCAGGCCGGAAGTAGCGCCGGCACTGAAGCGGCGCACGGCCAGGTCATACGACGACTGCTGGCTCTTCAAGGTGTCTTGCGCCACGCGCAGGCGCTGCTGGTCGGCCACCAGGTTCAGATAAGTGCTGGCCACTTCGGCCACCAGGCTGATCTGCTGTGCGCGGCGTGCTTCTTCCGTGCCCAGGTATTGTTCCAGCGCGCTGTCGGACAGGCTGCGCACGCGGCCGAAGAAGTCCAGCTCGTAGGCCGAGACGCCCAGGTTCGCCGTGTACTGGCGATTGATGGACGCTTCGCCGTTGGCGCTGGCGTTCTTCGGCACGCGGCTGGCCGTCTGGCCACCCGACGCCGACAGGGTCGGGATCAGCGCGGCGCGTTCGATGCCATACGTGGCGCGCGCCTTCTCGATGTTGAGGATCGAGACGCGCAGGTCGCGGTTGTTGGCCAGCGCCAGTTCCAGTACCTGGCGCAGGCGCGCATCGGCAAAGAACTCGCGCCAGGCGACGTCCGCCACCGGCTTGGCGTCGGCGGCGGCCGTGTCGGCCTTGTAGGAAGGACCGGTCGGCCACGCCGTGGGCGCCGGCGCTGCCGGACGCTCATACGTGGGAGCCAGGCTGCAACCGGCCAGCAAGGCCAGTGCCGCCATGGAGAGTAGCGTTTTTTTCATATTAATGCGCATCCTTAGAAAGCGTGACGGCTGGCGAGCCAGGCGTCGCCGGCGTGGCTGGCGCGTCCGGCTTCGAGAAGAAGCCGCGCACCAGCACGAAGAACACCGGCACGAAGAAGATACCGAGGAAGGTGGCCGTCAACATGCCGCCCAGCACGCCGATACCGATGGCGTTCTGGCTGCCGGAACCGGCGCCGCTGGAGATAGCCAGTGGCAACACGCCCAGGCCGAAGGCAATCGAAGTCATCAGAATCGGACGCAGACGCAGACGCACCGCATGCAAGGTCGCGTCCAGCAGCGACATGCCCGATTCCTGCATTTCCTTGGCAAACTCGACGATCAAAATCGCGTTCTTCGCCGACAGGCCCACCACCGTGAGCAAGCCCACCTGGAAGTACACGTCGTTCGACAGGCCGAACATCCACGTACCGAGCACGGCGCCGATCACGCCCAGCGGTACCACCAGCAGCACGGAGAATGGAATCGACCAGCTTTCATACAGCGCAGCCAGGCAGAGGAACACGATCAGCAGGGACAGCGCATACAGCTGCGGCGTCTGCGAACCGGATTCGCGCTCTTCCAGCGAGACGCCGGTCCAGCTGAAGCCTATGCCAGGCGGCAACTTGGCGACCATCTCTTCCATCGCATTCATGGCCGCGCCCGTGCTCTGGCCCGGTGCCGGCGTACCCAGGATCTCTACCGACGGCAAGCCGTTGTAGCGTTCCAGGCGTGGCGATGCATAAATCCACTTGCCGGTGGCAAAGGCCGAGAACGGCACCATCTGACCAGCCGTGTTGCGCACGAACCACTTGTTCAAGTCTTCCGGCAGCATGCGCGATTCGGCACTGCCTTGCATAAAGACTTTCTTCACGCGACCACGATCGAGGAAGTCGTTGACATACGAACTACCCCAGCCGACGCTCAGCACGCGGTTGATTTCCGAGAGCTGCAAGCCCAGCGCAGTGGCTTTCTGCTGGTCGATGTCGATCTTGTACTGCGGCGTATCTTCCTGGCCGTTCGGGCGCACGCCCACCATGGCCGGATTCTGCGACGCCATGCCCAGCAACTGGTTACGCGCCGCCATCAGGGCGTCATGCCCGACACCGCCGATATCTTGCAGCTGCATGTCGAAACCGGTGGCGTTACCCAGTTCCAGCACGGCAGGCGGGGCGAACGTAAACACCATCGCATCCTTGATCTGCAACAACTTGCCCATGGCGCGACCGGCCACGGCCGGCGCTTTTTGCGCCACGTCCTTGCGCAGCGACCAGTCCTTCAGGCGCACGAAGGCGATACCCGTGTTCTGGCCGTTACCGCCGAAGCTGAAACCGGCGACGGCAAACACGGAAGCGACGTTGTCTTTCTCGCTGTTCATGAAATGGTCTTCGACCTGTTCGATCACTTTCAGGGTGCGCTCTTGCGTGGCGCCCGTCGGCAATTGAATCTGCGTAAACAGGATGCCCTGGTCTTCTTCCGGCAGGAAGGAGGTCGGCAGGCGCATGAAGATGAATACCAGGCCGGCCAGCAAGATGACATACAACAGCATCGAACGGCCGCGGTGACGGATCATGCTGCCAACGAGGCTCTGGTACTTGTTGCTGCTGCTGTCGAAGCTGCGGTTGAACCAGCCGAAGAAACCCTTGTTGCTGGCGTGATGGCCCTTCTCGACCGGCTTGAGCAGGGTGGCGCACAAGGCTGGCGTAAACACCAGCGCGACGACCACCGACAACACCATCGACGAGACAATCGTGATCGAGAACTGGCGGTAAATCACGCCCGTCGAACCGCCAAAGAAGGCCATCGGCACGAACACGGCCGACAGCACCATGGCGATACCGACCAGCGCGCCCGTGATCTGCGTCATGGACTTGCGCGTCGCTTCCAGCGGCGACAAGCCCTCTTCGCTCATCACGCGCTCGACGTTTTCCACCACCACGATGGCATCATCGACCAGCAGACCGATGGCCAGCACCATGGCGAACATGGTGAGCGTGTTGATCGAATAGCCGAACGCGTTCAGGATGCCGAAGGTACCGAGCAGCACGACCGGCACGGCCATGGTCGGGATCAGCGTGGCGCGGAAGTTTTGCAGGAACAGGTACATCACCAGGAAGACCAGGATGACCGCTTCGACCAGCGTCTTGACCACTTCTTCGATCGACAGTTTCACGAATGGAGTGGTGTCGAACGCCACCTGGTAGCTCATGCCTTCAGGGAATTGCTTGCTCAGGTTGCCCAGCATGGCTTTCGCCGCATTGGCCGTATCGAGCGCATTCGCGCCCGTCGCCAGCTTGATCGCCACGCCGGTGGCCGCATGGCCGTTGTAGCGGGCCACGGTGTTGTAGTTCTCACGGCCCAGTTCCATGCTGGCCACGTCCTTCAGATACACCATGGCACCGTTGGTCGTGGTTTTCAGCAAGATGGCGCCGAACTGCTCCACCGTTTGCAAGCGGCTTTGCGCCGACACGGTCGCGTTCAGCTGCTGGCCCTTGACGGACGGCGTGCCGCCCAGTTCACCGGCCGACACTTCGGCATTTTGCGCCTGCACGGCCGTGATCACGTCCGCCGGGGTCAGGTTGAAGCTTTGCAGCTTGGCCGGGTCGAGCCAGATACGCATGGCGTACTGCGAACCGAACAGTGTCACATCGCCCACACCGGCAACACGGCTGAGCGGATCGACGACGTTGGCGGCCACATAGTCGCTCAAGTCGGTCTGGTCCATCTTGCCGTTTTCGGAAATGAAGCCGAACACCATCAGGAAGTTCTTCGTCGCTTTCGACACGACCAGGCCTTGCTGCGTGACAGCCGTCGGCAGCAGTGGCGTGGCCAGCTGCAGCTTGTTCTGTACCTGCACCTGGGCGATGTCGGGATTGGTGCCGCTGCTAAACGTCAGCGTGATGCTGATGCCGCCAGTGGCATCGCTCGACGAGGCCATGTAGCGCAAGCCGTCGATACCCTTCATCTTTTGTTCGATGACCTGGGTGACAGCATCTTCCACGGTCTTGGCGGAGGCGCCAGGGTAGGAGCCGCTGATCGAAATCGACGGCGGAGCGATGCTCGGGTACTGCGCGATCGGCAGGCTGAGGATCGAAATCACGCCGGCAAGCATGATGACGATCGCGACCACCCAGGCAAAAATCGGGCGGTCAATGAAAAAACGGGCCATTAATATTCTCCTGAATTAGTGGGCGCTGGCAGCCGATGCGGCGGCAGAAGCGGCGGCGGCAGGAGCAGCTTCGGCCTTGGCCGGCACGGCAACGGCGGGCGCGCCTGGCTTGACTTTTTGCAAGCCTTCCACGATCACGCGGTCGCCTGCGGCCAGGCCGGACGTCACCAGCCAGTTGGTGCCGACGGTGCCGCTGGTGGTCAGCACGCGCTGCTCGACCTTGTTTTCCTTGTTCAGGATCAAGGCGGTTGCCTGACCCTTCTGGTTGCGCGTCACGCCCACTTGCGGCACGGTAATGGCTTTTTCATCCACGCCCGTTTCCAGCTGCGCACGCACGTACATGCCTGGCAGCAATTCGCCTTTCGGGTTCGGGAACAGCGCGCGCAAGATCACGTTGCCGGTGGTCGGATCGACCGTCACGCCGGCGAACTGCAGCTTGCCCGGTTCGCTGTACTTGCTGCCGTCCGGCAGGATCAGGTCGACCTTGGCCTGGCCTTCGCCCACTTTTTTCAGCGAGCCGTCGGCCATCTGGCGTTTCAGGCGCAGCAGGTCGGTGCTCGACTGGGTCACGTCGACATACATCGGGTCGAGTTGCTGCACCGTGGTCAGGGCTTCGGCCTGGCCTGCCGTGACCAGCGCGCCGGCCGTCACGGACGAGCGGCTGGTGCGGCCGCTGATCGGTGCCGTCACGGTGCTGTAGCGCAGGTTGATGTTGGCCGATTCCAGCGCCGCGGTGGCGGACTCGACGTCTGCCTTGGCTTGCTCGAACGCAGCGATGGCATCATCGTATTCCTGGCGGCTCACGCCTTCGATGGCAACCAGTTCCTTGTAGCGCGAGGCTTTCGGACCGGCCGTCAGCAGGTTGGCCTTGGCTTTCGACAAGGCGGCCTTGGCCGAGTTGTACGCCGCCTGGTAGGTGGCGGAATCGATCTGGTACAGGGCCGTGCCGGCTTTCACATCGCTACCCTCGACAAACAGGCGCTTCTGGATCAAACCACCGACTTGCGGGCGCACATCGGCGACCTGGTAGGCATTCGTACGGCCGGGCAGTTCGGCGCTCATCGGCAACGCGGCCGGATTAACAGTAAACACGACCACCTGTGGCGCTTGCTGCGCGTGAGGTACTTCCTGTTTTTTACTGCAGCCGGCCATGATTACAGTGGCGCACAGAACGGCAATAGCGCCGCTCGTACGCGGCGACGTCAATGAAAAGGTTGGTTGCATCTTGGACTTTCTGAAAAAGAAGCTGGCTAGTGTCGTTAGAAATGACTAAATTTATTAACGCAGATCAAAGAATGAACGATCATTCTAAAATCGTCAAGCATCGTTACAATTGAAACATAGCAACTATCAAACGGATTTAATTATCAATGAGGCAATAAAATGAGGACAGCAACAGCGGCGGCACACCAGCAAAGTCGAACAGGAATCTGGCGGGCGGTGGCCAAAACGGCACGGCGGAAAAGGTGGATTGAGTGAATACTGTAGCAGGGTAATCCGTTTTTTGCTGAAGCGTCGATCATGTGCGCAACACTTCCCTGCACGGCCACGCCACCGCCATAAATATTTACTAATGGTATCGAAAAGACATGCGGAGGCAGACGCGCTACTATCCTGTCCACGGCGTGGTGAAGCGGGGGCGCGATGATGACAGCACAGGCGCAAGGGCAGGTGCAAGGAGCGCAAGGAACGGTGCAACACGGGGGCGCGAGCGGCCTGGACGCGCCGCCGCTGCTGTCGACGGGTGTTCCCGGCCTCGACACCATACTCACGGGCGGCTTGCTGGCCGAGCGCCTGTACCTGGTCGAAGGCGTGCCCGGCACAGGCAAGACCACCCTGGCGCTGCAATTTCTGGCCGAAGGGGCGCGCAATGGCTTACCCGTGCTGTATCTCGCCCTGGCCGAGTCCGAGATCGAGCTGCGCGGCGCGGCGCTGTCGCACGGCTGGGACCTGGCCGGCATCGCCATCGAAGAGGTGGCACCCAGCGACGACATGCTCGACCCCGAGCGCCAGTACACCATCTTCCATCCGTCCGAAATCGAGCTGGCCTCGACCAACCAGCGCATCCTGGCCGCCATCGACAAGCACCGCCCGGCGCGCCTGGTGCTCGATTCGCTGTCCGAACTGCAGCTACTGGCGGAAAACCCCCTGCGCTACCGGCGCCAGGTGCTGGCGTTGAAGCGCTACCTGGCCAGCCGGCACTGCACTACCCTGCTGATCGACGACCGTTCCGCGCTCGACGACGGCTTGCAGGTGCGTAGCGTGGCCCATTGCGTCATTTCGCTGGAGCTGCAAAATCAGGCGTATGGCAATGACCGGCGCCGCGTGCGGGTGGTGAAATACCGGGGTGTGCCGTTTCGCAGCGGCACGCACGACTACAAGATCGCCCGTGCCGGCCTGGTCGTCTATCCGCGCCTGGTGGCGGCCGACACGCGGCGCGATGGCGACCATCGGCGCCTGTCGAGCGGCGTGCCCGAACTCGACGCCATGACAGGCGGCGGCCTGGAAGAAGGCATGAGCACCCTCATTTCCGGCCCCGCCGGCAGCGGCAAGTCCACCCTGGCGGCGCAATTCGTGCACGCGGCCACGGCCCGCGGCGAACCGTGCGCCATGTTCCTGTTCGAAGAAGCGCGCAGCAAGCTGCTGAACCGGGCCGACAACGTGGGCATGCACCTGCAGGCGGCGCTCGATACAGGCTTGCTGAGCGCACAGCAGATCGATCCGGCCGAGCTGACACCGGGAGAATTTGCCCAAGCCGTGGTCGACGCGGCGGAACAGGGCGCCCGCGTGATCGTCATCGATAGCCTGAACGGCTACATGCATGCGGTGCCCGACGAACGCTTCCAGAGCACCTACCTGCATGAACTGCTCAATTATCTGGGCCAGCGCGGTGTGGCCACCCTGCTGGTCGGCGTGCAGCAAAACATGCTGGGCACCGCGATGACCACATCGGCCGACGCCAGCTACCTGGCCGACGGCGTCATCATGCTGCGCTATTACGAAACGGAAGGCGAGGTGCGGCAAGCCATTTCCGTCTTCAAAAAACGCGGCAGCGCGCACGAACGCAGCATCCGCCGCTTCGAAATCAGTGCGCAGGGCATCCGCATCGGCCCGGCCCTGGCCGGCTTTCACGGCATCCTGTCGGGCTTGCCCACCATCGGCGGCACGCCCTTGCCCTAGGAATCGCCATGGAGCTGCGCATCCTGATCTACGCGCCTGCCGGCCAGGATGCCGCCCTGGCCGGCACCGTATTGGCGGGCAGCGCCATCGCCAGCCATGCCTGCCGCTCGCCCGGCGAACTGGCCGAGCAGCTGGCGCTGGGCGCCGGCGGCGTGCTGACGGTGGACGAAGCGCTGCATGCGGGCGTGTATTGCGTGCTCGACGCCTATGCCCGGCAGCAGCCGGACTGGTCCGACTTGCCCATCATCCTGCTGACACACGCGGGGCTCGATTCCCTGCCCTTGCGGCAAGCCATTGCCACCCTGGGCAATCTGACCCTGCTGGAACGCCCCGTACACATATTGACCCTGATCACGTCGGCGCACGCCATGCTGCGCGCGCGCCAGCGCCAGTACCAGGTGCGCGAGACGCAGCGGCGCAAGGATGAATTCCTTGCCAGCCTAGGACATGAACTGCGCAACCCGCTGGCGCCCATCAAGTCCTCCGTGGCCCTGCTCAAGCACCTGTTCCCTGCATCGGAACAGGTCGGCAAGGTGAGCGACGTGATCGAGCGCCAGGTCACGCACCTGACGCGGCTGGTGGATGACTTGCTCGACGTGGCGCGCATCACCCGCGGCAAGGTGTTGCTGCAGCGCAAGGATTTTGAGCTACAGCAAGTGCTCGACCATGTGAGCGAACTGTGCCAGCCTGCGGCCAGCCGCCGGCACATCCGCATCACCCGCGATCTGCCGCCGCATGCCGTGACCTTGCACGCCGACTACGCCAGGGTGGTGCAAATCTTTGCCAACATCGTGTCGAATGCCGTGAAGTTCACGCCGGATGGCGGCCACATCCACATCACGGCACGCCAGACGCAGGGCCAGTTGCAGGTGGTCATCGAAGACAATGGCATCGGTATCGAGCCGGATGCCATCGCGCGCATCTTTTCCATGTTCGAACAGGGACGCACGGTGGCGGGCGAAATGACCAGCGGCCTGGGCATTGGCCTCAGCCTGGCGCGCCAATTTGCCGAGCTGCACGGTGGCGGCATCGACGCCTGCAGCGACGGCCCTGGGCGCGGCAGCCGCTTCATCGTCACCTTGCCGGCCAGCGCAGGCGACACCCCGGCCGCCACGCCGGCCGCCACCGGCAGCGACACGCCCGCCGACGCGCACCAGCCGCTGCAAGTGCTGGTGGTGGACGACAACCGCGACGCGGCCGATACCTTGCAAAGCCTGTTCCAGCTCGAGGGCTATGCCGCCAGCGTCGCGTACGGCGGTGCGCAGGCGCTGGCAGCGGTCGACATGGCCTGGCCGCAACTGGTCGTGATGGATCTGGGCATGCCGGACATGGATGGCTACGCAGCGGCGCGCCAGATCCGCCAGCGCGCGCAAGGGCGCGACGTGCTGCTGATCGCCCTGACGGGGTGGGGCCAGGACGAAGCGCGCGCACGGACGGAGCAGGCCGGCTTCGACCATCACCTGACGAAGCCGGTGGATTTCGCCGCCATCGCCGCCCTGCTGCATGCGCACCTGGCGCAGCGCGCGGGAGCCGCTACGCGAGAGGAATGACGTTTATTTCCACTTGCCGCGCAATTCCTGCACCTTTTGCTGCAGCAATTCCGGCGTGGCGGCCTCGGGCGCCACGGGCATGCCCACGGCCAGCGACAGACGCGAGCGCAAGCCTGCCTTGAAGGCACGCTCGAACAAATGGCCATTGCGGTGGCTCAACAGATGGCCCCACAAGCCGCGCAGCGCCAACGGAATCACGGGCACCTTGCTGCGTTCGACGATCTTGGCGATGCCGCCCTTGAATTCGCTGATCTGGCCCGTGCGCGTCAGCTTGCCTTCAGGGAAGATGCACACCAGTTCCCCCTGGTGCAGCGCTTGCGCAATGTCGATGAAGGCCTTTTCCATCAGGAAAGGATCTTCCTTGGCCGGCGCGATGGGAATCGCCTTGGCGGTGCGGAAGATCCAGCCCATCAGCGGCACCTTGAAGATGCGGTGGTCCATGACGAAGCGGATCGGGCGCGGGCTGGCCGCCATGATGACGATGGCGTCCACATAGCTGACGTGATTGCACACCAGCACCGCCGCCCCTTCCGTGGGGATGCGCTCGCCATCGACGACTTTGACGCGGTGCACGGTCTGGATGAGCATCCACGCCAGGAAGCGCATGAGGAATTCCGGCACCAGCGAGAAGATGTAGGCCGCCACCAGCGCGTTCAGGATGGCCGTGATGAGGAACAGCTGCGGGATCGTAAACCCTTGGCCCAGCAGCACGATGGCCACGCCGGCCGCCGCCACCATGAACAGGGCATTCAAGATATTCATGCCCGCGATCGTGCGTGAAATGTGCTTCGGGTCGCAGCGCGTCTGGATCAGGGCGAACAGGGGCACGATGAAGAAGCCGCCAAACACGCCGATCATGACGATGTCGAGCAAAATGCGCGGCACGCCCGCCTGGCCCACGAAAGCCAGCGCGTCGACCACTTGCGTATTCGCATAGGCATTGCTGGCGAAATACAGGTCGATGCCGAACAGCGACAGGCCGATGGAGCCGAACGGCACCAGGCCGATCTCGATCTTGTGGCCAGACAAGCGTTCGCACAGCAAGGACCCGGTGCCGATGCCGACGGAAAACACCGTCAGCAGCAGCACGAAGACGCTGTGGTCGCCATGCAGGAAATCCTTCGAGTACACGGGGAACTGCGCCAGAATCAGGGCGCCGTAAAACCAGAACCAGGAGTTGCCCAGCATGGCCAGGAAGACGGGACGGTTCTTGCGTGAAAAATTCAGGTTGCGGAACGATTCGGCGACAAAGTTCAGGCTCACCTTCAAGTCCGGCTCGGGCGCGGGCGTGCGCGGCACGCGGTAGCTGGCGATCAGCCCAAAGACAGCCACGGCAATCGTCGCGCCGGCCACCAGCTCCACACCCAGCGGCTTGTGCACGATCAAGACGGCGCCCAGGATTTCGCCCAATAAAATGCCGACAAAGGTGCCCATCTCGATCAGGCCATTGCCGCCGACCAATTCCTCGGGTTTCAGCTGCTGCGGCAGATACGCATACTTGACGGGGCCGAACAGGGTCGAATGCACGCCCATGCCCACCACGGCGGCCACCAGCAGCCACAGGGTGTGCGTCATCCAGCCTGCGGCGGCCACGGCCATGATGGCCAGCTCCATCCATTTGACGAAACGCGCCAGGCCCGCCTTTTCAAACTTGTCGGCCAGTTGGCCCGCCGTGGCCGAAAACACGACATACGGCAGGATGAACAGGCCGGGGATCAGGTTGGTGATGGTGGACGGGGCTAGCGTGGTCCAGCTCAGCGCGTCATAGGCGAGGATCACCATCAGCGCCGTCTTGAACAGATTGTCGTTGAAGGCGCCAAAGAACTGGGTCCAGAAGAAGGGCCCGAAACGGCGCTGCGACAATAAGGAAAACTGGCTGCTTTGACTCATGGCATGGGGAACTGGCAATTAAGGAATTGCTAAAATACAGCACTATCTTGCGCACGACAATCTGAATGTCGTCATCTTGCTTGGAGTCAATACGGAAAGCGCCGCACTGCGCCATGCTGGCCCCGCACTTTACTACTTTCCCCGGCACAACAAAAATCGCCTGTTTCTTGATAATAAGGTAATGTGCGCATACATCGGGCGCCTTCGCCCTGACCATCCACGAAAGCTGCCCCCATGTTTGGATTGATATCGCTGATCATATTTGGCTTGCTGATCACCGCCTTCGTGCAGGTGCTGCAGTACCGCAGGAAAGTCGCCGATCTGGAGTTGCTGACGGCGCGCCTGCGCAAGGACGTCGACAGTGTGCAGGCGCGCCTGCGCGCGCTGGAAGGCCAGGCCGAAGCACCAGTTGCCGCACCCGCCGTGAAAAGTGCTGCACCGGTGCCGGTACCGGTGCCTGTTTCCGTGCCTGCACCGGCGCCGGTGCCGGTGTCGAAGGCGGCCCTGATCGAGCCGGTCGAGCTGGCAAAGGTCGCGCCGGCCGCGCCCCTGCCACCCAAGCCTGCCCCGCCCATCGCGTCGATTCCGGCCCAACCCGCCCCTGCCACCCCCAACACCCCCTCCTGGATCGCCCACCCGGATGGTCTCGTTGCCAAGGCGAAGAATTGGTTATTTACCGGCAACCTGGTTGCCAAGCTGGGCTTGCTGATCCTCTTCCTCGGCGTCAGCTTCCTGCTCAAGTATGTGTCGGCGCAGGTCACGCTGCCCATCGAGCTGCGCCTGGCCGGCATCGCGCTGGCCGACATCGCGCTGCTGGCTTGGGCCTGGCGCATCCGGCTCCAACGCCCTGGCATCAGCTTGCCGCTGCAGGGCACGGCGCTGGCGATATTGATGCTGGTGACGTTTGGCGCCTTCCGGCTGTATGAACTGATCCCGGCGGGCCTGGCGTTTGCCGTGCTGTTCGTGCTGACGGCGTTCACGTGCCTGCTGGCCGTGCTGCAAAACGCCGTCTGGCTGGCCGTCTTCGGCATCGTCGGCGGTTTTGCCGTGCCCTTGCTCGTGTCGACGGGCAGCGGCAACCATATCGGCCTGTTCAGCTATTACGCGCTGCTCAACGCGGGCGTCTTCGCCATCGCCCTGAAACGCGCCTGGCGCGTGCTGAATGTGCTGAGCTTTGGCTTCACCTTTGTCGTCGCCACCACCTGGGGCCTGCTGCGCTACACGCCCGAGCACTACCTGTCGACGCAGCTGTTTTTGATCCTCTTCGTGCTGTTCTATATCGGCATCGCGATCGCCTATTGCGCGCGCCAGGCGCCGCGCCTCAAGCATTACGTGGATGGCACCCTCGTGTTCGGCACGCCGCTGGCGGCCATGGGCCTGCAATACGGACTGGTGCGGCACTTTGAATTTGGCCTGGCGTTTTCCGCGCTGCTTGCCGGCTTGACCTACACGGGACTGGCCGTGGCGCTTTGGCGCCGCGTTGGTTTCCGCCTGCTGGCCGAAGCCTTCCTGGCGCTGGGCATCGTCTTCGGCACGCTGGCCATCCCGTTCGCCCTCGACGGCCGCTGGACGTCGGCCGCCTGGGCGCTGGAAGGCGCGGGCATCGTCTGGGTCGGCCTGCGCCAGCGCCAGACCCTGGCCTGGGCCTTCGGCCTGCTGGTGCAGGCGGCAGCCTGGATCGCCTTCCTCGTCGCCATGCAGGAACTCGATACGGCAGGGGCCCTGCACGCCAACATCTGGCTCGGCTGCGCCCTGCTGGCCGCCGCCGCGCTGGTGATGGCCTACAATTTCCGCCGCCATGGCAGCCACCTGTATCCGGAATTCATGAGCAGCCTGTCCGTGCTCTTCCTGACGGCCGCCACGGCCTGGCTGCTGGGCGGCCTGTGGAGCGAAATCCTGCTGCGCACGGATGCCACCACGCAACTGAACCTGCTCACCGTCAGCGCCCTGGGCGTGGCCGCCCTGCTGGCGGTGCTGGCGCGGCGCGAACAATGGCATGCGCCGCGCGCCCTGCTGCTGGCCGTACAGGTACTGGCCGGCATGGTCATGCTGAGCCGCGCCAGCTGGGCCTGGGACCAGCACCCGGCCAAGCTGTTCGACGGTTCCTTCCTCAGCGCCATGCTGCTGGGCGCCGCCGCCTTTGCCAGCGCCCGTTTCCTGGCGCTGCGCGCGCGCGGCGGCGACGAACTGCTGGCCCTGGTCGCACGGCCCCTGCTGGTCTGGAGCGGCTTGCTGTGGTTTGCCGCCATCCTCGTGCCCTTCACCAGCTGGCTGCTGCGCCTGACCGACGGCGACCTCGCCATGCAGCCGCATGCGGGCGAGCACTGGCTGGCGCTGTACCTGATTGCCGTGTGCGTCACGACGCCCGTGTTCGCCATCCTGGCGCGGCGACTCGACTGGCCACAACTGCGCTGGTTCAGCGTGGCTGCCTGGCTGGGTCTGCTTGTGTGGAGCGCCAACATGCTGCTGGCGCTGTACCTGCGCGATTACCTGCCGACGGGCTTGAGCTGGCTGGCCCTGGCTGGCGCGCTGGCGGCCGGCGAATACCTGCTGCTGGCCTGGCCGCAAGCGGGCTGGCAACTCGACGTGCGGGCGCTGCGTTTCTTGCATACGCTGCGCACGGCTGCGCCCTGGCTCATGCTGTGGCCCGTGGGCGCCATGCATGTCAACGCCTGGCTGGCACAGCATGAAGAGCGCGTCAGCCCCGCCTGGGCCCGCTACTTGCCAGCCTGGGCCATGATGCTGGCACTGGCCTGGCTGATCCGCCGCTGCCGCGCGGGCGCCTGGCCGGTGGCGCCGATTACCGCGTGGTACCAGCGCACCCTGATACCGCTGGGCGCTCTGTGGTCGCTGCTGCTGATCGCCGTGTGGAATATTGTCGACGACGGCGCCATGGCACCGCTGCCCTATTTGCCACTGCTCAATCCGCTGGACCTGAGCACGGGCTTTGCCATCCTGCTGGCCATCGCCAGCTACCGTCTATTCCCGGCCGGCCAGATCCCGCTGGCCGCCCTGTGGCAAGCGCGCTTGCCGGCCGTGGCCGCCTGCTGCGTGTATGGCTGGTTCAACCTGATGCTGCTGCGCACGGTCTCGCACTATCTGGGTGTGCCGTACACCTTTGACGCCATGCTGGCCTCGCAGTTCGTGCAAGCCATGTTGTCGCTGGTGTGGAGCGTCACGGCTCTGCTGCTGATGCGCCACGCGGCCCGCCAGCAGCGGCGCCAGCAATGGAGCATGGGCGCCGTGCTGCTGGGGCTGGTCGTGCTGAAACTGTTCCTGATCGACCTGTCGAACGTGGGCGGCATCGAACGCATCGTGTCCTTTGTCGGTGTCGGCTTGCTGATGGTCTTGATCGGCTACCTGGCGCCCTTCCCCAAGGCTGCCGCGCCAGCGCCGGCCGAACCGCAACAAGGAGCCGCATGAAAGCCTCATTGATCTGCTGCAGCCTGCTGCTGGCAGGTGCCGCGCTGGCCGCGCCTGGCCAGGACCGGCCACAGGACTATGCCTGGAACATGCCCATCCAGTCGCCGGCCGGCGCCGGCATCGTGCAGCTAACATTGCCCAGGGAAGTCTACCTGCACGCCAGCTCGGCCAACCTGGCCGACCTGCGCCTGTTCGACGCCGACGGCAAGCGCCTGGCCTATGCCATCGGCGCGCCGCCCGCGCAATCGGCCACGCAGCGCACGAACATTCCCGCCCGCATTTTCCCCGTGACGGGCGCGCCGGCAACTGGCGATGGCTTGCAAGGCATCGACATCCGCACGGCCGACGATGGCCGGCTGCTGTCGGTCAGCACGCGCGCTGGCACGGCAGCGGCCACGGCCGCGCTGCAGGCGCTGATCCTCGACCTGGGCAAGCAAACGGAAGGCCAGCGCATCGCCGCCCTGCGCTTCACGCCGCCGGCCCGTACGGACAATTACAGTGCGCAAGTGCTGCTGGAAATGAGCGATGACCTGAAGCAATGGGATGCCATCGGCACCACCACCCTGAATTGGCTCAGCAACAGCGACACGCAGACCCTGGCCAACGACAGCATCGCCTTTGCGCCGCGCGCTTTTCGCTACGCGCGCCTGAGCTGGCAAGCGGGGGAAGCGCTGGCCTTTGCGGCGATTACGGCGCAAGCCGTCAGCGAAACGGACATCGCCGCGCCGCGCGCCACCGTCGTGCTGCAAGGCACACCCGGCAAGCCGGCGAATGAATGGCGCTATGCCACCCCTCTCGCCATTCCCGCCGACAGCATCGCCCTGCAATTGACACAGACCAATACGGTGCTGCCTGTGACCCTGGGCGTGTATCGCCAGAACAGCTATGTTCCCCGGCACCGGCTGCACCTGCGCCAGCAGGCGCGTCCCGCGCAAGGCGCGTATTTCGATCCCCTGCTGAGCACCACGTTTTACCGCATCGGCCTCGATGGCAAAGAGAGGATCTCGGGCGACCTGGCCATGCCCGTGACGCAAACAAACGAATGGGTGCTGCAGACATCCACGGAACAGCCGCTCTCCGCCGACAATGCACCCGCCTTGCGCCTGGGCTGGACACCCGCCACCGTCGTCTTCCTGGCCAGCGGCAAGCCGCCCTACCAGCTGGCATTCGGCAACAGCAACGCCGCCGCCGTTGCGCAGCCGCTGGCGCAGGTGGCACCCGGCTTCAGGGCGGACGAGCTGCTGGCGCTCAAGACTGCCAGCGCCGGTCCGCTCAAACCCAACGGGGGCGTGGCGGCGCCAACCCCCGTCACAAAGGACGGGGCGCCATGGCGCCTGACCGCGCTGTGGGCCGCACTGCTGCTGGGCGTAGCCGTGCTGGGCTTTTTTGCCTGGCGCTTGCTGTCGCAGATGAAAGAGGAACAAGGCAGTACCGACAAACACGAGCATTAGCCTGGCCGCGACATCGCCACCGCTACTGCCGCAGCAGCGCCTTGAACGTCTGCGGCATCCACGGCCGTGCGGCCAGCATGAAGCTGATGGCCAGGCGCTCCTCACCAGGCAGGCGTGCGTCTTCCTGGTGCTGCTGCGAAAACTCCACCGCCACTTGCTTCAAACGCTCCAGCAAGGCCGCCGTGGATTTTTTCGACAGCATCACGTTCACCAGGCGCAGCAATTCTGTTTCACCGTCAAATTGCGAATTGAGATAATCGCCATACGCTTCCTTTTTGAAATAGGTATGAATCGGGCCATTCGGTATCCACGCAAACGTGCGCGCCACCAGCAGTTTGACCCGGTTATTCGGCAGCAGTTCCAGGAAACCGATCTTGTCGAGGCGCAGCAAATATTTGACGGCTTGCGCCTCGCTGATGTCATAGATGGCGACGATCTGCTCCAGCGGCAACAGGTTCAGGGCGGACACGGCCACCACGAACAGCCGGGTGTCATCGATGATTTCCTTTTCCTGGGCATACGTCAGCCCGGTGATCAGGGTGGGCGTAGCCTGCGCCGTCTGCACGGCCAGCGCCAGCTGCTGGAAATCGCTGCCGATGGCGACCAGGATCTGGTCCAGTCGCTGCAGGGTAAATTGCTTTTGCGAAAACATCCGCTTGACGCTGGCTTCGGACACGCCGATGCGCTGGGCCAGCTCGGCATAGGTGACGGCGCGCGCTTTCAACAGGCGTTTCAAGGCCTCGATCAGGGCGTGGGTTTGCGGCATGCACTTCCTTTATAAAAATTGCATCGGTTCCAGCGGTAAAAAAGTAGCGCAATACGCTACCTGCGGTATGCCTGTCCGCTACGAGTAGCGTTTTCATTGACCAATTGCCCTCAGTCTACAATGATGGCGCTGCCACTTGGCACACTTGAAGGAGAAACACATGAAACGCCTGCTGCCCCTCTGCCTGTCCCTGTCGCTGTTGACCTTCTCCATGACCGCTCCCGGCCTGGTCCATGCCGCCGCCTCGGAGAATCTGTCGAAAGGCTCGCAAAACCTCAGCCAGGGCTCCGCCGTCGTCGTCGCAGGTTCCATGTCGATGCTGGTCGCTTCCGGCCAGGTGGTCGTCGCCAGCGTGGAAACGGTGGGCGAAGGCATCGTCATCGTGCTGAAAGGCGCGTCCGAAGCGGGCGGCGCTTCCATCCAGATGAGCACGCAAGCAGCCAAGGGCCTGTCGCTGGCGGCCGGCACGGTAGTCAACGTGGTGGCGCTGTCCACCGGCCATATGCTGGTTCTTTCCGGCAAGGCCATCGCCTTTATTCCGAACGAACTGGGCAAGGCCCTGCTGCACCACTCCAAAGTGTAAATCAGCCATGCAAAGCCACTATCCCATGCAACATCTGCTCGCCATCGCCGTGCTGTGCGCCGCCACTCTGCATGTTCAGGCCGCCAACTCCGACACCACCAACGCCTCCGACAACGCCAGCATGGCCTCGGCCATCGTGCTGGTCGGCTCCATGTCGGTGCTGGCCGCCGCCGGTGAAGTCGTCATCGACAAGGTGGAAGACGTGGCCGACGGCAGCGTCCTCGTGCTGAAAAGCGCAGCCAGGGGCGCGTCCTCCACCGCCACGGCCTCCGTCAAGCTGAGCCAGAAAGCCATGCAAGGCCTGTCGCTGGCAGCCGGCACGGTGGTCAAGGTGGTGGCAGTCTCGACGGGCCACATGCTGGTCCTGTCGGGCAAGGCCATCGCCTATGTGCCGAACGCGGCCGGCAATGCCATCCTCCACCATTCGAAAGCGTGAACCCATGAAACGCCTGACTGCCATGATCATCAGCCTGGCCCTGGCCGGCGCCGCCCATGCGGGGCGCTCGTGCGAGGAAAAACCAACGGATGCGAGCACCCTCGTCAAATCGATGGAGCTGGCACAAAAAACCCTGCAGGCGCTCGATGCCTCGGGCGCGCAAGTGGCGCTGGTGGCGCGCGCCGGGCAAGACCTGTCGAAGTACAATTTGCGCTACTCGCACATGGCGCTGGCCTGGCGCGACCACCCGAAAGGGCGCTGGCTGGTGGTGCATGAACTCAATGAGTGCGGCACGGCGGAATCGTCGCTGTACAACGAAGGCTTGGGCAATTTCTTCATGGACGATGTGTTCATGTATGAAACCCTGATCCTGATTCCCGGCCAGGATACGCAGCAGCAACTGGCGCGCCTGCTGACCAGCAACACGCCCAAGCGTCTGCATGAGCCGCACTACAATATGCTGGCCTACCCGTTTTCCACCAAGTATCAAAACTCGAACCAATGGGTGCTGGAAACCCTGGCCGCGGCCAGCAACGAGCCTGGCAAGATCGAAACGCGCGCCGAAGCGCAAGGCTGGCTGCGCAGCGCCAGCTACGCACCGCAAACGCTCAGCATCCCCGCCGCCACGCGCCTGGGCGCGCGCATGTTCCGTGCCAATATCGCTTTCGACGATCACCCGTTCGAGCGCCGCATGACGCGCCAGATCGACGTCGTCAGCGTCGACTCCATCGTGCGCTTCATGCGCCAGCGCGAACCGAAGGCGCAGGAAATCGTGGTGAGGGGAAATTAAGGACGTTGCAGCAGGCGAAATAGCGGACCGATCAGCAAGACCAGCACCACCATGCGCGCCACGTGAAAGGCTGTGACGATGGGCACGCCCAGATGCAAGGTCTTGGCCGTCAGCGACATCTCGGCGATACCGCCGGGTGAGGCGGCCAGGATGGCCGTGCCGGGGTGGATGCCCATCCAGTGCGACAAGCCCAGACCGAAGGCGGCCGCCAGCAACAGCATGAGCATGGTGCTCACGGCCACGCCCACCAGGTAGCGGGGCGCCGCATGCAGGAAGGCTGGGCTGAAGCGCGTGCCCAAGGCAATGCCGATGAACAGCTGGCCCGCGCGTATTATCCATTCGGGCAGGCGCGACAGATGGATGCCGCACGCGGTCAGCAGCAGCGCGGCCAGCAGCGGGCCGATGACCCAGGCGTTGGGCAGCCTGGCCCGTTTGCATGCGAGGGCCGCCAGCACCGTGATACCGAGCAGCAGCGCCAACCCGCCATAGTCGACCAGCGCGGCGCCGGGCACGAAGCTTTCATGCCCCGCCTCCAGGCCATGGCTGCCCCAGTAGCGCACGCCGAACGGGATCGTCGCCACTACCAGCATCATGCGCAGGCTGTGCGCTGCGGCGACCTTGCCCACATCGGCGCCATGGCGCTCGCTCTGTACCGCCATCTCGGATGCGCCGCCCACCGCCATGGCAAAGAAGGCGGTGGCATGGTCGACACCGGAGAGGCGCCGTAGCAGCATGGCGCCAGAAGCTCCCAGCGCCAGCGCGAACAACACGGTGCCGGCGATCCACGGCGTGTAGACAGTGAGCACGGCCAGCACGGGTGCCGTGAAATACAGGCCCAGGGCCGTGCCGATGACCCACTGCCCCGCTTCGCGCACGCGCACGGGGCAGGCCAGTTCGCGCCCCGCCAGGCGCAGCCCGGCCGTGGCGAACAGGGGGCCGATCATCCACGGCAACGGCGTATGCAGCCACAGGCAGAGGGCGGCGCCAGCCAGCCCGGCGGCCAGGGCGGCACCGACGGCGCGCCAGCGTGGCCACCTCGTCACCGTTAAAACACCCAGAGTTTATCGGCCGGCATGTGCAGCCAGTACTTGCCCGCTTCGAGCTTGTGGCGCGAATACGCGCGCAGGCTGATATTCTCGGCACCGCCGCGCTCGAACAGGCATTCCCAGCGGTCGCCCAGGTACATGCAGGTCAGCAGCGGCAGTTCGATGGCGTTGTCGACCTGCGTGGCGCTGATCTTCACCTCCTCGACGCGGATCATGGTCGTCACCTCCGTGCCCACGTTGGCGCCGCGCGCCACGCCCTGCATGGAGGCGCCGTCGATCAGCAAGCGCACCTGATTGCCATCGCGCTGCACCACCTTGCCGGGCAGGCGGTTGTTACTGCCCATGAATTCGGCCGTAAACAGAGTGTCGGGCGTTTCATACATGCTTTGCGGCGTGCCCTGCTGTTCGATCTTGCCGTTATTGAGCAGCAGGATGCGGTCCGAAATGGCCATCGCCTCGCCCTGGTCGTGCGTCACCATCAGGGCCGACAGGCCCAGGCGCACGATCAGTTCGCGCAGGAAGGCGCGCGCTTCCTCGCGCAGCTTGGCGTCCAGGTTCGACAGCGGTTCGTCGAGCAGGATCACGGGCGGGTTGTACACCAGTGCGCGGGCGATCGCCACGCGCTGCTGCTGGCCGCCTGACAGCTGATGCGGATAGCGTTCGCCCAGGTGCCCCAGGCCCAGCTGCGTCAGCACTTCCTTGATGCGCGCGGCGATCTCCGTGCTGCCCATCTTGCGCAATTTGAGGCCATAGGCGACGTTGTCGAACACGGTCTTGTGCGGCCACAGCGCGTACGACTGGAACACCAGTCCCAGGTTGCGATGCTCGGCCGGCATCTCGAAGTGTTTCGCGCCATCGTAGACATTGCGCTCGCCGATCTGGATGGTGCCCGCCTTCGGGCTTTCCAGCCCGGCGACGGCACGCAGCAAGGTGGTCTTGCCGCTGCCCGAAGGCCCCAGCAAGGCGACCACTTCGCCTTTTTTCAGGTGCATCGAAACACCCTTCAGTATCTGGTTGGCGGCAGCGCCGGTGCCATAATCGAGGTACAGCTCATTGACGGTCAGTTCATTCATGATGTGGTCTCAGTCTTTGTATTTAGTTATGTAACTTCACGCCGAAGCGCAGCGCGATGCCCAGGCCGATGGCCACCAGGGTGATATTGATGAAGGACAGTGCCGCCACCAGGTCGGTCGAGCCGCCGGCCCACAGCGATACCAGCATGGCGCCGATCACTTCCGTGCCCGGCGAGAGCAGGTACACGCCCGTCGAATATTCGCGCTCGAAGATCAGGAACACCATCAGCCAGGCGCCCAGCAAACCGTATTTGATCAGCGGCAGGGTGACGTCGCGCGTCACCTGGCCGCGGTTGGCGCCGACGGCGCGCGCCGCCTCTTCCAGTTCCGGCCCCACCTGCAGCAGTGCGGTGGAAATGAGGCGCATGCCGTAGGCCATCCACACCACCGAATACGCCAGCCACAGGGCGAAGATGGTCGAACGCACTTCGCGCAGCACGGGGATCACATGGCCGCTCAGCCACAGGGCCACGCTGTTGTCCATGCCTTTCAACATGCCGTCCAGCCAGGCCGGTACGAACAGGAACACCCACAGGAAGGACAGGCCGGCCAGCAGGCCCGGCACGGCGCGTGGCACCAGCACGCTGTAGTCGAGCAGGCGCGTGATGCCGTCCTGCTTGCGGTGCATGGCCAGCGCGATGAAGCTGTAGCAACCCACGGCCAGCGCGCCGCCGACGACGCCGATCAGGATGGTGTTGACGATGCCGCGCACCAGCGACGGCTGGTCGAAAATGTCGCGGAAATGCTGCAGGGTCAGCACGTCGGCCAGGTGCACGCCTTCGCCCCAGTACTGCACGAAGGAGCGCAGCACGATACCCGTCAACGGCAGGATGATGGTGAAGATCAGCCAGCCCGCCAGCAAGGCAAAGGCCAGCCACTTCCAGCGGCCCAGCGGCATGGCCTTGCTGCGCGCGCCCTTGCCCTTGATCGACACATACTTGTTGGCGGACTTGAGCAGCCAGCGCTGTATCATCACCAGCGGCATGGTCACCATCACCAGGCAGACGGCGACGGCAGCCATCAGGTGGTAGGACGGCGTGCCGAGCTTGTTCGTCAGCTTGTACAGATAGGTCGGCAGCACCAGATGGCCTTCCGGATCACCGAGCACCAGCACCAGGCCGAATACTTCGAAGCCGAGGAAGAACACCAGCACGCCCGCATACGCCAGCGCCGGCATGATCATCGGCAGCGAGACATTGAGCATCACCTGGATCGGCGAGGCGCCGGCCACGCGGGCCGCTTCTTCCACGTCCGAACCGAGGCTTTTCAGGGCCGACGAGGCATACAGGTAGACGTGCGGCACGTGCGTCAGGCCGGCGATGATGACGATGCTGGTAAACGAGTAAATATTCCAGGGCACGAAGCCGAGCAGCTCCTTGGCCCAGATCGAGTAAAAGCCCACGGGGCCCATCGAGACGACATAGCCAAAGCCCATCACCATCGGCGAGACAAAGATCGGTACCAGCAGCATGGGCGCCACCCAGCCGCGTCCCGGCAAGTCGGTGCGCACCATCAGGAAGGCCAGCATGCCGCCCAGCGGCACGGCGATGACGGTCAGGCCGAAGGCCAGCATCAGGCCATTCTTGAAGGCCATGGCGAAATCGGGATCATCGAAGATGAAACGGTAAGAGTCAAAGCCGAATTCGCGCACCGGCATGAAAAACGGCGCGTTCAAAAAGCTCTGGTAAAAAATCAGGAACAGCGGCAGGAAAATGGCGATCAGCGTGATCGTCACGACCACGCCGCGCGACCAGTTCAGGCGCGACAAGGGAGAGCGCGACCGTGCAGGCAGCGGCAAGATGGCAGTTTGCATGATGAATCCAATGAATGAAGGGTGCGGCATCCGTCCGCAGGCACGCGCCTGCGGACGGCCAGGACGGCATTATTTTTTGCCGGCTGTCTCTTTCCACTGCTTCAAGAAGGCCATGCGCTTGGCCGGTCCCAGAAATTGCAGGATGATCGGGTGCACGGGAATCGGCTTGACGTTGGCTGCGCCGATTTGCTTGATCAGGTCAGCCGACGTGGTTTCGCCCGTGACGTCGGCGCGGATGGCGAACAGCTTGGCGCCGTTGGCGATGATGGTCTGGCCGCGGTGCGACAGGATGTAATCGAGCCACAGCTTGCTGGCGTTGACGTTCTTCGCGTTCTTGTTGATGAACTGCACGCGCGACAGGATCAGGGTGTAATCCTTGGGCAGCACCACGCCGATCGATGGGTCGGTCTTGGCGCGCACCAGGGCATACGAGCCCAGTACGTTGTAGCCGATCAGGTTTTCACCCGACGAGATACGCTCCATCATGGTGCCCGTCGACGACTGCACGCGCACCTTGGCCGTGCCGAACGCGTTTTCCAGCGCCAGGAATTGCGGATATTCCTTGGCATCCTGCGCCATGAACATGAAGCCCACGCCCGACTTTTCGATGTCGTAGGTGGTGACCTTGTCCTTGAATTTCGGCGTGGCGATCAGCTTGACGAAGTCATCGTGGTTCTTCGGCACTTCCTTGGGGTCGAGCAAACGCTTGTTGTAGACGATGGCGGCCGGCTCGAACGTGGTGCCATAAGCCTGGTCATCCCACATGGCCCAGCCTGGAATTTTCGCCGCTTCGACGGATTTGTACTTGAGCGCGTAACCATCGGAGGCCAGGCGCATCTGCAGGTCCATCGCGGACGACCACATCACGTCGGCAGTGTTGCCGCCCGCCGCCACTTCGGAAATGAAGCGGTTGTACACCTCGGTGGAATTCATGTCGTTGTATTCGACCGAAATGCCCGGATACAGGGCGCTGAAGTCCTTGATCAGCGGCGCGGCGGCCTTGCTGTCGGTGGCGCTGTAGATCACCACCTTGCCTTCCTTCTTGGCCGCGTCGACGATCTTCTGGTAATCGGCCGGATAGCCGGGCGGCACTTGCGCAACAGCGGCGCCGGCCAGGCTGGCAAACGCGGTGGCAAGGGCGGCTTGAAGCAGGGTCTTGGTTTGCATGGGGTTGTCTCCGTCTGTGAAATAGTTTTTTTAAATGGAATGCCGTTCAGCGCATCAGGCCAAGCTCATTCGCCTGCCTCGCATACTCGTCGACCGCCTTCCTGACATACGCGGTCAGCTTCGGCCCCGTCAGGGCGAACGGGTACAGGCCTGCCTGCGCGCGCCATTCGGCGAACTGCGGCGTGGCCATCGCACGCTCAAAGGTGGCCACCCAGCGCTGATAGTCCGCCTCGGGCACCTGCGGCCCCATCCACACGCCGCGGATGATGGGCCAGACCACGTCGACGCCCTGCTCGCGCGCCGTCGGCACACCGGCCAGCACGCCGGGCAGGCGTTTTTCCGACAGCACCGCCAGCACGCGCGCATGGTTGGCGCTGGCGTTCAGGGTGGCCTCCGACGTGTCGCCCGAGACCACTTGCACATAGTCGGCCTGCATCGCCGTAAACACTTCGCCGCCGCCTTCGAGGGCGACGAAGCGCAGCACTTTCGGGTCGATGCCGGCATGGCGCGCCACCAGCGCCATCTTCAGCCAGTCCTGGCTGCCGATGGTGCCGGAGACGCCGATCAGCACCTTGTCCGGATGCTGGCGCAGTGCGGCGATCAGGTCGGCCAGGCTCTTGTAGGGCGAATCGCTGCGCACGGCGATCATGCCGTAGTCGGCGCCCAGCGCCGCCACCCAGCGCACGTCGCCCGCCTTGGCATTGCCGAACTTGCCCTGCGCCAGATTGAGCAGCGAGCCGCCCGAAAAGGCCACCAGGGTGTTCGCTTCCGCGCGGCGGCGCTGCGAGCCCATCGAATGCCAGGCCACCGCGCCGATGCCGCCGGGCAGATAACTGATGCGCATTGGGCCCGCCACGCCGGCCACGCTCTCCTGCCCCAGGCCTTTTTTCGCCAGCTTGCACGTCAGGTCCATGGCGCCGCCCGGTTTGGACGGCACCACGCACTCGACCGGCGCTGGCGTAGCCACCTGTGCCCCGGCAAAAACGGGCAGCAGGCATGGCAGCAACAGAAGGGAGCGCAGCATGGTCATGGCTTAGAAGCGGTGCTGGATGCCGGCGATCAGGCCGCGCTGCGTATCGCCGAAACCGGCATCGTCACGCGACAGGCTGACCAGCTGGTTGTGCTTGGCCTTGGCGTAGGCGCCTGCCACGTACAGGTCGGTGCGCTTGGACAGCGCATAGCGCACGCGCGCCACGTACATGATCGGATCGGCATCGAGGTTGGCGGCCACGTTTTTCACGTCCTGATAGTAGATCACGCCCGTCAGGGTGATGACCGGCGTGGTCTTGTAGCTGACACCGCCCCAGTACAGGGTGCCGCGCACGTCGGCCTTGCCGGCTGCTGCCGGATCGAGCTTGTAGTCGCGCGCCGCCGCCTGCACTTTCCACGGGCCGTCGTCATACATGGCGCCCAGGTGGTACACGACGTTCTTGTCGCGCGCGCCGCCGGCGATGGCATTGCCGTTGACGCGCTCATACGTGGCCAGCAGGCTGACAGGGCCGGTCTTGTAGGTGACGGCCGTCGACAGCTTGGCGCTGTCCGAGTTACCCGTCGACTGTTCGCCGAAACCGTACGATGCGCCGTAGCTGAAGTCGCCCGTCTTGCCCGAGTATTTGACCATGTTGTCGAAGGCCGTCGTCATGCCGTATTTGCTCGGGCCGGTCGCGTTGGCCGAGGTGGCCCACGAGTAGAACGGCGCATAGGCCATCGGATCGAATGGCAGCACGAAGTCATACACGGTGGTAAACGAGCGTCCCAGCACGACGCGGCCAAAAGCGCCTTCCAGGCCCACATTGGCCTGGCGCTTGAACAGCGCGCCATCGGCCGCGCCCGTATCGACCAGAATCCCGCCTTCCAGATTGAACACGGCTTTCAGGCCACCACCGAGGTCTTCACTGCCCAGGATGCCCCAGCGCGAGGTGTTCATGCCACCCGAACTGACTTGCGTCATCGAGCTTTTGTTCGGACCGGCGTTGCTGGTATTGCTGATGCCGGCGTCCAGGCGGCCGTACAGGGTGACGTTCGACTGGGCGTGGGCACTGCCGGCAGCGGCGAGCAGCGCCATGGCGGCCAGCGAGAATGCAGTTTTTTTCATGTAAAGTGTCTCCCTTAGATATAGTTATTGGTGATATGCCTGATTCATTTCGTGAATCAGGATCACACTATATAAGCGCCATCCTTTCAATTGGCTTTCAGCATGACAGGTGTCGCCGGCCAGCCACAAGGGGCGCAAACATATTCATCGCCGCCCCTGCCGCCAGGCTTACACTGCATCATTTCAACGAATGGCGGAGACCATGCGCATATTATTAGTGGAAGACCATCTGGAGCTGTCGCACTGGCTTGCAAAGGCCCTGCGCGACGCGCACCTGACGGTGGAGACCGCCCACAACGGCGCCGATGCCGACGCCCTGCTGCACACACAGGAATACTCGCTGGTGCTGCTCGACCTGACCCTGCCGAAGATGGACGGCCTGGACGTGCTGCGCCGCCTGCGCGCGCGCGGCGGCACGCGCGGCAAGACTCCCGTCATGATACTCACGGCGCGCGGCGGCCTCGATGACAAGGTACAGGGCCTGAACCTGGGCGCCGACGACTACATGGCCAAGCCGTTCGAGCTGGCCGAACTGGAGGCGCGCGTAAAAGCCCTGCTGCGCCGCAGCCAGGGCAACGAGGCGCTGGTGCACACCTGCGGCGCGCTCAGTTTCGACACCGTCACGCGCATGTTCAGCTATGCCGGCGCCCCTTTCCCCCTGACGCCGCGCGAACACGCGGTGCTCGAGGCGCTGATCACGCGCTCTGGGCGCGCCGTATCAAAGGAAAAGCTGTTCGACGAAGTCTTCGCGCTGGCCGACGACGTCAACCTGGACGCCATCGAACTGTACATCCACAGGGTACGTAAAAAACTTGAAAACGGCGTGGAAGCCGGTTCGCCAGACGGCGCCGTCATCACCACCCTGCGCGGCATCGGCTACCTGCTGCAGCCGCGCAGCGCCATGGCGCCGGCCACGCCAAAATGAAGGCGCACGCCCCACGCCTGCCCCTGTTCGAGCGCCTGCGCCGGCGCTGGGCGCAGGGCCGGCCGTTGGGCAGCCTGCGCAGCCAGCTGCTGCGCTGGCTGCTCATCCCGCTGGTGATGCTGGTGCTGCTCGACGCTTTTTTTGTCTACCGCAATGCACTCGACGCGGCCGACATGGCCTACGACCGCTCCTTGCTGGCGTCGACGCGGGCGCTGGCCGAAAGAGTCTCCATCGTCGGCGGCAAGGTGGTGGCCGAAGTGCCTTACGTGGCGCTCGACAGCTTCGAGACCGACACCCTGGGCCGCATCTATTACAAGGTCACGGGCATCAACGGCGAACTGGTCTCGGGCTATGGCGACTTGCCGCCCGTGCCGAAAAACGTGCCCCGCTCGCAGAACTACCCGGCCCTGGTGCGCTTCTACCACGCCGACTACCACGGCAAGCCGATCCGCATCGCCGCCCTGCTGCAACCCGTGTATGACGACTCGATGCGCGGCATCGCCCTGATACAGGTGGCTGAAACGCTCGATGCGCGGCGCGGCCTGTCGAACCAGATCCTGTTCGATACCCTGAGCTGGCAGGCGGCGATGATACTGGTGATGGGCGCGCTCGTATGGTTTGCCGTACGCCTGGTGCTGCGGCCGCTGATGCGCTTGAAAACGGAAGTCGAGACGCGCACCCTGTCCGACCTGTCCGACGTCGATCCCGCGCTGGTGCACAAGGAAATGCGCCCGCTGGTGAGCGCCATGAACGGCTCCATGTCGCGCCTGCAGCAGCTGATCGCCAGCCAGCGCCGTTTCATCGCTGACGCCTCGCACCAGCTGCGCACGCCGTTGACGGTGCTGAAAACCCAGGCCGAACTGGCCATGCGCGAATGCGACCGCCAGGCCGGCACGCCGTCCGACATGGCCGCCCTGCGCGACATCGTGCGCTCGATCGCCGCCACCACCGATTCGACCGTGCTGCTGGCCAACCGCCTGCTGACCCTGGCGCGCATCGAGCATGGCAGCGACAGCCTGGCCATGCATACCGTCGCGCTGCGCGACGTGGCGCAGCAGGTAGGGCTGGAAATGGCCATGGCCGCCGTCGGCAAGAATATCGATTTATCGCTGGAAGCGCCCGACGAGGCGCCTGTGCACGGGCAGGCCTTGCTGCTGCACGAACTGCTGGCCAACCTGGTCGACAATGCCCTGCGCTACACGCCGCAGGGCGGCAGCGTGATCCTGCGCGTGCACGCTGCACAAGCGGGGCGCGGCGCGGTACTGGAAGTGGAGGACAGCGGTGCCGGCATCGCGCCCGCGGAACGCGAACGCGTACTGACGCCGTTCTACCGGGTCGGCGCGGCACTCGAGAGCAACCCTGGCGGCGCGGGGCTGGGCCTGGCCATCGTGCGCGACATCGCTGCCCTGCATGGGGCACGGCTGGAACTGGCCACGGCGGCGAATGGGCATGGATTGAAGGTCGGCGTGTATTTCGCGCCCGGCGCCAGTCGATGCTAAGATCGCGCCCTGAGATTTTAATGAAGGCCCACTGCCATGATGACCAAAGAAGACGTAACCGAACTGTTTGCCAATATCGCCGAAAACGCGCCCTGGGACCTCTCCCAGCCGCTGCTGTGGGGCTATTACTTCACCAACCCCACTTCCGAGCCGCTGGAGCAGGCCGCCACCTTGCTGGCGCTGCAGGGCTACCGCCCCGTGGAACTGTACCAGCCCGAACTGGACGACCCGGCCGCCGCGCCCGTGTGGGTGCTGCACGTGGAAAAGGCCGAAGTGCATGGCGTCGACAGCCTGCACGCGCGCAATGGCGAACTGATGGCGTTTGCCCAGGAAAACCAGCTGGCCAGCTATGACGGCATGGACGTGGGTCCCGTCGGTACCGCAGCGTAGGTCGGATTAGGCGCAAAGCGCCGTAATCCGACACCACATCACAAATAAAAAAACGGCGCCCGCGGGCGCCGTTTTGCGTGGATCGCTGAAAACGTTCAGCTGAGGTTTTCCAGGCGGATCTTGGTGACCGTGCCCACCACGCTATTGAGCGCTTCCATCTTTTCGATGGCGGCCGTGACGTTCTTTTCCTGCGTCTGGTGCGTCAGCATGATGATGTCCGTATGCGTCTCGCCCTCGGCCGGCTCTTTTTGCAGCATGGCGTCGATCGAGATGCTCCGTTCGGCCAGGATGCGCGTCAGGTCGGCCAGCACGCCCGGCTGGTCGGCCACGTGCATGCGCAGGTAGTAGCTGGTGGTGATTTCCGACATCGGCAAGATCGCGATGTTGGTCATCGCGTTCGGCTGGAACGCCAGGTGCGGCACGCGGTGTTCCGGATCCGCCGTGGCCAGGCGCGTGATGTCGACCAGGTCGGCGATCACCGACGAGGCGGTCGGCTCGGCGCCCGCGCCGCGGCCCGAGTACAGGCTGGCGCCGACGGCGTCGCCGTGCACCAGCACCGCGTTCATGGCGCCTTCCACATTGGCGATCAGGCGCTTGGCCGGGATCAGGGTCGGATGCACGCGCAGCTCGATGCCTTCCACGCCATTGACGGTGGCGCGCTTGGTGATGCCCAGCAGCTTGATGCGGTAGCCCAGTTGCTCGGCGTAGCGGATGTCGACGGCGTTAAGGTTGCTGATGCCTTCCACGTAGGCCTTGTCGAACTGCACCGGGATGCCGAAGGCGATGGCCGACATGATGGTGGCCTTGTGCGCGGCATCGACGCCTTCGATGTCGAAGGTGGGATCGGCTTCCGCGTAACCGAGTTCCTGCGCCTGTTTCAGCACCGTGGCGAAATCGAGGCCCTTGTCGCGCATTTCGGACAGGATGAAATTGGTGGTGCCATTGATGATGCCGGCGATCCATTCGATGCGGTTGGCCGTCAAGCCTTCGCGCAGCGCCTTGATGATGGGGATGCCGCCGGCGACGGCCGCTTCGAAGGCCACCATCACGCCCTTGTCCTGGGCGGCGGCAAAGATTTCGTTGCCATGCACGGCCAGCAAGGCCTTGTTGGCCGTCACCACGTGCTTGCCGTTGGCAATGGCCTGCAGCACCAAGGTTTTCGACAGGTCGTAGCCGCCGATCAGTTCGACGACGATGTCGATCTCGGGATCGTTGACGATGAGCATCGGGTCATTGACGACCTTGCAGGCGCCGGCGACCAGCGCTTCGGCGCGCGCCACGTCGCGCACGGCGACGGCGACGACTTCAATGCCGCGGCCCGCGCGGCGCTTGATTTCTTCCTGGTTGCGTTTCAGGACGCTGAACGTGCCGTAACCGACATTGCCCAGGCCCAGCAGGCCGATCTTGATGGATTTCATAGTTGTGCTTGACTGCTCATAAGTGGCGCCCCCTTGGGCGGCGCCAGGTTGATCGAGATTGCTGCTGGCTGATTCAGCCCCGGCCGTGACGCTTGCGGTAACCTTCGAGGAAGCGCGCGATGCGCCCCATGGCCTCGGTCAGGTCATCGGAATTGGGCAGGAAAACGACGCGGAAATGGTCGGGCGCGATCCAGTTGAAGCCCGTTCCCTGCACGATCAGGACCTTCGCTTCGGCCAGTAATTCATAGGCAAACTGCTGGTCGTCGGCGATCGGGTAGATCTCCGGGTCCAGGCGCGGGAACATGTACAGCGCGGCCTTCGGCTTGACACAGGTTACGCCCGGGATATCGGTCAGCAGCTTGTGCGCCAGGTCGCGCTGTTTCAACAGGCGCCCGCCGGGCCCCACCAGGTCTTGTATGCTCTGGTAGCCGCCAAGTGCCGTCTGGATGGCAAACTGCCCCGGCGCATTGGCGCATAGCCGCATCGAGGCCAGCATGTTGAGGCCCTCGATGTAATCTTTTGCGTGGCGCTTTTCGCCCGAGACCACCATCCAGCCGGAACGGTAGCCGCAGGAGCGGTAATTCTTCGACAAACCGTTCATGGTGATGAACAGCACGTCGTCGGCCAGCGAGGCGATCGACACGTGCTCGGCTTCGTCGTACAGCACCTTGTCGTAGATCTCGTCGGCGAAAATGATCAATTGGTGCTGGCGCGCCAGGTCGACGATCTGCTGCAGCACGGAAACCGGGTACAGCGCGCCGGTGGGATTGTTCGGGTTGATGACGACGATGGCTTTCGTTTGCGGCGTGATCTTGCGCCGCATGTCCTCGATGTCGGGATACCACTCGTTCTGCTCGTCGCACACATAATGCACGGGATTGCCGCCCGACAGGCTGACGGCGGCCGTCCACAGCGGGTAGTCGGGCGCCGGCACCAGCACTTCGTCACCGCTGTTGAGCAGGGCGTTCATCGACATGACGATCAGTTCCGAGGCGCCGTTGCCCAGGTAAATGTCATCGATGGTCACGCCGGCGATATTCTTGCCCTGCGTGTAATGCATGACGGCCTTGCGTGGCGCGAACATGCCTTTCGAATCCGTATAGCCGGCCGCGTTCTGCAGATTGAGCATCATGTCGCGCACGATTTCATCGGGCGGATCGAAGCCGAATACGGCCAGATTGCCGATATTGAGCTTGGTGATCTTGTGGCCCTCTTCTTCCATTTGCCTGGATTTTTCCAGGACCGGGCCGCGGATGTCGTAGCAGACGTCCGCCAATTTATTCGATTTCTGAATCGGTCGCAAAATAAATCCCTGTCGTGATGCGGCGCGGCCGGCCTACGCTTGCAGCATGAAAGCCGCGCCAGAACTGTGAACCCGTGAGACTGCAATGCGAAAACAACCATTCTCGCCGAAAGCAGGCCATTTTATCAAATTAAACATGGCAAATTGCAGCATTTCTCGCCGTTTATGCCACGCTGTCCGGCACGCGCGTGCTTTTCCCAGCGGACGCTCTTCATCTTCTCTTAATCTTCGCCTACTACTATGGCAAGCACCGCATGCCACTGTTGCGCCAAAAAATTGTCCATAGATTGCAAATTGGAAAGGATGTTGCTTTTCAGTCGCTCTTTTCTGTCATTTATGGCATGCTTACGCCCTTGGCCGCAGCGCGCATCCGCACAGCGCGCGCACCGATCAACCGACACGAACAGCCCGACATCGCCATGAAACTGCATGCCAGCAGCACCCAACAATACCAAACCGTCACAGGCTACGATGAAAATGGCGTGGAGATCAATGCCCAGCCGTACAACTACAGCCTGATCGTCATGCCGGAAACGCCGCCACGCGCGTGGGAGGTGGACAGTTTCGAACAGCTGAGCGAGGCGCATTTCGCGCAAATCCTGGCCGACGCGCCCGACGTGGTCATCCTCGGCACGGGCGAGCGCCAGCGTTTCGTGCATCCGAAGCTGACAGCCGCGCTGACCATGCGCCGCATCGGCGTCGAGTGCATGGATAGCCAGGCCGCCTGCCGCACCTACAACATCCTGATGGGCGAAGGCCGCAAAGTCACCCTGGCCCTGATCCTGGCTCCCGGCGCAGGCAGCGCCGCATGAAAATCAATGTCAACGAACTGCACAGCTCGCGGCTGCTGATGTGGTCCCTGCTGGGCATCTTCATCGTCGTCACCCTGTCTGCGCTGGGCGTGCGTACCCTGGTACCGCCCGACGAGGGCCGCTACGCCGAGATGGCGCGCGAAATGTTCGTCACGGGCGACTGGATCACCACGCGCCTGAACGGCATCAAGTATTTTGAAAAGCCGCCGCTGCAAACGTGGATGAATGCACTCAGCTTCGCCGCCTTCGGCCTGGGCGAATGGCAGGCGCGCCTGTGGACGGGCCTGTGCGGCATCATCGGCGTGTGCATGACGGCCTATGCCGGCAAGAAAGTCTTTGGCCCGCGCGTGGGCTTGTATGCCGGCCTGGTGCTGGCGTCGAGCCTGTTCTGGCTCGCTTCCGGCCAGATCAATTCGCTGGACATGGGCCTGTCGGGCATGATGACCATCGTGCTGATGAGCCTCTTGATCGCCCAGCGCGACGAAGCCGCCCCCGCCGAGCGGCGCAACTGGATGCTGCTGTGCTGGGCAGGCATGGCGCTGGCCGTGCTGGCCAAGGGGCTGATCGGCGTCGTGCTGCCGGGCGCCGTGCTGGTGCTGTATTCGCTGTGCGCGCGCGACTGGCGCATCTGGACCCGCTTGCATCTGGTCAAGGGCTTGCTGGTGTTTTTCGCCATCGCCACGCCATGGTTCGTGCTGGTGGCCCTGCGCAATCCGGAGCAACCGCATTTCTTCTTCATCCACGAGCACTTCCAGCGTTTCCTGATGAAGGGGCACAAGCGCGAAGGCGCCTGGTACTACTTCCTGGTCCTGCTCATTCCCGGCATCCTGCCATGGATAGGCGTGCTGCCGCAAAGCCTGGCTGCCGCCTTCAAGCGCCAGGAAGGCACCTTCCAGCCCCGTTTGATGGTGCTGATCTGGGCCCTGTTCATCACTTTCTTCTTCAGCTACTCGACCTCGAAGCTGCCCGGCTACATCGTGCCCATCTTCCCCGCGCTGGCGCTGCTGATTGCGCTATTCCTGGAGTCGGCCTCGCGCCGCCAGCGCCTGTTTGCCGCCGGCCTGCTGTGCGTGCTGGGCGCCGCCATCCTGATCGGTGCGCCGATCGGCTTCAATCACGCCAGCGCACGCGATCCGGCAGAGCTGACGGCGCTGAAAGGCTACCAGCCGTGGCTGATGGCGGCCGGCTTCTTCGCCCTGGCAGGCGGCGCCCTGGCCTTGCTGCATGCGCGCCAGCTGCGCCGCGACATGACCGTGCTGACCATCGCCGGCGCCGGCTTCCTGGCCACGCACTGCATCCTGGCCGGATCCGAACTGTATGGCCAGAACCGCGCGGGCACCGACATGCTGCCGCAGATCCAGGCCGAACTGACGGCCGATACCAAGCTCTATTCGGTCGGCATCTATGAACAGTCGCTGACGTATTATCTGCAGCGGCCCGTGATCCTCGTCGATTACTGGGATGAGTTCACGTTTGGCCTGAAACAGCAGCCTGAACTGTCCATTCCGAGCATCGAGCCTTTCATCACGCAGTGGACGAACGATGCCAACGCCGGCGTGCACGACATGGCCATTATCAGCCTAAACCGTTACAAGGAATTGCAACAACGTGGCGTACCCATGCGTGTGATTGCCGAAGACGCGCGCCGCATGGTGGTTGCCAATAAATAAATGTTTAAAGGGGCGCGAGGCAGCACGGATCGCGCCCCCGGCCAGCTTGCCCCGCCCCCGCATCAGCAGGATTTTTCACCGCTGAACCGGCTGCGCCGCCATACTGACAAGATAAAATAGCCATGCCTGCCGGCGGCCTTTGACCGCATTGGCAGCCTCGGCGACGCCGATACCCTGACAGAATACAGACCCAAGAACCGCGCCCATGACCTCTACCCTGCCCTTTTTGCCTTTTTCCAAACCCACCATCGATGAAGCGACCATCGCCGCCGTCGGCGAGGTGCTGCGCTCGGGCTGGATCACCAGCGGCCCGAAAGTGCAAGCCTTCGAAGCCCAGTTGTCCGAATATTTCGGCGGACGCCCCGTGCGCACCTTCAATTCGGGCACCTGCACCATGGAAATCGCGCTGCGCATCGCCGGCATCGGCCCCGGCGACGAAGTCATCACCACGCCCGTGTCGTGGGTAGCGACGGCCAACGTCATCATCGAAGTGGGCGCCACGCCCGTGTTTGCCGATATCGACCCCGTCACGCGCAATATCGACCTCGACAAGCTCGAAGCGGCCATCACGCCCCGCACGAAAGCCATCATCCCCGTTTACCTGTCCGGCTTGCCTGTCGACATGGACCGCCTGTACGCGATTGCTGAAAAGTACAATTTGCGCGTCGTGGAAGATGCGGCGCAAGCGTTCGGCTCCACCTGGAAGGGCAAGCGCATCGGCGCGTTTGGCGACTTCGTCTCGTTCAGCTTCCAGGCCAACAAGAACATCACCACGGGTGAAGGCGGCTGCCTCGTCCTGAACAACCTGGAAGAAGCCAGGCTGGCCGAGAAATACCGGCTGCAGGGCGTCACGCGCAGCGGCGTCGACGGCATCGATGTCGATGTGCTGGGCGGCAAATACAACATGAGCGACATCATGGCCGCCATCGGCCTGGGCCAGTTCGCCAATATCGACGCCATCACGGCCCACCGCCGCGCGCTGGCGCGCCACTATTTCGAGCAATTCGGCAGCGACTTCGAAGCGCAGAGCGGCGCCCAGCTGCCCGTACAGGATTTTGAAAACAGCAACTGGCATTTGTTCCAGATCATCCTGCCCGACAACGGCCCCGGCACGCGCGCCGCGTTCATGCAGCAAATGGCGCAGCAAAACGTGGGAACGGGCTATCATTACGCACCGATCCACTTGTTTACCATGTACCGCGAACGCGGCTTTACCGAGGGCATGTTCCCCGTCTCGGAAAAGATCGGCCGCCTGACCGTGACCTTGCCGATGTTTTACGCCATGACGACACAGGACGTGGAACGCGCCGTCGCCACCGTCAAATCCATTCTCATCAAGTGAGCAGCGCGCCGATGAAACCTGAACTGTCCATTATCATTCCGATCTACAACGAGCAGGATGGCCTGGCCAGCCTGTTCGCCCGCCTGTATCCGGCCCTCGATGCCCTGCAGACGAGCTACGAGATCATCTTCATCAACGACGGCAGCCGCGACAACTCGGTGGCCATCCTGGCGGAACAATTCCGCCAGCGCCCCGACGTCACACGCGTCGTCTTGTTCAACGGCAATTATGGCCAGCACATGGCCATCCTGGCCGGTTTTGAAGCCTCGCGCGGGCAAATCATGATCACGCTCGACGCCGACCTGCAGAACCCGCCAGAGGAAATCGGCAACCTGGTGGCAAAGATGCGCGAAGGCTACGATTACGTGGGCTCGATCCGGCGCAAGCGGCAAGATTCCGCCTGGCGCACCCTGGCGTCGAAAATGATGAACCGCCTGCGTGAAAAGATCACGAATATCAAAATCACCGACCAGGGCAACATGCTGCGCGCGTATGGCCGCAATGTGATCGACCTGGTCAACCAGTGCGCCGAAGTCAACACCTTCGTGCCCGCCCTGGCCTACACGTTTGCCCGCAAGCCCACGGAAATTACCGTCGAGCACGAGGAACGCTCGGCCGGCGAGTCGAAATACTCGCTGTACAGCCTGATCCGCCTCAACTTCGATCTGGTCACGGGCTTTTCGCTGATTCCCCTGCAAATCTTTTCCATGCTCGGCATGCTGCTGTCATTCAGTTCGGCCGTGCTGGTGATCTATTTGCTGGCGCGCCGCTTCCTGTTCGGCGCCGAGGCGCAGGGTGTGTTCACCCTGTTCGCCATCGCCTTCTTTCTGATGGGCGTGATCCTGTTCGGCATCGGCCTGGTGGGCGAATACGTGGGACGCATCTTCCAGCAGGTACGTGCCCGTCCCCGCTACGTGGTGCAAACCATCTTGCAGGATGGCATGGTCCAGGCGGAAGCCGAGGCGACATCGTATGTGCGCCTGGAAAAGCGTCAGGTGGGCCGCTGATGGGCGCCCCACGCGCCGTCGTCTTCGGCTACCACAATGTGGGCGTGCGCTGCATCAAGGTGCTGCTCGCTGGCGGCGTCGATATCGCCCTGGTCGTCACGCACGAAGACAGCCCCACGGAAAACCTGTGGTTCGAATCCGTCGCCAGCCTGTGCCAGGCAAGACAGCCCCACGGAAAACCTGTGGTTCGAATCCGTCGCCAGCCTGTGCCAGGCTGAAGGCATCCCGTACATCACGCCTCTGGATGCGCGCGCGCCCGAACTGCTGGCGCAGGTGCAGGCGGCAGCACCAGACATGCTGTTCAGCTTTTACTACCGTCACATGTTGCCGGCCAGCATTTTGGAAGTGGCTCCCGCCTACAATATGCACGGCTCGCTGCTACCGCAGTTCCGCGGCCGCGCGCCCGTCAACTGGGCCGTGCTGCACGGCGCCACGCAGACGGGCGCTACCCTGCATGAAATGACGGTCAAGCCCGACGCCGGCGCCATCGTGGCGCAAACGGCCGTACCCATCCTGCCCGACGACACGGCCTTCGAAGTGTTCGGCAAGGTCACCGTGGCAGCGGAGCAAACCCTGTGGGGTGTGCTGCCGGCCTTGCTGGACGGTACGGCGCCGCGCCAGTTGAACGATTTGCGCCAGGGCGGCTATTTTGGCGGACGCAAGCCGGAAGACGGCCGGATCGACTGGAAGTTACCTGCGCAACAGGTATACAACCTGCACCGGGCCGTCGCCCCGCCCTATCCCGGCGCGTTCACCGAAGTCAATAATGTCATTTACATCATCGAAACCGCCCGTTTGAGCAAGCGTTCCGCAGGAAGTTTGCCAGCGGGCTTGGCGGTAGTGGATAATTGCATCTTTGGCGTCTGCGGAGACGGCCGCATGCTGGCCATTTCCGCCCTGAGGGCTGCCGGGGAGCCGATTTCGGCTCAGCAATTGCAAGCAAGTCTGACCGCCCGCGTCAGCACACACTGATATCACTCAAGAGAATCTCACATGAAAAAAGTCCTCATCTTAGGCGTCAACGGCTTCATCGGCCACCACCTGTCCAAGCGCATCCTGGAAACCACCGACTGGCATGTCTACGGCATGGACATGAACACGGACCGCATCACGGAATTGCTGGAAAATGACAACTACAAGTCGCGCATGCACTTCTTCGAAGGCGACATCACGATCAACAAGGAATGGGTCGAGTACCACGTCAAGAAATGCGACGTGATCCTGCCGCTGGTGGCCATCGCCACGCCGTCGACCTACGTCAAGCAGCCGCTGCGCGTGTTCGAACTGGACTTCGAAGCCAACCTGCCTATCGTCCGCTCAGCCGCCAAGTACGGCAAGCACCTGGTCTTCCCGTCGACCTCGGAAGTGTATGGCATGTGCCACGACGAAGAATTCGATCCGGAAAACTCGGAACTGATCTGCGGCCCCATCAACAAGCCGCGCTGGATCTATTCGAACGCCAAGCAATTGATGGACCGCGTGATCTGGGGCTACGGCATGGAAGGCTTGAACTTCACCCTGTTCCGTCCATTCAACTGGATCGGCGCCGGCCTGGACTCGATCCACACGCCAAAAGAAGGTTCTTCGCGGGTGGTGACGCAATTCTTCGGCCACATCGTGCGCGGCGAGAACATCTCGCTGGTCGACGGCGGCGCGCAAAAACGCGCGTTCACCTACATCGATGACGGCATCGATGCGCTGATGCGTATCATCGCCAACAAGAATGGCATCGCCAGCGGCAAGATCTACAACATTGGCAATCCGGTCAACAATTACTCGATCCGCGACCTGGCCGGCATGATGCTGACCCTGGCTGCCGAGTATCCTGAATATGCCGAAGGCGCGAAACACGTGAAAATCGTGGAAACCACGTCGGGCGCCTACTACGGTGCCGGCTACCAGGACGTGCAAAACCGCGTGCCGAAAATCACGAATACCTGCGAAGAACTGGGCTGGGCGCCAAGCACCACCATGGCCGATTCCCTGCGCAATATTTTCGACGCCTACCGCAGCCAGGTAGCCCAAGCCAAAGCCCTGATGGATTAATGTTGAGCAAGCCGTTCCTGACCCTGAAAATCGACGTCGATACCTATCGCGGCACCCGTGAAGGCATGGGCAATCTGGTGCGCATGCTGGCCGCGCACCAGGCCAAAGCCACCTTTCTGTTCTCGCTGGGCCCCGACCACACGGGCTGGGCCCTGCGCCGCGCCTTGAAGCCCGGCTTTTTCAGCAAGGTGTCGCGCACCTCGGTGGTCGAGCACTACGGCTTGAAAACATTGATGTACGGCACCTTGCTGCCGGGCCCCGATATCGGCAAGCAATGCGCGGCGCAATTGCGCGCCGTGCGCGATGCCGGTTTCGAGTGCGGCATCCACACCTGGGATCACACCCTGTGGCAAGACAACGTGGCCAAGCGCAACGCCGCCTGGACCATCAACATGATGCGCAAGGCTGCCAACCGCTACGAACAGGTGTTTGGCACCAAGCCGCACACGCACGGCGCGGCCGGCTGGCAAATGAATGTCAGCGCCTTTGTCGAACACGACACGGCCGGCTACCGCTTTGCCTCCGATGGCCGCGCCATGCTCGACGCGCGCGGCGCCATGGTGCATCCGAGCAATGGCCCGCACCGCGTGCGCAACGGCAACACCATCCTGCGCTGCGTACAACTGCCCACCACCCTGCCCACCCTGGACGAACTGCTGGGCTGCGAAATCGACGGCAAGCTGATCACGACCGGCAATGTTGCTGCGCATATATTGTCGCTGACGGCGGACAATCCGCGCGACCACGTGTATACCTTGCATGCGGAACTTGAAGGACAGAAACTCGCCCCCATTTTCGAACAACTGCTGGCTGGCTGGACAGCCCAGGGCTACCAGTTTGCAGCGATGGGCGATTATTATGAAAAGATAAAAGAGTCGGACTTGCCCGTTTGCCCCATCACCTGGGATGAGTTGCCCGGACGTTCGGGACGCCTGATTGTGCAGGGCAAAGCGGCCTGAATGCTGTATTGTTGCACCTGGATGCGTTGCCAGATTAAAAAAACAGCGCTGATGATCACCGTTCAGGAGAGAACCTGTGGCTGATAGCCAATCCCTCGTTAGCATACCCGACTTTAGTGCCGCCATGACCAGCGGCAAGACCTTTCAGTTGCTGGGCCGTCCGGCCAAGGCCACGGTGCTGTTTTTCTATCCGAAGGACAACACCCCCGGCTGCACCACTGAAAACATCGCCTTCCGTGACGCGTATGCGCAATTTGTCGCCGCCGGCGTGGAAATCTACGGCATCAGCCGCGATTCCCTGCGCTCACACGAAAGCTTCAAAGCCAAGCTGGAACTGCCATTCGAGCTCATTTCCGACCCGGACGAAGCCGTTTGCCTGCTGTTTAACGTCATGAAGATGAAACAGATGTATGGCAAGACGGTCCGTGGCGTCGAACGCAGCACGTTTGTGATTGACGCCCAGGGCCGATTGGTGAAAGAATGGAGAGGCGTGAAGGTCGCAACTCACGTGGAAGAAGTGCTGGAATTCGTGGCGCGTCTGAATTGATCATCTGTTCTGATCGCATGCGCGTTGTCAGACTCCAGCCAGATTGGTTCGACATTAGCTCAACCGCAGTTCAGTTCACGGTACCTATCGCCATTTTGAGTCAACGAAGCGCCTCCACCCACTCCGCCAGGCGGGCCTGCAGCCCGCCGATGGCGTCCATGACCAGCCATGTTGCCGGCCTTCCGGCAGTCCCTCGTCCTGTAGCATTGTTGTTCCCCCGCATCCACCCCATGAGAAGTGCCGCCAGAAGCTGGCTGCCCATGGGCGATTCATTCCAGAAATTTTTTGATTGAGATCCTGATGCCACTGCCAAAATTACCGAGCAAGCCAGCCACCATCCTGGCCACCCAAGATTACCCGACCGCAGGCGCAGCGCGCCCGGCCACCAAAACCCCGGCAGCCAAGAAAGTGGCTGCACCGATCATTGAAGCGGCGATCGCCGAAGTTGCCAAGCCGGTCCGCAATGCGGCCACGAAGATCAAGCAAGTGGCGGCCCTGATGGTTGCCAAGCCGGCGCCTGCACCTGCGCCGGTTGCGGCCGCGCCTGTCGCCGTTGCCGCGCCTGCGGCGAAAGCCAGGCCGGCGGCAAAAGGCAAGGTCACGCCGATCAAGCCCGTGCAGCAAGCCGAGCAGCCACATCCGGCCAAGCACAAGGCGGTCGAAGTGCAGCTCAAGTCGTCCGCCAGCCGCGCCGCCGACCAGCGCGGCATCAGCAAGCTGTTCGTGCTCGACACGAACGTGCTGATGCACGATCCATCGTCGCTGTTCCGCTTCGAGGAACACGATGTGTACCTGCCGATGATGACCCTGGAAGAGCTGGACAACCACAAAAAGGGCATGACGGAAGTGGCGCGCAACGCACGCCAGGTCTCGCGCACGCTCGACGCCCTGATCAGCAACACGGATGACGATGCCATCGAACACGGCATCTTGCTGTCCAAGCTGGGCAACAAGGATGCCAAGGGCCGGCTGTTCTTCCAGACGCGCCTGCAAAGCGCCGACCTGCCGGCTGGCTTGCCAGTGGGCAAGGCCGACAACCAGATCCTCGCCGTCGTGCGCTCGCTGGAATCGGAACAGGAAGGCCGCCCCGTGGTGCTGGTGTCGAAGGACATCAACATGCGCATCAAGGCGCGCGCCCTGGGCTTGCCGGCCGAAGATTACTTCAACGACCATGTGCTGGAAGACACGGACTTGCTGTACTCGGGCATCGTGCAATTGCCGGACGACTTCTGGAACAAGCACGGCAAGGACATGGAATCGTGGCAGGAAAGCAAGAACGGCTACAGCTCCACCTTCTATCGCGTGACGGGCCCGTTCATCCCATCGCTGCTGGTCAACCAGTTCATCTACCTAGAACCGAAAAACGGTGAAACGCCGTTCTACGGCCAGGTGAAACAGATCAACGGCAAGACGGCCGTGCTGCAAACCCTGCGCGACTTCAGCCACACGAAGAACAATGTGTGGGGCGTGACGGCGCGCAACCGCGAGCAGAATTTTGCGCTGAACCTGCTGATGAATCCGGAATGCGACTTCGTCACCCTGCTGGGCCAGGCCGGTACCGGCAAGACCCTGCTGGCCCTGGCCGCCGGTCTGGCGCAAGTGCTGGAAACCAAGCTCTACAATGAAATCATCGTCACCCGCGTGACGGTGCCGGTGGGCGAAGACATCGGTTTCCTGCCAGGCACGGAAGAAGAAAAGATGTCGCCATGGATGGGCGCCTTCGACGACAACCTGGAAGTGCTGAACAAGTCCGACTCCGATGGCGGCGAATGGGGCCGTGCTGCAACGCAAGACCTGATCCGCTCGCGCATCAAGATCAAGTCGCTCAACTTCATGCGCGGCCGCACGTTCGTGAACAAGTTCCTCATCATCGATGAAGCACAGAACTTGACGCCGAAACAGGTCAAGACCCTGGTCACGCGCGCCGGTCCCGGCACGAAGATCCTGTGCCTGGGCAACATCGCCCAGATCGACACGCCGTACCTGACAGAAGGCTCGAGCGGCCTGACCTACGTGGTCGACCGCTTCAAGGGCTGGACCCACAGCGGCCACGTCACCCTGGCCCGCGGCGAGCGTTCGCGCCTGGCCGACCACGCCAGCGAAGTGCTGTAAGTTATAGCGGGCGGCGCAAGCTGCTCCAGTCATTCGAAGCCCCGGCTGCAGCGATGCAGGCGGGGCTTTTTCGTGCTGAAAGGCTTATATGCTGTCTTGCGGCTTGAGCTCGAACACCTCACCATTTTTCTGCAGCAAGCCGCGCAGCAGCAGATCATCGATGCGTGTACGGATGGTGTCGCGCAACTGCGGGCTGGTGGCCTTAAAACCAAATAGGCGCGCCACGTACTGGGCAATTTCGACCAATCCTGCGCCATAGTTTTTCTGTAGCGTATCAAGGATTGCCACGTCGATTTCCTGCGGCGGCAGCATGTCGGGTTTACGCAGGGTATCGGAAACCACGGCGCCTCGGTCACGGATGCTGATGATGGTATCGGCCATGCTCAAAAAGCGCTCCGTCATGATCATGCCATCGAAGCGGACGGCGGCATGGATGGCGCGTTCCACCGCTGCCTGGATGCGCGCGCCGGTTCGTTTCAAGCCCCAAGCGGCCCGCAAGCGCACCACAACTTCATCGACATGCACGGGACCTTCCAGGGTGACGATCTGCTTGACCAGGTCGCTCAAGGCCGCTACCGGCATCTCATGCAACTCGTCGGCATAGGCAGGTTTGGCAGGGATCGCTTCGACATACGCTGAGGGCCTGTTTGGTCCATTCCTTTCCAGGCCAATCTCTGCATGATCCTCTCGCTCCACGGTCACTACAGACACACCCGGCTTGCGCTCCTGCCTCCCATGGAGTTCAGCGCGCGCTGCCAGCTCGGTCTTGGCGGCATCAATGGCCATCAGCAGGCGCTGCAACTCATTATTGGGCCTCTGAAACCAATCGAGTCCCCAAATACGGTGGATGATCCAGCCATGGTCTTCCAACACGGCCTGGCGCAAGCGATCGCGATCGCGCGCCGAGCGCGAGCTATGGTAGGCCTCGCCATCGCACTCAATGCCCAGCAGATAGCGGCCCGGATGCTGGGCGTCGGCAATACCTAGGTCGATAAAAAACCCGGCGATGCCGACTTGTGGATGGACTTCGTACCCGCAGGCCTTAACGGCATCGGCCACCTGTACTTCAAACGGACTGTCATATTCTCGCCCAGATACGCGCGACAAGCCCAGCCTGCCCGTGCGCGCGAAATGCAGGAATAGCTTGAAGGCCACTACACCCCGTCCCTTGGCACGTTCAAGATCGATATCTTCATCGGTAATTGAGGCAAACACTTCGCAACGGCGCTTGGCGCGACTGATCAGCACATTGAGGCGCCGCTCACCGCCTTCGGCACTCAATGGGCCGAAGCGCATGGCCATGTAGCCGAGCTTGTTGCGACCGTAGCCAACCGAGATAAAAATCACATCACGTTCATCGCCCTGCACGTTTTCCAGGTTCTTGATGAAAAACGGCTCGCTGGCATGCTGCTGAAAAAAGGGCTCCACATCCTGATGCTCGCGGCGTAACAACTCCAGTTCATCCTGGATGGCTCGCCGCTGCTTGACCGAAAAAGTCGCCACGCCCAACGAGTGTTCCGGTGAGTTGCGCGCATGGTCGATAATGGCCCCGGCAATGACCCTAGCCTCTTCCGCATTGGTGCCAGTGTTACCGGAATCAAAGACTCCGTTAGCGACGTGATGAAACTGCAAGCCCATGCCCGCCTCTTGGGTGTAGGGACTGGGCACGATAAACAGCTTATTTTCATAGAACTGGCTGTTCGACACGGCGATCAAGGATTGATGCCGGCTGCGGTAATGCCAGCGCAGCATGCGTTGCGGCAAGCCGCGTGCAGTAAACAGCCCCAGGATGCTCTCAATATCGGAGACTTGCGCATCATCGTCGCCATCTTCATCGGGCTCAACGCTGGTCATCTTGGAAAAGAACTTGGTTGGTGGTAATTGCCGCTCATCCCCCACCACAACCACTTGGCGCGAGCGTGCAATGGCCCCTAGCGCATCCACAGGCTGGATCTGGCTGGCCTCGTCCATCACCAGCAAATCAAAACTGATTTGCCCGGGAGGTAGGAACTGGGCTACCGATAACGGACTCATCATAAATACCGGCTTGAGCGCCTGGATGGCGGGTGCTGCGCGCTGCATCAAGCGGCGTATCGGCATATGCCCCTTACGTTTGGCCATTTCGCCGCGCAGCACGCCCAAGGGGCCTATCGCACCGCCTCCCTGCGGGATACGGCGGTGGTGTGCTTGCACCACTTCCAGACTAGATGCCGCAATGCGCTGGCGGTCCATCTGCCCAAAATCTGCGGCCAGGCGGCTATGGAGGTGGCCGTCAAAATGGGCCAGCGCCTCGTCGCTGCGTACTTGATCAGCAAAAATCGCTTCGAAATACGCCATTGTGAACGTGCGCATGGCATCCCTAGGGATCAGAGCGCCAGCTTCCATTTGTGTGACAATTTCACCGATACCCAGCTGGCGTGCCTTGGAACAGCGGTCGCGGTAGATCACCCATTTCGACAACTCTTCGGAAAACTCAATCCACACCGCCATGCGCCCAAGCAAGGCAAAAGCGGGCAAATCCAAGATAGCCGGTACCTGAAACAGCTTCTCGTTATTGGTGCATAACTCGCTATAGAGTTCGTCGAGTTCCCTCACAAACTTGTCTTGCACAGCTTCAAGCTCCAATGCGCAATGTAGCGGCGCGGCGCGATTATCGTGGCGTGCGACCATATGGCGCAGGCTAGACTTGGATGCCATCCACGCCGTGCTGATGCGCAAATTCTCCCAGTCGGACAATGGCCCCTGCCAATGCGCACCAAACCCAGCTCGACCCAGCTCGCTACCCGCATCGATGCGCCGGTGCAATTGCTGCGCTTCGATCAACAAGTCGAGGCACGCGATTTTGCCTGAAAGGTCAAGCGGTACATATTGCATCACAGCTTGGCAGCCGGCTTGGCATAACGCAAGCCGGGACACTTGCCCAGCCACCGTCTCAAGGGCGGCGGCCTCCACGCTAGCCCATTCACGAAAAGCGGGTTCGTCTTTCCAGCCGTTGAACCACATCGCGTCTAACAGAGGACGGATTTCCTGCAGCAGGCTCTCCAGTAGTGCAGCCCGACGGCTGATTTCCGAGCGGTCCGGCAACTTGCTGGCGATAATGCGCGGCTGCGCTCCCAGGCCGCGCAAGCTGCGCATCCATTCCACCAGCGCCAGCATGGGTGCCGAGCGCGATTGACCACCCTTCCAGTCGGCACCAAACGCGCCACTACCAAATGTGTTGTTTGACTCAATCCGCTCTAGCAGCTTTCTCGCTTCGCCCAGATGGTCGAGAATTTCAAGCTGTTCGGTCAGCGCTGTGTCCGGGTTGCGCAACAGGCCCTTGACTTGCTTGCTAGCCGCGCGCCACTCACTGCTGACGAAACGCAGCAGGCTGTCACCGTGGGCGGCCAGCGCCTGGCGCGCCCCAGATAGATCAAACTGCCAGGCATCGCTGCTGATTTTTCCTTCCAGTCGCGCTTGCAAGCCTTCCAGCGCCACCACGCATTGCGCCAGGTCGGCAGCTTGTTCCACGCCTTGATCCCATACCGTCGAAACAAACACATCGGGACTGACATCAGGTGCCGTCGCCACTTTCTGTGCCGTCAACACCAAGCGGTTAATCTCGCTGTAGCTTGCCATTTGGCTGCCGGCATCGACACCGAGCAGTCGGCTGAGCAAAGCAACTTCGCCGTCAAGCCTGCCAAACAGCGTTTGCAAGGTCACCGCCCGTTCGAATGCCAGTGCGTCCGCGTACTGCGGCAATCCGGCCAGTTGCTGGCGCAAGTCAAGCACATCAATTTCCCACGCGTCTGCATGGATTCCACCCGCAAGAGCGGCCTGCACAGACTGCAACTGGAGGCCATCGTCGATCAGAGCCATCAGGGTATTCGCCTGCTCGCTCCACTCTGGCGCCCGCATGGCTTTGTTGGCAAGCTTGGGAGCCGCAGCAACGTCACGCGCCAGCGCCACCAGATAGGTAAAGTCGCGCAGCACCGCCGGCGCTACCGTATCGAGCGACATGGCCAGCTCTGCCTGTTGTTCAGCAAGCTCTTTGCAGCGCGCCCGCATGGCCATGATGCGCGACACCAGGCGCTCCACGTCATTGGGAAGTATCATCTTGAGCGCCACGCCGCGCCAAGGATGATCGCCCGGCTCGCCAATGTCAACGATGCGCTGGGCCAATTCCTCAACCACTGCCAGGCGCTGCTGCACCTCGTCGGGCGACCAGCTTTCAGGCTGTTGCAAACGGATGTCCACCGGCTTGACATGCTCCAGGCGCAACTTGCTCAATTCACCGATCACTTGATAAGGCGTGAGCTTGGCGGCGGAGTGCCGCAGGTGCAAGCGCGCACTGTGTGCGTTGAGTTGGTCGCGCGCCACCAGCAAGCGGCTGTTCAAGGTGGTGGCCGCATCGCCCTTGGGTGAGCCTAGTTCAGACGTGCGGCGCAGTTCATCAAGAAACATTTTCTTGTTAGCTTTATTACTGTGCAATTCAATACAGGCATCGCCAACACCGGCTTGGTCCAGTCGCCGCTTGACCACCTCTAGGGCGGCCATTTTCTCCGCTACGAACAGTACCGTCTTACCATCGGCAATCGCCGACGCGATGACATTAGCAATAGTTTGAGATTTACCAGTACCGGGCGGCCCTTGGATTACCAAGTTACGGCCGGCGCGCACATCGTGCACGGCCAGCGTTTGAGAACTGTCGCAATCGACGATATGCAGCAACTCGGCCGGCGCGATATAGTCGTCCAGGTTGGCGTCTTCGGGAATGGTCGATGCACCGGCAGCAAAACCATCGGATAACAAACCGCGCATCAAGGGTTGATTCGTCAGCCCGCCTTCCGGCCACATGGCGGGATCGAGGTCACGGTACATCAGGAATTTGGAAAATGAAAAGAAACCAAGCACGATATCGTCGGCATCGACCACCCAGCCTTCTTTCGACTGCACAGCATCCCTGACGGCGTCGATGTAGGCCATGGGATCAAATTCATCGCCCGCTTCATATGCGGGCATTTTTAAATGGTGCACGCGCTCCAGAAAGGCTTCCAGCGACAGATTCGATGAATGCTCTTCCTGACGCCATTTCAATTTGAATTGCTCGGCGGCATTGCCCCTTTCCAAGCTGACGGGAATCAGGATCAGCGGCGCGTATCGCACATTCTTCGCATTCAATGGATCAAGCCATTTCAAGGTGCCGAGCGCCAAGAACAAGATATTAACACCCTGCTCTTCTTCCAAGGTACGGGCATCGAGATACATGTCGAGCAGGCGCTTTTGCAGTCCCTTGGCAGTCAGCCTAGTTTGCAGGCGCGTATCGGCATGCCGGTTCAGAACACCGCGCGCGTCGACACTGTCATCATGGGCTGGTGCCAATTCCGCGATTTCATCAGCGTTAGCATCCGTATTATCAAGTTCAATCTTGCTTGCTGCCCGTCCAGGCAAAAAGTTAAATGGACGACTTTCGGATACCATCAACCGAAATATCTCGCTCGACTTCTCATCAACCACATCAATGGTGCGTGCGGTGGTAGATGAGCGTGGAATATTCAGCAAGCGGTTGCGTGCAGTCAGATCCAGCAACTCCGTACGAGCGCGCTCAAGCTTTGCGTCTGCAGACAGACTACCTTGCAGAAAATCTGATTCAAAAGCTGGAGATACTATATCCGAGTCATTCATTATTGCCTCGCTACTTCATCATTAATCTTGGACTACTGCATTTTCACGTACAACTTTACTCTCTAAGGGTCATATATGAGCCTAAAGCAGCCGGAATAGTACTGAATTTACGTCAAGTCAGTAAATATAGTTGCTAGCTAGACACGATTAAAGTTATTTACAACATCTATCAAAGGATAAATTTCGGACTATCGAACGTATTGATTTTTTCCGGCATGTTCTAATGTCGCCCCCTGTCCTTCAAAATATCAACGATGTCTCCTGCCATTCAATGCTTCCTAGCTGCCGCCCTATTCATGCTCCTCCACATTTCCGTCATGGCGGCCTGCGCCAGGCTGTTCGGCATCACGCTGCGCAGCATCAGCTACGGCGTGGGTCCGACCT
>JAEAMG010000425.1_pt1 | contig 49897 bp, 39 predicted proteins | sample 8958741 | NCBI WGS metagenome assembly JAEAMG01 (sample SAMN16933256, study PRJNA681125) | bioreactor sludge metagenome | isolation source: anaerobic bioreactor treating anionic surfactant - SDBS | place: India: Bengaluru | collected 2019-02-28 | reverse complement strand
TTGGTGGGAAGTGCAAGTTTCGAACTTGCGACCCCTGCAGTGTGAATGCAGTGCTCTACCCCTGAGCTAACCTCCCGAAGCGAGGCGAATTATCGCATAGGTGTTGCGGCATCTGCAAGGGCTGGCGACAGGAAATTTAGCATGCCCCGCTTTTTTTCTCAGGCGGCCGCTGGTGGTGCGGTGACGGCGCTCCAGATGCACTGGCCTTTAGCAGCCTTGTCGAGGCCGGCGATGGTGGCTTCGTGGGCGGCGAGCTCGTCGGCCGTGGCACTCTGGAAGATGACTTCGGCGAGCGGCACGATTTCCAGGGCGGCGCCGTCGGCAGCCACTTCCACTTCTTCTTCCATGCTCAGGCTGTTTTGCCCGCGCGTCATGGCCAGGTAGACGTCGGCCAGCAATTCCGAGTCGAGCAGCGCGCCGTGCAGCTTGCGGTGGGCGTTCGAGACGCCGTAGCGGTCGCACAGGGCGTCGAGCGAATTGCGCTTGCCCGGATGCATTTCCTTCGCCTGCACCAGGGTGTCGATCACGCCATGCACTTGCTCATGCACGGGCGGCAGGTTCAGGCGCTTGAATTCCGCGTTGAGAAAGCCGATATCAAATGGGGCGTTGTGGATGATCAATTCGGCGCCGGCGATGTAGGCGCGGAATTCGTCGGCGATTTCCGCGAATTTCGGCTTATCGCTAAGGAATTCCGTCGTCAAGCCGTGGACGGCCAGCGCGCCCTCTTCCGAATCGCGCTCGGGATTGATGTAATGGTGGAAATTATTCCCCGTCAACATGCGGTTGTTCAGTTCGACCGCCCCGATCTCCAGGATGCGGTCGCCCGTGCGCGGGTTCAGGCCGGTGGTTTCAGTATCGAGAACAATTTGACGCATGGCGGATTCATTCGTAAAAGCAAAAAGCGAAGGGCACAGTATAGCAAACCTGTGTGCTGCAATCGCCCCCAGACATGTTCGAACGCCCAACAAAACCGTAGCGAGCGGCAGTGATTTGTGGCCGAGAAGCGCAACCGTACTCTAGTACGGTGAGCATCACAGGCCGCAAAGCGCGACGCGCAGTAGGTTTGGTTGGGCGTTCTTAGGCGCGCACGGTTTCCACGCCCAGGTTGGCTAGCTCATCGGCCCGCTCGTTGCCCGGATGGCCATTGTGACCGCGTACCCAGCGCCATTCCACTTCATGGACGGCCTGGGCCGTGTCGAGCGCCTGCCACAGGTCGACGTTTTTCACGGGTGCCTTGGCCGCCGTTTTCCAGCCGCGCGCCTTCCAGCCGTGGATCCATTCGCTGATGCCCTTCTGCACGTACTGGCTATCGGTATACAACACCACCTGGCAGGGACGTTTGAGCGCCGTCAAGGCTTCGATCACAGCCTTCAATTCCATGCGGTTATTTGTCGTATTGAGTTCCCCGCCGTAAATTTCTTTCTTGGCGCCATCGGCCACCATCAGCGCACCCCAGCCGCCCGTGCCGGGATTGCCCTTGCATGCGCCATCGGCATAAATTTCTACCTTATCCATCTTGCTGTTCCCGCCTTTTATTCGTGACCGGTGCGCCTGCGGGCGCCGTCGCCGGTTTTTTGGTCCACGCCGGACCGATCAAACGCATCCCTTTGACACGCTTGATCGCCTGCACTATATACACTGCACCCAGATATGGCCACCAGCGCGCACCGGCCTTGTCCATGAAGGCGTTGCGGCGCAGCCATTTTTCTGTCCTGCAGGCAGGTGCGTAGCAGCCGAAGTGGCTTTGGCTGACGCCCATGTTCAGCAATTTTAACCAGTCTTTCATGCGCGGCATAGAGATCAGCTCGCCCGCCCGCGGCAGGTAATGGCGTCCCGTGACTCTTCCGAGACCCTGGCGCACGCCCCACAGGCTGGCCGGATTGAAGCCGCAGACGATCACGCGCCCCTCGGGGATCAGCACGCGCTCGACTTCGCGCAAGACCTGGTGCGGCTCGGCGGCAAATTCGAGTACGTGCGGCAAGACCACCAGGTCCAGGCTTTGCGAGTCGAACGGCAACTCGTCGAAGGCCGACACCAGGGTCAAACGGCTCGCTTGCGGCGGGCGCGACGGCAGGCGTGCATCGAGCAGCCATTTGTTCGGCATGCGGCTCGCCGCCAGCGCGTCGAGCTGGGGCAAGCCGATCTGCACGGCGTTAAATCCGAAGATGTCGACGGTGAGGCTGTCGAGGCATTGCTGCTCCCAGGCGCGCACATACAGACCGGCTGGGGTCTGCAGCCAGCCATCAAGCGCTATAATGGATTTTTCGGATGCTACACTGTCCATTCAGTTTTCTCTTTTGCTCATGACACATTCCCCTGAACACGCTTTATCGGTACTTGCCGTGCCCGCCTTTGCCGACAATTATCTGTGGCTGATCCATGACGGCCGCCACGCCGCCGTGGTCGACCCTGGCGATGCCATGGCCATCCTCGATGTGCTGCAAGCACATCAGTTGACATTGTGCGCCATTTTACTCACGCACCACCACGCCGACCACACGGGCGGCGTACCTGAATTGTTGCAGCATTTCGCCGTGCCCGTCTTCGGCCCGCGCAATGAGGCTATCACAACCATCACGCAAGCGCTTGGTGAAGGCGATGTCGCCTATGTGCCGGAGCTGGGTTTGCAGATGACAGTCATCGACGTGCCCGGCCATACCAAGGGGCATATCGCCTATGTGCGCCAGCGTTCGGAGCAAGGCGATGCGCCATGGCTGTTCTCCGGCGACACCCTGTTTGCCGGCGGCTGCGGCCGCCTGTTCGAAGGCACGCCGGGCCAGATGGCCGACTCGCTGGGCAAGCTGGCCGCCCTGCCCGACGATACCGAGGTATTTTGCGCGCATGAGTACACCCTGTCCAATCTGCGCTTCGCCAACGCCGTCGAACCGGGCAACCTTGCCCTGCAGGAACGCATCGCCATCGACACGGAAAAGCGCCAGCAAGGTTTGTCGACCGTGCCGTCGACCATGGCCCTTGAGAAGGCCACGAACCCCTTCCTGCGCTACCGCGAACCGGCCATCTTGACCAGCCTGAAGGTGGAAGGCAAACTGGCCGCCGATGCTTCGCCCGTGGAAGCGTTTGCGGCGCTGCGGATGTGGAAAAACAACTTTTAAGCTTCTGTTTCTAAAAAGAAAAATCCCGGCGATACCATCAGGTACCGCCGGGATTTTTTATCGATTTACTTGATCAGGATCAGATTTCTTCATACAGCGGCAAGGTCAGGAATTCAGCGAACGATTCCGACGTCGACATTTCCTCGAAAATCTGGCCCGCGCGCACATAGGTCGGACCGTTGCCGCCTGGCGCATCGCGCTGCACCTTGGCCAGTTCTTCCGGAATCATGGCGCGTACCATGTCGGCCGTGACCTTGCGGCCGTCTTCCAGCACGCCCTTGCTGGAACGAATCCATTGCCACACTTGCGAGCGGCTGATCTCGGCCGTGGCCGCGTCTTCCATCAGGTTATGGATAGGCACGCAACCGTTGCCAGCCAGCCAGCTGCCCAGGTAGTGGATGCCCACGTTGATGTTGTAACGCAAGCCCGCTTCCGTGATCGGCGCTTCCGGCTGGAAGTTCAGCAGATCCGACGCTTTCACATCGATGTCGGGACGCTGTTTCTCGATCTGGTTCGGCTTGTCGCCCAGCACTTTGGTGAACTCGCCCATGGCCAGCTCCACCAGGCCCGGATGGGCAACCCAGCCGCCGTCGTAGCCGTCGGTGGCATCGCGCGCCTTGTCGTTGCGCACGCCGCCCATGGCGATGTCGTTCTTTTCGGGATCGTTCTTGATCGGGATCAAGGCTGCCATGCCGCCAATGGCGGGGGCACCGCGCTTGTGGCAGGTTTTCAGCAGCAGCAAGGCGTAGGCGCGCATGAACGGCGCCGTCATGGTGACCTTGGCGCGGTCGGCCAGGCAGAAATCCTTGTCCAGTTTGAATTTCTTGATGCACGAGAAGATGTAATCCCAGCGGCCCGCGTTCAGGCCCGAGCTGTGTTCTTTCAGTTCGTACAGGATTTCATCCATTTCAAACGCGGCCAGGATGGTTTCGATCAGCACGGTGGCCTTGATCGTGCCTTGTGGCAAGCCCAGCTCGTTTTGCGTCATGACGAAGATGTCGTTCCACAGGCGCGCTTCCAGGTGCGATTCCATCTTCGGCAGGTAGAAATACGGGCCCGCACCGCGCGCCAGCTGCTCCTTGGCGTTATGGAACATGAACAGGGCGAAATCAAAAATGCCGCCGGAAATGCGCTTGCCGTCGACCAGCACGTGCTTTTCATCGAGGTGCCAGCCACGCGGACGCACGACGAGGGTGGCGATCTTGTCGTTCAGCTTGTACGACTTGCCATTTTGCTCCAGCGAAATCGTCTTGCGCACGGCGTCGAACATATTGATCTGGCCCGTCAGCTGGTTATCCCAGTTCGGCGTGTTCGAATCTTCGAAGTCCGTCATGTAGCTGTCCGCGCCGGAATTGAAGGCGTTGATGACCATCTTGCGCTCGACGGGACCGGTGATTTCCACGCGGCGGCATTCCAGCGCCTTCGGAATCGGCGCGATCTTCCAGTCGCCATCGCGGATATGCGCGGTTTCTGGCAGGAAATCAGGACGCTCTCCCGCGTCGAGGCGCTTGGCACGTTCCACGCGCACGGCCAGCAACTCCTGGCGGCGCGGCTCGAATTCACGCGTCAGCTTGGCCACCAGCGCCAGCGCTGCCGGCGTCAAAATCTGTTCGTAGCCGGGCTGGATGTCACCCGTGATTTGCATGCCTTCGGGAAGTGCGATCGTGTTCTGCGTCATGAAGTTCTCCGGTTTTTAATAAATATAAGCAAAGGTAATCTGGTGATCCAAGTATAAGCTGAATGACTGCGCGAACAAGCGGGACAAAGGCGTAAAAACACTCTGCCGGGCGGCGCATTTGTTCTATAGTATTGCACTATAAGGGATGGAAACGAGATTAAAAATCACTTCATCTATGCGTTTTTATCACAAGTGACGAGATAGCGAGCACAGCATATGGGCCAGTTCAGACAAATATCGACCTTCGTGGAAGTGGTGGCCAAGGGCAGCCTGTCGGCGGCCGCGCGCGCGGAAGGCATCGCCCCGGCCATGATAGGCCGGCGCCTCGATGCGCTGGAGCAGCGCCTGGGCGTCAAATTACTGCAGCGCACGACGCGCAAGCTGGCCTTGACGAATGAAGGCGCCGCCTTCCTGGAAGATTGCCAGCGCATCCTGGGAGAATTGGAAGAGGCGGAAGCGGCCGTGGCCGAGCGCAGCGTGAAGGCCAGCGGCCATTTGCTCATTTCCGCGCCGGCCGGCTTCGGGCGCCAGCACGTGGCGCCATTGATCCCCTCGTTTGTCGCCGAGCACCGCGACGTGACGGTGTCGCTGAACCTGAACGACCGCCTCGTCGACCTGATCGGCGAAGGCATCGACGTGGCCATCCGCATCGCCAGCCTGTCCGATTCCTCTCTGGTGAGTACGAAACTGGCGGACAACCAGCGCGTGCTGGTCGGTTCGCCCGCCTATCTGAAACGGGCGGGCACGCCGCGCATCCCGGCCGACCTGGCGAAACATAATTGCCTGGCGATCAGCAGCGAAGGCAGCCAGCGGGGCTGGACCTTCCGCGAAAACGGCAAGAATGTCATTTTGAAAGTGGCCGGCAATATGGTGTGCAACGATGGCGAAGTGCTGCACGACTGGGCGCTGGCCGGCAAGGGGCTGGCGTGGCGCTCGATGTGGGAGGTGGGTGCGGAAATTGCCTCGGGCCAGCTGGTGACGGTGCTGGACCAGTTTGCCGCGCCGGGCAACGATATTTATGCCGTGTTTGCCCAGCGCCGCCACTTGCCGCTGCGCATACGGGCGTTTGTGGATTTTTTGCGGCACTCATATTCCCAGCCCGACTACTGGCGTGAAAGAGCAATCTAGTCAATGCGGGCCGAACTGGAAGAACGCAGCTTGGCGTAGGTCGGATTAACGTAGCGTAATCCGACACCAGCCCATACACCTTCCCAACACCACCATTGTCGGCTTACGCGCAAGCGCTAAGCCGACCTGCGCGGCGACGCAAAGCATAGCAAAAAAGCCACGAAGCCCACGTAAAACCCCTGCCTCACGAAAATTCAGGCGAAAAAAAATCCTCGGAGACCGAGGATTTCTTTATTTCGTTTGATCCAGCGTATTAGATTGGCTGAATGTTCGAAGCTTGCTTGCCTTTAGGGCCAGCGGTCACTTCAAAAGAAACGCGTTGGTTCTCTTGCAGGGACTTGAAGCCGTTCGACTGGATAGCCGAGAAGTGAGCGAACAGATCTTCGCCGCCTTCGTCAGGGGTAATAAAGCCGAAGCCCTTCGAATCATTGAACCATTTTACGATGCCAGTTGCCATTACAATTTCCTATTTCAGTTAAGTTGGGCTTGCGCCCGTTATATCGTTTGAAGCAAGAAAGAAATGACAGACAAACTGCACTACTACCTCGAATCCAACGATGCCCAATTATACCAACAAAACTGAGAAAAACCATTCTTTCGCAAAATAAACTTGCGAACACTACTTTAATAGCCAAATCCCCGTCTTGCGGTGCCCTGTACCAGCGGCATGGAGACACTATATCCTAATCTGCGACGCCAATGCTTTGCGTTGCATCAAATGAATCATTGCAACCACATCTCTGTAGTGCTGTCACTTACACGCTGAAATGGGTGGCGCCCGCATCGCGTGCGGCCCAGTGCAGCAGCGCCTCCACTTGCGCCCGCACGGCTGGCCATTCCGCCACCGCCTGCGCAGGCGTGTTGAGCATGGCGCGCACCAGCTGTTCGAGACGCCGGCATTCCTGGCCCAGCGCGGCAAAGCCGAAGGTGGCAGCCGAGCCGGCGACCGCGTGCAGCGCGCGGTGCAGCTCCGTCAACGGCTCCAGACGGGGGCCTTCACTGTCGCAGCGGCCGCTGGCCTGCGTGATCGCTTGCATCAGGGCCGGCACGCCAGCCGCATATTTTTCGTTCAGGGCGCGCAAACGCGCGCGAAAATCCGGATCGATCAAGGTTGCCATCGCAATACTCGCGGAAATGGCTTACTTGGTGCCAAAGATGCGGTCGCCGGCGTCGCCCAGGCCCGGCACGATGTAAGCGTGGTCATCCAGGTGCGAATCGAGCGAAGCGCAATACATCTTGACCTTCGGATGCGCGTTCTGGAACACGGTCACGCCTTCCGGCGCGGCCACCAGCGCCAGGAAGATGATCTGCTCGTCCGTCACGCCCCGCTTCTTCAGTACGTCGACGGCGTACACGGCCGAATTGCCGGTGGCCACCATCGGGTCGCACAGGATGAAGGTGCGCTCATTCAAGTCCGGCAGACGCACCAGGTATTCCACGGGCATGTGGGTGGTGGGATCGCGGTACACGCCGATGTGGCCCACGCGGGCCGATGGCACCAGGTTCAGCAAGCCATCGCTCATGCCGATGCCGGCGCGCAGGATGGGCACGATGGCCAGTTTCTTGCCTGCAATGACAGGGGCGTCGATGGTGACCAGCGGGGTCTTGATTTCGCGCGTGGTCAGTGGCAGGTCGCGCGTGATTTCATAGCCCATCAGCAAAGTGATTTCTTTGAGCAATTCGCGGAAGGTGCGCGTGGACGTGTCGTGCTCGCGCATGTGGCTCAGTTTGTGCTGGATCAAAGGGTGATCGGTAATGAACAAATTCGGGAAGCGTGGATCTTGTTTCATATTGTTGTTCTTTCTTTGCTCTCTGGCGCGGCGGCAAGCATGGCCGCAGGCGCGCTGTGTGTCGATAAAATGATGGATTGCCGCATTATCCCAGCCCACAGCCCGCCTGTGGCCTGAATTTTCGAAATAATCGGATTTATCGGGGTCAATACTCGCGCAGGGCACGCGCCAGGATGGCCGCGCAATCGGTGCCCGCCGGCAAGCGGCCATACGCGCCGCCCGGCGCTTGCACCAGCCGCGACTGCAGGAATGCCTGCGCGATGAAGGGCGGCGCATGGCGCAGCAGCAAGGCGGCCTGCACGGCCAGCACGATGCGCTCAGATAATTGCCTGGCGCCAAATTCATCCGTTTGCGGCCCGTCCAGGTCGGCCAGCAGGCGCGTCCGGTACTCTGCAAAGGCAGCGTCGGCATCGCCGGCCAGCGCCAGCTCGGCCGCCAGCGCGTCGCGCGCGGCCGGCGACTTGCCGAAGGCGCGCAAGACGTCGAGGCACATGACGTTGCCCGAACCTTCCCAGATCGAGTTGACGGGCAGCTCACGGTACAGGCGCGCCAGCGGCGCGTCTTCCACATAGCCGGTGCCGCCCAGCACCTCCATGGCTTCCGCGCCGAAGCCGGGACCGCGCTTGCAGATCCAGTACTTGCCGGCCGGCGTGAGCACGCGCGCCAGCATCGCTTGGCCTGCATCGTCCTTTTCATCGAAACAGCGGGCCAGGCGCAGGGCAAAGGCCGTGGCGGCTTCCGATTCGAGCGCCAGGTCGGCCAGCACGTTTTGCATCAATGGCTGCTCGGCCAGCGGCTTGCCGAACACGGCCCGCTGGCGCGCATGGTGCAGCGCCTGCGTCAGGGCGGCGCGCATGATGCCGCTGCTGCCCAGCACGCAATCGAGGCGCGTATGGCTGGCCATTTCCAGGATGGTGGGAATGCCCCGCCCCGGCTGCCCCACGAGCCAGCCGTAGGCATTGGTAAATTCCACTTCCGACGAGGCATTCGAGCGGTTGCCCAGCTTATCCTTCAGGCGCTGCACGCGGATGGCATTGCGGCTGCCGTCGGGCAGGTAGCGGGGCAAAAAGAAACAGGACAATCCCCCCTCTTCCGCCTGCGCCAGGACCAGATGGGCGTCGCACTGCGGCGCCGAAAAAAACCATTTGTGGCCGACGATGCACCAGGCGCCGCCAGCCTCGTCGCCGAACAGGGCCCGCGCCTCGGCCGGCGGCACGGGCACGGCGCGCGTAGTGTTGCTGCGCACGTCCGAGCCGCCCTGCTTTTCCGTCATGCCCATGCCGATCAGGGCGCCGCGTTTCTGCTCCACGGGCAGGGAGCGGGGATCGTATTCGCGCGAGAGGATTTTCGGCAGCCAGCGCGCAGCGATGTGCGGCAGATCAAGCGCCTGGCGCAAGGCCGGCACCGCGGCATACGTCATCGTCACGGGACACTGCGTGCCGTTCTCCACCTGTCCGACTAATAGATAGGCGGCCGCACGCGCCACCTGGGCACCGGGGCCCGGTGACGCCCAGGGCGCAGCGTGCGCGCCGGCGCCCACGAGGATGGCCATCAGCTCATGCCAGGCCGGATGGAACAGCACCTCGTCGATGCGGCGCCCGGCCCGGTCAAACTGCTGCAGCTCGGGCGTGTGGATATTGGCCAGGCGCGCCAGCGCATACGTCTTGGCGCGGCCCAGTTTCTCGCCCAGCGCGTCGAGCTCCTGCCGCGCCGCGCCGCCGCCCTCGCGCAGCAGCGCTTCGACCAGCGCCGGGTCGCAGGCGAACAGATTGACGTTTTCAAACGGCGTGGCCTGGTTGAAAACTTCATGCGTGTCAAAAGCATTCATGGGAGTCTCCCGCGATTTGTTATCATGGCGCCCTGACTGTCGCTGGCGCACCGTCAACACCGTCTGTCAGCCAGACTAGCGTAAAGCGCATGGCGGGGCAAGCGCGCCAGTGAAAGCAATTGCCGATAAATGTTTCCATGGGGAACGAAAATGCCTGCGTGTGTCGCGCAGCATGATTTTTTTCATGGAAGGCAGGAATATTTACAAAACCTGAAGCAATGTTGCTTTATTTCATGTAATCGAATGCTTTTCAATGATACATTTCGTGTGGATCGCATTCCGATAGTTGCCCTCCGGCCCGCTATGGCGCGCGTAGCGCACGATGCACTCTTTCCGTTGGCGCCCTGCCCTGCAGCGTGCGCCGGCACTGATCACAAAAAGGTAAAAGCCAGCACGATGTTTTCCAGTACCCCATCCGCCGCCCACCGCGAGGCACGCCACGAGTTGGACAACCTCATGGAAGAGGCAGGCGACGTCGTGTTCCGGCTCGATACGGACGGCCTGATCCTGTTCGCCAGCAAGCGCGCAGCCACCCTGTTCGGTGCACCCTCAGGCCTGTCCGGCCACTTGCTGCTGCCGCTGGCCGCCGAAGCATCGCGCGCGGCGCTGCAGGCAGCGCTGGAAGATTCCCTGGAAGAACCGGGCCGCCTGGAAGTGCGCCTGCAAACGCCGGACCAGGAACTCTGGTTCGAGCTGCGCCTGTCTTCTTATATGAATGCAGCGGGCGTGGCCGAATTGCTGGTAGTCGGGCGCGACACCTCGGCCCAGCACAACACGGAAGAACGCTTGCGCCACATGGCCACGCACGATGCGCTGACCGGGCTGCCGAACCGCCTGCTGCTGTCGGACCGCATCCGCATGGTCATTTCCCAGGCGGCCCGTTCGGGCCAGGGTTTTTCCGTCGCTACCATCGGCCTCGATGGTTTTAAAAAGGTCAACGATGGCCTGGGCCATCCCGTCGGCGACGCCGTACTGCGCTTGGCCGCCGCGCGCCTGCGCAAGACCCTGCGCGACAGCGACACCCTGGCGCGCGTGGGCGGCGATGAATTCGTTGCCGTGCTGCCCGGCAGCGCCACCGATGCGCAAATCAAGCTGGTGACGGGCCGCCTGCTGGCCACCCTGCAGGCGCCGTTCGAAGTCGATGGTCACACGATCTACGTGGGGGCGTCCGTGGGCGTATCGATCTATCCGCTGCACGCGGAAGATGAAGTGCGCCTGGTGGCGCTGGCCGATGCGGCCATGTCGCGCGCCAAGGAAACGGGCAAGGCCCGCTGCCTGGTCTACAGCCCGCGCCTGAATGGCCCGTCGGAACACGATATTTCGCTGGAAGCGGCCATGTTTCACGCCGTGCGCGAAGGCGAGTTTCTGCTGTTTTACCAGCCCATCGTCGATGCGCACACGCGGCAGATCCAGGGCTTCGAAACCCTGATGCGCTGGAAGCACCCGACCCTGGGTCTGGTGCCGCCCGTGCGTTTCATCCCGATTGCCGAAGCCAATGGCCTGATCAATCTGCTGGGCGCCTGGGCGCTGAAGGCGGCCTGCGTGCAGCTCAAGCAGTTCCAGGAAGTGGCCAAGCGGCCGCTGTACATCTCCGTCAACATCAGCCCGCGCCAGTTCCGCAACGACAAATTCCTCGAAGTGCTCGATGACGCCATCGCCTTTTCGGGACTCTCGGGCGAACACCTGGTGCTGGAAATTACCGAAGGCACGCTGATGATCGACCCCGTGCATGCGGAAACCATCCTCGTCAAGATGACGGAGCGCCGCGCGCGCATCGCCATCGACGATTTCGGCACCGGCTACTCTTCGCTCGCGTATCTGAAGCGCTTCCCCATTTCGGTACTGAAGATCGACCGTACCTTCATCAAGGACTTGCCCGAATCGAGCAAGGACGCGGCCATCTGCAACACCATTCTCGACCTGGCCAAGCATTTGAATTTGTCCGTGGTGGCCGAAGGCGTGGAAACGGAGGCGCAGATGCACTTCATGGAGTCGCGCGGCTGCCAGTATGTGCAAGGCTATTTGACGGGCAAACCGATGCCGGCCCATGCCGCGCTATCGGCCTTGAGTGAAAAAACCTATGCGGCGCTGGTGCCCACGCCGTCTGCCTATGAACAGCGCGGAGGGGTGCAATGAATCCAGATCATTTCACGGTGCCGACACAGCTCGGCAAAAACACCCTGGACCTGCTGTGGGCGCGCACGCGACAGCAGGGCGACATGCCCGGCTTCGCGAAAGCCATCAGCGCCATCCTGGGCGCCATGCGCGGCGAGGATGACCACGAATTCGACATCACGCAAACGGTGCTGTCCGACCCTGTCCTCACGCACAAGGTGCTGCGCCTGGCCAACAGCGGCATGTATTCGGCCTTCGGCCAGCGGGTCAACACTGTCTCGAAGGCCGTGCTGGTGCTGGGCATCGACGCCATCGGCCACCTGGCGCTGGGACTGAAACTGATCGAGGAGCTGTCGCAGGCCTCGCCCGACTCCGTCAGTGCCCACGTGGAAATGGAGAAGGCCGTGCTGGCCGGGATGGTGGCGCAGCAAGTGGCCACCAGCGCCGGCAGCCTGCAGGCGGAGCAAGCCGTCGTCTGCTCCATGCTGCACACCCTGGGCCGCATGATGGTGACGTTCTACATGACGGACTTCTGGGCGCGCATGCAGGCGCATGCGGGTCCCGGCAACGAGGCGGCCGCTGCGCGCGAAATCCTCGGCCTGTCGCTACAGGAGGTGGGCTATGCCACGGCCGCCCACTGGGGCTTGCCGCAGCACCTGATCAACGGCATGCATCCGATGGAGCCGTCGCCCGACAACGCGCCCGTCAGCGGCGCCGACTGGATGGCAGGACTGTCGACCATGGCGGCGCGCTGCGCCGACTCGCTGTGGCATGACGATGCGGCCGGAGCGGCGCAGGTGCACGCGCTGATCGATGACTATGCAGGCACCCTGGGCATCGCTGCCGCGGACCTGGTGGTGGCGGTGGACAAGGCGAAGACGATGGCGGCGGCCGACCTGTCGATCGCACCGCTGTCGAAACCGGCCGAACGGCGCGCGCGCCAGCTGGCCTCGACGCGCATGCGCGCCGAGGGCAACCGCGTGCTGATCGGCGGCCTGGCCGACCTGCGCAGCGCCATCGGCAGCGCCAGCCCCGGACAGATGGTCTCGATGGCGCTCGAAACACTGCACCAGGGCTTTGATTTTTCGCGCTCGGTGGCGTTCGTGCGCAACCACCGCGATCATTTGTATTCGGCGCGCATCAGCATGGGCGAAGGCATGGCCGACCTGCAGGATCTGATGGTGTTTGGCGACGCGTACGAGCCGAACGTCTTCCACGCGGCCCTCAATAGCGACCGCGTGATCTTCATCGACAATGCGCGCGACCCGAAATTTGCCGCCAAGCTGCCGCAATGGTGGAAAGCCACCCTGTCGGATGCACGCAGCTTCGTCGTGCTGCCCCTGTCGGCCAACGGCCACCCCACGGGATTCCTGTATGGCGACTGGGACGACAGCTTCCCGCCGATTCAATTGAACCAGACGGAATTCAACCTGATCAACGATATCCGGGCCTTGCTGGTGCAGTCGGTGGAGATGCGGCATCAACCTGATCAACGATATCCGGGCCTTGCTGGTGCAGTCGGTGGAGATGCGGCATCAACTCGAATTGGTGGCGAACAAGGTGGCTTGACAGGAAGCGCCGACAATGGTGTCGGATTACGCGCAAGCGCTAATCCGACCTACATGGCGTGGGCCGTAGGTCGGGTTAGCCAGAATGGCGTAACCCGACATCACCGCAACACATGGCATGGGTCGTGGGTCGGATTAGGGCCGCAGGCCCGTAATCCGACAACATTCAACTTACTTCAACTTCGGCGTATTCACCGACACATCGCCGCACTGCGCGCGGTGCATCAGGGCGTGGTCGATCAAGACCAGCGCCAGCATGGCTTCGGCGATCGGCGTGGCACGAATGCCCACGCAGGGGTCGTGGCGGCCGAAGGTTTCCACCATCACGGGATTGCCCTCTTTATCGATCGAGCGGCGTGGCGTGCGGATCGACGACGTCGGCTTGATGGCGATCGAGACGCTGATATCCTGCCCCGTCGAGATACCACCGAGTACGCCGCCGGCGTTATTGCCGATAAATCCTTCCGGCGTCAGTTCGTCGCCGTGCTCCGAACCCTTTTGCGCCACCGAATCGAAACCGGCGCCGATTTCCACGCCCTTGACGGCATTGATGCCCATCATGGCGTAGGCGATGTCGGCGTCGAGCTTGTCGTAGATGGGCTGGCCCAGTCCGACCGGCACGTTTTGCGCGATCACGTCGATGCGCGCGCCGATGGAATCGCCATCGCGGCGCAATTGATCCATGGCCGCTTCCATGCGCGCGATCAGGTCCGCGTCGCCGCTGGCGGCAAAGAAGGGGTTCGCATGCACGTGTTCCCACGACTGGAACGGCACAGGAATGTCGCCCAGCTGGCTCATGCAGCCCTTGAAGGTGGTGCCGTACTGCAGCAGCAGCCATTTCTTGGCAATCGCCGCCGCGCCCACCACGGGCGCCGTCAGGCGCGCGGAGGAACGACCGCCGCCGCGCGGGTCGCGCACGCCGTATTTATGCCAGTAGGTGTAGTCGGCATGGCCGGGGCGAAAGCTTTCCGCGATATTGCCATAGTCCTTGCTGCGCTGGTCTTCATTGCGGATCAGCAGTGCGATGGGCGTGCCCGTCGTCACGCCCTGGTACACGCCGGAGAGAATTTCTACCGTATCGGACTCCTGGCGCTGCGTCACGTGGCGCGAGGTGCCCGGCTTGCGGCGGTCCAGTTCGGGCTGGATATCGGCTTCCGACAGGATCAATCCTGGCGGACAGCCATCAATCACGCAGCCGATGGCCGGGCCATGCGATTCGCCGAAAGTGGTAACAGTAAACAGCTTGCCAAAAGAATTGCCGGACATAGTAGGAGGTGTGAGGACTGGAAAACTCAATTCTACCAGTCTGCGGGGCAAGCCATGCCGCGAATGCCGCAGCAAGGCCCGATATTCCCGCCCGTCATCAGCATTTTTAAGTCCCGTGTTTTTTTTCATACAAAAAACACCGAATATGAGCCGCAATCATGCAATAAAAGAAATATTGCTCTACGGAATAGGCTTAAAAAAACATTTTGCTTATTAAATAGCTATATACTTGAATGATGGACCATCAGAAAATGTGCGAGCCTCGGCAGCACCGGAATGCTACATTTTCGATGCGCCTGAGTGCATCAGAAATGGCCAGGGCTAGGCGCGGCGCCGAAGACAGTACGCAAGTACGGCGAGGCGCTGCAACAACGCCATGGACATTTCTGATGTGCTCACATCTCGTTCCGAGTCATCCTGGAGAAGCTATACATGCCCGCACCGATCATCCCCCTTGACGCTAACAAGGACGATCACGACGACCTGGTATTCCTCGATGAGCAACCAGCGCCGCCGCTGGCCATCGCACCGCGCAGCGTCTGGCGGGTGATGATCATCGACGACGACGAAGACGTCCACTCCACCACCACTTTCGCCCTGGGCAACCTGGAAATGCAGCACCGCCCGCTCGAATTCGTGCATGCGTATTCGGCCGGCCAGGCACGCGAACTGCTCAAGCATGAAGACGACATCGCTGTCATCCTGCTCGACGTGGTGATGGAACAGGATGACGCGGGCCTGCACCTGGTGCGCTACATCCGCGAAACTCTCAAAATGACGGACGTGCGCATCATCTTGCGCACAGGGCAGCCTGGCTATGCGCCGGAAATCGACGCCATCCGCGACTATGACATCAACGACTACAAGACCAAGTCCGAACTGACGCGCATCAAGCTGTTTACCACCGTGACGGCCGCCATCCGCTCGTACGAACAGATACGCTCGATCAGCAACAGCCGGCGCGGCCTGGACCAGATCGTCCACGCCAGCACGCAGCTGATGGCACTGCACGGCGTGCAAAACTTCTCGGCCGGCGTGCTGGCGCAGATCGCCGACCTGCTGGGCATCCGCGCCGATGGCGTGTTGTGCGTGCAAGAGATGCTGGACAATGGCGGCAAGGAGCTGCTCGTGTCGGCCTGCACGGGCAGCTTTTCCAGCCTGCCGCACAGCGCCCTGTGCGGCCTGCAAAACCCCCACGTGATGGCGGCCGTCGAGCACACACTGGCGCAGCGGCGCAATGTCTACGCACACGACTACGCCACCCTGTATTTCGCGGGCAAGGCCGGCCGCGATGCGACCGCCTACCTGGTCCTGCCGCGCCCCCTCTCGGCCATCGATGAAAGCCTGCTGGAAGTGTTTTGCAGCAACGTCGCCGTGGGCCTGGACAATGTCGAACTGGTATCGCACCTGCACAACGCCGCCTTCTACGACCAGTTGTCGAAGCTACCGAACCGCACGCGCCTGGTGGAAATCCTCGACGCCACCCTGGCCGGGCCTGCGCGCGACGACGCCACCCTGGCGCTGGTCGACCTCGACCACTTTGCCGAAACCAACGACGCGCTGGGGCACCAGTTCGGCGACACCCTGCTGATTGCCGTGGCGGGCCGATTGCAAACCCAGCTCGGTTCCCAGCTGACGGTGGCGCGCCTGGGCGGCGACATCTTTTGCGTGCTGGGCGACTCGTCGCAAGTCAACCCGGCCAAGATCCTGGCCCTGTTCCAGCCACCGTTCTGCATCGATGGCCAGGATGTGCAGCTGTCGGCCACCCTGGGCCTGGTGCGGCTGGGCGAACATGCGGGCACGGGCGCCGATGCGCTGAAGGATGCCGATATCGCCCTGAAACGGGCAAAAAGCCAGCAGCGCGCCGGGCACTTCTATTTTTCGCGCAGCATGGGCATCGAAATCCGCGAAAGAGTCCGCATGATGCATGCGCTGCGCACGGCCTTCAGCCAGGACCAGCTGTTTGTCGTGTATCAACCGCAGATCGACCTGACCACGCGCCGCCCCGTGGGCGCCGAAGCGCTGCTGCGCTGGCAGACGCCGGACGGCAAGTTCATCTCGCCCGACCGTTTCATCCCGATTGCCGAGTATTCGGGCATCATCATCGACCTCGGTGAATGGGTGCTGCGCACGGCTTGCCGCGAACTGGTGCTGCTGCGCGAACAGGGCCACCGCAACTTCGTCATGTCCGTCAACGTGTCGCAAGTGCAGTTCCGCCACCCGCTGTTCCTGGAAATGCTGCGCGTGGCGCTGGAAGAGACGCAGGCGCCGCCCGAGTTCATCGAGCTGGAAATCACGGAATCGATGGCCATGGAAGAGCCGGACCTGCTGATCAAGATGTTGTGGCAGATCAAGCAGACGGGCGTGAGCATCGCCATCGACGACTTCGGCACGGGTTTTTCGTCGCTGTCGTACCTGCAGCGGCTGCAAGTCGACCGCCTGAAAATCGACCGCGCGTTTGTGACGGAAATTACGGGTTCCGCGCGCGGCAGCAGCATCGCCGAAATGGTCATCCAGTTGGGCCGCAACCTGGGCCTGGCCGTGATCGCCGAAGGCGTGGAAGACGAGCGGCAAGCACAAATTTTGCAGGCGCTGGGCTGCCCCATGGCGCAAGGTTTCCTGTTCGCCCGTCCCATGACGGCCACGGCGCTGAGCACCTGGCTGAACAACGAGGCGCTGCAGGGCGCGGCATAGGCGCCAGCTTGCATTGAGCATGCAAAACGCCGGCAGTGCCGGCGTTGTTTTTACTGCATTGCGATCGCTTAATCGGTGGTTTCAGCCGGCCAATCGCGGATATACGCTTTCAGCATCTGGTTTTCAAAGCTTTGCGCTTCGAGCACGGCGCGTGCCACGTCGTAGAAGGAGATGACGCCCAGCAAGGTCTTGGCGTTCATGACGGGCAGGTAGCGCGCGTGCTTTTCCAGCATGATGCGGCGCACTTCGTTCACTTCCGTATCCGGGGTGACGGTGATCGGATGGTCATCCATGTGCTTGCGCACGGTGCCGCCGCCGATCTGGCCCGCGTTTTCATGCAGCGCGTTCAACACTTCGCGGAAGGTCAGCATGCCGACCAGGTCGCCAAATTCCATCACCACCAGCGAACCGATGTCTTTTTCAGCCATGGTATTGGCCGCGTCAAGCAGGGGCTGGTCAGGCGTGACCGTATAGAGGATGTTGCCCTTGACTTGGAGAATTTCAGATACTTTCATATTGGCCGTCCTGTCCGCGTGATTGGTATTTTAGTTATTCTAGCCCTTACTGCGACTGTAGCCTATGCCTGAGGAAAAATCCAGCCTTGCGCGCAATCAAATCACTGCGACTGTAGCCTATGCCTGAGGAAAAATCCAGCCTTGCGCGCAATCAAATCGAGGGGGATTGTCGGGCGAGAAAAACGTAGCGAGCGGATGCGTGGCGCGGCCGAGAAGCGCAGCGGTACGCGAGTACCGTGAGCATCGCCGGCCGTGCCCCGCGACGCGCAGTAGCATTTCTCACGCTCTGCGGCGAAACCAGCCGGCGATGGATAGACGCTGGCGCGCCGTCGGCAGCACCTCGTGCAGCATCTCGCCCGACAGAAACATGGCCATGCGCCCTGCTTCTGGCGCGATATCCACGCTGGGGCCGCCATCGGGGTACAAACGCAGCGCGCCGCCGTGTTCGGGCAGCCAGTCGTCGTTCAGGTACAGCACGACGGACACGGTGCGTTTGTCATCGTCGCGGAAACGGTCCAGATGGGCCCGGTAAAAGGCGCCCGGCGCATACAGGGCAAAATGGCTTTCGTACTCTTCCAGCCCCAGGAACAGCTCGCGATTGAGGGTCTGACGCAACGCTTCCATATGCTTCAGATAGCTGTCGCAGGCGCTTGAGCGCCCCCCTTCCAGCCATGCGATATGGTCGCCGCGGATGTCCGGCTGCAGCAGCGGTGCATGGCCGCTGCCCACGCCGGCGCCCTTCATCTTGCCGCTTAGCATGGATTGCACGCATTCGGCGGCCAACTGGCGGCTGAGTTCAGGGGAAATGAATTGCTCTTGCAGGAGCCAAGCTGCGCGGCACAGGCCGTCAACGATAGACGCTCCGGGCACGGCAAGGGCGCCGTCGAACGATATTGCGGGCATAAAATCTTTCCTGGTGGACATACATGAGAGTGCGCCTGAAGCCCAGGATGTCGTTCGCTACAGCTGCTTCCCCGCGGTGCGGCGCACGCGCAATGGTCGAACAACCCGAATATCGCTGATCCGGCATGCTACCACCGCCACGCCGAGCCAGTCACTTTTTTTAACTTCAAGTGACACGCGCCGCCCGCCAGCACGGCGCCATGCGCCCTGCACGCGAGGCCTTTTACTCCGCGCTGAATCAGGTTACGATCTTGCCACTATAAAACTTGGCGGAGACACCATGAGCGGCCCGAAATACCCCGGTTTCGATACTTTATCCCTGCACGCGGGCGCGGCGCCCGACCCGGCCACGGGCGCGCGCGCCACGCCCATCCATTTCACGTCCTCGTTTGCCTTCAAGAGTTCGGAGCATGCGGCCTCGCTGTTCAACATGGAGCGGGCCGGCCACGTGTACTCGCGCATTTCAAATCCCACCAACGCCGTGCTGGAAGAGCGCATCGCCGCGCTCGAAGGCGGCGTGGCCGGCATCGCCACGGCCAGCGGCCAGGCCGCCATGCACCTTGGTTTATGTACCATCGCCGGCGCCGGCTCGCACATCGTTGCCTCGCGCGCCCTGTACGGCGGCTCGCACAACCTGCTGGCCTATACCTTGAAACGCTTCGGTATCGAGACGACGTTTGTCGACCCGCGCGACGTGGATGCCTGGCGCGCCGCCATCCGCCCGAATACGAAAGTGCTGTTCGGCGAAACGCTGGGCAATCCCGGCCTCGACGTGCTGGACATCCCCACGATCGCCGCCCTGGCGCACGAACACCAGCTGCCGCTGATGCTCGACTCGACCTTTACCACGCCCTATTTGCTGCGCCCCTTCGAGCATGGCGCCGACCTGGTATTCCACTCGGCCACCAAGTTTTTATGCGGGCACGGCACGGCCATCGGCGGCTTGCTGGTCGATGGCGGCACCTTCGACTGGCAAGCCGCCTACGACAAGACGGGGCGTTTTGCCGAACTGTGCGAACCGTATGACGGCTTTCACGGCATGGTCTTCGCCGAGGAATCGACGGTGGCGCCGTTCGCTCTGCGCGCGCGGCGCGAAGGCTTGCGCGATTTCGGCGCCGTCATGAGCCCGCACAATGCCTTCGCCATCCTGCAAGGCATCGAAACCCTGGGCTTGCGCATGGACCGCCACGTGGCCAACACGCGCAAGATCATCGACTTTTTGCTGGCCAATCCAGCCGTGGATGCCGTGTCCTACCCCGAACTGCCGTCGCACCCCGACTACGCACTGGCAAAGACCCTGCTGCCGAAAGGCGCGGGCGGCGTCTTCACCTTCCGCCTGCGCGGCGACCGCGCGGCGGGACAGCGCTTTGTCGACAGCCTCAAGATCTTCTCGCACCTGGCCAACGTGGGCGACGCCAAGTCGCTCGTCATCCACCCCGCCTCCACCACGCATTTCCGCGTGCCCGACGAGCAACTGGCGCAGGCCGGCATCACGCAAGGCACCATGCGCCTGTCGGTGGGACTGGAAGACGCGGACGATTTGATCGAAGACCTGGCCCGTGGCCTGAAACTGTCGCAGAAAGGCGCCTGAGATGCTGTTCACCATCGAAAACACCACGGCCTACTACTACACGGGCGGCAAACCATACAACCCGAGCCAGCCTACGGCCATCTTCATCCACGGCGCGCAGAACGACCATTCCGTGTGGGCCCTGCAAACGCGCTACTTCGCCCACCACGGCTGGAACGTGCTGGCCGTCGACTTGCCGGGCCACGGGCGCAGCCCGGGTACGGCAAAGGATAATGTCGCAGAGCTGGCGCGCTGGATACTGGCCGTGCTGGACGCCGCTGGTGCGGACAAGGCCATGCTGATCGGCCACAGCATGGGCTCATTGATCGCGCTGGAAGCGGCGTACCTGGCGCCGGATCGCGTCAGCCACCTGGCCATGCTCGGTTCCACCTACCCGATGAAAGTCTCTCCGGCGCTGCTGGAAACGGCGCTCCAGGACGAACAGGCGGCCATCGACATGGTCAATATCTGGTCCCACTCGTCGATCGCGCAAAAGCCGTCGTTTCCCGGCCCGGGCTTCTACGCCATGGGCGGCGCGCGGCGCTTGAAACAGCGCATCGCCGCCCTCAATCCCGCTCACGTGTTTCACACGGATTTTTTCGCCTGCAATGCCTACGCGAACGGCGAAATCGCCGCCGCTTCGGTACACTGCCCCACTTTATTCATTTTCGGCGCGCGCGACATGATGACGCCGCCCAAGTCGACCAGGCTGCTGACAGCGGCCATCGCGCATGGCACCGTGGTGCAGGTCGACAGCGGACATGAATTGATGGCCGAGCAACCGGACGCAGTGCTCGACGCGCTGTTTGCGTTTGCGCAAAGCACCCCGGCATGAAGCCATGCCACGCACACTTTTTCAGGATCAATGAATGATGTTGTTGAATACTCTGCACGATGAATTGACTGGCCGAGGCAGCGGCACGGAAGCGGAGCGGCACGCACGCTATACATGGCTGGAACAGCTGCGCTTCACTAACCCGCTGGCGGACGAAGGCGGCCCCATGGCCGGCATCCCGTACTACCAATGGTGCCGGCTGCCGCAGGCGCTGGTCGTGGCGGGCCAGCACACGGATCTGCTGGTCGGCACCACCAGCGCCCTGTACCTGGTCTTCGAGGGCCGCCACGCGGCAGCCTTCGCGGCCGAACTGGGCCTGCAATACGACGCCAACAACCGCATCGACCGCCCCGGTGGCCTCGACGAGCTGCTCGACGCCTATGAAGAGCAGGACGACGGCAGCTGGACCACCTTGCCGGCTGGCCAGCCAGCGCCACCGCTGGCCGGCTGGGACGACGTGTATTTCCGCGTGCGCGACCTGAGCGACGGCAAGGCCATCCAGAGCGTGACCACCATCGCCTACGAGAGCAGCCGCTTCCCTGGCTACACCCTGCTGGGCACGACCATGGTGGGCGCGGGCGCCATCGCCCACGACGACGAGACGGCGCAATATCTGCAACAAATCTTCGCCGACTGGGCCATCCAGCGTGATTGCGCCGCCACCTGCCCGCCTTCGTCCGCGCCCTGGCCCTGCGCGCCGCGCCAGACGCCGCCCGAGACGTTCGGCACTGCGTTCGACTTTGGCCGCAACCTGACTTACCTCGATACGCTGCTCACTGCCTACGGACGCGCGCAGGCGCAGGCGCAAGTCGATGGCGGCGATGACGCCTACTGGGCGTGCGCGGCCGCCAGCACGGCGTACCAGGTCTTCTCGCTGCGCTACACGGCAGGCTTGCCCATGCCTGACGTGGAAACGGCGCTGGAAGCGGCCATCGCCGCCTGCGAAACGGCGCGCGCGGCCCTGGCCGCAGCCTACGATGACGATGCCTTGCCCGCCTTTGATTTCGAACAGTTGACGGATTACGCACGCACGCTGCAGTTGCTGGGCGCGGCCCTGCTGTTCGGCCGCCACGACCTGGCTGCCCGCCTGGCCGCCCTGCAAACGGCCTTCGATGGCGAAGACGGCGTGGTTGAGGCACTGCTGGCGACCATCGATCCGCAGCGTCCCGCCGTCGACGAATGGTATTTCGCCGAGCCCTACTCGGCCCTGTTCGAGTGCCTGGATACGGACGATCGCGCGCAGCAGCGGGAACACCTGCGGCACTACCTGGCCAGCTGGCATGGGGCATTGGTGCGCGAAGACTGGTTCAACGGCCATTTGCGCGCACACGGCCTGGGCGGCTACTACGGCCTGTGGGCCTTCGAGGCGGCCGCCGTGGCCAAACACCTGGGCCTGGAGCGCAGCGCGCTGGCGCACTGGGTCATGCCGCCAGCACCCTGAATCCCCCGTTCACTTTCAGATAAATATCAATGATCAATACCGCAGCCCTGTTCAGCACCGCCTTCCTGCCCGGCCAGGCCGGCTTCGACACCGAGGCCATCACGGGCCTGGCCGAATGGCGGCTGGACGCACCTGCGCTGTTCAAGCTGCTCATCGGCGCCGGCACGCAAGCCGTCGCCTGGCCCATCTACGGCGATGGCGAAGACTGCGCCTGCGTGCTGGCTGCGCCAATGCTCCAGGCGCGGGCCAGCTGGCAAGCCTTGTCCGTGCTGATGGACAAGCCGTGCGACGACGCCGCCATCGTCGCGCACAGCGCCATCAGCACCCTGCTGGCGGGCGGCCAGCCATGGCTGATCCTCGATTGCGTGCAACTGATCCCGCACGATATCGGCACGCCGCAATACGCGGCCGCGCTCGACGCCCTGCGCGCCGAGGCGCAAGCCTTGCACTCTGCCCTGCTGCGCGGCGAGCGCGATGTCCTGGCGCCCCTGCTGGCCGCCGGCGCCGCATCGCCGGCGACCGGCTACTGGTCCGCCACGGCTGATGCGCAGCTGGCCGATGTCGAGGAACTGGGCGCGGACGAACTGCCTTTCCTGCAAGGCCTGGAAGTGGTGGGATGGGAGGAAGATGCGCTGTGCTATGAAGTGAGCGCCGCCGGCGAACCGGCCGTCACCGGCCTGGTCACGCCTTATGGCCGCTGGATCGTGCCGCTGTCGCGGCGCTATGTCGACCTGGGCGTTTACTACGCGGACGATGGCTGGATCACCTTTGCCACGGCGGACGCCCCCGATGCGCACGGCGTGCTGGATCTGAACGGTACGGTGGTGCTGCCGCCCGCACCCGGCGCCCTGTATGTGATCAACCCCCATCTGGTGCAGCAGATCGATGCAGACGGCGCCAGCCGTTTGCTGCGCCTGCCCGATGGTGCACTGCTGATGGACGGCGTGGACCACATCGGCCAGCGCGACGACGGCTATATCGACATCGAGCGCCAGGCGCACGATGACGAGCGCAATGTCTGCGGCGTGCTCGACGCCACCGGCAAGGTGGTGCTACCGACTGCCTACAGCTCCGTGCAGGATTTCGGCACGAAGAAAAAAATCGCCATCGTCAGCCAGCGCATAGCCGGGCGCTTCCTGTTTGGCCTGGTCAATAGCCAGGGCGAGCTGCTGGCGCCCTGCCAGTACGAAGCCATCGATAGCGCCACCACCTCGTCGTCGCCCAAGCTGCGCAAGAACCTGATCTTCGCCATCGACGCACAGGGACTGGCCTGCATGCTGACCCTGGATGGCAAGCAGGCGTTTACGCCGCTGTATCCGCCCGCCCACCACTTGCGCGGCGTGGCCGTGCAAAGCGACTTTTTATATGTCGTCAAGGAGGGCATGGCCTGGAGCATGGATTTCACGGGCCGGTTGCTGGAACAGTTCGACACCGTGGACAACTTCAAGGCGGCCATCACGGCCCAGTTGAGCGAGGCCATGGGGCTGGGCAAGAAAAAACCCGAGAAAAAGCCCGCTAAGCGCCGCAGCTTTACGCCGTCGCAGATCCTGGCCAAGGCCGACCGCGAGCAGTTGCGTACCATGGCCGCCCTCCTCTTGCAAGGCGATGCGGAACTGGCCGCGCACTGCGTGGACATCACCCTGGAAGAACTGGCGCAGGACGACCCGGAAGAGGAATACGAAGGCGATACGCCCGAGGCGGCATGCTTCTTCCTGCTCTGGTCCACGGCCGCCCACACGCTGGGCCACGGCACCACGCTGGACTGGAAAGCCGTCGATGAAGTACCGCGCATCGCCCAGCATATCGGCCTGCCCGCGCTGCGCGATTTTTCGTGGGCGCAGCGCGAAGATGNCAGCATATCGGCCTGCCCGCGCTGCGCGATTTTTCGTGGGCGCAGCGCGAAGATGGCGACGCCATGGCCGAAGGCCTGGCCGCCATCGCCGCCCATTTGGCGCAGCATCAGCTGCGCCTGGTCAACCTGCACGGTGGCGAGGATACGTATTATCTGGGCGTGGTGCGCGCGGCCGATGCGGCAGCGTTCAGCAAGGTGGCGCTGCAGGCGGCCTTGCGGCCCGTGCTGCTGTGATTTTTCCAATACAAGGCATCCATGCACGCGAAAAAATTCATCGATGATGTCGTCGCATCCAATGCGTCGCTGCTGGCCTTGTATGCGCAGGGACGCGAGGGACAGACGCGGCTTGGCGCCCAGCTCGACGGGCTGGCACTGGCCCAGGGCCAGCGCGAGCAAGTCCTGGCCTTGATCAAGCTGGCGATCGATGACGCCACGTACCAGCTGGTGTGCGGCATCGAGGGCAGCGCCTCGCTGGGCGACGGCCAGCAGGATTACACGCTGGTCGACGAAGACGGCCATACGCTGACGGGCGCGCTCGATGTGCTGCTGTACGACAGGCTGAACACCTGATCGAGCGTCAGGCGCAGCGCACTTCGCCGAAATGCTGCGCCAGGGTCAGGCCCAGTCCCTGCTCCACGGCGTTTTCCACCTGCGCCGCAAGCGCGGCTGCATCGATGGCCGCCTGGATATCGCGCTCATTGGTGGAACCGGCCGGATAGCCGGAGTTCACGCGCATGCCGCCGAAGACGAACAGCCGGTAGACATCGGCCAGGCTGATGCGGTTGACATTGCCCAGCAAGACCCAGTGGTCGGAACTGTCGGCCACGCGCTTGCCCCACTGTACGCGCACGGCGCCATCCACGTTGACTCGTCCCACCCAGCCCTGCTGCACCATCTTGTCAAGCAGGGTTTCCATCTCTTCGAAGCCCAGGCGCGTGCTGCGGCGAATTTCCGCCGCCCCCACCAGGGCCGAATCGGCACAGTGACAGGCCTGGTGCAACACCTTCAGGATGGCGACGGCGTCGACGAATTCGCTGCCGGGCGCCGCCTCGTACCACCAGCGCTCGTATTTCACGACGGGCAAGGCGGCCACCAGCAAGGCACCCACCAGGGTGATCATCCAGCTCAGGTAAATCCACACGAGGAACAGGGGCAAGGCGGCCAGCGCGCCATAGATGCGCGAATACGTGGGGAATTCCTGGATGAATTCACCGAAGCCCCGCTTGGCCACCTCGAACGCCAGCGCCGCCAGCAAGCCGCCCCAGGCCGCGTCACGCCAGTCCACGTCGCGGTTCGGCACGGCGATGTAGAGCAAGGTAAACGCCAGCATGGTCAGGCCGATCGACACCAGCGTGTAAAACACGGCGCCGATGAAAGGCACGGCGCCCACCACGCCGCTGGTGGCCATGAAGAGGCGCGAGGTCACCGTCAGCGAGACGCCCACCAGCAGCGGCCCCAGGGTGACGATGGCCCAGTAGACGAGCAGGCGCTTGGTCCAGCGGCGCTCCTGGCGCACGCGCCAGATGCGGTTGAAGACGCGTTCGATCAAGCCCATCATGCCCACCGAGGTGACGATCAGGGCGCCCGCGCCAATGGCCGACAGGCGCGTGGCTTTCGAGGCAAACGTGGTCAAGTAATCGAGGATGGTGTTCGATATCCCCTTGGGCATCACGCTTTGCACGAAATAGTCTTCCAGCGCGTGGCGGAAGGTATTAAACAGGGGGAAAGTGGTGAAGATGGCCAGGGCCAGGGTAAGCAGCGGCACCAGCGCAAACACGGTGGCGAAGGTCAGGCTGCCGGCCACCTGCGGCAGGCTTTCCTCGCGCACGCGGCGGCGCGCGAACTGCAGCAGGTCGCGCGTTTCGGACCACGTCAGGCCGCGCACGACGGCCAGTCCCATGCTCAGGGCGCGCCACAGGTATTGAAAGATGGGGAGTATATATTTTGAAAACATGTGCAAAATCAGAACGGCGCCATGACAGCAGTCGTATCAGGCTGTAAAGCGCCCTATAATACCAATGATGAAGCCAACCAATCTGATTATTCTCGTATTGTTTTATTCACGCCATGGCGCCACGCGCCAGCTGGCCGAGCTGATAGCCCAGGGAGTGGAAAGCGTGCCTGGCTGCGACGCGCGCCTGCGCACCGTGCCCGCCGTCTCCACGGTGACGGAAGCAACGGCGCCGGAAGTCCCGCCTGACGGCGCTCCGTATGTGGAACTGGAAGACTTGCAGGAATGCGCAGGCCTGGCCCTGGGGTCGCCCACGCGCTTCGGCAACATGGCCGCCGCCATGAAGTACTTCTGGGATGGCACGGCCAGCGACTGGCTGGCTGGCAGCCTGTCCGGCAAGCCCGCCTGCGTGTTCACGTCCACGGGCAGCCTGCACGGCGGCCAGGAATCGACCCTGCTGTCGATGATGATCCCCCTTTTCCACCACGGCATGCTGGTCATGGGCCTGCCCTATACGCATGCTGAACTGATGACGACGTCCACAGGCGGCTCGCCGTATGGCGCCACGCACTGGTCAGGCATCGCTGGCGACAAGGCGCTCAGCGACGATGAAAAACGCCTGGCCGTCGCCCTGGGCCGGCGCCTGGCGGAAAACGCCGCGAAACTGGCAGGCGCATGATGCACGGCACACTGCACAAGTATTTTCACTGGGGCGCCATCGCCAGCCTCGTCACCCTGATCGTCTGGTGCCTGCTGTGGGAAACCGTCGTCGCGCCGCTGCAGCCGGGCGGCTCCTGGGTCGTGCTGAAGGCGGCGCCCCTGTTCATTCCCCTGTACGGCGTCATCAAGCGCGACGTCTACACCCTGCAATGGTCATCGATGGTGATCCTGCTGTATTTTACAGAGGGCGTGGTGCGCGGCTACAGCGACACGAATCCCGTCTCCGCAATGATGGCCTGGGGCGAGGCGGCCATCGTCTGCATCTACTTCTTCTGCGCCGTGCTGTATCTGCGCCCGTATAAAAAGGCTGCCAAGCGCATGGCCAGGGAACTGCTGGAAAAAGTGAATAAAGTGAGCATCAAGAAATGATCGAACAGACTATGACTGACCAAGCCGACTTCCTCGCCGCCTGCCGCGACCTGCTGGGTGACACCTATGTCCTCACCCTGGACGCCGACATGGCGCCCTTCCTCACCGACTGGCGCGACAGGTTTACCGGCAAGGCCCTGGCCGTGCTGCGCCCCGCCACGGTCGACGAAGTGGCAGGCGCGCTGCGCGCGTGCGCGCAATGGCAGATTCCCGTCGTGCCGCAAGGCGGCAATACGGGCCTGGTCCTGGGCAGCATCCCGGACGCTGCCGGCACGGCCATCGTGCTGTCGCTGGCGCGCCTGAACAGCATCCGCGCGCTCGACCCCGTCAACCGCACCATCACGGTCGATGCGGGCTGCATTTTGCAAACCATCCAGGAAGCGGCAGCCGCCGCCGGCTGCCTGTTCCCCCTGTCGCTGGCGGCCGAGGGCAGTTGCACCATCGGCGGCAACCTGGCCACGAACGCGGGCGGCACGGCCGTGCTGCGCTACGGCAATACGCGCGAGCTGTGCCTGGGCCTGGAAGTGGTCACGCCGCAGGGCGAGATCTGGAGCGGCTTGCGCGGCCTGCGCAAGGACAATACCGGCTACGACTTGCGCGACCTGTACATCGGCGCCGAGGGCACCCTGGGCGTGATCACGGGTGCGGTGATGAAACTGTACCCGCAGCCGAAAGCCTGCATCACGGCGCTGGCCGCCATGCCTTCGCCCGCCCACGCCCTGCGTTTGTTAAGCCTGATGCAAGACCATTGCGGCGCCAGCCTGACGGGTTTTGAACTGATGTCGCAGTATTGCTTGCAACTGGTGGCACAGCAGTTCCCCCAGCTGCCGCGTCCTTTCGCCGAGCCGCATGGCCAGTACGTGTTGCTGGAGCTGTCCAGCAGCCAGTCCGAGGCGCACGCCGTGGAATTGCTGGAAGCGAGCATCGGCGCGGCGCTGGAAGACGAATTGATCGAGGATGCCGTCGTCGCCAGTTCCGTGGCGCAGTCCGAAGGCCTGTGGCAGCTGCGCGAGCACATTCCACTGGCACAGGCGCAGGCGGGCAAGAACATCAAGCACGATATCTCGCTGCCGATTTCCCGCATCGCCGATTTCATCGCCGTCACGGACGTGGCCCTTGAATCAGCCTTCGCCGGCTGCCAGCTGGTGTGCTTCGGCCATCTGGGCGACGGCAACCTGCATTACAACGTGGCGCCGCCGCCCGGCATGACGGATCGCGACTTCCTGGCCAACCAGGACGCCATCAACCGCATCGTGCACGACCAGGTCCACGCTTTCGGTGGTTCCATCTCGGCCGAACACGGCATCGGCGCCCTCAAAAAGGACGACCTGGCGCACTACAAGTCACCGCTGGAACTGCAGCTGATGCGCGCCGTGAAGCAGGCGCTGGACCCGCAGAACATCATGAATCCGGGGAAGATCCTGTGAGAACTCCATTTTTCCTGTTCGCCATCTGCGCCGGCATGGCCGGCCATGCTGGCGCGCAGGACGTCTACAAATGCGTGCAGGATGGACAGACCAGCTACAGCGCCGCGCCCTGCACGGGCGGCCAGTTGCAGATCCTGGAAATCCCCTCGCCCCCGCCTGCCGTCGACAAGGGCGCGGCCACGCGCCAGCAACGGGTGGCCAGCCAGCTGGAGGCGGCACGCAAGAAGCAGGAAAATCTGGCAGACCAGGCGCGCGAACGGGCCGCCAGGCAGAAAGAAACGCATGACAAGCGTTGCGCCCAGCTGCGCCTGGAGCAGAAATGGGCGGCGCAGGACGCCGTCGGCGCAGGCGACAAGAACCGCGACGCGGCGCAACTGAAAGCGCGGCGCGCCGGCGAACGCCTGGCCGTCGAATGTCTGAATTGAGTGCGCCGCTGGCCAGCCCGGCGACGACGCGCCTGCTGTCGCGCTGGCTGCTGCTGGGCGAATGGCGCGCGCATCCCGTGCGCGCCCTCGTCGCCATCCTCGCCATCGCCATCGGCGTGTCCTTGGGTTTTGCCATCCACCTGATCAACGCGGCCGCCTTCAACGAATTTTCCACGGCCGTCAAAAGCCTGTCCGGCCAGGCCGACGTGCAGGTAGCCGGGCGCGAAGCGCTGTTCGATGAAAGCATCTACCCATGGCTGGCGCAGCGCGACGGCGTGGCCGTGGCTTCACCCGTGCTGGACCTGCACGCCGCAGTGGCAGACCGTGCCGGCAAGGACGGCGCTCCGCTGCACATCCTGGCGCTCGACGTCTTCCACGCCGGCTACATCTCGCCCGACCTGATCGGCGCGCCCGCCGAGGGCCAGCCTTTCGACACCCTGGCCGACGACGCCATCTTTTTATCGCCGGCCGCCTTGCGCTGGCTCGGTGTGGCGCAGGGCGCCACGATTGCCCTGCAATCGGGTACCGGCCAGGTGCCGCTGCGCGTGGCCGGTTCGCTGCAGAGCGCACGCGCTGGCCAGCGCATCGCCGTGATGGATATCGGCGCGGCGCAGTGGCGCTTCAACAAGCTGGGCAAGCTGTCGCGCATCGATCTGAAACTGCGCCAGGGCGTCAACCGCGACGCCTTCCAGGCGGATCTCGCGCGCACACTGGAAGCCCGATACCCGGGGCGTTTCCAGGTGGGCCAGCCGAATGACGAAAACCAGAATAGCCGCAACAATAACCTCAGCCGCGCCTACCGGGTCAACCTGACGGTGCTGGCCCTGGTGGCCCTGTTTACGGGCGCCTTTTTGGTCTTTTCCACGCAAGCGCTGTCCGTCATCCGCCGCCGCGGCCAGTTCGCGCTGCTGCGCGTGCTGGGCATGGAGCGGGGACAATTGCTGCGCCAGGTGCTGCTGGAAGGCGCCAGCCTGGGCGTGGTCGGCGCTGGCCTGGGCATCGCCGGCGGTTATGCCATGGCGGCCGTGGCCCTGCGCTTCTTCGGCGGCGACCTGGGCGCCGGCTATTTCGCGGGCGTGCAGCCGCAGGTGCAATTCACGCCTGTCGCCGCCTTCGTGTATTTTGCCCTCGGCCTCGGTGTCGCCTTGCTGGGCTGCGCGGCGCCCGCGCTGGAAGCGGCGCGCGCCGCCCCCGCCATCGCCCTCAAATCAGGCAGCGAGGAAGTCGTGACGACGCGCCTGGCGAAAACCTGGCCCGCGCTCGCTTGTTTGCTGCTGGCCGGCGCCCTGACGTTCTTGCCCCCCGTCTTCGAGCTGCCCCTGTTCGGCTATCTGTCCATCGCCCTGCTGCTGATCGGCGCCATCGCCCTGATGCCGCAGCTGGCGGCCGTCGTCTTCCGCTTGCTGCAGCGCGCCTGGCTGCGCACGGACGCGAGCAGCCACGCCCCCGTGCGCAGCCTGACCCTGTCCCGCCTGGCGAACGCCTCGGGCCAGGCCGGCATCGCGCTCGGCGGCGTGCTGTCGAGTTTCAGCCTGATGGTGGCGATGGCCATCATGGTGTCGAGTTTCCGCGTCTCCGTCGACGACTGGCTGTTGCAGATTTTGCCGGCCGACGTGTATACGCGCACCACCGCCAGCGGCGGCACGGCGGGCCTGAACCCGCACGAACAGGCCGCCATCAGTGCCCTGCCCGGCGTGGCCAGGGTGGATTTCCAGCGCCTGCGCTCGCTGTCGCTGGCGCCCGACCGCCCCAACGTGATGCTGCTGGCGCGCCCCGTCAACCTGGCCGATCCGGGCAAAAGCATGGTGCTGGTGGGCGAGACATTAGCCGTGCCGGATGGCGCGAAACCCGTCTGGCTTTCCGAGGCGGCGGCCGACCTGTACAACGTCAAACCTGGCCAGCAGATAGCCCTGCCGCTGGCAGGCGGCTTGCACAAGTTCTTTGTCGCCGGCATCTGGCGCGACTATGCGCGCTCTTCCGGCGCCATCCAGATGCCTTTGGCCGACTACCGCGCGCTGACGGGCGACCATGACGTGAGCGATGCCGCCCTGTGGCTGGACAAGGACGCCACGGGCGAGCAGCTGCAGCAGCGCCTGAAGGCCCTGCCCTTCGGCGCCAGCCTGGAAGTGTCGACCCCCTCGGCCATCCGTGCCCTGAGCCTGCAGATCTTCGACCGCAGCTTTGCCGTCACCTATTTACTGGAAGCGATCGCCATCGTCATCGGCCTGTTCGGCGTGGCAGCCACGTTTTCCGCGCAAACCCTGGCGCGTGCGCGCGAATTCGGCATGCTGCGCCACGTGGGCGTGACGCGCGGGCAGATTTTGTCCATCCTCGCGCTGGAAGGCGGCGCGCTGACAGCGCTGGGCATTGCCACCGGTTTTGTTCTGGGCCTGTTGATCAGCTTTGTACTGGTCTTCATCGTCAATCCGCAATCGTTCCACTGGACCATGCAACTGCACCTGCCGTGGTCCTTGATCGCCAGCGTGGCCGCCGCCCTGCTGACGGCTGCCGCCCTGACTGCCCTCATCGCGGGCCGGCAAGCCCTGTCCGCTGGCCCCATCCGCGCCGTCAGGGAGGACTGGTAATGCGCCGTTTGACTCTTTTGCTGTTGTTCTGCAGCGCCGCCGCCATCGCCGCGCCGCCTGCCTTCGCCCCCGTCACGCCGCTGCCGGCCGGCCAAAGCCTGCGCCTGCCGCACGATTTCGGCGCCCATCCCGCGTACAAGACGGAATGGTGGTACGCCACGGGCTGGGTCAAAACCGCCGGCGGCGAGCAGCTGGGCTACCAGGTGACCTTCTTTCGCAGCGCCACGGCCACCGATACGCTGAACCCCAGCGCCTTCGCGCCGAAGCAGCTGATCATCGGCCATGCGGCCCTGTCCGACCCGAAGGTCGGCAAACTGCTGCATGACGAGAAAAGCGCGCGCGAGGGGTTCGGCCTGGCCTACGCCAAGGTGGGCGACACGGATGTGAAACTGGACGACTGGCGCATGCAGCGGCAAGCGGACGGCAGCTACCAGGTCAGCCTGGCCGCGCGCGACTTTACACTGCAGCTGACCCTGGCCCCCACGCAGCCCGTGCTGCTGCAGGGTGACGGCGGCTACTCGCGCAAGGGCGCGCGGCCCGCGCAAAGCAGTTACTATTACAGCGAACCGCAGCTTGCTACCCGTGGCACGATCGCGCGCACGGGCGGCAAGCCGGAAGCGGTGACGGGCACCACCTGGCTCGATCACGAGTGGTCCAGCCAGGTGCTCGATGCGGATGCCAGCGGCTGGAACTGGATAGGCGCCAACCTCGATGACGGCGGCGCCCTGATGGCCTTCCAGATCCGCAGCAAGACAGGTGCTAAACTATGGGCGCACGCGACATGGCGCGATGCTTCCGGCAAGATAACGCAGTTCGCTCCCGGCGACGTCGATTTCACGCCCACGCAGCTGTGGCGCTCGCCCCGCACGCTGGCCGAATACCCGGTCGCCACCGAGATCCGCACTGGCCCCACGCGCTGGCACATCAAGCCATTGCAAGCCGACCAGGAACTCGATTCGCGCCGCTCGACGGGCGCCGTGTACTGGGAAGGCGCCGTGACGGTGGAGCGCGACGGCCAGCCGGTGGGCCGCGCCTACCTGGAAATGACGGGCTATGTGCAGCCGATGAAGTTGTAAGCAACTACAAATAAGCAAGACCGGATACAGTACCTACTAAGCGAAAAACAATGACAACCAGCACCGATACAGGCAATACCAGCAGCACCGCAGCAAGCGCAGCGCCCTCCCCCGACACCGGCACCAGCCGCGAACTGAAGAAAGGCAGCCTGGCCGCCTTCAAGGGCTTGATGCCCTTTTTGACGCCGTACCGCAAGCAGTTCTTCCTGGCCGGTATCGCGCTGGTGGTGGCTGCCGCCTCCACCCTGGCCATCCCCGCCGCGTTCAAGCAGATGATCGATCTCGGCTTCGGCGGCGCGGCCGGCTCGAGCAGCATTCAGCATGTCGACCTGGTCTTCCTCGCCCTGTTCGGCGTGGCGTCCATCCTGGCGCTGGCCACGGCGGCGCGCTTTTATACGGTGTCGTGGCTGGGCGAGCGCGTCACGGCCGACATCCGCAGCGCCGTGTACCGCCACGTCGTCACGCAAAGCCCCGCATTCTTTGAAACCACACAGACGGGCGAAGTCCTGTCGCGCATCACCACCGACACAACCCTGATCCAGGCCGTGGTCGGCACCAGCATCTCCATGGCGCTGCGCAATGTGCTGCTGTTCCTGGGCGGCCTGGTGATGCTGTTCGTCACCAGCGCCAAGCTGGCCGGCATCATCATCGGCTTGCTGATCCTCGTCGTCGTGCCCATCATCGTGTTTGGCCGTCGCGTGCGCAAGCTGTCGCGCGATTCGCAGGACCGCATCGCCGACGCTTCGGCCATGGCCGGCGAAATCCTCAACGCCATGCCCACCGTGCAGGCGTTTACGCACGAGAAAATCGAATCGAAACGCTTTGGCGACTCCGTCGAAGGCGCCTTCATGACAGCCATGCGCCGCATCCGCGCGCGTGCCCTGCTGACCATGATCGCGATTTTGCTGGTCTTCGGCACCATCGTCTTCGTGCTGTGGCTGGGCGCGCGCGCCGTGCTGGAAGGCTCGATGACGGGCGGAGATCTGGGTCAGTTCATCCTGTACGCCTCCATCGTGGCCGGCGCCATCGGCGCGCTGTCTGAAGTGATGGGCGAAGCGCAGCGCGCCGCCGGCGCCACCGAGCGCCTGCTGGAACTGATGGCCGTCAAATCGGAAATCGAGTCGCCAATCACGCCCCTGCCGCTGCCCGCGCGCGCCGCGAACGGCGCTTCGCTGTCGCTGGACGATGTCATGTTCTCGTATCCGTCGCGCCCGGACACCCACGCGCTGGACCACGTCAGCCTCGACATCCGCGCCGGCGAAACGGTGGCCGTCGTCGGTCCGTCGGGCGCCGGCAAGACCACCCTGTTCCAGCTATTTTTACGTTTTTATGACCCGCAAAGCGGCAGCATCCGCCTCGATGGCGTGGACATCAAGCAGCTCGACCTGCACACCCTGCGCGACGCCATCGGCATCGTGCCGCAAGATACCGTGATCTTCTCGGCCGACGCCATGGAAAACATCCGCTATGGCCGCGCCGGCGCCAGCGACGAGGAAGTCATTGCGGCTGCGAAAATGGCGGCTGCCCACGAATTCATCGAGCGCCTGCCGAACGGCTACAAATCCTTCCTCGGCGAACGCGGCGTGCGCCTGTCCGGCGGCCAGCGCCAGCGCATCGCCATTGCCCGCGCCCTGCTGAAAAACCCGCCGCTGCTGCTGCTCGACGAAGCGACCAGCGCGCTGGACGCGGAATCGGAACGCCTGGTGCAAAAGGCGTTGGAAGCGGCCATGGTGGGCCGCACCACGGTCATCATCGCGCACCGCCTGGCCACCGTGCAGCGGGCCGACCGCATCATCGTCATGGAAGACGGCAAGATCGTCGAGACGGGCACACATGCCTCGTTGGTTGCGCTCGGGGGCATCTATGCGAACCTGGCCGCACTGCAATTCCATCACGTACAGCTCAATCCTGCAGAATAATCATGAACGCACTTTTTCACGCCAACCTGGGCATCACCGATTTCTGGACCTTTTTACTGGGGACCATCTTCATCGTCATCCTGCCCGGCCCTAACTCCATGTACGTGCTGTCGGTGGCCGCCCAGCGCGGCGTGCGGCCCGCCTACCAGGGCGCCTTCGGCATTTTCGCCGGCGACCTGATTTTGATGGTGCTGTCGGCCTGCGGCGTGGCCTCGCTGCTGAAAGCCAGCCCGGCCCTGTTCTATGTCGTGAAATACATCGGCGCGGCCTACCTGGGCTGGATCGGCCTGCAGATGCTGGTCCAATGCTGGCGCAAGCTGCGCGCACCAGTGCCGGCCGACGGTGTAGCGGCGGCTGCGCCAAGCACCGTCAAGGAAAGCGACCCGTTCCGCAAGGCCCTGATCATCAGCCTGATGAATCCGAAGGCGATCCTGTTCTTCATCTCGTTTTTCATCCAGTTCGTCGACCCGGCCTTTTCAAAGCCCGTGCTGTCCTTCATCGGCCTGGGCCTGATCTGCCAGGTGATCAGCTTTAGCTACCTGACGGCCATCATCTTTGTCGGTGCGCGCCTGGCCGAAACCTTCCGTCGCCGTCGCCGCCTGTCGGCCGGCATGGGCGGCGGCGTGGGTGCCATGTTCATCGGCTTCGGCGCGAAGCTGGCCACGGCCACCCTGTAAGGAACTACCGTGAACGAGCTTGAACTGCGCCAGCGCTGCCATACCATCCTGCCGGGCCACCGCCAGCCCACGCCAGCGGCCACCTTCGCCGCCATGGCCGCCTGGTGCGAGGCCAACGACATCGCGCACGACACCTATGGCGAAGGCGCGCTGATCGAACAGTTCGAACACAAGGTCGCCAGCCTGCTCGGCTTCGAAGCGGCCGTGTTCTGCATTACGGGCACCATGACGCAAGTGACGGCCCTGCGCCTGGCTTGCCAGGACCGGGGTTCGCGCCTGGTGGCGCTGCATCCGACGTCGCACATCCTGCGCCACGAGCGGGGCAACCATGAGTTGCTCGAACACTTCAAGGGTTTGATGATCGGCGACCCGCACCGTCCGTGGACGGTGGACGACTTGCGTGCCGTGCCCGATGCGCTGGGCGCCGCCCAGGTCGAACTGCCGATGCGCGAAATCGGCGGCCAGTGCCCGTCCTGGGATGACTTGAACGACATCAAGCGGCACTGCCGCGACAACAACATTCACCTGCACATGGATGGCGCGCGCCTGTGGGAAGCGCAAGCGGGTTTTGACCAGCCCCTGCCCGCCATCTGCGATGGTTTTGACTCCGTCTACGTGTCGCTGTACAAGGGCATCGGCGGCCTCGGTGGCGCCATGCTGGCCGGCAGCCGCCCGTTTGTCGAACGGGCGCGCGCGTGGTTTCACCGCCAGGGTGGCAACATCGTGCACCGCACACCCTACGTGGTGGCCGCCGCCATGCAGTTCGACGCGCGCCTCGCCGCCATGCCCCGCTATTTCGCACGCACGCAGTGGCTGTACGCGCTGCTGCGCGACTTTCCGTCGATTGCCGTCAACCCTGCGCAGCCGCAGGCCAACATGCTGCACTTGCACTTGCCCGTCTCGCGCGAGCGGGCCATCGCCATCCGCAACCAGGTGGCCGAGGAGCACGGCATCTGGCTGTTCGGCCGCGCCGGCCACGCCGCCCTGCCAGGGCGCAGCGTGGTGGAATGGTATGTAGGAGATCAGTTGCTGGAACTGCCGGACAATACCGTGCGGCATGCCTTGAGCCTGCTGGATCAGAGCATGCGCAGGCCATAGGTGTATTTGATCAGATAGTTGACGTCAACGCTATTGGGCCGCGCGTCCGGCTGTCCAGGATCATTCCCCCGGCCGATATCGGTGCACGCACCGCTGCCACCAGCATGGCCGCGCAGGAAGCGGCCACGGTAATCAGGCAATTGAAACTGTCCGTCCACGCCGCCATACAGATGCCCGAGCACTGCAAACAGTTCCGGATAGCTCGCGACGGCCAGCATGCGGCCGTCGCAGACCAGCCAGCCAAAGGCTTCAACGGGAAATTCGGCAGGAGAGGATGTGTCAGCGACGGCCCCGGCAAAGGCGACCACCGCGCCGACGGGAGGGTCGCCAAAGCCCGTATGAAACGGCTGTATCGAAGGAAACATGGGCCTCATGACCACTGCTCCCCATCGTCAAGCACGCAACGTCGCGCCAGTGCCGCGGTGTCGGCGCCGCCTGGAACCGCCAGGCGTTCTGTTGCCTCGCTGTTGCCTTGATAAATACCCATTCGCATGTCTTGTCCTTGTCGGTTTTTAGCCACTCAAGATGTATGGCAAGGTGCATCATAGTAACAAATTAGCATATTCGAAAAACAAGTTCAACATCCCGAGAGCACCTTCGAAGCGGCGCTGCCTGCCCATCCCACCTGGGCCGCACAAAAAAAAGCGCCCGAAGGCGCTTTTTTCCTTTCATGGCGGCCGGGTTGGCCGCCACTACCTGCTTAGAACTTGTAGTTATAAGCGAGACCGATCAACTGCATGCGGGTCTTGAACAGGCCCTTGGTGGTTTCACCGTTGCCGGTGCAGCCAGTCTTGACAGGCGAGCAGTCGTTTGTGTAGTTGACTTCAGCATCCTTGAAGTCGATGAAGCTGTAAGCCAGGTCCAGCGAGGAATTGGCGTTCAGTTTCCAGTTCGCGCCGATCGAGTACTGCATGCGATCGCTGTCCGGCAAGGCCGGGTGGCGCAGTTCCGCGCTGCGTACTGGCGCCTGGTCGTGGGCGATACCGGCGCGCAGCATCAGATTCTCGCTGTACTTGTAGTTGGTGCCCAGCGAGACGCGGTAAGTGTCTTTCCAGTTCTGGCGAATGCGCTCGGCGCCCTCGGCCGTCGGCGGGAACTGGATGTCCAGGTTCTCCAGGCGCGAAGTGCGGGTCCAGGTGACGTCGCCCATCAAGGCCCAACGATCATCCATTTGGTGGAAGGCGTTGACCGACAGGGTTTCCGGCGTGCGCAATTCCACCAGCGCTTCCGAATTGACCTTGTTCGATGCCTTGGCGATGAAGGCGTTCACGGCAGGATTGCTCGTCACCTGCGAGAAGTCCCAGATGGTGCTGCCCTTGAGCTTGTGCGAAATCGACGAGCGGTAAGCGATACCGAAACGCGTGCCTTCGTTCAACTGGTACAAATAGCCCAGGTTGAAGCCAAAGCCCCAGTCATGGCCGTCCATCGAAGCATGGCCATCCTTGATCGGGCCCTGCAGCGCGGCGCCGGCAGCTTGCGCCGCAGCCAGGCCTTGCGTCTTGGCGATATTGGCCAGGAATGCCTGCGATGCGGTTGGCGCAAATTTACCCAGGAAAGCAACCGAACCCGGCACGTCCACGCCCTGGCCCAGTTCCGCCTTCATGTATTCGGCCGTCACGCCGAAACCGAACGAGTGGTGCTGGTCCAGCTTGAACGAAACGGAAGGATTCAGGGCGATGGCTTCGAGCTTGATATTGGTGATTGCATAACGACCATACCAGTCATTGCCGTAATCGAGCTTGGCGCCATATGGCACGAACAGGCCGGCGCCGACGGTCCACTGGTCATTGATTTTCTTGCTGGCGTACAACGCAGGCGCGACCACGGCGTCCGGCGCGTAGTCCTTGGTTGCAGCGTAAGGCGTGCGATTGCCTGCGAAGAAAGGCTTCGAACCCGCATCCGTGTAGGTCGAATGCGGTACAACGATGGTGCCGCCGCCGACGAACTGCGTGCCTTCCAGGCGCGACAGGCCGGCCGGGTTGTAGAAAATGGTCGACGCGTCAGCCGCTTCGGCGCCGCTGGCATCAGCCGTGCCCTGGGCGGAAACACTTTGCGAGCCAAAACGGTAGCCCGACGCTTGTGCGGTGGAGGAGATGCCGGCGAACGCGGCAACGATGAGGAGGGGCAGATATTTATGTTTCAAGTTAGTCTCTCTTTATTATATGAAGTGTCTTCGTCACATTGTCTCGGGTAGCTCAACCTCACCCGTCTTGCACTGTTCTTGCCGCCGTGAACTCCCACACTGACGGCATGAGCGAAGCATATAATATTTTTTAAAAAAAAGCGAACGTTCGCTCTTTTTAAGAAACGGCGTTGTTTTCCTCACCAATCACCGGGCTGTACGGGGGCAGCACGGGCGCTGGAAGCGGTATCAGAAAGCGCTGTTGCATCAGCGCCAGCATCTGTTCGGCCGGCACGGGGCGCGAAATGAAATAGCCTTGCACCTCGTTGCATTGCAGCGCACGCAGGATGTCGAGCTGCTCGCGCGTCTCCACCCCTTCGGCCACCACGCTCATGCCCAGCGCATGCGCCATCGACAGGATGGCGCGCACGAAGACCTCGCCCTGCTCCGAACGGCCCAGCTCCATGGTGAAGGCGCGGTCGATCTTCAAGCCATCCATGGCGAACTTCTGCAACTGCGACAGCGAAGAATAGCCGGTGCCGAAATCGTCAACGAGCAGACGCACGCCCAGCGCGCGGATGGCCGACAGCTGCTCCACGGCGCGGTTCTGCTCATCCATCATGGCCGATTCGGTGATTTCCACCTCGATCAGCCGCGCATCGATGCGATGGCGCGTCAGCGCGGACGCCAGCACCTGGTGCACATCGCCACGGCCGAACTGGCGCGCCGAGACGTTGATCGAGACGGGTACCATTTCCAGCCCGCTGGCTTGCCAGCGCGCCATTTGCAGGCACACCTTTTCGATGACGACTTCGCCCAGCTGCGAAATCAGGCCGCTGCTCTCGGCCACGGGGATGAATTCCAGCGGCGGCACCATGCCGTGCTGCGGATGGTGCCAGCGCACCAGCGCCTCCATGCTGCACAGCTGGCCGCTCATGGCGTCGACCCGCGGCTGGTAGACGACGAGGAACTGGTCCTGCTCCAGCGCCGTCACCAGGCTTTGCTCCAGTTCGCGGCGGTTGCGGATGGTTTCGAACAATTCCGGCTGGAAGAAACGGTGATGGCCCTTGCCCGCCACTTTCACGGCGTACATGGCGATATCGGCATTCTTCAGCAGCACTTCCGTTTCGGCGCCGTCGCGTGGATACAGGCTGATGCCGATCGAAGCGCCCATCTTGTGGCGTTCGATGCCCAGGTAAAACGGTTCGTCGAAGGCGATGGCGATGCGCTGTGCCACCTGTTCTGCACGGCTGTCGTCTTCCACCGGGTCGAGCACGACGACGAATTCATCGCCGCCCAGGCGCACCACGTGATCGCCCGGGCGCAGCACACCCTTCAGGCGCAAGGAGGCGGCGCGCAGCACCTTGTCTCCCTCGGCGTGGCCCTGCGTGTCGTTGATATCCTTGAAACCATCGAGGTCGATGAAGAGCAGCGCCAGCATGTGCCGCGCAATGGCGGCGCGCCCCAGGGCGCCGGGCAGGAATTGCTGCAGCCAGTAGCGGTTGGGCAAGCCCGTCAAGCCGTCCTCGTTGGCCAGGCGGCGCAAGTCGCGTTCATGCTCCTTGGCCGTGCTGATGTCTTGCAGGGTCACGGCCAGGCGGTCGCCGCTGCGCACCAGGCGCCGGCGTATCCAGCGCAGCTTGAAAGGGTTTCCATCCGGCAACTCGATCTCTTCCTCGGAAAAGCCGGACTGCATGGCGGCCCGGTAGTTATGGATCAGGTCGCGGAAATACGGCTCGTGGGCGCGCGACTGCAGGCGCATGCCCAGCAATTGTTCGCGGCGCACGCCGAAGTAGCCGGCGCCCGGCTCGTTGCAGTCGACGATCTCGAAGTCGAGGATGCTGCCATCCTCGCCGCGCAGGGCGGCAATGATGTAAAAGCCGTCGCTCGTGCCTTCGGTGGCCATGCGGTAAGCGTTGCGCACGCCTTCGGACTGGTGGTGGCGCCACGCCAGGCGCAGCGACAGCACGGTGGCGACGGCGGCAAAGGCCAGCAGCAGCGCGGTGACGGCCAGCGCGATGCCGATGTAAATGCTGCGCGTTTCTGCGTACGGGTGCAGCATTTCGCCGTCCGACAGGCCGACCACAGCCGTAAACGGATAGGCTTTCAGCGCCTGCCAGCCGACATAGCGGCTTTGCTTGTCGGAAAAAGCGATCCTGCCGCCCGAATGCATGGCACCGCTGTCCGTTTCCAGGAAGCTGGTGTCGAGAAACGGCGTGCCCTCGCCGCTCGGGGTCGGCAGCACGCGCGAGCCGAGGCGCGTGCTGAACAGCTCGCCCTCTTCGCCCACCATGGCGGATATGCCGAACTTGCCGAAACTGACGCTGTTGTAAAATTCGGAAAAATAGCTGGAATGGATGGAGATCAGCAGCACGCCGTCAAAATTGCCATCCTCGTCTTCCAGCCGGCGCGTGAAATGCACGAGGCTCTCGTCGGCGCCCGGCACTGTAGCCTCGCTGGCCGCATTGGCCCGCCCCAGCGCGATGCGCAGCGCGCTGGAATTGCTGCGCCAGTGGCGCAGCAGGAAATCGCTGCGCTCGTTGACGCGCAGCTGCTGCAGCGGCGCCGTGGCCGTCACGGGGTGGCCCTTGCGGTCGAGGATGGCGACGATGGCAAATTGCGGCAAGGCATACATGCCCTGCGTCTTCAAGTGATCGAGGCGCAGCTGGCCGCGCGAATTTTCCCACTCATACTTGAGCTGCAAGGTCAGCTGGTCCATCTGTTCCAGCGTGCGCAGCAGATACTGGCCATACGCTTTCGACAAGGAAGACACGCTGTCGAGCGCCTGCTGCTGCGCCACCTTCTTTTCCGCCTCCAGCTGCAGCAAGGTGGCCGTCCACAGTACCGCGCACAGGACCAGCCCCAGCAAGGGCCAGGCCAGGATCAGGCGCAGGTTAGCCTTGAGAAAATCGGCCCTGCTCATCTCCACCACGGCGGCGTTATTATTATTTACAAATTGTCGCAAGAACATGGTGCAGCATCTGCCGTTTCTATGTATTTCTTTAAGGACACACAAATTACCACAGAGTCATGTTTGCAGGTAAGGCAGCAGCGTAATTATGTGTGTGGGCTGCAGCCCGCCTGTCGCGCCTGCGTTACAATCACCATCCTTACCGTTGGAGAAATACATGCAGCAATATCAAGATTTGATCAAGACCGTGCTCGAAACGGGCAGCTGGCAAGACAACCGCACGGGCATCCGCACCCTGAGCGTGCCGGGCGCCATGATGCGTTTCGACTTGGCCAACGGCAATTTCCCTGCCGTGACGACCAAGAAACTGGCTTTCAAATCCGTGATCGGCGAATTGTGCGCCTTCCTGCGCGCCTCGCGCAACGCAGCCGAATTCCGCGCGCTGGGCTGCAAGGTATGGGACCAGAACGCCAACGAAAATGCGCAATGGCTGGCCAACCCCTACCGCGAAGGCGAGGATGACCTGGGCCCCGTGTATGGCGTGCAATGGCGGCAATGGCCTGCCTACAAGCTGCTCGATGCCGACCAGACCGCGCAGATTGCCGACGCGCAAGCGAACGGTTTTAGCTTGATCGCCCCCCTCGTCGAAGATGGCGTGCAAAAAGTGCTGCTATACAAGGCCGTCGACCAGTTGCGCGAGTGCCTCGATACCATCATGACGAACCCGGGCAGCCGGCGCATCCTGTTCCACGGCTGGAACCCGGCCGTGCTGGACGCCGTCGCCCTGCCCGCCTGCCATTTGCTGTACCAGTTCATCCCGAATGCCAGCACGCGCGAAATCTCGCTGTGTTTATATGTGCGCAGCAACGATATCGGCCTGGGCACGCCGTTCAACATCGCCGAAGGCGCGGCCCTGCTGCACCTGGTGGCGCGCCTGACGGGCTACACGCCGCGCTGGTTCACGTATTTCATCGGCGACGCGCACATCTATGAAAACCACCTCGACATGGTGGAAGAACAATTGAAGCGCACGCCGTTCCCGGCGCCGCGTTTCATCATTTCCGAGCGCGTGCCCGACTACGCCAAGACGGGCAAGTACGAGCCGGAGTGGCTGGAAAAGATCGAACCGTCGGATTTCTCGCTGGAAGGCTATGAACACCATGCGCCCATCAAGGCGGCGATGGCCGTCTGATGGCGGTCGCACCACTGGCCGCCCTGCACCGCAAGCTGTTTGATGAAACCGACGGAAACAAGTTTTCCAAACTGAAAGACCGGTTGCTGAAAAAGCATGCGCCCGGCGAGCGGCAAGCCGTGCTCGCCATCCTGATCGCCTACGCCAGGGAAGGCCAGCTGCTGCACTGGCGCGCCTTCCTGATGACGGATATCGTTGCCCTGGCCGAACCGGGAGAATACGGCGATTTTTTCAGCTGGAGCCTTGATATGGACGGCCTCGCCTACTGGGGCGTGGATGGCATGCTCAAAAGCATGGGCAAGGAGGCGTATGCTCCGCTCGTGGCCCTGGCCACTGCGGAAAATGCCAAGCTGAGCGTGCGCGCCAAGGCCGTCAAAAGCCTGGCCGTGTTCAGCCGCCAACCTTTCGATGCGGGGTTGCCTTACGATCCCGGCCACTGGAAGGCAGAGCAGTTGCGGCTGGCCGACGTGCAGGCCTGGCAGCGCGACGCTTATCCGGATGGCGCAGGCCATGCCGTGCCCGCCACCCACGCGTCACTCGAGGATCCGCGCACGCCGCTGGAAAAAGCGGCGGCCAGGCTGGAGAAAAAGCTGGCAGCCAGTCGCAGGAAGGAGCAGGACCTGGCGCAGCCATCGAACTGGCTGACCATCGCCAGCGCCGCCGACATGGCCGGCATCGCGCAGCGCTGGGCCTTGCCGGAGCACTACCGGCGCTTCCTGGCTTGCCATTCGCCGCTGCGGGTGTTTATCGACAGCCAGCAGCATTTCCAGGGTTTGAGACTGTACGGCGCGGCCGGGCTGGTCAAAGCCCAGCACGGTTACGCCTGGAATCCCGTCAGCGGTGAAGCCATCGCTGGCTGGCCGGAACAGTATCTGGTGATCGCCGATGCGGGCGCCGATCCGTATTGCCTGGACCTGGGCGCCGTCGCCGATGGCGACGCGCCCGTGTATCACGCCGGACATGGCATGGGCGCATGGTGCTTTGAGCGCCATGCGGACAGTTTCATCGGCTTCCTGAACGAGATCGCGTCAGCGGCCTAGCCTGCTTCGCCTCCCGGCCCGCCCGGGCCAGGACCGCCAGGGCCGCCTGGCCCGCGTCCGCCCGGCGGACCGAAACGCGGTTCCCGCTCGCCCTCTTTCGCCGCCGACGTGGCGCCGCCGAGGCGGTACGACAGCCCCACATATATCATGCGTCCATCGAAGCGCCGCGTGCTCGTCTCGCGCAGGGACGCGCTATTGATGACGGTTTCCATCTTGTTGCTGCTGAACACATCGGTCACGTTCATGACTAGGCTCAGTTGCGGCGTCACCGTATGGCGCCAGCTCACATTCAAAGTGTTGTTCGGCGAGCGATAGCCCTGCCCCGACAGCATCTTGCCTTGCATTTGCAGGGCCAGCTGCAGCTGGTTCGCCGCATCGAACTGGTAATTGAGGCGCGCGCGGCCGCTCAGGGCATTCGCCGTGCGCGTGCTGCGGTTGCCCAGGTCGTCGGAACTGCTCTGCTGGCTGCGCGCCAGGTTGCCGCTCGTGTTCAGGGTCAAGGATGGGGTCAGCTTGCCGCTGACGCTGAACTCCAGGCCGCTCGAATGGCTGCCTGCGCCGTTTTCGCGCGTGGTCAGCAGCACATTGTCGCTGATAAAGTAACGGTAATCGACGATGGCGTCCGTATCGCGCCGGTGGTAGGCGCGCAAGCTGCTTTCCAGGCCGGCGATCTTCGTTTCATAGCCGATCTCGAACGAATCCGTCTGCGTGGGTTTCAGCTTCGGGTTGCCGGCCGAGACATTGAACTCGTCGCGGTACACCACGTACGGGTTCAGGTCGCCCGCGCTCGGGCGGCGCAGGCGGTGCGCATAGCTGAAGCGCACATTGCTCTCGTCGCTGACCTTATACGTGGCGAACAGGCTGGGAATGTAATTGATGTAATTGTTGCCGGCCTCGACGCCGCTGGTGATCTGGCGCACGTTCAAGTCCGTGTACTCGGCACGCAAGCCGGCCAGCGCACCCCAGCGCTCGCTCAGGCGCATCTGGTAGGAGCCGTACAGCGCGATGGTGCGCTCGTCGAGCTCGAAACGGTTGCTGCGCATGGGATTGACGATTTCCGCCAGGCTGGCCGGGTTGATGTCCGTATATAAAGTGTCGAAACTGCTCTGGTTGTCGGCCACCTTGTAGCCCAGCTTGGCCGTGCCGCCCGCCAGCGGACGCTCGTAGTCGCCGCTGAAGTCGACGATACGGTTGCCCGTCTCGCTGTGCTGGCGCGCGCGGCTGTCGAAGGCATGCACGGGCGCAACCGCATAAGTGTTCGCGTAATCGCTGTCGCTCTCATTGGTCGAGGATGACACGCGCAGGTCGATCTTCAACGATTCGCCCGGCAACTCGCCCTTGTGGTCGTAGCGCGCGCCCCAGCTGGCGTTGCGGCTGTCGCCGTTGCGCACGGTGCTGCGCACATAGTCGCCTATGGTGCTGCCCGTGCTGTCGCCATTGATGTAGCGGTCGAGCGAACGCTGATCGTTGCTGCGACCGTTATACGACACGCTGGCGGCCAGGGTGTCGTTCGTGTTCAGGTTGTAATTCACGGTGCCGTGCAAGCCCAGCGAGTCGTTCAAGCCATTGCTGGCGGAGCTTTGGCTGCTGGGCGCGAACGCGCCTGTACCACGCTCCAGGCGCTCGCGGCTGACCTCGCCCACGGAATTGCGGCCGTCGTGGCGCACATTGATGCCGCCCTGGTAGCCCCACGGCCCCTCATTGTAGCTGCCGGAGACGGAGCTGTTGTAGCGCCCGGCGATGCCCGCATTCGCGTTGACGGTGGCAAAGCCGCCCGGCTTGCGGTTGCGCCGCATCACCAGGTTCAAAATCGGGCCGCCACCGGCTTCGTTGCCGAACTGGGCGCCGGGATTGTTGATCACTTCCACCGATTCGATATCGTCGGCCGCCATGGCGTTCAGGGTGGCGCCGCGCGCATCGCCCTGCAGCATGGCCGACGGCTTGCCATCGATCAATATCTGCACATTGCTGCTGCCGCGCAAGGACACGGAACCGTCGGGGTCGACGGCAACGGATGGCACATTGTTGAGCGCGTCGGCCGCCGTGCCGTTGCTGCTGCCCACGTCGGACTTGACGTCGTAGACTTGCCGGTCGATGCGGCCCGTGGGACGTTCGGCCGTCACGCTGACGGAAACGGGAGCGTCAATGGCGGGCACCTTGGCCGATACGGGTGCTGGTGCGGGCTTGACGACGGTATCGCCGGTACCAGTTTGCGCCTGAACAGCGGCGCCGGAGACCAGCAGGCTACCGCCCGCCAGACAGTGGAAAAGGATTTTATGCATTTGGCTAAATAATAATCGAGACGCTACGGATGAGGCGCTACGCCGCAGCGTGAGGGCACAGGTGGGGGCACAGTGAAAGCATGCCACGACTCCATTGGGCAAAGCAAATGCGAACCATTGTTATTTACTTCAATTTACAAATCTCTTCCACTTGTGGTCGTATAGCCTCATACGCTGGAGGGCAAAACAAAACGCTTGACGAAAAAACATCTCATATATAGAGTACTCTGCATTACAGAGTTAACCAGGAGAACACGATGCTGAACCCGCAACAAGTCCAACAATACCTGCAGGAAGTGGAGCAAACCCAGACGCGCAGTGAACAGTATTTGCGCTATTGGCGCTCGGGCGTCATCGTCCAGCTGTGGGGCGTGGTCTGGTTCTGCGCCTATCTGGGCAGCTATCTGGCACCGGCACACAGCGGATATTGCTGGCTCATTGCCGACGCGCTGGGCATGCTCGGTACGGCGTATCTGCTGAGCCGGCAAAAAACCGCCAGCCAGCCGGGCGACCGGCGTATCTGGCTGGCCATGGCCATCCTCGTCGCCTTCGGCATCATGGTCTCGACTTTCATCGTGCACCGGCCCGGCGCCATCTCCGTGTTCTGGACCAGCTTGTTCATGCTCGTGTATATGCTGGCCGGCCTCTGGCATGGCCTGCGGTGGACAATATTGGGCGCCAGCATTTGCGTGCTGACCTTCATCGCCTACCATTTTCTCGCCCCCTGGTTCGATCTGGCCATGGCGCTGCTGGCGGGGGGCGGATTGCTGCTTGGCGGCACCTGGCTGCGCCGCGCTGCCTGAGGAGAACATCATGGCTGGCCTGGACGACATCATCCATCAGAGCACGCGCTTGCGCATCATGACTGCCCTGAATGTATTACAAGTAAATGAAAGCATCGAGTTCGTGCGCCTGAAAGCGCTGACCGAGGCAAGCGACGGCAATCTGGGGGCGCACCTGGACACACTGGCACGCGCAGGCTATGTGACGCTCGAAAAGCAGTTCGTCGGCAAGAAACCGCAAACCCGTATCCATGCCACTGCGCAAGGACGCGCCGCCTACCAGGCGCACGTCACTGAATTGCGCCGCTTGCTGTCCATCTAACATCAACCGAAGGAGGTCAAATGAAAAAAATCATACCTTGGTGCATCGCACTGCTGCTGCCAACCGCAGGACTGGCCTGCGCCGCCGACCTGCTCGTGACCGTCAACAATGTCCAGCCCGGTGCAGGCACAGTCAAAGCGGCCATTTACCAATCGGCCGCGCATTTCCTCTCGAAACCCCTGCAGCAGGCCACGGTGCCAGCCAACGACAGCACCGTCCAGCTGCACCTGGATAAATTGCCTGCGGGAGAATACGCTGTCGCCGTCTTCCAGGACGTGAATGCGAATGGCAAGATGGACAGCAACTTTTTCAAGATTCCCAGCGAACCCACGGGCAGCAGCAACGACGCGCGTTCAATCATGGGTCCGCCCAGCTACGACAAGGCGCGCTTCTTGCTGCCAGAAGCAGGCGCCACGATTGCCATCAAGCTCAGCAACTAACATCGCACAATGATCAGTTCAGCAAGCCCTGCCCCCGCGCCAGTTTCAGCCAGCCCGGATATTCCGTCATCAGCAAATCGTACAGCTCCGCATCGCTGTGCTCGTCGGGCGAGCTGACGGAAAAGTAATTGGCATTATCGACCAGGCGTCCCTGCAATTCGTCGAGTTTTTCCAGGAAGGGAAAGTCGGAATCGGCAAAGGCGGCGAGAAACTTGCTTTTCGACTTGCGCCCCTTGCCGATGCCCATGAATTGCCAGAAGATGGGTTCATTGCTGGCCCAGCGCAATTGCTTCTCCGTTGTCGCCTGGTCGCTGGTGCCGCCGTCGGTGACGAACATCACGTACACGGGCAGCTCGGCGGCAACGGGCCGCGTGCGCTCGCCGCCGGCCTTGTCCGGGAAATAAAACGCGCGGATGGCCTGCATGGCGGCGCCATAGCGCGTGTCGCCTTCCAGCGGATGGCGCTGTATCGCCTGCCCCACGTAGCTATTGCAGTTGCTCAAGGCCATGGGCACCGGATGGTGGACATTTTTGCCAAACAGAAAAACGTCGATCTCGCCATCGTCGTCGAACTTGCAGCCCAGGGCCAGGATGCGCTCGGCAAAGCGCTGCACCAGCCCCTCTTTATATAGCCGTCCCATGGAACCGGAAATATCCAGGCATAAACACACCTTGGCCCGGTGCTCGGAGAGGCCCACTTTTTGCAGCGACACGCCCGCCTGCTTGACCAGGCTGACCAACTGCGGCGCCTCGCGTTCAACCCGCTTTTCCAGGTTGATCTTCGCCTGCTGAATTGCCGAAGCCGCGGCAGAGGTGGCAGGAGAGGCCTGGTCGACCTCACCGCCGAAGTGGCGCACCAGCGCATCGAGGCCGCCATTAAAACCCTGGCCCACGGCCATGCAGCGCCAGCCGCCATCCTTGCGGTAAATTTCTGCCAGCATGACGGCTTTTTCTTGCGCGAAATCCGAACCGGCAAACGCAAAGCGGGCCAGCTCGCGTCCGCCCGCCTGCAGGCGCACATGGCCAGCTTGCAGCTGCGACATCACGCCGCCGCCATCGATGGAGGCCGTCACGACGAGCCGGTCCATGCCGGCCGGCAAGCGCGCCAGCTGCAAGGCAAACTCGGCCATGTCGCCGCCACTGCCGGCACGCGCTTCCACGCCGCCGCACGGCGTGCGCGGCTGGTTGAAAAAGGTCATGTAGCGCTCGTCGGACAGCTTGCCCGCCGCATCGAGGCCAAAACAGGCCACGTCGAGCGCCAGCCCCTGCGCGGCGACGCCGATCTGCAGCACGCCATCGGGAACGAGATTGGCCAGCGGCAAGCGCTGACCCTTGGACAAGGTTTCCATCAGTGTCTCCTAGGCGATGTAGCGGCGCGGATTGTCCGCGTTGAAATCATCTTCATCTTCCTTGTCCTCGCCCTTGAAGACGACGGGACCGTTGAAGACCAGCTGCAGGTTCTCGCCCTGCCAGCTCAGCCACGGCGTCGCTTCGCTGCCGGGCTCTGACGTCTTGCCGGACGGCTCCAGGATGATGCTGTCGGGCGTGATGCGCGCCATGCCGATCACATAGGTGTAGACCGTGTCGTCCGCGGCCGCCTTCGACAGGCGGAAGTCGAAGTCGCACTCGACGATCTGCTGGCCGTATTGCATGACCATTTTCGGCCGCATGGACGCCACCGGGACGGCGCCGTTGGCCAGCGCCGAATACACGCTGAAGACGAGGCCCACCGTGCCGCCGTAATGTTGCGCCAGCGCAGGATTGACTTCCATCGTTTCCGTAGCCGGCTCCTTGCCCGCCGCACCGGCCACATCGCCCAGGTGGCGCACATACGGCATGACGTCGAAGCTGCCTGCCGTGTCCGGCGCCTGGATGAAGCGCATCTGGCCATTCGGCAAGAGGATGCCGACTCTTAAGTCGAGGTCGTCGTTGTCGTCGTCGCCATCGCCGTTATCGACCCAGGTAGCTTTGACGGTGAGTTTTGTTGGCGCGCCTGCGCCCTTTTCCAGCGACACCTTGTGCGTCTGGCCCGCCTTGGTCAGCGAGATTTTCGACAGGGAAATCTTCGGCGCCGCAGGTTCGGGAGCTGCTTGCGCCACTTCACCGCCGAAATGCGCGACCAGCGCGTCCAGGCCGCCGTTAAAACCCTGGCCCACGGCCATGAAGCGCCAGCCGCCGTCCTTGCGGTAGAACTCGCCCAGCATGACGGCTTTTTCTTGCGCAAAATCAGCACCCGCATACGCGTAGCGGGCCAGTTCGCGCCC